>Ga0247758_1000017_pt1 | contig 104018 bp, 97 predicted proteins | sample UWRJL156409C4_FD_180950 | JGI IMG/M metagenome (GOLD analysis project Ga0247758, IMG submission 180950) | Plant litter microbial communities from Arlington Agricultural Research Station in Wisconsin, United States - UWRJ-L156-409C-4 | ecosystem: Environmental > Terrestrial > Plant litter >... | reverse complement strand
ATCTTCCGCGCGATGTTCTTAGTCCGTTGACTCCGGATTGTGCTGCGCTGCATGACGGGGTAGTAGTAGAGGGCCTTTTGTGTGCTGTCGTCCGCCTTGCCGCGCTGCTCGGTCTCGTCGTCACGATACGTGAGAATGACTTCTTCGTCATACTTGTTGTCGTGGTCCATCTCCTTCTCCTGCGCTGTCTCGTAGGCGCGGACCCGTGGGAAACGGAAGCTGCCACCGTTCTCGGAGGTGGTATAGAGGGAGGCATTGTCATGGTCCGGATTGTCCACATCGAAACGCTGTCGGAACTTCTCGCCCGTCTCGGCATCGGCGGCGAGGAAGAAGTCGTAGTTCATCATATTTGACGGCTTTGGGGTGTTTATGGGGTCTCGTTCATAAGCAGCGAAGGCAGCTTCGTAGTTGGCCTCCTCTGCGGCGCTCCGTTCGATGGGCTTGAAGATACCCGACATCAGACGGGTATCGTACCAATCCGATGAGCCAACTGGGTTGGTCTGGAACTTGACTGTAACATAGGCGCCTGAATCGGGGAATGCCTCGAGATCTGGTAGCATAGGATAGGCGTCGACGAGTTTGACGTTGCGCTTCGAAGGATGCTTGACACGAGTGCGGTCTGCAAGATTGGCACCCGCCACCTCAAAACTCTTCTCGATACGTCGCTTGATCCATGCGGGTGTGCCCTTATCTGGCTCGGGAGAGGCCTTGCGCTTCTCAGGTCGTTTTATGTTGCCCGAGCTGGGCTTCAAGAAGATGTTTTCTTTTGGCCTCGACATCCCTGAAGAGATGTACTCGGTTCGGCGGAGGAAGGACACATCGCCGCCGCCAATCTTTGGCTTGCCGAGCGTCGAAAGAGGTCTGAGGAGGAGTCGGTCGTGGGGGTGGACGGGCGGTGCTTGAGCCGGCGCTTGGATTGCTATCGAGGGTTAGCGAACTGGAGGGCGTGAAGGGATCGATTGAATAGAGGACATACAGCTCTCATCGCCATCAAAAACTCCGGGCATTCCCACCAGATCCAGAGGCATTCCGAGCTCGGCATCTGCCTCGATGTTGAGAGGCTGCTCGCGCGCGAGGCGCGAAGCAAAGCCGGGAGTTGTGTATTGACCGCTCTGGAGGCCAGTGTTGGGAATGTCAAGAAGCTTGGGAGGGTTCGGAGGCGGTGGTAGCGCATTAGAGTATCGGATTCTAGCTATATAGTCCTGATGGATCATGCGCTCGCCGCCCCCTCTTGACTGTGAGGAAGCCATGGTGCGCTGGGTCAGGTTGTTAGAAATCGAGGATGGAAGGTGATGAATCGATGCGGTTGCGGATGGTCGGCGCAGCAAACTGGCAATGTCTGCGGTGTGTATATATTCGATTGCCAATGGAAGAGCGCGGCTTCGTGTTTGTCGCGTGGGTATGGTGAGCTTCAAAAGGATTGCGAGTGCAACAAGAAGTTGCGGTGGTGGGAATAATTGCTTAGCGCTTTGATTCGCGAACGCGCAAGGTTTGGTAGGTTGGTGGTATCGGAACCGAACGAAGGCGCAATTCGTCGGCCCTCCACGCTCTGTTAAGGCCAGGCAGAAATCACAACTCCTCAGCTGCGATTGAGAAGAAAGCGTTCAGAAAGCATTATTAGCGTATTTTGAAAGCTACAAATGAACAATACCGGAATAATTCCGTTGGGTACTATCCAATCCAGGACCCATACCTTTGCACATTGCCTTTCCAATTGATGAGATGAAATGGTATCAAGACAATCCATTCACGTCCTATGGACACCCTGTATGCAGACTCCGCCCGAACAACCTCCCTTCCCATCGCAACCCAGATACTCAAAGACAGACATCCCCTTTCCGAATGGAATATGATTAGCCTGAAGCCGCCTGCCCCGGATACCAGACCGCGGCAGCGAAGGTCCCCCCTAATTAGAAATGCATATGTAACCTTGTAGTACAGGATTGTCATGAGCGCCGAGTGTGTTCAGTCATAATACATGGAGATCCTCTATCGCAACCATTGTCCCATGGCATGCAGCTCCCATGCCTGCCGAAAGCCAAAAAATCGCACGCCTCTATTAAAAAAACTGGGTGCTGTTGACAAAGTGTCGAGTGCGCTCAGTTGCTGTTCTTGTTGTAACGTGTCTTGCCGAGAGAGAAAGGCACATAGCGATACTTGATCATGTGCTGGATTTGCTTCCTCATGGTGAGGATGAAGAGCATCAGCCAGTACATGACTAGAACGGGCCAGAAGACGGGCACGTTGAAGATTTCGAACCAACTGCAGAAGAAGGAGATGGCGACGGCGCGGGTGGCCGAGTGCCAGAACTTGAACTCCGGGAGCCGTCGGATGAAAGGTCGGAACTCTTCGTCTTGTCTGGTAGGTAGGGTGCCCACCGCGCCATCCTCCATGTCGTTGTCCATCGCCTCATTAGAGGGGTCGAACTTGGGCTGCAAGAAGGCCAGAAACAGGTTCAGCAGGTAGATACCGAGAGCGTATGCGACTATCCCATCATTAGCACTCTTCAACTCCCAGAACCATTCTCCAAATTGAACCTACCGATATACCAGCCTTGTGCCACGAACACGCGCACGAAGAATAGGAGGAGGGCGACGGCAGTGCCAACCCATCGGTATAAGACATGGGGGGTCGACTGGTCGAGGAGTGCTTGGTATTGCTATCGAACGTCAGACCCGGCCTCTCGTAGTGTTCCGTAGGAACGTACCCTCTGAAGCTTGTTGCTTTGCGCCGTAAATGTGCCAAAGGGCGTCGAGGGTTCATCAACACTGTCCATTGCGAATTGCGACGTTGCTTCTGCCGCGTCGCCGGTCGCGTAAATATTTCAGTATTGCCGGGAAATCGATAGAGCGGGTAGGAAAGCGTCAATAAAGTTCGTTGGATTCGTCGCCGATGCGTAGTTGATGAGATCGTCAGGGCAAGTTGTGAAAGCCTCGAAAGTGAACAGGTCTCAGCCTTTTCGCGTGCGTGGACAACTGTTAATTAGAAAATCTTGAGCGCCACAGAGACTTTCGCAATTCAATCAAGTGTGGCGGTGCAATTGAAAGCTCGCTCGAACCACTAGCTTGCCAAGCCTTACCCTTGCCTGCTCCCGAGTGACGTTTACGTTTAAGGCCGAGGGAACCCGCCCAGGTCCACCCAGCTTCACATTGAATTGAGCTCGAAGGGGCACTTCACCATCTCACTATAAACATTCATGAATTGTGTTGCAAAGCTCACATTTTCTCGTTAACACCTATCAAAATCGCAACTATGTTTGGAGCATCAGCAATCAGAGCCACCTCCCTCCGCAGTGCGAGCCTGCGTGTGGCAGGGACCCGTATCCCCTTCCAGCCCTCGACGCTCCCCCGCGTTGTCCGCAGTTACTCTGCCGCCGCGAACAACAATGTATATTCGTACCTCGAGGTCTCCGAGCCCCGGCCGGGAGTCGGACAAGGTGCCCTTCCTTTACCATTTCCAATTGCAGTCCCGCCCCTAACACGCCCTCAGTGACACTCAACCGCCCCAAGGCGCTCAACGCGCTGAGCACACCCCTGATCAAGGAGCTCAATACCGCACTCAAGAGCCTCGATGCTTCACCCTCCATCGGCGCCATCGTTCTCACCGGTTCCGCTAAGGCTTTTGCGGCCGGCGCGGACATCAAAGAGATGGCGCCCCTGACCTTCAGCGAGGCATACACCACTTCCTTCATCGAAAGCTGGTCAGAGCTCACCACGGCCGTCAAGAAGCCCATTCTGGCCGCAGTGTCAGGCTACGCCTTGGGTGGCGGCTGCGAACTGGCGCTCATGTGCGATCTAATCTACTGCACGTCTGGCGCAACCTTCGGACAGCCTGAGATCAAGCTGGGGACAATCCCTGGCGCAGGCGGCAGCCAGCGACTGACGCGGGCGGTCGGCAAGAGCAAGGCGATGGAGCTGGTTCTCACGGGGAAGTTTTTCAGTGGCGATGAGGCTGAGAGGTGGGGCGTCGCGGCGCGGGCGTTCGGGACGCACGACGAGCTCATAGCTGCTGTGCTGGAAACGGCTGAGACTATTGCTAGCTATTCCAAAGTGGCGGTGATGGCGGCCAAGGAGGTGGTCAACAAGAGCCAAGACCTGGCGTTGCGGGACGGCGTTGAGTACGAGCGCAGGGTATTCCACAGCCTGTTTGGCAGCCAGGATCAGAAGATCGGCATGAAGGCGTTTGCTGAGAAGCAGAAGCCCGAATGGTCTCACAAATGAATGAAAGACGGACTTCAAGTTTAGAAATGTAATAATAATAATGATGATTTATCGTTAACTGTAACACCGACAGGGACATCCGCCCTTCCTCCCCTAAATTTATCATTTTGTTGGTTGTTGTCATCAAATCCTGAGCTCCATTCATTCGTCATGCAAATATATTATCCGAGAAGACGTGAAAGACGACATGATTTACCCCCTTCTGGAGGTGTGTCTTCGACAGGGTGCTCAACAGCGTCAGTTTTCAGCACTTTGACATATGGCGCTGGAAGTAGCCCTGGAGCCCCCATATAGAAGCCATGGAACCACTCTCCGTTCTGGTCTTCCACTTCCAGGATCTCGGCCCACTTGGGGAACATCAGCTCATCGTCGCCCTCCCCCTCGGCAGGGTACCAACCCCAGCCAGCTTTAGCCTTGGGTGCCGTCCCACCGTCTGGCGGAAACAAAGTATTGGTAAATCTCTCTGGATCACCACCAGCGACGTTGACTCCTTCCGCCGAGCTGCCAACGTTTGTGGTGACGAGCCTCTCAACCTTCTTCCCCGTCGCGCCCTTCCACGCCCAAACCTCCAATCCCTCAACAGTTTCATATTTGCTGACGGCTAGGCGCCTCCCGCCTACGAGGTCTTGCACCAGTTGCCGCCGCTGGGCCCCACGATTGTCCACAACGAAGTCCTCCACGACCATTCTGTGGCCGGCTTTCGGACATCGCCGCCAACCAGCTGGTCCGTTTTCGGTTGACACAAGCCCTGACACGACGACCGCGGTGTAGCAAGAACGACAGATATCATAGTCGCCAGTTCGTGCATCTATTATGGCGTCTGAAGCGCATGAGTAGCAATGGAAGCGGGTCTCAGGGCCGGGGATGCGCTTCCGGCAGACGGAGCAAGGATGGACAGCAATGATTGGGAGGAAGGCACGCTGTGGCGCAGGGCGAGAACCACCTGGGCTGGCTGGGGGGGTGTTACTGTCCGCCGAGGGCAGAGGCGGCGTCGATGTCATCCGGTACGCCATGGGCAAAAGAAGGTGGGTACAGGAGAGGCCGCGCCCGACGCAGTCGCCGCAGAAACCCCACTCGCCTTCATTGCAGGTATCGCAGCGCCAGTAGCCATCGTTGGTCCAAACGGTACAGCGGCAGCAGAAGGTGCCGCTCTGCAGCCGGTCGAGCGGGTTTTCAGTTGTGAGAGTGCGGCGGCCCTCGGCACCGCCCGGGGTCTGTTTAGGGGGCATGTAGCGGTTCGCGGTAAGAAAGTGCGGCGGCGCGTTGACCCATTTAGGGTCGCCAGCCTTGCGCAGCTTCTCCCATCGCTCCCACGCCGTCTTGCCGAAGCCGAGCCAATGCAAACAACCCTTGCGGCGGCGGTAGCAGTCTAGGCAGACGTTCCAGTCGCCGCCATGACAGGCAGCGCAATTATAGTGGAGCTCGTACTCGATGTGCTGCTTGGAGCAGCTGTCGCAGTTGATCAGGGGTTCCTGGTAGCGTGGCAGTTGTGCGCGTCGGGGAGACGAGCCTGCCGGCGAGCCGAAGTTTGGGCTGACCTGTCCCGGTGCGGGAGCGGGAGATGTCTGGATGATAGCAAGGTCCACAGGCCGGACAGCCAGCTTCTTGCGGCTCCGCGTCTCAGAGTCAGATACTGCATCGGTCTGCGAGGGCTGCATGATGCCCAGGCCCGAGGTTGCGCGGGTGCTGAAAGAGGCACCTTTTTGCTCTGGCGAGTCTCCGCGGCTTCGAGTTGGTGTTACTGTAGTAGGCGAGCTCGAGCTCCTCGTCTCCGAGGTAATCACAGCGGCGGCTGGCCGTATTGCCAGGTCGGTTTGCGAACGGACTGTAACGGCCCTGACATCAGGTTGAGCTGAGGGAGTCGGGACTGTAGCGCTCCGGCCGCCGCTAGGCGTCCTTCGCCGACGGTTAGGCTCCTGAATGTCTAGGTGAGTCGAGCTTGACGGCGGATATCGTCCCCTCTCATCGCCGCTATTATTGGCGCTCGGTGGTCGCGACGAGTGTCCCCCGTGTCTGCTCATAGGCCGTGAATTCTCTCCGGTAAGAGCCCTCGGCCGCAACGCAGTTGACAACTCAGACCGGTGCGACTGAGAACTGGCATTGCTCCTCCGTCCCCCTTCCTGCCGTGATCTCTCGCGGTACCGTCGCCTGTACGCCTCGGTGATCCTCTTGCTCAGCTCATCGTTATCCCTCAGATTGATGTTGTCCAAATCCAGCCCATCCAGCAAACCCTCCTCCTGAATCTGGCGCGTAAACTCCTCAATTTCCCGCTCAATATCCCTGGCACCAACACCCTCGGAGCTGATTAGTGACCTAAGAGACGACTGATGCTCTATCTGGCGGCTCCGCATAGCCTCCACGGCCGCGGCCGCACTCCCCGTCGCCGGAGCAGCCGCCGGAACCCGGTGCCTCGACTCACTCCTCCGCCGCCTCCCCTCATCCGCATACGTATTGTCAGCACGCAGCGTCGCACTATGCGCTCTCCGCCTACTGGAATCCCTCTCCCTACGAGCCCTATTCTCGCTCCGCCTCCCATCGGGACTTCCCTCCCTCCTAGCCGTCCTCGATGACGAACCCGACGCACGGTCCGCCCTCTCAGCAGCAGCCAGTGCATCCCTCAGACTCAGCTGCTGGACCTCTTCGATCATCCTCCGCTCCTCGGCATCCATCCGCTTCTGCTCGGGTGTACGATCCGTAAAGCTTAAGCGCGGCAGCACCTTCTCGCCCTTTTTATACTTGTGATCCATCTCGTTGCGATCTACCAGCGGCTTATTTTTGTCCGGGTTCAGAGCGAGGAACATCTCAAGCAGGGTAGCGACGCGGGCATCGTGCTTGGTGTCGCGCACGCGATCGCGGCATGACGGACAGGTGAAGACCGCAACATCGGGGGCCGGCGGCACCGGCGCATTCTCGGCGCGCAGGGCTTGCCATGAAAACCATTCCTTGAGACAGGCGCCGCAGAAGGTGTGCAGGCAGTCGAGCAGAGTCAGGGGTTGGTAGAGCAGCTCGGTGCAGATCTGGGAGGTCAGGTCAATTCCTGCATCATTCAGGTATTTTTGGGCTGCGGTGAAGAGGGGTTGTCATGAGGCGGGGCAAAGCCCGATGAGACAACCCCCAAGGAAAAAGGAAAAGAAAGCACTCACTGAGCAGGTCAACTCGGCTTCCAAGTTGACGGCCGCTTTGGCCGTTGACTCCATCCTAGTGCTCAAGATGTTGGGCACTGGCGGCCAAGGGTGGTTGCAGCGGTCGACACAAGCAGATGCAGCTGGACTTAAATGCGAGTTGATTCTGCCAAGCATGCCTTCTTCGTGTTTTCAGCTAGCCTTTGAATGCATTGGCTGCAAGTGGGGTGTGTCTGCATGTAAGTACATGTACCGGACATTCCTTTTCAGCTTCGTCAATTGCAGATGCATGCATGCCTTTCTCATGTAATAGGCCGGCAGAAGGTGCTAGCGTTCGCCCCGCCGGGCGGCATCACCTCGCTTGATCTTGTTGTATTTTATTTGTCTTGTATGTGCTGTGTGCCACTACCTGTAACCGTCCCAATGCTCCTCCGGTACTGTAACCAATACCTATACAAAATCCATTTTACACCGTCCTCGCAGCCAAGTTAATAATGAACAACAATGCATGGTTAAAACAACTACATGTCTTCCTTCGCCTCCTCTGGCGTTCCTGTGTCCCATTCGTCGCACATCCCGTACCATGAGCGCCTAAGGCACCTCGCCTTGCTCGTGGGTGGTGTTTCAGTAGGTGTGGCCGTTGGGAGGGCTGTTGTTGGGGGTAAGCTCGGGGGTTCCGTAATGGTTGATTTCGGCGATGTCGTAGTATCGCTAATCATCGTTGACGTTACGTCACTGCAACCCCAGAATTTGCCCGGCGTCAAGCATGTCGTACTTTCAGTAGACGTGGATGAGTAGGTTGGAGTGGAAGTGGTTTTGGTGGCTTGAACAGATGTCGTCGTGGTACTTGTAGTGATTGTCGTCTTATCCTTGCAACCAAACCAGCCCCTGTCAAAAAAGTTAGCCTTTCTTTAGCCCTTCAATAGCCGGCAAAGGGCTGAACTCACGGCGTCAAACAGGTCGTTGTAGTGGTTGCCGAAACCTCCGTCGACGTTTTAGTCCCGGTGGTTGTGGTCGTCTCATCCAAGCATCCCCACCAGCCCCTGCTTTATGTTAGGAATGTGGAAAATAGTCAGTCGGCGTTTGAGAAAAACTTACGGGGTTTTGCAGGTCTCTGTCCGGGTACGACTCTTAGTCGATGTTGCCGTGGAGGTAGAGGAAGAAGTGGGTTCCGTTCCATTGCTCTCGTACATCTTCCAACTACCGCAGTCTCTACATTCTGGCGTGAACCTGCATTCAGGAACGGTGTCATATTTCATGATGACATCATGAATAACCGATCGAATCTTGTGCGTGCCGATACCGACACGCCAGCCCTTGTCCCCAACAGTGTCATAAACACACTCCCGGCCGGTGTGACATGACGACTCGAGAGCATACCCGCCAAATGAACATGAAGCGGTAGCGCCGTTGCAGGTGCCGATATAAATAGGATCAGCCGTATGCCCGAAATGAAAGGCGCCTGTATATTCCCGTGTCTGGGGAACATCCGGATTTGATCCATGAGGTACAGGTAGCCCCAGCCTGGAAGCCGGCAAGGCTTCTGGAACCGCTTGGAACGTGACGACCGGGACGCCATATGTAAGGCCAAGCATCGAGCTGACAGCACCGCCAAGTGAGTGGCCTGCAAGCCAGATGTTAGAGTTAGGGTACAGCTCAGTGACATTAGCATAGAGCTCGCGCGCTGCCTGATAATATCGATTTTCCTCGCGCAGGGCTTTGACCACGCAGGTGTTGTTGCATGAGTATGTGCCAGTTGCGCAGTCGCACACTTGATGCCAAGTCCAAGGGCCCTGCTGGGCGCAACAACAGCTAAAAAACAGGTTGTCGTTAACCTTGTCGTTTGTGGTCGTGCCGTCGCCGTCAAAAACGGCCGGAGAGGTTCCCTTCAGGCCGATGACAATCGTCGAGTTGGTTTCATCCGCCCAAATATGGCCCCGGAGGCCATCGCCCTCCCAGCCAAAATCGGCACTCCTGTTGAACGGCACCCCAACTTCTTCCCAATCCGCTTGGTCGGGCGTCTGCACGTAGGCATTAGAGGCCATCAGTGCCAGACTCAGAACGGACCCCTTGTCGGTGACGTCGGGTCCTGGGACGTCATCAAGTGTCCATGCGTCTGGAGAGAGGACCGAAACGAAGCCGCGTTCCCGACCCATAGCCACTACTGGGTCAACCACACTTGGCCTCCGATCGACGAGTCGCTGTATTCGTACCGCGCTACTGCGGGCCTTTAGGGGTCCCAGCCGCTGCTCTTCGTAGCCATCCTCTGCTGCTAGCCACACATCTGCGTCTGACTTGACAACATCCATCCTCCGATGGAGTGATGGGTGTCTGTTTGTGCCATGGTGGTAGATGTGGCGAAGACTCTGTAGAACGTCGAGCACTTGGTAAGTGGCATGCATCTATGGAGAGCGACGCGCAGGTACAGGTAAATTACTTACAAAGGTGTGGTCTGCTGGCTGCGGAGGCTCCAGGATAAGGGGGGGTATGGGTGACACTTCGATGGGGATAACGAGTTGCGCTTCTTGTCGGGAGCTGCCTGCCGCGGCCACTGGTGATGCGGAGAGAGCAAGGAAGGAGAGGAGCAGTTTCGCGGTAACTCGGCCTGCGGAGGTGCATGTCGAGCCAGCTTTCCTCCGCCTTGAGAACATATTGAGCGCGTATCAAATGTGACCTGTGTGATGAAGGAAACGACAAAAGGAAGGGGACCGAGGCGTGGAAGATGGATTGCGTCTGCCCCGATGACGAACGGGAGAACCACTGGGTGACGCGTGACGCTGTTGCCAGCCCCGACAGAGCCCCGATACCGCCCAATCAATCGATGCTAACGGCTAGAGTGGCATGATAGGGATGGGGTACTTCCCCGCACAATGTTGGTAGAAATGACTTCACTCTTATCTGTCCTCGGTAACTTGTTAAGTGGGGCCATGGCAACGCGGCAAGGTCTCCCTAACCACCTAGTCCGTTCAACTAGACCTACCTAGTCGGCACCTCTTTTGAAACTCTTGCATCGTTGCTCAGCAGTCCTCCTATCCCGCTCGACATCTTTTCATGCTCACAGACTTGTATCTGAAGATTCACTGGATAATTTCATACCAGGTTACCAGGTTTAGGACATCCTTCAAACCCCAACAGCTCACGTCTATCATGGAATAATCGTTTCACCACCAAACGCTTTTTTGGGCTAGCTAGAGAGTCGAAGGTTTTCTGTCACGCGGGCTGTGGAGCTAACGTGGTGTCTCAAAGCAAAAGTCGCTGTTTGGCGTAAATCTTTCAGTGCGGGAATTGTCCACGCTTCCAGGGGCCAGGCACTTTCCAGTGTTCCAAGCATTGCCTCCGTACGGACGTATCCTAGTTGGCGAAAGACTTGGAAATGCCACCGCTTCCCTTTCAAGACCTGTTCTAATAATTTACCTCCACCTTTCATTGCTTACTACATCACAAGCACCATTCGTTGCAAACATGGCAGACAAGTGAAGCAGCTTTCTCGACGCTCAAGTAGATATGGCCTCACCGGGAGAGGCTGTCCCACTTCCATGGCCTGGTTTAAGCAGATAGATCCTTTTTTTCGCCGAGTCTTGTTGGTTGCTTCCATCCATCTTTAATGATTTGCAGTCTGTTATCAGCCAAGGCATTGTCTAGCGCTCAAATTTTTTGACATTTATCTACTATTACAGGAGTTTGAAGAGAGAGCCGCCTGGATCAACGTTTTGGCTGAACGGGCTTTCGCTTTGATGTGGCTCCTTCTTTGAGGCTGTGGCTGCTGCCCAAACGTTGGCAGTCTCGAAGAACAAAACACTTCCGTTATCACGAAAGATAACTCTTGGAGTATATTGATTATAAACTGCATGTTCAGGAATCTTTTGACCCGACTCAAAGGATCACCATTGGCCTTGTACTTCGTACGGAGTCGTCTTTTGTTCTCTACCAGCCCTAACCCTGAGAGACACGTCCAAGCCCAACCGAAGTGGGGCGGCGATCTCCTGCAGGCTGCAGCTCGGCAAGTCTGGAACCTGACTAACACCCCCAGGTGACGACGACCTGCTTGCGCTGTGATTGTAAACCGTGACGCGAACTGACAGCTCGAAGCTCTGCGATCTTGAAGATCTTCTGATGCGACGAAGAGCCTAGAGTTATCTCGAGGCACAGCCCCCTGTTTTTGCAGTTAAAAATGCGTGTATCTTCCAATCACAGTTATCTCTGGAGTTCAATTTGCCGACCCTCAGATCTCCTTGGCTTCTTGCGGTTTCAAGATCCCTAATCGCTTTATGCATCAAATCGAAGCTCAGGTAAGACCAACGCAAGTCCCATCCCAGCTTTACACCTATCCCGCGGCCCTCATCGGAATCTACCCAGCTCTAGGCTCAAAAGTTTTTCTTTTTCTGACTGCCATGCCGTCCAGCTTGAGCAATAGCCTCATGGCCTCCAATACATCCCATCGCCCAAGCCCCCTGCGGTCGACGCGATCCTTCCCAAGACCCGACCCTTCCTCGACGTCGGCAGAGACCACTCGGTCGAAGAGAGCCAGCACCCTTCAGAATGGCTCCAACCCAGGCCAATGGTCTGCCTCAAAGACGCAGGCAAAACAGGGGGCCGGCGCTGAGGATCCCGATACCTTTGAGAGCAGGATCAGCGAGGAGGCTGCCGAGCCACCGAGGGCATCAGTGGACTTGGATGACCTCCCTATTGAACTTATCAGCTTTACAGACCGCTTTATCGACCAGCTGTCCGCCAAGGTCCACCCAACCCCACCGAATATCGAAAACACCTCCCACATGTTCCAGGAATTCTATGCTACCGCTGCTGCTCATATCCAGACCCATATCGACAGTTTAGCAACTCGCCAGCGGAGAGAAGCTTCCCCTGCCCCGTCCAGCTCCTCCCGACAGTCTGCCGCGAGCTTGCTTCGCGCGAAAGCCGCCTCCCTTGGTAACAAGGAGAAGGCCAAGCCCGGCCCGGTTCGGCGAGACTCGGATCAGCAGATGCTGACAGCAGAAGAGTATGCTGATCGGAGGAAAGCTAGGAAGGCATTGGAACAAAAAAGGGTGCTGATGGAAGAGGCCGTGGAGCGAAGGCTCTGCGAAGGGATCTATGACAAGATCTATCGTCATCACACCACGCAAGACGAAGCCCAAGACGACAAGCTCCGGTCCAAAACGGCTGCTCTTTCTGTAGTAGGTATCGGTCTTGCCGACTTAGGGGTTGACATCGGTGGCACCGTCGATCCAGAGACCGCGGTGAAGAAGCAGGAAGAAGTGAAGAACTGGTTGGAGGGGGCGAGGAGAGAACTGGTTCTTATGAACGAGTCGAGATATCCCCTCGGGAAGCTCAACCACCTCAAGGCAGCACACAAAAGCATAATCGACACATTATCACACTTCCACCCATCTTCTTCCGCAGATGAGCTCATGCCAATGCTCATTTATACACTCATTACCCTCCCGCCCGCGAACCTCAATGTCATCAGCGACGTCAATTTTATCCAGAGATTCCGCTGGGAGCCGAAGCTTGTGGGCGAGGCCGCATACTGTTTGACAACTTTGGAGGCTACCATCAGCTTCTTAGAAACGGTGGACCTATCTACCCTTCGTGCAGATGAAGCACCTACTGGGCCACAAAAAAATATGCCGGGGACACCGAGAGCAGAGACATTCCCCCCAGCGTACTCTCCAGGGTTATCAACCTCTACAGCTGGCCTACCCGAGACGGCTCATGCATCCGGCACAACCCTCAAAGGCAACCCATCTTCTGCGGCTGGGCTTCGCGCTGCTGTCCAGCTGCGGAACCGCCGCCTCAGCGACCTTGTCAACACGCCGGCGCAGGCTTTCAATGCTGCTAGTGACGCTGTTTTTCTCACGGCAGACCAAGGCCTCAAAACGATTGGCACCAGTCTTGGCGAGAGCTATAAATTCCTGCTGGGCAAGCTCCGCGAGCAACCAGAAGGTCAAAGCGGCGAGATCATCCTACCCAAGACCCTCGACGACGCCCGCAAGTTGATCGGGACCCCCCCACCGAACGACGACGACGACGGCGGCTCCGCGAGTGGTACGAGCTCAGTACATAGCCCTGAAGATGGGGACGGTGCCCTAAAACGAACGACAACGCCAAGGGAGGACAAGATGCTGAATCTTATCACAGGGGGTAGAAAAGCGTCGAGGGATCGAAGTGTGGATAGTACAAGAAGCGGCGGAAGTGCAAAGCGAGTGGTGTCGGGGGCGGCTGGAGAGGAGAAAGTGTTGAGCGCAGGTGGCAGTGGTAGTTCGTCATCCCTCCCAGCCGGTCCAGCATCGGCACTTGACTCCATGCGGAATCTAGGGAGTTCTCTGAACCCCATGGCACGGTTTTCGGCGGGTATCGGCGGGCTCAGGGGATTTGGACGGACGATCTCGACCCCTGCGCCGTCGTCCACCTCAGGGGGCGGTGACCTTGCTACAGTATGTTCCCCTCTGTTTTCGCGAAAGAAAAACGTGCAACTAACCAAGCACTTCGTAGGCCTTCCCGGACATTGCCGCGGCGCTACCGCCTAAGGAGATACCCAAGGTGGATCCTCCAATCAAACGCTTCATGGAGTTACAAAATCCTGCCGATTTGAGACTCGGCGAGGTTCTCGAGTTGCTCAGAGACTATAGGCGGTTGGCCAATGCGCTGAAGGATGTGGGGGCGGTCAAAGAATAGCTAGGCTACAGGCGGGTGTATATTTTTTTGGTCAGGCCGGACACCTCGCCCGGATTGATAATAGCTCGGGGTGTTACTAAATTCCTCGAAGCTGTTTTCTGGATACTTCCTGTTTTTGTTTGGGTCTCAGGGCAGTGGACAGTGAGGTTTACATAGACTGTTGGCACAGATCGACATGGGATGGGTACTGTGATGTTTTTGATAGCATGGCGGCCGGGTAGCGGGTAATTTTCAATATGGAGTACTGAGTATTTGTTTCCCCAATCAAGGTTTCACCAGTACCTATGTCGTGTTTGCAGCACAGTTGAAGAATGTGCATGTGAGTATGGAGGCATAGAGTGTGTTTTAAGAGTCATTCACGAGCTGAGTAATCAGGTTACACATTCACTGCCAGCTCGCGAGACTTAGACTTTTAGGCCGGAGACGAACGCCTTTGCGAAATATACCGGACTCTACTCGCTTGCTATAGGTGTCATTGCGAAGGGCTTGTAGATAATCAGTCAGAAGATCCGAGGTCCCCACCCCCCTGGCCCCGGTTTAGTCTTACAGAGGAATAGGAAGTACTTAGTACTGATAGTGTTACCTACAGACATGGAAGAAGAGATCTGTCGGGCCCATCAACTTGGATCATAGATGTCGACAACTCCGGCCTGTCGGTGCAGTTACATCGGTCCCAGTTTCGCGGAGCGGCTGCTTGCGAGCCAAAGAAGATGCGTAGGATGTGTGGGCTGCTCGCTCAATCATAAGAAAGTCTCAGGGAGATGGTCTCGAGACTTAACAATATCCACCCTTCCAACGACGTTGCAGTCTGCAATATCGACGTTACATCAGGATCGTGGAGCGCGATATGATGTGGGGTGTTTCTTAGGTAGCGAAAGGATAAGACAGCGTGCTGGAGAAGCGCAAGATGGCAGGGCTCGCACAATCCTATACGGGTACTTACCAGGTATGTATCAACCAATCATGCCTCAGTGTTTGTTATTTATCGGCGGCTACACCTTACCTTAGCTGGTGACGTACTGATGGGAGACGATCGTTGTGATAAAGGGGAGCTGGGAAAGCGTTTGCTGTGATCGAGTTGCACCATACCGTTGGCAATGTCTCTGTGGCAGTGACCGATCTCGCCCACCACAGCTTGCAACATTTGACCAACTCGTCATACAGGAATTTCAAAAGGGGAGGGAACGGAGTAGGTCTAGCAAGCGCCGAGTAGTCCCGCAACGGAGCTGTATTGGGTGGGGCTGTATCTGTCATATCGCCTATGTTCAGACGGCACATCTCGGGCATTCCCGCCGGGCTTATTATGTGGAAAACAGTTAGTCAAAGACATCGAGTCATAAGTGTACTATTGAAAATTTAGTCGCCAAGCCCCGGCAAATGTGGGTGTGCCGTCGCCGTTGCCGGACGTGGCGCCGGGAGGTCGGCCGTGCTTCGTACGCCAAGCATCAGAATCCGGCTACCATCCCGCCGTCCGGCGAGATTCTCCTCCAAATTCCTGACAAATATTGAAATAGCACAGCCCCACCCGCCCGAGTTGCCGCTGGCAGCTGAACGACTCTGAAATGAACTTGAAGAAAGCACTCGGCGACCCGGAGACCGCTAATTCCAGTGACTCTTCGGCCCGGGTGCTCCGCCACAGACAGCGCTGGCGCCCGCATGGCCTTGGTGGTACGGGGTAGCGGAAGGGGGGTATTTGTCCCAGCAGGCTCGACCTGTTTCTGGGATACACGATGCAAAACATAACCTCGGTGCGGAACTAAGGTCCGCGCTTCCCTTGTTGTTCGAGAAGCTCGATGCAAGTGATGCCTCAGCCACCACCACCAGGCCGGGTGGGATACGCAGTGCGTATCGCGTGCTTGCCCGGTGGGAGCATGCTCGCGGGGAAGGGATGGGCCAGCGGAAGGGCGTCTGCAACCACACGCACTAATACTTGACCCGATACCCGATCAAGGAAAAAAGCGCGGCTCTTCAGCTGCCCCCGGGCGATGTGGATGGGGACCAGGGCAACCCATCGTGCCGGACCGGATAGCGTCATGCACCGAAGGTTGAAGCGCCCTTCTAGAAGGACTTTCAATCCATAGCACCATCCCCACAAGGCGGCACGGGGGGTTCGCGTTCCTAGATCGGGAGGTTGATTATTGAGATGAGTTGCGGTGGTGCGATAGGTGGGTTCAGAGCCGTGAAACACGCATCTCATCCGACAAGATATCGTCATTACGCTTCGACCCTTCGTTTCGTTGACTGGGACAGGAGACATCTCGGAGACTTGAACTTTGCGTTGGACGTGTAATCCAGAATTTGGGGAGACATATGCGGGGTACGAACCCGACGCGCTTCGCGAGGCGAAACTGTGGGTCCTCCGTTTTTTGCTTAACTGAGCACAGGAGCAAATGCCGGTCGAAGCTGACTGGCCAACTTCCGATGGTGGAACCTCGACCGCGGAGATGAACGATGACAAACACACAAAGCCAAGCATGCACCTCATTATACGTTGACCGCCATTAGTTATTCCATAGGCAGGACGGACGCAGCATTGGTATTGTTGCAACGTTTCGTCACTGAGCACGTACGAATTCTACCATGTGGCTGAGCAGGCTCGTCGCCCAAGACGAAAGCAGTGGAAACTGTGCAAGCGAGCCTATCCCTTCAATTGGCATTCAGTGCGGAGCCCAACAGCCATTCTCAAACGGGCTGGTCCTTTGTTGGCAGTCGTCAGCCCTGGCTGGGTTCGGGGACTGGCAATGACTCCGTACCGAGGAATCCCGCTGACAAACGAAGGCTCCGGAGCCGGGAAATGCCATGCACACTATCAATCAATCGCATTCATCGGAAACGCATTGCAACTTGCGTACCCTCATTCTGGGCGCCTGCGGGAATTTACGAATCTACCTGCTGCAGTCGCAGTGTCAGGGCGTCAGGCGACCCAGCTCTGCGGAATCGACAATGCTTCGCGATAGAGACCCGTATTGCGTAAATGATGGCATTGCATCGCCCCAGCGCAACGCCTTGCACCGCGCTCCGTTACGTGGAACTTGCGACGCTCCGTCAATTTATCTTGGCTGACTACGTAGCGGGCATACCCTGTCGTGCCTGTCTTTGCGCGAAAGGTTGGTGAAGCGAATAGAGTGAAATCGAACCTCGGAGGTAGACGGCGTCGCAGACGGAATTAACCATTAGAAATGCACCCACAACTTTGTCGTCGATTACAAGCCAAACCCCAGTCGGTCCTGATGAGTTGAGACGCCGAGTGGGAGGCGGACTTAACTCGCAATGGTTCACTTCCGCAAATGGCGGAGATATCTGCCTTCCGATGGGACTCATGGAGGTACAGTAAGCAGTCCAAGCGGCAGGGCAACAAAGAAATGGCGGGATGAAGGGACCGAAACGCGAGGGCGGATTTGTCGAAAGCCCGAACCTCCTCACCGCTGCAGCGCGGAACGGTGCCACCTGCGCAAACGGGCAGGGGGTGTGGACGGAGCAACCATCAGTTCGGACTCGTCGGCGTTAAACGGATGCGGAACCAGCGCCTGACACCTCCACATGGATCTTAAACACCTCGAGAGGCTTGGGTATACAAAAGAAGCTGACAGTCCCCTTCAACCCAGACACCATGATTCCACCATCTTCCTATAAGCTCCACAATCAACACAATCAATCGACATTACTGCGACTTTCCGACGCCCTTTGAGATACTTGATCGACCCTGTGGTTGCTAGAAGACTTTGGACTGCACTGCACCCAGCCCTACACCGCCCAGACCACTTTGCTGCCGGTAACCTCCAGGGGCAGCTAACCGAAATCGGCACTGAGTCACTCCAAAAAAATACGCCATAGCACACACTGAATATTAGGAAGCTCTGCTCCCAGCTCGACACGATGCCTTCTACTCTACACATTACAACATCGTCTTCGCAACAATCGAGGCCTACCAAGTCGATTATTGACGCCTCGCCCATTGTTGCATCTCCCTTCAAGCTTGCCACCAAGAAGATGTCGGTAACACAAGCATACTTTCTGGCACACAAGGCCCGGGCGAAGCTTTCGTCCGAGGCTGCCCGCCCCGACCACAACCTTCGCCTGCTCGTCGGCCACGCCAACCTCCTCGACTCCCTCATGCTTGATCTCGCCGAAGCCGAGCGGGAACAAGAATCGTGGTTCAACAAATCGGTTCGTGGCGCCGCCCCAAAGAGCGAAGACAAGCACATCCAATGGGCCGACTCGGTCGTCGAAGAGCCCGAGCACGACTGGCTCGCCGAGGACGTCGACTCAGACTCTTCCGATGACGACAGTGACTTCTCCGACGACGAGGACGTTGAGATGGCCGACATTGTTTCCCTCCAAAGGATACCCTCACACACAGTCAAGGATTTCGGCTACGATATGGAGGAGGATGAGGAAGACTTCGAGGACGACGAGGAGGACTTCACACAGCTCGCCCTACAAAGGAGTCCATCACACTCTGTATCGCCGCCAGAGCTCGATCACGATTCGGACACCTCCGAGGACGAGTCCATGCCGCCATCACCCCCGACCGTCGTGCTCCCTGCATTCTCAGACAATAAGCAAGCAGGGGCCTACTACGCAGCAACACAAGACGACAAGGACGCATTTTACGATGATGGTTACTATCTGCCGCCAAGAAACCCAGCAAGACTGATCTCGGCGATATCAGTTTACTAGCCTTCTTTCATCTCAGCATTTGTCCTTTTTGTCTGCTGCTTCACTAGGCATGAGCGCGGCGTTTTTCCAGCGAATGATACCATCTACTTTGGGTCATAAAAGATTCGGGTTTAGAGCGAATAACAGAGCGCGAAGTGTCACCACTCAGTATAATGAACATTTATGGGTTCATGGGTTTCAATTATTATTATTATTTTCTTTTCTATCTCTCGCTCCCAAGCCTTTGCACCTGGATGGGTGGGCTCATGGTTGAGTGAAGAGAGGCTGGTTGCAGCCTTGGGAGGGGTATTGGATAGCAACCTCGGAGGGGGGGAAAGCACAACAAGCTTCCCATATTCATTGGACATACATAGCTACACTGGACATATTGAACAGAAACAAATATCCAATTGTCACACTGGTTTCTCAAATGCAGTGAAATCGACCTTGTGGAATGGCTCAATCCTAGAAAACCTTGAATTCGCGATCACGATGTCACAGTCGTGTGCCCCCTGCAAGAACCTGACAACCTACCCCGACCTCGGGGCGTGGAGTTGATTACCTGAGCAGGCTTAGCTTCCCACCCCTTACCCCTGCAAGATGGGACACGTGTAAATCGATACGTACACCCCCTGACACAGTGAATGCCTGATGACTTCGCTTTTGGGTACGCGCACAAACTCGTGAAACTTTGCTGCCTCGGGCCAATTTTATCCCTTTTGCAAGGCGAGCAACAAGCAAGCGAACGAGCGTACGTATGGCGCCTACGTCTCAACCTAGACTTCAGAAGAGGCGGTGCCACGTCAACCAAGGAGTCAATACTTGCTCCCTGCCTGCCTGGGGAAGGGCGCCGCTGGGCCCCAATCCTGGAAACTAAGGCACATGGCTGTCTGATTCATCAGCACCTCCTTGGCGACCCAACCGCCCTCCCTCTGCCCGCACACAGGCGGCGATTGGAAATCGACCAGACGGCTCGGCGACTTCTTTGTTGCACTCTGCGCCCGGTCAGCAAAACGGAGCCGTCCTGGCGAAAAACTTATTGCTGGAGGGTTGCTCCTGCTCGCATTCGGACGCTGGACGGAATTGATGCTTTCAGTCGCTCGGGCTCGGCAGTCTCAGGGGAATGACCCCGGACCTCCCTCCTTTGTTGCGCCTGGCCGACTGACAGGGAGAGCGGGGGAAAAGCAAATGGCGGTCGCGATGTTGTGCGCTGGCGGCATTGTTGGGACAATAATGATGCAGCCTCACCGTGTGTCTCAACGCTCGCCCACGATAAATCCGCCCGACCCTCTTGGCTGGCTGACCTGACTGTGCCGGTAAATAAGGTTGTCCGTAACCCGACCTACGGGAAAGGAGTTGGCGGTATTCGGCCGACGCTGCACTGCAATTTGAAAAGTGAGAGGCTGCCTGAGAATGGGAACACTGCAGCGTGGCTGTGGTTCTAGGCGACGGCGTGGAGAGATCAGCTTGGGGGCCCAACGCCGCACGGCTAGGTCAAAACGCTAGGGAGTCGTGGCCCGCGATGGAATCATTTAGGTGAGGCTGATGCTATTTAGTGAACCCCCGAAGCTGGGAAAGCTGTTCGTTACCATAGCATCCACCTGGGCGGGTTGAGCTAAGGTGTTAAGGCGTTTCCCGGCTGTTTCAAGACGAAGAAAAGGAAAGAAAAAAACCACCCTTCTGGACCCTTCGAAATACGAGTCAAGACATCTGTGGTCCCCCTACTTGAAATGTTGTGAGTTGGTTTCTGTCTTTGCTTTTTGATGTTCGGGTCTGCACTCTGACCAACGCATCGCCATCCCATCAACCGAGTCTGTCCCCGTGTCAAAGCAACCTTTTGGAGGTGCAACCCCAGGTTACTTGCTCTGAGATATCCATGGGACAGCGAGGCGGCGCAGATGCCCTGTAACTCCCGGCTACAACTGTGCCTGACAGCAAATGCCTGATGCCCTGCAAAAGGATTTACTACTGCTGACTTGGCGGAGTAACAACGGCGTCGACGTGGTCAGGTCGTTATGAGTGCTCCGCTTTGGCCTGTTCGCATTCGGATGGATCGCTGTGTGTGGATTTGAAATTCCATCTGGGTTCTTTGATCTCCGTTCAGCTGTGGGTAGGGGGGGTGAGCCTCCGTTTTCAAGGTGCCGTTGCCGTTTCTCTATTGAGTCCATCATCCCGGCAGGGCTCCGCTGGCTCGGCATGCCACGCGGTGGCTTGCTGGGGTGGGTTTGCAAAAATCCCGGTGGTAGCGGATATCAGGGGGCCGACTGTGACCTGACCGAATGTGTCATCCACCACAGCGGATCGCGCACCCCACTCCATTGATATCAGAGGCCAATCAGTTGACCGGCACCCATCTCACTGAGTGTCTCATGCAACAGTTGGTCAAGATCGAGATGGCATCTTCGAAATCACAATGAGGCCAAAGCAGTAGGTAGTCACGGGGCATCGAGGCCCTCTATGGAGGAAAGTCATGCGGCCGAATCACCAACAAAATCATATGCTGCGCACTGAGAGGAGAGAGTGCTCCCGGTGAGACTTTGATCAGTTCTTGTCGATAGGCGATATGTGATTGGCTCCGAGGATCTAAGGTTTTCCTAATCGGGCGACCGAGTATCAGTTCATCAAGGCTCGTTGTGGCTTTGCTGACTTCGCATCGGTGCTGGAATCCGTCGCTCGGGATCGGGTCCTGTGCCACAGGATAAAAGTACGGGGAAATAGGGTTGAGATCCCTCTCTGCCCTACAACGTGGCATGAGAGCGGCGCGGCTGTGGGCGTTACGGTGGTGCAAGTGTGCCTCGGCCAATATCTTGAAGGGCGGTGAGGGCATGAGAGTCTGACTGTGACGTGCATACAACGCTTCGTCTCTGATCATGACTCCCGTTGCGGGACGGATGGCAGATGTCGGAACGGGAGACAAGCGCTCGGACGGATTGGATGAATGAATAATAATGGATGATTAATGATCATGGGGTAGTTTGCCGTTGCGACATCTACGGCGCCAAAACGGCGGAGATACCACACCCACCATCTGTTTTTCCGGGGTGAGTCAAGCATGTGCCTCAGTCAGAATCGGCTGCATGCTGCCTTCTAACAAAGTTGCGCAGGGTCATGTCCAGGTTAATCCCGAGCGATACGGATCATGTCCTTGGGTACGAGTCAAAACGGGAGAAAGGCGGGAAGGAACGGCCAGAGCCGGCCCTGTACCCGTAAGCCTATCCGGCCTCGGGCGATATGAGGCCTTTTATTGAGATCACAAGCCTCAAGTGTCGGGAATCCACGCGCACTAGTGACCTAGCACAGCTTAGGCGATGATTGATTCATGGTGAAATTGCGGTGTAAGGCTTCAACGACTTTGTCTCGCGGTTGTTGGGCGAAGCCGACACCTGGGATGACGGACAGCGTCGGTGCAGCACAAGCTTCCTAGACATACGGATCTATAACTATGTCAAAACGTAAGCCCGGAGGTAAGGTCTAACATTGGCCGAAGACTCACGGGGGTAAGATCTCCGTCCTTCCGCGTGGGTTTCGAGTCAGAGCTCCCTGACGAACTGCAAAGTTCCCGGAGCGTATGGAGATAACTAGTTGTGGTGCGCGGGGCACGCTCGGGATGTTCAATCGGTGCGGAGCCCGAAAGGATGACAGGGGTGGGATCGGTAAATCTGCGGTGACATACGTCACCAACGCTCCCACCTCTTGCAAATACACGCGTTGATCGAGTCGTCGCGTCGCTAAACGTAGCTGTCGGAAACGCCATGCAGCCATCAAGGAGAGCATTGGCCCTAACCAAGGCCACGACGCCTTTCGTGTGTCGCGGGTGCCTTTCGCGGGCCACGTCTCAGCGGCGACGGACCTTGACCGGTGCTGCCACACCCCCACCTCTTACCAGCCCGGCACCCTCGGGGCTTGCCCCGCTCGCCTCCCGGCGGTTGATCTCCGTCTCCGGCCCCGACGCCGCCAAATACCTCCAAGGGGTCATCACGGCCAACATTCTCACAGGCCAACCCCCGGCGGCGCAGACCGTCCGCGCCGACCAGGGCTTCTACGCCGCCTTCCTCACCGCCCCGGGCCGCGTGCTGTACGATGTCTTCATCTACCGTGACACGGCCAACCTCTCCGACCTCTCCAACCCGGACCCGTCCGCAACCTTCCTAGTCGAGGTCGACACCGACGAGGCAGACCGTCTCCAGCGCCACATCAAGCGCTACAAGCTCCGCGCCAAATTCGACGTCCGCATCCTCGGCGACGCTGCGGTCTGGCAGGCCTGGGATGACACCACCACCACCACCACTTTCCCCCTCCCCCTCCCACCCAATGCCATCATCCTCCCCGACACGCGCGCCCCTTCTCTCGGGCACCGCTTCCTAACGGCCGGCTCGGCTCCTTCTGTCCCGCTCCCCGCCGTCCCCGAGGAAGCCTACCGCCTCCGACGCTACCTCCACGGCATCCCCGAGGGCCAATCCGAACTTCTTCGCGAGCACGCCCTCCCGCTCGAGAGCAACCTGGATCTGGCCGGCGCCATTGACTTCCGCAAAGGCTGCTACGTCGGCCAGGAACTCACGATCCGCACGCGTCACCGCGGAGTGGTGCGCAAGCGCGTGCTGCCCGTCGTGCTGTACGGCGCAGGGCAACCGCCGCCCGATAAGCTCGCATACCGTCCTGTCTTTGGGAATGAGGAGGAGGAAGTGGGTGGTGGTCTTCACGCGGAGATGGTCCCGTCCGAGACGAGCATAGGCCGCGTGGGAAAGAAGGGACGCAGTGCAGGGAAGTGGCTGAGAGGGTTGGGGAATGTTGGGCTGGCGTTGTGTCGGCTGGAGATTATGACGGATATGGTGCTTCCCGGAGAGACGGCTGCTGCCGGGGGGTATCAGGAGGGGGATGAGTTTGTGGTTGCTGCGGCGGAGGGGCAAGAGGTGAGGATCAAGGCATTTGTTCCGGAGTGGATGAAGAGCGGATTGAGTGAGGGTAGCAGTGTGCATTGAGATGTACAAGGGGGACTGGATTATTGTGTACTATTCTGTATTGTCGTGTATATAAGGGTCTGGAAAACGGAGGGATTATCCTATCTTGGAGGGGAGAGATAGATATGGCATCAGAGGCGCCGCTTCTACACATGTCAATAAGGTATGCAGCAATTTCTACGGTAGAAGCGTTGTGGTGGTGTTAGCTTTAGTTGCACACCGTCCATCCTGTACACCTAAGCTCACTAGAAAGTATCACCTCTTAATCACCTATGTGCGGTTTGAAGATCCTAACATTGAAGCTCAGCAGCTTAGTTCCGTTTAAAAGGGGGTATCATATTCTATGTGTCAAATGGACTTTCTAAGAGGCATCAAGTCAAACAATTAGTTCGATTCACGTCGAAGCCTTGGCTTCCTCCTCCGCTTTCTTTCGCTTCTCCTCGTCACGCTTCACCTGGGCGGCTTTTAAACGTGCAAGTGTCGCCGCGAACTTGTTACTGCTCGAATTCTGAACGGGTTCAACGGCCGCGGTTTCCGCTGGAGGGGGTTGCTTGCATGCGTCAGCCTCTGCCGTCCCAGTAGAAGGATGTGGTGGTGATTTTGATGTCTGCTTTGCGTCCTCTGCGCCCGCGCCTCCTTTTATTGCCATCATCTTCTCCCGCTTGCGCTGTCGTTTTTTCTCGATCTGGCGTTCTATCTCAGCGATTCGCGCGTCGTAGCTGTCAGCGGAAGCATCGGGTGCAGCAGCTCCTTCCATCGTGGGCGTCTCTGTAGGAGGGCACTTCTTTTCCTTCCTGATTTCCTGCTCCTGCGCTAACCTCTCACGCTCCTCGGCTTCTCTCATCAGCCTCTTGCGTTCTTCAGCTTTCGCCCGCCCACGCGCGAGCATCGCATCACGCTCTGGATCAGGCTTTCCCCGCTCTGCTCGGTGCGCCTCTGTCTTAACACGCTTGGCCGCCTCCTCCCGCTGCTCAAGTTCCTCGACTAGCCGCCTTCGGCGCGTTGACATCTGGTCGAGCTGGGCTCTCTTCTGGAGGATAGCGCGCATGCCGTCGTCGTAGGCTTTCCTTGCCTCGGGGTTTATAAGCGCATCGCGGGCAAACCCGAGGCGCTCGAATAGCGCCGGATCGTAAGCATCGCCTGCCTTGTCGGGGTGGGCGCCCAGGGCCTTGCGACGATAGGCGCTGCGGATCTCGGATTCGGATGCTGTCGCGTCGATGGTTAGCAGCGTAAATAGGTCGTCGCCTTTGGCGGCGGCATCGCGCGCCCAGGTGACGAGATCTGTGTCCATTTTGAACTGTCCGACGGCGGCGACGATAAGTCCAACTTCGGTATCTGTGTTTAGGCTCCTGGTGCCACTGTTGGTGGAAATGCTCGAGTTTGGAAAAGTGACGTGGGTCAATAGTTGTGTACCAACCCTAACCCTCCGTCGCAAACAGTGGAATTTAGATGGACGGAGCATCAGCAAGGCACTTTCATTCACTTCTATCAATCTCACAAACACACTGAACTACCCTTCCATGTAGACCTGTTCTTGAAACTCAAAAATTCTCATTAAACATATCATTCCGGGTCGGATCCTCCAATAGCTATGTCTTGACAGCAGTTTCAGCAGCTTCAGCAGCCCCTTCCATCTCGCAACCATCAGAATATCGATTCCTCGTTTCATCATCTCACCTCTACACCGCACCTTCACTCGGCAGCATTGGTCACGCACACTAATACTAGTAGGTGGCGGTGAGCCTTTGCACCAAATATTCGCCGCTGTTGATCCCTGGATACTTTTTCTCGGCCTCTGAGGCATAGGTCCCCGGGATAGCCTCGATGTGGTTCTTGAAGTTGGGATTGCAGAAATAGCTACGACCCATACCAGTCAGTTCAGTACCTTTAATGAATCCTGGGGCTAACTTACGCAATGCTGTATCTTGGCGGATGCGTGTCGCCTTCCCCCTGAGGTGGCTCGACCACGCGATGGATGGTGCTCTTGATGGTGTCGTTGCTCCATCTGGCCAGCAAATCTCCAGCATTGACAACGCACGTGTCCTCGATGGGCGTAGCGTCGACGAACTGCCCGTTGGGACTTTTCACCTGAAGGCCACCCCGCTGGTCCTGGAACAGCAGCGTGATGGAGCCGTAGTCACTATGCTCGCCTGCCCTAACCTGGCCCGGGTTGATCTTGAACACCTCCTTACTCACAGCAGGATAGTGCAACCTATGGGGAACATCAGCGGGCTTTGTCCATATTGAGCAAGTCCTTTGAGACTCATGAGCATTTCACAACCCTCGAGACAGCAGAAGGGACAAAAGGGGAAGGAATCAGCCAGAATCAGGTGTCCTTACAGCCTTAATGTGTTGTCGCCGACGTCAACATAGCTGTCGAAAAAGTCCGAGTCAATGCCCATTCCAATAGCGATGGCGCGCATCTGTAGTATATCAGCGAGCATTCTCCATTTTAGGACTTCCTGTCCGAGGAAGAGGGACTGCCTCGAGCCTTGCGAGATACAAAGAACAGGGACAAAACAGCAAGACTCCTCTCCGATCGGGTACTCACAACCTCAACATGCAGAGCCTTGCACTGTTCGAAGAAATCAAGCATGGTGCTCTTGAAGCCCACCAGCTCCCCTCTCTCCACCGGCCAATGATTTGGATGACCAGGCTCATCTTCACGGCCGATTTCAAAGCTCTCTTTAATATCAGGTGCGGCTGCCCGGACCTTCTCAACCTCATTGACATCAGTCAGTAGCGATACCTTCTCCCGCCCCGGCTCAGAGTATCCCCGGTTGGCCTGCGGTGTTGTCCACGCATATGACATCTTCTCCTCCTCCTCTAGCCTAAACAGCTTGGCCGAAGTGCCGAAGACATGGGCGCGTGTTGACGACGTTATGGGGATATTCTTGAGGTAGATGAATCCGGCTGTTTGAAACCCCTTGAGGATGGCTTTGGCTGTCTCCAGCTTCTCTATCTCGCTTCCATTCTGGAACTTGCTGAAGTCAATCAGCGGGATGAGTAGCCCGTCCTGCTGTACAGCGGCCTTCTCCATTTCGAAGCTTGCTGCCTTTCCTTCCGCTTTCTTTCCCTGGTTGTAGTTCGGTGCGTGCAAGTGCAAGTGCGAGTAAGCAAAGTGGCTCAGCCGCACAATGCCGACAACGGCAGTTCAAGTGCTTGTTATATAGGTAAATGGGTAGGAACACATCAATATGCAAGGAGCTTCTTTGTCCTACGCGTGAGGCAGCTTCGACGTCAACAAGTCCCTTCCCGACTCCAGTCAGACAACGGAGCGACGCCCGTATTGGCAAGTGCTCGCTACTGAGGGATCGCGATGATATGTCTTGGGCTGAAACCTAGATACCTCGGCGATGAGACAACTCGTCCCACTTGGGAGCACGCCGTGTGATAAGGCAGATAAGTTTCCGTGGTGTCGATAGCGTTCGGGTGCGGGGGAGGGACCATTGGCCTGCAGCCTCCTGCTCATTCCGCATTAGGGAGGTACCTAACAACATCAAGCTTCATCTTCGGGAAGGCTGCGACCCAACGGTCTCATAGACCTAATTCCCGCCTCTCAGCCAATTCAACACCAATCATATTTCGCTGTGACGAAAACAGCCATGGCAGCACAGCAGCAAACCCCCAAGGCGAAAGCTAAGGTGGTTGACATTCACACGCACATGTACCCGCCCGAATATGTCAAAATCCTGGAATCACGAAACACCATTCCCCTCGTAAGGAAGTTCCCAGGGGCATCAGATCCAAGATTGGTCCTCCTGGAAGCCGAAGTTCCGCTCCTAGAATCTGTGCATCAACAGGATGGCAATATCCCTTCAGTCCTCCCCGGCCGTCCCCTAACCCGGCACTTTTCCAGCCTAGACCAGAAACTCCATTTCATGAACACCCACAACATCGACATCTCCGTCATATCTCTTGCCAACCCCTGGCTAGACTTCCTCCCCCCGGACGAGGCCGGTCCCGCAGCCACATCTATTAACGACTCCTTCTCATCCATGTGCGCCGCCCATCCAGGACGCCTCTTTTTCTTCGCCACCTTACCACTCACCGCACCAATCTCCACCCTCCTGTCTTCCATTCCCCTCACCGCCGAACTCCCTTACTGCCGCGGCGTGATCCTCGGCACATCGGGCCTTGGCGACGGCCTTGATGATCCATCTCTCCTCCCCGTCTTCGCCGCGCTCGCGGACGCAAACCTCACTATCTTCCTCCACCCGCACTACGGCCTGCCCAACGTTGTCTTCGGTCCCCGTGCCACCCGCGGCGAGTACGGCCACGTGCTTCCCTTGGCTCTGGGCTTCCCAATGGAAACTACCATCGCCGTCACACGCATGTTTCTTGCCGGGTTGTTTGATTCCGTTCCAAACCTCCATATGCTGCTTGCTCATAGCGGCGGGACGTTGCCATTTCTGGCGGGCCGCATCGAGAGCTGCATTGCGCATGATGGGGTTCTGGTAAAGAAGATCCGCGACGGGAAGAGGCGGTCGTTGTGGGATGTGCTTAGGAGCCAGGTGTATCTGGATGCGGTCATCTATAGCGAGGTTGGGCTTAAGGCCGCGGTGGAGGCCAGCGGTGCTGACCGGTTGATGTTTGGGACGGATCATCCTTTCTTCCCTCCTGTTAGGGGTGAGAAAGGCGAAGAGGACGGAGAGTGGGAGAGTGTTGGGCTGAATGTCCAGGCGGCGGTAAAGGCCATGGGGGAGGGGAGTGAGCATTATGAGGGGGTTATGGGTGGTAATGCCGTCAAGATTTTGAGGCTTTATGGTGATAAGTAGCTGGGAAGACAATCTGGTACGAATGCATAGCGCAGCATGTAAACAATACGAAGAGACGATAAAAGGAGGGACCGGACACAGTTCATGTTTCAACTACAAGCCCATACATTTTTTATCTTGATGACGGGATGACCATGCTACATAATTGCACCTAAGTCGCCCGCAACTTGAGCTTACCCTTCTTCCGCTTTCCGCCAACCTCTCTGTGCTCCTCTACCTCGAGCAGCGCCTCGCGCTTCTTCTCACTCACAATCTTCAATGCGTCCCGCAACACGCGCGACTCCAGGTTGACACCCTCTTCCTCCCAGGCCTCCATCTTCCTCCCCACGCGGGTCTCGATCGCCAGCACGAGATCGACATCGCGCTGCCCTACGAACATGACCGCATCGCCCTTGCGTCCCGCACGCGCCGTACGACCCACACGGTGGATGTAGTCGTCTGGGTCGCGCGGAATGTCGTAGTTGATGACAATCTTGACCTCCGGGATGTCGAGACCACGGGCAGCTACGTCGGTGGCGACGAGGATGCGCGCCGCTGAGGCGCGGAAGCGCCCGAGGTTGTCAATGCGTTGCCGCTGCGGGAGACGAGAGTGCAGGGCTGTGACACGGTGGTCGAGTAGGCGTAGCAGATGGTGGAGGAAGTCAGCCGTGGTGGTGCGGTTGCAGAAGATGATGACCGACTTGTCGAGGTTGGCGGGGGTGAGGAGGAATGTGTGCAGGTAGTGCTCGCGGTGTGTGACGGGCACTTGGAGATGCATCTGGCAGAGCGTGGGGGGGATAGCGAGGGACTGCGTGTCAACCTCGCAGGAGAATACGGGCAGGCGATCGGCCTGCCGCGGCATGTCCTTGAGCGCGCGCACCTCGGGCGTCATGGTGGCTGTGAAGAGAAGGGTTTGCCGCTCAGATGGGGGTGGGAGAGCCCCGAGACATTCTTCGACGTCTGGGAGCATGCTGCCGACGGTGCCACCGGCGAGGAGGCGGTCAGCCTCGTCTAGCACGACGAAGCGAACACGACGGAGACCACAGATGGTGTCCTCACCCGAGGTGCGGATGTGGTCGGCGAGGCGGCCCGGCGTGGCGATGATAACGTGGGGCCGGTTGGCGAGCGCGATGGCCTGCGGGCGCATGTCGGAGCCGCCCGTGATGAGAATGGCCTTCAGGGACTGGGGGGAGGATATGGCCTTGAACTGCTCGTAGATTTGTAGGGCAAGCTCCCGGGTTGGGGTTAGGATCACGGCGAAGATGGCGGACGGGTCCTCAGCCCATTTCTGTAGGATGGGGACCGCGAAGGCCACCGTCTTTCCTGAACCGGTCCTGCTGCCTCCGATGCAGTCACGGCCCTTCAGGATTTCGGGAATGCTGGCTTTCTGGATGCCAGTGGGTCGCTTGATGGCCATGTTGGACAAGGCCTGCACTAGCCATGGGTGCACGCCGAGCGACTCGAACGTCGTGTCGGCATGGAGAGGGGCGAGGATCCTCGAAGCCGGGTCCAGTAGCCCGGCCTGGGCCTCCGGTTGGGTCTGGGGAGTTTTCTCCAGTGCTCGCCTTATGCGTGACGGCACGTTGAATGCTGACTTGACGAGGGGGGTCTCCGAGGCTGTAACTGGCGACACCCGGCGCCGTTTTCGGGGGCCATGGTTGTCCACCGAGTCTGAGTCCGACTCTGAGCCTGACACGCCGCTTTGTCTGGCCTCCTCGTTTTGCTTCGCCGGCGGATGCACATCGGAGTCCGACCCAGACCCAGACCCCGAGACGCTGTCGCTCTCATCGACGACTTCGTCGACCGGCTGTTTCCTAGCCCTTGCCCGGGTAGGCGCAGCGGAAGGCATGCTGCGCACTCCTGCTTTTTTTGCTGTTGTTAATGTTGCTTCTGATATTGGCTGTTCCGAAATACAGGGCCAATGGGGAATTTGAAGGTATAAAGTGTCAGCCAATTTCTGTTTCAAAGCATCGTCAGAAACTTTGGCAAAATTTAGATGTATTCGGCCGCCGTTTTTCAGCACATTCATTTTCTCCACACATAGGCTGCCCAATCAGATAACAACACCAGATGGAAGCCGCAGGTTCACAGGCTCCACTTCGACTTCGACCAACTTCATCCCCCAGATGACCCGTCACCTAATTCTATCTCGATTGTCGCAAAGGGCAAGCGACAGGTGTAAAAGTTCAGGGGAAATGGATTTCCTTCGGCATGAAATCGCCGGTGCCCACCCAAAGATGCAACACAATGGTCTCGGGGATTCTCGTCGAAATGGCCCTTGGTCCCTTACCTATATTCAGCATCATCATGCACCATTTTGGGTTCCGCATTACCGTCAGCACGGCACCTTCGGTTCATCATCCCGTCCTTTCGCACACAAGCAGAGAACGCGACGGCATTGTCAGGTATAGTTTCTATTCATCTGGAAAGAAAAGTGGATCAACCAACCGTCAATGTCGTCTGAAACGACCCGAAGCGCCGGCCAACGGCAAGGCTGGGCGCTTAGGGGTGCCCTGGCGCCTGCGCTAAGGTAGACCTGGCTTGGCGAACAGACCCTGTCGGCTTCGTCACTCGCCTGCCCTCTTGGGCTCATGGGCGCTTGGGAAAACGAAGCATTGAACCAGCGAACCAGCGACGGGAGCAGCACCCTCGACCTACTCACCTCAATGCACTGTACGAACTGCAGCCACTTGGGGATACGATCGTCGCGAATGCTGCTGATATCTCTTCCGTGGCGACCGCTTAACCAGTGGAACCGATGCTCCCAGGAGGATCGCTGTGGAGAGGCGCGGGAATCAATTCAGCTGGCTGCCAAGTCTCCAATTGCCTCCTCGACAGACTTCGAAGGTTCGTGGCAATGGCGCAGGAAACTTGTGGGTGCAAGTGTGATCGGCCATTGGGAAATGCTTATTCCATCAAGAACATCAGAAAAGCATCCCGACGTGGCCATCCGATAACATACCTACTGCGTAGACCCCAAAGGGCCGCCAAACATTTAATGGGCACCGAGCCTCGCCCAGCAAGTCTGGATCCCCGCAGATAACATGTCGGGCATCACAGGACTCCGGGAAGTAGTCCCGACGAGACAGGCCTGGGTTCCTTGTCTCTGCAAAACGCATGCAAAACGCACCACACATACCAAGCACGCACGCACGCTCGTGAACAAGCGCAGCAAAGGTGGTGATGGTGCAGCAGTGACCTCCAGGGCTGCGAGGAAGACGGGGCAAAAAGGCTGCAATCCGCGGTCGCACACGTCCGTTGCACACCACACCTAGCTTCTCGGCACAGTGTGCCCTACAGTAGGCACTCCTGTAGAGGTAATGGCAGCATTGAAGAAGCTTGTCCTGGGAGCCCCCGAGTTGAGGTGCATGCCGCTAGCCAGTGAGAGAGGCCTGATCGCGGCGTGGCGGCTCTGGGTGGTGGTGTTGAAGTCTCAACCGCAGCGGCGCAAAGCGAGTGATCACCGCACTTCGCTTGGCTGTTGCCCCCTTCCATACCCTAGCAAGTGGGTGACAAAAAAAGAGGTCCACACAACCAGATCCTACAAAATATTCCAACACCACCAAAAACTGTCACGGGCTGTACAACGATTATTTTGTAGGAGGCCGAGGATCTTTGCTCTTTTTTGGTGGGCTGACGTGTTGTGTGGACCTCTTTTTTTGTCACCCACTTGCCTAGGTCTTCATGGCTGTTTCCATCTTGGGTTCGATGACGTGACGTGACGTTGCGTGAAAACAGCTAATTAGATGAGTGAACCCTGTCAAGTCGCTGCTCACCAGGCGCCCGTCTCCAGAGAACTCAACAGCTCCCGTCTGACACTCGAACCTGGATGTCCCCGGGCCTGAAGGACTCCCCCCGCCGTCGGGAGGCAACAAGGGAGGGGCAGAGAGGCAGGCCCAATAGCTGCCCTGTCTGTGTGAGCCAGTGGGCCTATCACATTGGGGCCCCCGCCAAGTCACCTGGGTGGACGGTGCGAGGCGAACCAGGAGGGCCCTGAAGCCCGAGGGTTTAACTCCCCCACCTTGCCCGCACTTCCCGTCATCGACACCACCTCTCCAACTGCAGCATTCCATCCATCGAGCAACAAACATACCTACAGGATTGAAGAGCAGAGTGGACGGACAACCCCCTCAGCCCCCAGGACGCCCAATATATGCCGATCGTGCAACCAAACCACCACTCGTACAGTCAGACTCGAGCCTACCTTGCACATCCCCGACAGGTGCATTGCTGGTTCGTGGGTCGCTGAACGGCTGCATCACTCAGAGCCAAAAGGCTCCAATCCCCCGACGTGCATCTGGGCTCCTTGCACTGCCGTCGTGCCGCATTTTGCTCAATCTGCATCTTCCATCGCCATAGACCCAAAACCGCCCGGGTCCTGTCAGCTCGTCACTTCGGCCCTATTACCCCTAGCCAACTTCTCCTCGCGGCTTGTAGCAGAGTCCAACAAGATTGTTTGCCTATCTACCTAAACCCAGGCCACCGCATTTCATCCCCTCGGACGCTCACCCCCCTTTCTCGAGTAGCAGTAAGGCGACTGGCAAACCACCGCTTCGCGACCACGCCCAAAGGCCATGGTCGATTACGAGACCCCGAACAGCGAAGGCGCTGCCCCTCGTGTATGAATCCAACCTCCCTTCTCGATCTCTCTGCTGTGATTCTGTCTTCATCCTACCACTACTCTCGTGTTAGGGCTTGTCTCCTCGACCACGAGAGCGTGCAAGCTCTCTGTCAGGAGAAGGATGGGTTATCTCGCTGTCATTTTTATGCGTTTCTATCCATCGCTGACAATTCGTAATAATTAAAGCCCTCAAAACCCGTCTTGACGCTTCCCCATCTGGCCTCAAGCCCAGCCCCTACGATGTCATCCCCGGTTCCCCTTCTTCGGCCGGCCATTCCTGGCTCGAGGCCCGGTGGTCGTGCACCACGTCTCGGGCTCGCAATCCCGCCGTCACCCAGCGCCAAACCTCTAGGCAATTCAGCGGTTCCCACCGGGCGGACGCTCCCTGTTCTCCACCTCGCTACTCCGATGGGCAGCTCTGTCACGCCACAGGAACAGCATGGTCGTCCGACATTGACATTGCAAGGCATGAGTGCTAGCGGAGGTAGCGAGAGCAGTGCGGCTCACAGTAGAAGCGGCAGCTTTGGGCCCCTGGATGGCCGCGGCAGCATCCCTACCAGCGCCGGATCACAATACAGCGCCCTCTCCTTTGCCAGCACGTATGGGATCGGGAACAACGGGCTCGGTGCGCTAAGGAATCACGGAACTCCCGATCCGGTCTCCGCTGTCGGCTCCATATACTCGAACACAAGTGAGGGGGGCGCCGATATGGAGAGGGATGGCAGCCTGCACGGACTGGAGAACTTCGATAAGCTCAGCTTAGAGAAGGCAATGACGTTAGACGTCGAAGATTTGGACGATGAGGGATGGCGGATCGCCAGCCATGAGAAGAGGATTATCGAATTAGGCTCACTCGGAGAGGGCGCGGGGGGCGCCGTAACGAGGTGTAAGCTCAAGGGCGGTAAAACCGTGTTTGCTCTCAAGGTGCGTCAAATTGGCGACGAGTACCCGAAGTCGAGCGAGGATTGTTGCAACTCACTAACGATCGCGTGTAGATCATAACCACAAACCCAGATCCCGACGTGAAGAAACAAATTTTCCGCGAGCTGGGCTTCAACAAAGAGTGCGCCTCAGAACACATCTGCCAGTACTACGGCGCGTTCCCAGACCCTTCGACAGCCACCATTTCCATCGCCATGGAATTCTGCGAGGGTGGGTCGCTTGACAGCATTTACAAGGAAGTCAAGAAACTCGGCGGTCGCACAGGAGAGAAGGTCTTGGGTAAGGTCGCCGAAGGCGTGCTCCATGGCTTGACATACCTGCACAGCAAAAAGATCATCCATCGCGATATCAAACCTAGCAATATCCTGCTTTGCCGCAATGGCGACGTCAAGCTGTGCGACTTTGGCGTTTCGGGTGACTTCGGCACTAAGGGTGAGGCCAACACGTTCATCGGTACCAGCTATTACATGGCCCCGGAGCGTATTACAGGCCAGTCATACACAATTACGTCCGATGTTTGGTCTACGGGAGTCACACTACTCGAGGTTGCTCAGCACCGCTTCCCCTTCCCAGCTGATGGCACTGAGATGCAACCCCGGGCCGGCCTCATCGACCTTCTCACATACATCGTCCGCCAGCCGATACCGAAACTCAAAGATGAGCCGGATGCCAATATTATCTGGAGCGACAATTTCAAATACTTCATCGAGTGCTGGTATGACCTCCGACCCGCTGCTTTACCCTCCACTACGTTTGTAATAACTAACTATTCATACAGTCTCGAGAAAGATCCTACCCGGAGAGCGAGTCCGTGGCGTATGCTTGACCACCCGTGGATGTTGGATATGCGCTCCAAACGTGTCAACATGTGTCGCTATCTCTCACAGGTTTGGGGCTGGGAAGAACAAGCATCCGAGCAACCGCAGGCGTCGCAAACGGCGCAGACATGAAGCTCTACGGCTTGTTCGCTTGGCACTTTGGGTACATGTCCGGTGACAACTGCGTCGCCTCCAGAAAAACTGGTCGTCACGACGAGCGTTGTCGCTGAGTGTGAAACAAGAACCTCGTCTTGACCAAGGAATAGCGCAATGTCTCGAAACGCGGCTTTTTTAGGCAGCGCCGGCCGACCACCCACTGTCAGCAGAACATGAACCAGCAAGCAGACGGATAGGGATGAATAAGAAAAGGGGGGCCGATCTGGCCTTGCCACATTTTTTATGTGAGGCATGATTTAGTTAGTTGGATGGCACGCGTGTGGCTTGTTCGGCGGTGGCAGAATCAAACATCGCTGAAAGAGATACCTCTTCCCCTTTTTATCACTTAAAATAACAAAGTCATCTATATATCTGCATTGTCCACTTTTTCTTCAAGCCACATATTCCCCTCTATCTTCCGCTCTGTTGGCAATCATGAAGACCTGGCTTTTTTCTCGTTTGGGCGACTTCGACAGACTCACCGTACCAGCCAGGGAAGGCCCTTTGCGCCGAGGGACCTGAGACCTTGTGATGATATGATACATGGTTAGGATAGAGGGTAGCATATCGACTCTGCGGCTTGAAGATAGCCGGCGGACAGCTCATCCAGCCTCGAAGTCAACGCTGGTACGAAAGTGATGAACCATATACACAGTGCGCTGTGGCATAGCCGCATCATGCCGTATTAAGAGATTTACACAAACATCATATGACCGAGATGTTATAGAAGTGCCTGATTCCTATGTGCTACGTACAGTACGAAAAGGGGTATCTCGGGATGCTTCCATGATCTCATCATCGTTGCCCACTCCTTTTCCGCTTTACCACAACGCCCCAGAAATGGAGAGCAAATGCCGGGAAAAGCCAGGCCTAGGCGATAGCTTGCCACTGAACTCCTCAAGATAATCCCCAAACGCCAAGATCCTTCCTCTCCGCCGCCCTCAGATGCAAGTTGATATATGCACGGGACAGACGCAAAATGCGGATATATCCGAACAAGCCAATAAAGCCTTGAGAAAAGTCGCTCAGTGTCAAACCGTAAGAGGTCAGCGACTGTGTCGAGCCGAGTACCAGCCGTGTGATACAAGAGACCGCCCAGATGAGCGAGGTAGAACATCGGTCAAGACCAAACAATGTCAGTTTGCCATTCCAAATGACAGCAAGTTGAGCAGTGGGTTATACACTAGCGGATGAACTCGACTAGGAGGTGGTGGAGAGCCTATCAGGCAGACTCTGACGGAGCACGCGAGCCTCCAACAGACGAAGGACGAACGAAACCGACAGATGAAGCACGTATGCCGTTACCGGACGAGGGGCGGACACTGTCCTCAGCTCCAGTGCCCATCAGCTCTCTGAGAACAATGGTTGCGTAGTTGCTGCACTTGAGCTGGAACTTCAGGACGACAGCAATTTTTGTGGCGTCCGGGTTGCTGGCAATCTCATGGCTGAAGTCATTCACCGATATAATCGGGTTATCTGAAGGCTTGCGGAAGGCAGGCAAGACGATCTTGCCAATTTTGGTGACAGTTGAGCCCTCTTCAACGTTCGCCACGCCATCGCCAGGTGACTCAGGCTTGACAACGTTCGGGAAGGGAACAGTTGGCAGCATGCCGCCATACCAGTTGAGAGGGTCGACGGATCCTGTACCATTGGCCTTCGACATGGCCTCGTAGTACGCCTCTGACACACTCTTGGGCTCCACAGTTGGAGTAGTATCATCTTCTTCCTTGATCGCAGCAGAAGTGGGAGGAGGAGCATCTTTCATCTCTTCGTCATTCGTAGTTTCGTTGGACTTGCTCGGGTCAGAGATCTCCGCGGAATCTTTGGGAGAAGTCTCGGGGAGTTCCTTGGCGAGTGCATTCGTCTCCCCGTTACCAGCGACTGGGCTAGACTGCTTGACTTCGGTCTCAGTGGTGTCGTGGTGCCGCGCGAGCTTAACACGCTTGTCACTGCCATCCATACCGGTCTGAACCCAAGTCTCCTTCGTGGTGATGACTACATCCGCTGAGGGCGACTCCGATGCTTTACGACGGCGATCTTCAGCCATGATGCCATCATACTGAGCAGCATTCTGCGCAAAATGAGTCCAGCGAGCGGCTGAAGCCGCAACCTCCGGAGGCGGCGTACCCGAAGCCAGACCGTCCTCGCGGGCCTTCTCGGCAGCTGCGAGCTTCTTGTTGTGATTGCAAATGTCGAGATCGGTTGGATACAGCTGCTGGGTGTCATCCGAGTAAAGTCGAATTGCATACTCAGGCTCCGTGATGAAACGTCCGATCAGATGACGATAATTACCACTCAAACTGAACTCCTTGTGGCGGCGGCGCATGTCGTGCGGATCGAGGCCACCATTCTCCTCCCTTCCCATGAACTCGGCATAGTACTCGCCGATATTGTTGAGCGGATACGAAACATCATAACCAGGTGTCGGAAGAACAATGTCGAAGATCGTATACTTGCCAGAGGCAATATCCTCCGCAGTCAAGGGACGTGCTCGAGCATAGTAGATGTCATCGCTATCCGCCTCATCCACAATCTCGGTATCATTGACATCGCCCTCAATAGTATCGCCACCGCCCTTCTCATTCTCAAGCACAAGATCGCCCTCAATGAGTGTGGCTCCGTATTTGGACCAACGGCGGGTTGCCACAAAGTTCCAGACGTAAGACTGATACGCGTGGATGTACATCATGCGCATACCACGGGTAATACTCAGAATGGCACCCATGAAGTCCTTCGTGTTTCTGCTGAGATGTCGGATGATGGCAAGCTCAGAACTGAACCGCTTTGGAAGACACTCAATGGCCTTTGCAGCGTTCTTTGTCGCTTTCCACGTGGTAATGGCCTTCGCGCGGTAGAAGTCGTCACGGTTGCTATCGCCCATAGGCCCGTGGCCCTGGGGCATCTTGTTGGCGAGCACATCTTGGAAGTATTCCTCTTCGACGTTCAAGATATCGTCAATAGCGCTCTCATAATCGCCCTTCAGAATCTTCATGCCCAACGAATGAGTGCCGATGCTATAGGTCCCAAAACGCTGAAGACCGAAGTAGTTGAGGTAACCGTGGTGTTTAAGATATGCGAGCCCAGTCTCGACAGAGGACTGTATCATTCTCATGCGTTGCTCAACTGAGCCCTCTGATGCCCCCAGGCCCATGGGCTGGCAGTTCTTGATGGTGATGATGAATTCATTACCACCATGTTGGCCAAGCTGGAGTGGCACCTTCGAATGCCCGAAATCTCCTACCTTTACGTTCGGGAGTCGCGAATTAAGCCAAATCATGTTGTTCGCGCGCTGTCGGTAAATGCTGACGCGTTGGACTGTACCAGCACGGCGGTCCTTAGTGCCAGCAAACCCGAAGTTAGATGCCTTGATTTTCAGGAGGCGAGCAATGGTATTGATCGCATCCATTGTGTCCTTGTTCTCTTTGTAGAGAGTGAAATGGAGGTAATCACCGCCAAGCTGACCAAAACTTTTCCCTGCCTCTCTCGTCGGACGATTGCCCTCGCGGCGGGAGTTCTGGTTTTGATGTCCATTGCGGCCGCCACCGGTGAACTTGGCGGCCACCGCGGTGATGATGCCGGTACTGTCAGCGAGAGTCTCAAGACGGCTCTCGAAGATACGCCGGATTTCCTAAGGATCGTGTGAGCAAGGTTTCGCGAGTACCATGAATTGAGCAAGCACCAACCTGGTGGACAACAGCACGCTGTGATCTGTCCATGATGGGATCGAAGATCACAGACCGCTCATCGCTGGGAATTTGCTTTCTGGCTTGAACCTTCTGGTCGAGGTCAATCAACTTTTCGGCGGTAGCCTCACTGAGCAAGCTTGCAAGCGCATTCTTGTCCTCTTCTGAGATTTGCTTGGTAATGGGCTCAGGCTTGACTGTGGGCTCGGGACCAGGAATGCGAAGACGATTGGTCCGAGGATCAATCTCAGAATCGGTAATGATCCGGCCATTATTCTGGCCAACAGTCGTCGAATTGCGATTATTGCTGTGACCATTCAAAGCGAAGTTTCGGGCCTGTCACGTAGATGTTAGGCACGTCTTCACCATCACCCAGCATTGCACTCCCACTGGGGATGCTGGGTTCAGTATGTACGGGTCGTGCTTACCAGCTTCTCTTGCTCTTCATCAACTTCATAGTCGTCGAGATGGACGACGGAGCCATCCTTCCGGATCTCATAAACGAGAAAATCTGTGTAGCTGAGTGGTGGTCAGCAAAGTGCCCCAGTATGGCCGGTGAGAATAAGATAAGACACGTACCGCTTGCGAACATCGCCGTTCCAAGCAAAGTTGATGGGCGTGCAGCGCTGTGTGATGCCAAGATTCTTCTCGTTTGCGGCGCGCACAGCAGGCACGTGAATGCCCTCACGGCGCGACATGGCGAGGTAAACTGATGAGAGCGATTGAATAAGGGAATCGCAAGTTGATGCAGGAACAAACAACAGTGAGTGAATGTGGAAGGCACCAGTGAGGTATGAGAAGGCGTGGTTGTCAGGTGTAGATGGTGGGGTCGCTGAAGACTGGAGAAGGAGGATGCTCAGCCGCGAGATGGGGTATGCGCCTCGGAAGGTGCGCTGCAAACTGAAAGTCGGAAAGGCGGGTACTTCAGGCCCAGTGAATGAACCGCAAATTATTTTCTAATGCCATATAATTCTAGGTGTGATTGCGACCCATTCACTTGCGAGTGTAGAGGATAGAGATGGGATCAAAAGTGTCGGAATTTTAGGTGGGGCTGGGCTGCTGTTGGAGAATGGGTAACTCCACTCTTTCCGCACTTCTGCACAGCCGGTGCTTTCAGAGAGGTGAATTCTGATCGCGAGAGGTGTAAGAATTAATTGTATTGTTTTTATCATTTATTGTCTAGGTATTTCTCTTTCTGTCTGAACCGTTTGCCAGCCCCTCTCGTTCCACAATGTCTTCAACCGGAGACGGTATGTTGGATTCCCTCGATGCAGCAGCGAAGACGTACTTAAACGACCGGCGGGGTGTATGGATGCTGACTCCAGTGTATGATGTCTTGGGGGAGCTGTTCTCCGTAGATACAGTCCTGAATACTTGGGCTTTTGCACAACCTGATGGCGAATGTCAGTTCGGACGAGGGGTGCTGTTTTTTCTCTCCTGGGACACTAACCCGTCGACAACAGTGGTACATCGCAGATCGAAGTGGTCCGACAAGAACGCCACATTGTTGAGCCCCCCTGTGCCTATTTGGCATCGCTGTCTGTCGTTGCTGCAAGACTTGCATCGGATCTCCCACCGTCCGTTCGCTGCCATCGGTGCTTCTTCAAGCGGTAAGGCCGAGATCAACGAGAAAGTCGCGGCGAGGACTAGGAGCAGTCTCGAAAAGGGCATCATCGTTCGTGTTAATCTTGGCAGGAATCAGATCCAGGGACAGTTGGCGTTCTCTCCGCCTTGCTTGGCAGTCAGATGAATATCGATTGACGGACTGTTGGTTCTGACTCGGTGTCAACGAAGCCCTTTCTGAAGAAATATGGGAGAGAACTGGATTATGCGATGGCAAGACAACAGCTGTGCAAAATGATAGACAGAAGTAGAACGAGAATCTGAATGGTGGTCTGCGGCTCTTTTTAACTCCTGAGGCCATTCCGGGCGATTGCTCCTGCGCGACACAATGGCATCAAGAGGTCGTGCTGTAGGCGTGAAGCTACCTTCCCTACTTTAGACCTTCCTCTTCCTCTGGGCGAGGAGCTATTACTCGGTGTATAATATTACATTGTCGGGGCCAAGCACTCACGACTTGAACATGGGGAAGCTGTCAGCAAACCACAGAATTGTTGTCAGCAGGGAAGGGGTAAGTCAACAACTACACCCGGAGCTCGGCAACACATATGCTTAGAATAGGTATTTCATCAGTAAGACCATTGCGCCATTGCCCAACAAGTAGGTTCCTGGACACATAGGTAGAAAAACAGGCAGCTACCAGGTGAAGATGCCTCGTAAAACCCTTTGTCTATTCAAAGCCCGACAACTTGTCTGCTCGCTCGGCAGCAACCAATACCGAAAGTTGCTAGGCGTCGCTTGGTTTTGCTTCATGACGACAACGAGGTTTGGTAGGAGCGGCTCGGGAGGATCGTCGTTCTCGGGGCAGCGGGGGGGAGGGGGGCGGAGACATCAGACGATGGTCTCTGTGGGGGCAAGCCGTGAGAAGTACAAATGCATAGGCAAAATGCATGTCAAACCACGGGCAGCCGAAGTCCAAGGGGCGAACGTTGAACCCGTAGATATTGCCGCTCAGACAGCACAATCAGTTCCAGACTCCTGAAAGGCGGCAAACCTGTCTGCGTTTCGACAGCAGCCAACGACACCTTTCTAAAAGGCAGGCACATGTGGTGTAAGATTATGCAGGACTACAAACTTCTACTTAGAACAATCTCTAGCCCGAAGAAAAGGGCTATTTAATAGACCTATGAGTCGAGAAGATGTCTTGGAGCCATGCTCTGCCACAGAGGATGTTTGAGTCTGTTCGCCATAGTGGGTCTCGAAATTCATGCATCGCATCGTCGTAGCCGCGGGCGCTGTGCTCGTCTACCAACATGACACCTGCCAACTTCCCGCTGGGAGCGAATCACCGCCGAGTATGCCTGCTAGCAGTGCTTTGCCACTTCGCATGTTGTATCGCAGAGAGAAGGATGCAGGATTGTCAAGGGGTTTGATGATGCCGGATCCAGGATGGCCACAACTGGCAAAAGGCGCCCACAGAGCGGTCGCATGAATTGCTGTCCGCTCTGATCATGTTGATTACAAGCGGTCATTGTTATCATGTACTTGGATATCCGCTGGCGTCTGACAGGAAGCCGAGAAGTGACTGCTGGATCGAGGGGCAGACCGGGATCCCTAACCGCATCTAGGAAGAACCCAAGGGTTCCACGGATGAGATGCATGAACAACGGCGGGGGGCTTGGGGGGCGTTCTGCAGGGACAAATCAAGACGGGGTGGTCGGGGTCGCAATCTGATTTGTTGACGCGTTGTGCCAGACCCTTGGATTCGAAGCAGAAGAACCATTGTCAGGTACAACTGCGTTTCAGCTTGAGCCTGTATGCCAGTCCAGACGATCCTCGGTACTTAGGCTGCTCGCGTTAGGCCCCCCTGCGGAGGTACCTGAGATCTGTTGGCATGAAGAGTTCCGTATTTCCGTATAAACAGGACGTCTCGCTGCCATAGCCGTACTCCGCACAATTATTCTGTATGTTCGGCGGTCCTTTCACACAATCGCGACTTGACATCGAACTGGATCCAATTAGGTTGGCTCGAAATTGAAGGCTCGACAAATTGGAAGTGATTGGCAGCAGGGCCCCCAGTTGGCGCTATCGATACCTGCTGCAGCCCAGCCACTGGAGGCGCGCCATGGCAGCATTGCCGGGAGCGGGGCTTGACAGCCAGGAGCGGCAGCCGGCAGTGGCCGCCGTAGCACCAGCTGTTGCCAGCCACGAGAAGTTTCCCGACCTTTGTTTACACGGGCCAGGAGACGATGCCCAGCTCGCCCACGCAACCATAATCAACACCACCACCACGCAGCTCGGCCGCCCGACCTCGCTCTCCATACACTCGGTCGCTTCATCCGCTTCCGCATCGGCATCCGAATCCGACACATTTTCATCCTTTGATTCGCGCCGATCATCGGTAATTAGCAGCTCATCATCCCAATCGCTCTCGCCCTCGATCGGCTGCCCAACAACCGACATCCAAAAATCCAACACACCAAGCCCCGATTCTGCCGCTTACCAGCCACACTCGCTCACGCGCAGCCGATCGAACGCAAAGCAGCTGCATGCCGCCCGTCTGCAGCGCTCAGGCTCAACCAGCCTAGCCCTCTCCAACTCCAAGAAGGACGGCAAGAAGGGCCGCTTCCAGCGATCGTCATCCAACCCCGGCGACGCTCTCGCCGCCACCGAGCCGGCCCACGAGAAGGGCCTGACCAGGATGGCTTCCGCTGAACAGCAGCGGTGGATTACAGTCCAGCAAAAGACGTTTACCAAATGGCTCAACACGAAGATCGAGGCTCGCGACCTCGAGGTCAAGGACCTCGTGCAGGATCTCAGCGATGGCGTCATGCTCATCCACCTGCTCGAGTGCCTCTCAGGCGAGTCGCTCGGCCGCTACGCTGCTAAGCCGAAGCTGCGAGTGCAGCGCTTTGAGAATTCGAACTTGGCTCTCAACTTCATCAAGTCCAGGGGGATCCAGATGACCAATATCGGCGCCGAGGATGTGGTAGACGGCAACCGCAAGATCATCCTCGGTCTCATCTGGACTTTGATTCTGAGGTTCACCATCAACGACATCAATGAGGAGGGGATGACAGCCAAGGAGGGCCTGCTCCTGTGGTGCCAGCGTAAGACGGCGTGCTACGACGAGGTCGACGTGCGGGACTTCAGCGCTAGCTGGAACGACGGCCTTGCTTTCTGCGCCCTTCTGGATATTCACCGCCCTGATTTGATTGACTACGATGCTTTGGACAAGACCGACCACCGCGGCAACATGCAGATGGCCTTCGATATTGCCCACAGAGAGATTGGAATTCCCAAGCTGCTGGACGTGGAGGATGTGTGCGACGTTGCCAAACCCGACGAGAGGAGTTTGATGACGTATATCGCTTACTGGTTCCACGCCTTTTCCCAGATGGAAAAGGTTGAGAACGCCGGTCGCCGAGTCGAGAAATTCGTCAACAATATGCAAGGGGCCTGGGAAATGCAGAGCGCCTACGAGCGAAGGATGGCAGCTCTCCTCAAGGCCATCCAGGCGCAGATAGAGAGCTGGCAGCTGGCCAAGTTTGAGGGGACATATACCGACGCCAAGGCGCAAGCTACAGCGTTTGCATCTTACAAGAGAGGGAGGAAGAGGGAATGGGTAGCAGAAAAGAGCGAGCTGGCCACGTTACTCGGAAATATCAAAACAAAGCTTGGGACATATCGGTTGCGGCCGTATGATCCACCAGCTGAGTTGAGGCTAGATGTTCTGGACAGGGAGTGGGCCAACCTCGCCAAGTCAGAGATGGTCAGGGGGCAGCTGATCAATGAGACTATCAGAGAGTATGTTATCGCCATTCATAATGCATAGAGGCAAGGCTAACGATTGCAGTATCAAAAACGGACTCCGAAAGTCTTTTGCTGACAAGGCAAACGACTTTGCGCTGGCACTCAACACAATGCAGCTAGCCCTCTCGGGGTTGGAGGGTGATGTGGAAGATCAGTTGCACCACGTACGCAAGATCGCGGACAACCTACCGCCTCTTGATGCATACCTGATAAACATTGAGGCTGTTGACATCAAGTGCCAAGAGGCAAACATTGAAGAGAACGACTTCACCACCTACACATACGACGAACTTGTCTACGAGCTTGGCCTGGTGAAAACCTCTGTCGCCAAGAAGCTTACTTTCCTCGAAAACCAGATGGTGGCACGAAATATGACCAACTTAACGCCGATTCAGCTTGAGGAGTTCGAGTCGGTCTTCCGCCACTTCGACCGCGATGACACCAACAGCCTTGCTGAGCTCGAGTTCAGCGCTGCTCTGGCCTCGCTTGGGCTGGTCTTTTCCGAAGATGAGATGCACGAGTACTTCCTTGCCACATCCAACGGGCGCGACCGTGTCACATTCGAGCAGTTCATCCGCTTCATGGTTGAGGTTACCGAAGATCAGAACACTGCCGAGCAGGTCTTCCAGAGCTTCCGAGAAGTGGCCGACGGCAAGCCTTACGTCACTGAGATGGACCTGCGTCATTCACTCGTACCAGACGAAGTCATCGAGAAGCTTGTCGATATTATCCCCCGCCATAGCGGGCCCGACATGCAAGCCGATCGCGGCATGCCGCAGTATGACTACATCACATTTATGGAGAAGCTGATTAACGACGAAGCGGCAGGCGGTGTGTTACAGGATAGGACAAACGGAAGGCTCAGTCCGACAAGGCAGTTGAGTAAGGGAAACGGGCTACATTAGAGAAGTCCCGTCGTTTCTTTTTTATTAGGGAAAGGCTTGCATGTTCGCAGCAAGAGTTGGATTCTTGTTGTTTTGTGTGGCTGAAAACTGTCTTGACTTAGCATAGCATGGTATAAGGTATCGGGATTAATAACAAACGCCAAAGGATGGGAATGGCCTTGTGCCAATTTGCTCTTCGCCTCTCCGACCTGGTCCCGGGCGGAATCCAAAGGCTGGCTGCTGGCTGGCGGTTTATATATTCTTTTATATATGGTATACCTTCTTCGCAATATATGTTGGTGTTGTTCGTGCATGTGCTTAGTTGATGAGCTCTTGGGTAGCATGCCCATGAAAGCCTCATGTCGTAAAGCCCATACTGTAAGAAGCCACCATGCTGCCCTGGCAGAAGTTCTGTGAGGGGCATTTTTCCGTACAGAACAGAGCGGCCCTTCTTCCGTTCGAAATCTTCGTTCAGTAGGTAGAAATTCATGATTGGAGCAGATATTGTTGGCTAAATGAGTAGTTGTTCTTGACTAAGTGACTGTGCGAGTTTGCATGATCCCCTCCTCTAGTTACATAGCATTATCGGTTGTTTTCTCCACCACTAGAATAACATCAAAAACAAGACCGGTAGCTGTCGAAATCTATCGTGGCACCCCTCCCCCCAATGATCCCAAATCCAAACAAGTAGTAGATAGTTACCTGTTCGGTGATAGCGCCAACCCATCATAAATGACCCCTAACCCCTCGGACTCCCCGGCCTACATCGCCACATATATACCGCCTGTACAGACATCTCAGCGCCCCCCGCCCCAGACCTTATCCCATGAGCCGGTGACCCAGTCATAGATTTGTAGGTTCCAAGGATACTTCGACACCCATACTATTAGTCCGCCCACCAATCCTAAACCTCCGAGCACCTCTAGCGCCATCAGGCCTTTGTATCTCAACTCCGCCGCCACCTGCAGCAACCCAAGTGGATCTTGGTGGTGCGTTGTTGCCTGTCCATCAGTATTCCCCAGTCCGGCGGCGACCGCAGCAGCATCCATACGCAATTTTCTCCGAATCTTCTCGTGGAGTCTTTCCGTACTTCGGCTCCGGCCTCGACCAGGTAACGGCACAAGAGAACCATCCTGAACGCACTCGTTGATCTTCTCTGTAAGCCAGACAGCGCGCTCACCGCGGGAGAGGGCGGCATACTGCGCACGCTCGTTGTCGATGCTTTTTTGCAAGTCAGCAGCCCAATTAGCGAAGCGAACCTGAGCGAGCCGTTCCTCGCGTTGCGTATGGTCGGTTATCCGAGCGAGGGCGTACGAAGACGTGGGCCCTAGAGGTGGCGTGAGAACTTGGCTGTTATTATTGCTCTTGCTCTGGTGGGATTGCGGGTAGGAGCTAGAGAGAGCTAGGGGTTGCTGAGGCGAGAACTGTTTGGCGCTGGCCTCGGAGTTGCGCCACTGGACGTATTTTCGGGCTGCAAAATGTCGAAGCCAAGAGGTACCGTCCTGGCTGAAGACACGGTGTACCAGGGTAGCCAAGTCGGTTGAAAGCAAAGGTTGGATATAGTCTGGGCTCATGAGAAGACTCGCGTCCATGGTGTCATGGTCGGACCCGGTCGCGCTGGATATTGCGTAGAGACCTTTTGTTGTTGGATCAAATGCGGCAGGAGAACCTGAAGAAGCGGCAAAGGAGAAGGGCCAAATATTCGCCTCCTTTAGCTGGCTGTTGATCTGTTCCTTGCTCGCTTTTATCTGCTCTGGCGACATGAGGTCTGACTGGGCTAAGAGCAGCATCACGTTCGTCAAAGGTGAAACCTGTCGTAGGTATTGTAAATCAACCGGCCGTAACCCTGATGCAATATGTCAGCAAATGCGATGCCGTGGCTTGAAGAGAGCCAAACATACGGTTGGAGACCATGTAAAAGACAACGTCAACTTGAACACCACCCTCTCCACCGACCATATTCAGTGTATCGCCGTCCGGAAGCAAACCCGAACTCATCTTTCGGAAATGCCCTTCTATATAATCGGTCACTGGAGTTATCGTATCCATGCACTACAACAGGTTAGCAAGACACCAAGTTTAGACTGATAAGTAAGGGAGCACACACAGAAGAACCACTCCCATAGCCCGGGGTATCAACAAAGCAAATATTCCGATCCAACACCGAGTCACCCAGACGTTTTCTCCGTCTCAGTACCCTGAAGTCATCTATCTCTGACCACCACTCGGGGTAGGGTTTCGTGCTCGCGTATATCTCCGTGATCTGGGTTGTCCCGCTCTCGGCCGCCCCCCTTGGCTGCCGCCTGCTTCCGCTGACACCAGCTCCGTGACCACTCCCAGTACTACCCCTGTGTCTTGTCACCGACTTCAGCACCGCCGACGATGACAACGACGGCGTGATGGGGTCGACATGGACAATGTGCTCGCACGACTGGACGATGGCCTTGATCAGGGAAGTCTTGCCGACCCCGCTGTCGCCAGCAATCAGCACCTTGAGACGGCCCATGCTTTTTCCCTCTTCGGTAAAGGGCCGGCGGCTCGGCATCTTGATGCTTGGCATGATGAGCTGCGGTGCGCTGCCGCTGTCCATCATGACTGATGGCACTTCTCTCTCATTTCCGCCGTCACCACCGCGGCCGGAGACACTTTGGGTATGGGTGCTGAGCAGGTCCTCCGAAAGTGACTCGGTGAAGGAGCCCCTCCGCGAGGAGATGCTGCTCAAAGCGGAGGCGGGGCCTGAAGCGCCTGGGGAGAGGCCAAGATTGGGGAGGGCTGAGGGGCGTAGCGGCGGCGTGAGGGGATTCGACATTGTGTCTTCGTCATCGCGCCTTAACGACTCGGGAATACCCCTTAAGCGTGATGGGGACTCGCCAGCGACAATGTTGCCGCGACCATCCCTCGGATCAACGTCAAGGTCCGATAAGCTCCGGGGGACGTTATCGGAAGCAGCGGGGTTTTTTTGGCCGCCACTGCTTCCACCGCCGCTATTGCTATCCTTAGGGCGGTGGAAGCTCGCCGGAGCCGATGATCCTATTGCGGACTCGTCGGCAAAGAAATATGTCATTTGTGGTGCCTGAGGGAGGCCGAGTGCCTCGTTGTCGGCGACGCGATGGCGCCCGGGGGCGTCGTCGCCTGCTGATGGCCTCATCCCTGTCGAGGGCGAACTACATGGATGGGACCGATGCGGCTCTGAGGAAACGGGCAGGAAGCCAGGAAAAGATGGTATTGAGTTACTTGCTTGTTATAGAGTTACCTTTGGGAAGGAGAGGATTGCAGAGCAAAAGGGCTGCCTCGAGCAACCAAGGTTCACAATGGATGATGGGGAAGCTGTAATCGACCGCGGGGTCTTATCGTTAGAAGGCTGATGACATGGAATGCCAGTGGCCACTGCATCAAAGCGGAGTAAGAACCCCGCCCATCCCGCCTACCGCTCTCGTTAGCTTGCCTTGTGGACAGCTGACCTAGTCTCTCTTGCCAACAGCGCATAATAATGGCAGAGCCGGCTAACTCTCGAGGCCCAATCCAATGCGACGAGCCAACCTCACTTTCCTGCCAACAGACTACGGGGGAGATGTTTCAGCAACGGCCCGATGCTTCCAGCGGCCGGGCACTGGAGCTCTTCCATTCTTCCCCAGCCATGTCTGATTGATCGGCATATGGCGCGGGGAGTTGACTAGCCACCAGTGCCACCTACCTAAGGTTTGAGACCACTTCTCCCAACAGAAACCTCACGCCAAATTAGGTACCCCCATGTCGAATAATTAAGTAGTCTCGGTGATGCTCCGACGTCGGTTGATTCGCTACCTCCCGGTTTTATCCCCTACCAACCTGCTTTCTACTCATACACAAGCGGTAGCCACTAACAAGCCGGCGCTAAACTGGCTGTGGAGAAACAACTTCAGCCGTACTCCTCGCGCCGTCGAGTGGCGCCCGTAACTAACTTCATGAACCCTTTCCACAGCGACAGTTTCACGCCTGAAACCACCCATATATATTCCACAGAACAGAACATGATCTCTGGGATCGAGGGGTAAACCCAGGCCAGTCGACCCCTCTGGTTCGGCGTGAGCAACGAGATAAACGGCCTCTACTCGTACCTCTCCCTTTCCCTTTCCGCTTCCAACCTCTTCATCCGTTCCTCCTCGTCTTCTGCCACCACCTCGCCTCTTCTCCCTTTTCGTCTGCTGCTCTTCCTCAAATCATCGCCTACCTCATCCGCGCCCCGACTACGCTTCGCGCCTGCCAGACCGGCTAGACTGGCCATCCTTCTCGTCTCCTTAAGAAGCCTCTCCCGATCCCGCGCCGCGCGTTCCGCAGCATGTGGATCTGCAGAGGTAGGACCTGTAGCTAGCGTCTTCACTGAAGCAAGTGAGCTCCTTCGGCTTCCATCAACCCCCGAACCGCTGCCCTTAGTTTCCAAACCCGGACCGCCACGGCTTGCCTTGGGCCCGGATGGTGCGCTGAAAGATTCCTCCAAGGGGGTAGAATCATCGTTCACAACCTTGCTGCTGCGGTGACGGTGTTCCCGATCTCTATCTCTGTCGCGGTCGCGATCGCGACGATCTTTGCCCCTTTCTTTCCGGTCCCTATCTCTATCGCGATCCCTGTCGCGATCGCGGTCCTTCTCCCGGTCGCGATCCCGCTCAGATCGGTCATAGTCTCTATCGCGATGTGATCGGTGACTTGACTTGCGTGCGTCCCGGTCGCGGTCACGATCGCGATCCCTATCCGCATCACGTTGTTTGCCATCTGAGTCGCGCTCCTTACGGCTGCTGCGATGGCCACCACCTCCTGATCTTCTAGACTCCGGATCGGGGGATGCCGATCTTGACCGGTCTTCATGTGGCTGGTCTCGAGACGGCCTTGTCTTGGAATCCTTCTCGTCCCCATGCGAGGAGTGCTTCTTGCGATGTCTCCTATGGCGATGCTCATCCTCTGTCTCTGCTTCGGTAGGCGAGTGCGACCGCTGCCGTCTGCTGCTACGGCGGTGAGAATCGCGATGTTCACCGCTGCGCCTCTTACCCCGCGACTCGACAGAGCGGTCCCTCTCTCTATCCCTCTCTCGGTCTCGGTCCCGGCCACGATCTGATCGCTGTCGATCTCTGCCGTGTGATGAATGGCGATAGTCCTTTTCTGCCTCTGTGTCCCGCTCCCGGGGATGCTCGGCATCTTTTCCCCTGGATGTAAGATGCGCGGAACTACTTCTAGACTGCGACTGCGAAATCACTCCTTCCGGAGCTGGGCTGGGGAAGCCGCCTGTCCCGCCGGCAGTAGTTGGCGTTGGGGGTTTTCCGCTGTCATCCACCCATCCACGCGCCTGCAGGTGCTTGTAACTGGTATTAGGTAGTCCTCGCATCATGGCCTTGGGCCCCTTGGGTGCGTTTAGGGGCACATCGGGAACAACTTGCTGCTGCTGCTGTTGCGGTTGTGAATCACTGTCGAACGTGGGATTTTGTTGAGCAGTGTCACTCTCACCGCTGGTGGCCTTTTCTGCGTCCGTAGCCGCTGCATCAGCGTCTTTAGCATCGGGTTTATGTTCGCCATCGACTGCCTGGCCAGCTTCACCTCCGGATCCATCATTCCCAGTGTCAACGCGGAGCGAACGGCCAAATTCGTCGACATTAGAGCCACCTTCGCTTTCCGCATAGCCGCTACCACTCGGTTGGCTGTCTTGCACTTGTCCATTACCAATGCCGGGCTGAGGATATTGCTGCTGTTGACTAGCGAAGTTCTGGTCCTGGTAGTTGCCGCCGCCATAGCCTTGCTGGTATCCGCCGCCGCGACCAACCCCGTAACCACTGGCGTTGTAGTAGCCACGGCCGCGACCCCTACCGCGGAAGCCGCCGTACTGGTTCCGGCGATAGTCAATGTATTGGTTCTGGTGGCCATAATTACCTTGATTGTATCCTGTCTGGAAGCCAGAGTTAAACGAGCCACCATAATCACCAGCGCCCATGCCAGAAGCATTTGGATGATTGAAATTATCTTGGCCGACATTCCATGATTGCTGTCCGTTCCAGTTATTATTGGCCGCCGCTTCTTCTCCGAACCCTCCCATCCCCATAGCATTCATGTTCATGCCGTTCATGCCCATGCCTTGAAATCCCCCGTTCATGTATATCTGCATCGACATTGGGTCCATATTCATGCCCGGCATACCTGTGATCTGGGTTAGCTTGCGACGCTCGCTCGAGGGGGCTCTAAGTGCACCGACCCATCATTGGAAAGCCGAATCCGTTCGGTGCCATTCCATTTTGCATTGCCATCATCATCTGCATTTGGTCGAAGCCTCCGGTGGCGCCAAAAGGCATGTTGGGGAACGCCCCATTCGCGGCACCAAAGCCCGCGGCGCCCGTGGGAAAACCTGGCTCTAGCTGCTTCTCGCCATCGGGCTCGCCCTCTTGATTCTCCGTATTTCCCGCCTCATCGGTTTCGCCGTTGCCGGTATCGGGAGCCACATCGGTTTCTGTCGACTTGTCTAGGACTTCTTGCTGATCCTACGACAAAGTTAGATTTTGAACCACGCGAGTCGCCAGGGACACCCTTACCTGTTGGCCATCAACTGGTTCGCCGGATTCAACAGTCCTGCTATCTCCTGGACCACCGCCACCTGTATTGCTAGCTTCTGTGGGTGGAGCATCTACGGGTGGGAGCGATTCCTCCTCGAACGTTGTCGCGTTGGCTTTCACAGCTGACTCGGTGACAACTGGCAGCGCGGGAGGCGCAGGGTGGGCATCGATCGGGGTGACAGGAGGTGTATCCTTAGGCCGGTTGGACTCGCGCTTCTTCTCCTCGGTGCGCAAAAACACCTTGATGGTAGTCCGCAGCGACTTATGTGGCTTACAATCATCCGCCGACAACGGCGAGTGCTCACAGACAGGACACGAAGCTGGCAGTCTCGATTGGCAGTCGTCACAGATTGCCTGCTCACAACACGGAAGGCGGAAAGGGTTGACGGCAAGCTTGCTGCAGATCGCACATCGAAGTTTAGCGGGGATGTCCTCTGGCGCAAGCGACCTTGAGAACACTGGTTAGAAAGCTGTCGTCATGTCAGGAGGGGAAGACCACAAACCTAATCAGCTCCGCCTGAGCCTCTGTTATGGCTGTGGATGCTGCCATCTTCGCGATATTGCCTTGACGAGCAAGACGAACGTCCAACGCGGCTCACGAAGGGGCAGAAAGCGACAAGGCGACCATGAGCGCCAGTTTACGCTTTCGCTCGTGTAATGTAGAGCGAATGGTCAATTTGGTAGGCGGCACCAATACTGATAAAAGGCGAACGAGAAAACACGTTTGAGGTAACGCGTGCGTCTAGTTTTGAGGTGTGGCAGAATTTGGCTGCGTGGAGGAAGGTCGTGAGCTGTCGCCTTCCATCTAGCAAGATGCTCTGAAAAATTGGCGAGCCTCGCTACACGTGATGAACATTCACTGGGTTAGGGTTACATGTGGATGCCCCCGCTTGGATGGAGGTTCGGCATTCAACACCCCACACTGTCATTCACTCCGCTGCCTCTACAGCACGCTTGATCACTTTCACATCAGACTTACATAATGTCGGCGTGAATATATACTCTTTTTGGTTGGATTTGGCGGCTAACAGCAGCAGTGCTGGTAAAATCTGGCTACATTCCGAAACGCACATCCTTACTACCCTCGGATACACGTGTAATCCTTATACTCAGTTACCTTGAAGAATTGACCAAGTTTTTCTCATGACTTAGTCCATCCTGCTTTGCCGATCTTGGTAGTGAAGTGAAAAGTAAACGCCGGATCCATAGAGACATGTGTTGTGCTGAGGTAGGGAGCCTGTAGGCGAGGCTGGAAGACTGGGAGACTGGGAGACTGGAAATTGTGCTCTCAAGCCAATTACAGAAATGGAAAACAAACACCAGAAAAACATTGACTCCAGCCCAAAACCCAAACATTTGACCAAGCACTCCCAAAAAATACCCATGTTACAAATGCATCCTCTCCGCTGCCATGCCCATCCTGTCACTATCTGGCCTGCCCCACTCAGCAAGCACAACCCTCCTTCGCGTTGGGATCCCGTGGTCCGTTGAGATTGACCCTTTGCTCATCTGTGCGGCTGGTCGCGCCTCCAGCACCAGGACCACGGGCACTCTTAAGTGACGTCTCTGGGATGGCGTTGGCAATGGCCGTGAATACCTCAGTGACGTTGTAGCCCGTCTTCGCACTGGTCTCAAAGAACAGCAGGCCTTCTTCCTCAGCATACGTCTTAGCCTCCTCAGTGGACACCTTTCTAGCATCCTCGTCTCCGCCGGCGGCATCCCCTCCCCCGGAGCTTCCGGCACTGTCGCTCGTAAGGTCCAGCTTGTTGCCCACCAGTGCGATCACGATGCCAGGCGATGCTTGTCTTTGCAACTCAGCAACCCAGTGCTTCGCCTTGATGAGGGACGTTGGTTTCGTCAAATCGTAAACTACCAGTGCGGCCTGCGCATTGCGGTAGTACATGGGTGCCAGAGACGCAAACCGCTCCTGGCCTGCTGTGTCCCAGATCTCGAACTTGATGGTCCGTTGCGGCAGATTGCATTTCTGCGTCAGGAAGGCAGCTGTAAGAGTCAGGATGGTCAGTTCTTTGCCGAGACATCGCGGGACAGTGATGATGGTAGCATACCTCCTATTGTTGGCTCCTTGTTTTCTTGAAAGTCGTTGTTCACAAACCGAAGGACGAGAGATGACTGCGGCTGGTCAGCATGGAATCGCTTGAAGAAGGCCCGTGGAGACTACCTTTCCTACCGCTGCCTCTCCGAGAAGCACCTATTGCTGTCAGTATCCAGTGCTCATTTATGATCCCAAACAATTCGCTGTCCTTACCAATTTGACTGAAGAGCTGGGCCGCGGGGCGCCGGTTGAGTCGGCCATAATGGAAGACTTGGTGTTTATATCCTGCGAGGTAGTTTACTGACTGCCCCAGGGCTTCGGTTTGCTTTTGATGCTGGGGGACTGGCTAGCTCTATGCTGCTGAATGTGTGGCCTCGCTGTGGGGGGCTGATGTCCTGATAAGTCCGTGACGCATGCTCGTACGTCGGGAGGTAGCGATACGGAAGCCGGGTCAGGACGCACGTGCCACCAACAGCCGGCAGGCAGGTATTGCTTCTTTCGGGTTAGGGTTATCGGCAGGTGGGCACGGTGGGGTAATCAGTAGATGCTGATGCTCCACTAAAAAGTTGATTGGGTTCTTTTTTTCTTCGTGAAATCTGCATTGGAAATAGCACACACCTCCAGGTTCTTCAGCAGCGGACGTCGAGATGTCTACCCGTACGCCCAAGCCCGGCAAAAAGCCGGCTTCCAAGAAGCCGATCTTCGACGCGTCAAGCTCCAGTGAAGACGACCAGGACGATGGCGGCGCCACTCTCGCCCCGTCGGCCGCTGGTTTGAAGATCAACCAGGAGTTCGCCCGTCGGTTCGAGCACAACAAGAAGCGCGAGGAGCTCCAGCGCCTGCAGGAAATGTATGGGGCCAACGGCGAGGATGGCTCTGGGTCCTCATCCGACGACGAAACGGAAGATGACGAAGGTCTCCTGGTGACTGAGGACCTTGATGCCGAGATATCAGCGACACTGCAGGCAATCAAGAACAAGGACCCCAGGATTTACGACAAGGACGCCGTCTTTTACAAACCCTTCGATCCCGAGACGGATGCTCCTCAGGAGGAGGAGGAGGAGGAGGAGAAAGATAAACCTCTTTTCCTCAGAGACTACCACCGCGAGCGTTATCTTGCCGGCGATGTTGGCGCCGACGATGACGAGCCGGACGCCAACCAGCCTATGACGTACGCTCGGGAGCAGGCCGACCTGAAGAAGACAATTGTCTCTGAGATTAATGCCGCGGCCGAAGATGAGGAGTGGAGCGACGACGACGCATTCCTCAAACCTGCTAAAAAGAGCGAGGAGGAGAAGCCGGTCGCGAACGGCATGCATCCCTCAAGGGCGGCTGCTATCAAGCTCACCGAGGTCGATGTGGCGGTCGCGGATAAGGATCCTGAAGAATTTTTGTCCAAGTTCATGGCCTCCAAAGCCTGGGCGCCGCCGGACGGCTCCAAGTGGCAGGCTTTTGAGTCGGATGATGGCGATGACGATCTCAATATGGCCGATCAGATCGAGCATGCGTACAACATTCGATTTGAGGACCCCGGGAAAAGCAACGAAATCTTGAAAACATATTCCAGAAACATGGCCGCAAGCAAGTCGGTCAGGAAAGAGGAACTTACTGGCCGAAAGAGACTAAGAGCTCTTGAGAAGGAAAAGAAAGACGCGGAGAAGGCTAAGCGTGAAGAGGACCGCGCTCGTCTTCGCCGTCTCAAGATTGACGAAGCGGCGGGAAAACTGGCCAAGATCAAGCAGGCTGCCGGATTGAGTGGCAAGGCTCTTGAAGACGACGACTTGGTCAAGTTCCTCGCTGATGACGATTGGGAGGACGGCAAGTGGGAGGAGGAAATGAAAAAGCGCTTTGGCGATGACTACTATGCCGAGAAGGACGATCTTTTTCACGGTGGCGATGTGGATGGCGACAGTGAAAGCGACTCCGGGAAGAAGAAGAAGCCCAAGAAGCCTAAGTGGGAAGATGATATCGGCATCAACGACATCATACCAGAGTTTGAAGAGGAAGCCGTGCCCGAAGCAGTACTCACTGACGAAGAGCAAATGTCAGCCCCAGAGGTAGATGAAGGCGCCAGCTCCGACTCAGACTCGGATGCAGACCGTCCCTCCAAAAAGCGCAAGACATCCAAGGACGTCAAGAAATACAAGATTGCCGCCAAACGCCAGGCGCGTCAGGAGCTCGCCAAGATTGAGGCCCTCGTCGACGCCAAAATGGAGATTGACGACCCACGTGCCCTCGCCTCCACTTCCAAGAAGACAATGGGCGGCTTCCGCTACCGTGAAACCTCACCTGGCAACTTTGGTCTTACTGCCCGCGATATTCTACTCGCGCCATCGGACGCGGCGCTCAACGAGTTCGCTGGTCTCAAGAAGCTTGCGGCCTTTCGCGATGCTGAGAAGAAGCGCAAGGACAAGAAGAAGCTCGGAAAGAAGGCCCGTCTTCGCCAGTGGCGTCGTGAGCAGTTCGGTCGTGAGTACGAGCAGACAGGCCCGACGTTTGGCTTCAAGGAGTTGTTGGAGCGCCAAGAAACCGATGCCAACAAGGGGAACGGGGTTACTGGGGCCAATGCCGTGCGGACGGAGAGGAAACGTAGTGACGAGCGGGGGGGTAAGAAGAAGGAAGCAGTTGATGGCATAGTTGATGGCGAACGGAAGAAGAAGAGGAAGAGGTCTAAGGGGAAAGGAAAGAAGAGCGATGCCGAGATTGAGGCGTGAGGTTGCGACTTGTTCATTCCTTTTTTATTTATCTTGCATCTGGAGTTAGGCATGGTGGACTGGCTATTACCCACCACGGAAATGGAAAGAAGATTGCGTATCACATTGGCTCTCTACTGGAGCTTGCGATACAAACTAGCCCACCTTGTTCAAGACAGGTCGCTGCGTCGTACGATGAATCCCATAAATCACCAACCCATTCTTCACGAACGGAGATGTCATAGGTGTCAAGAGTACAATCGGCGACACTGCGCCCGAACGTATATATTGAAAAGTTGATGAGACACCGTGGCTAATGCCCAATCTGTCACTCGCTCGCTCTGACTGCCGTCTCGAACTCGGACTAACACACACACAACACAACACACACCAAAGAGAGACAGAGCTAGAACACCATAGTTCGCGACCCATCAGGATCATGATGTCCAAAACACACAACCACCACACCTTTCTGTGTATCGCAAAAGAGAATGCCTGATATATCCTTCGTTTGCGCCGTTCTCGCATCTTGCAGAATTCCGACCCAATAAATAGCTTCCGGAATTTGGTATTTAACGTGCGCCGTTCTTTGAACCACCGCTGAACTGTTGCTGGACCGCTGCCGCTAAAACTGCCATGAAAAAACCCGCATGCCCAAACCCCTATCCAACGCCCAGCAGTCGAATATGAGAATGCCTATACACTCAAATAGCTGTTCCGCCTCTTTTGTTAATCCCATTCGTCCCTTCATCGCATTGCCGCTTTCAGGCCTAGGGACAGTTGTGGCGGGTGATTTTCCCCTTTATTTGCACCCGGGGAGATTTAGTGCCCGCCGCGATGCATGCCGCCTGCCGACATGCTACCGTTCCCGAACATGCTCGCAAACCCGTCCAGGTTTCCTACCCCGCCAACCCCCAAATCGGATCCGATCTCTGGTGGCTCCATATTGAAAGGCATAAACCAAGCTGAGCTCGGCTCGCCGCCGAATGCAGCATGCAGAGCCGCTTCCGATGGGCCTCCGTGCCCGTGTCCGTGGCCATGTCCGTGTCCGTGTCCGTGGCCATGTCCATGTCCTCTCTCGCCGTCGCGACTGCTTTCGCCACCATCCTGCGGCCATCCGGCCATTGATCCCAGCCCAGGATCAGCCCCGTTTCCATAAGCTCCGAACACTAGCTGGCGGTCTAGCTGGCTCATGCCGTGCGCAGAGCTCATGGGCATGTTGAACGGGTCGGGAGGGAAGAACGAGGACGCATGGTGATGATGGTGGGGGTGGTGTGACACGGCGACCGGTGAGACAGGTGATAGTGCGTGATATGCTGCGGCATTTGCCGAGTGCGGGATGGTAAGGGGGTTGAATGATCCTGGCCCACTTGTTTGTCCGCCTAGGCCGCCGTTGGCTGCATTTGAGAACGACCGCCCATGTAGTCGGGCAGCATGTATCTGCGCGGGTGTGGCGCCCGGATGGCGGTGCGCGAAATCGGTTTGCAACGGCTCCAACCCATGGTCACCACCCCGCGAGACGCTACCGCTTGCTTTCCGCACAATCGACTTGCGTTTGAGTTGCTGCTGCTGACTAGGGCGCGAGATCCCGTTCGCGTTGGCGTGCTCGTTGCTCTGGGGTGAAAGTGTGGTGAAGAACTCTTCTACCGTATGTAGCTCGGGCTTCTGTTCTAGAACTGCGTCGTCCCCCTTTTCCTTCTTCTTGTATGTTGCGGGGTCGAGGAAATCGGACTGCGATACGCCGTGCGGATACCGGTCGAACCAGTCGCCATACTGAAAGATGGGCGATGCCGCACTCTCGTTGGCAGGAGTGCCTTGTCTGGCAGCATCGGCACAGGTCCGGTACTGATCTCGCAGGTTTTCTGACATCCAATGAAACATGCCCCAATATCTCTTCATCTTCGATAAATACTTGACGTTGGTTGCAAGGTTACGCTTCGACGTGGCCTCCATTGCTGGATTCCCAGAGAATATGCCAAATATATGCACCGTACTCGACAGGAAAGCACAGTAACCTGTGAACGGGGCAGTGATGAAATGCGATTCTGCATCCTTGAGAAGTTCCGATATTCGATTCGCCGCAGCGAACGCCTTGGCCCCTGCTTTGGTGACGAAAGACTTCGGCACGTCATGTTGAGAGTGGCCGCTCGGGGGGGATACTGCAAACCGATTCATGAAGAGGATATTTTGTTGGACGGAGATATGGAGGAATAGAAACTGGTTGGCCATGTTATCCGTCTCGTGTAAGTGAAGGTTCTCGGGTGTGTAGGCTAGCGATTCTGGGAGTTCCGTCAGAATGTCGTCGGTTTGTTTGATGAGCTTTGAGTATTGCGATTCGGGACTCCACATCGGGTGAGGGTCAAGTTCCTTGCCCCCTTGATTAAGATAGCCAATCACCCGACCCCATAGAGCGATGACCTTGATCATCCAGGCCGCGGCGCCCATGTTTTCCCTTGCTTCGGAAGACGAGCCCTCAGCCGGCAGGCCCGGTACTTGACCGCTGAGGGTCTCTGTCGGTCCTGGCATGTCATACTGGAAATTCTTCTCCTTGATAGGGAGCGGGATTTTCAACGTCTCCTCCCGAATAAATGTTGGCCGGTCTGTCCCCGAGGAGTTGAAGCGATCCATTAAAAAGCACGCCCACATAGTTCTTCTCCGGATCTCCCGATCGATAAAGCTAAGCTGTGTCTTCCCTGCCAGTCGGAGAGGGTCATGTTCCAGGTCCTTGTGGAGTTGGAGCGCAAACGCCATCCGGATAGCCTGACCACCCAAGGACCAGCTTCGGCCGCCATGGCAAGTCCCAAACTCATGCAAGCCGAGAATCAGGAGACAAGTCAAAATAGTGATGTTCGGCCATTCGTATCGTTTGGTCACGATGTCGCGTGCCGCAGATGCCCACTCTTCTCCGCGTAAGAAGTTCGGATTAGAGCCGAGCTTGGGGTGATTGGAGAAGCGTGCTGCAATTGCACAGACGGACAGTACCAGGACCGGGGGTAGTGCACCAGCTCTAATGATGCCGTTAGCAAGGTTTTCGGGATCGGTGCCCGTTCGGAACGTACTTAAGTTTCCGCATAAAACTAGGTTTATGAAGAATGTGATATGCCTGCCCATAGAGATTCTCGAAAAATACCTCGGAGAGATGCTCTTGTATCTCCTTTGAAGGGAGCGCATCCCCACCTTCGAGCAGCAACTTGCTTTCTTCCGCTTCCTGAACCAGGATCGTCGATGGCTTGTTTGGTCCCTCGAGTTTCGATTTCGGTGGCGCGCGTGCCCAATGCTCCAAGTCCGGACCGAATGCCTCGTCGGCACCGCGCTTCTTTGCAGCCGATTTGCCGGCATTGAGCGTTCCGGGGATCGCCGGCTTGACCACAGCCCGGGTTACCGACGATGCGAGACCATCCTGCTCAGCTCTCGGCACAATCTTGATAATGCGTTCCTCCATCCGCTTCAACCGCTTATCTAACATTGCCATGTAGTCCGTTCTCGGGGCTGCTTTGCGAGCCGTAACCTTGTATACACAGGGAATGCGAGACCGCAGACAGTGCTTGCACGCCGGCTTTTCACCCGAGCAGCGAATCTTCTTGCGCCGACAGGCGATACAAGCCAATGGCAGGCGTTTTCGCTCTTTACCCGCCTTCGTCTTCAGTTCGCTCCACGCCGGTGTAGTGTCGGCTTTGTCTCCCTTGGACTTCCCGCCCAAGTCGGTTCCATCCACCGGGCCTCTGGCGAGGCCAAACTCGTCCGACATTGGATCCTCCAATAAGTTCCCGCCATTTTGGTTGCTGTCAGGCGAGCCATCGTCTGATCCGTCCATGCTCGACTGTCTCTGCCCGCCAGCACCATAAGCCGACGTCTGGACAGTAATCGACGTTACTGAGTTCTGGCGGTCCTGCATTCCGGATATCGAGGGCGGCTCCGAGGTCCCAAACACATCCGGCCCATGGTCCTCAAACGTCGAGGGCAGGCCGACCATAGGCGAGTCCTCCAAGGAGTTCTGATAGGGGAATTGGAAGTCGCCGAAGTGGGAGGCATCCCCCATATCGTGGGCAGCCGTGATGCTGCCCAGCGCCTCGTTCGAGGGCTCCAGCTTGAGGGCCTGCAGCGCGTCGGCCTCGGACTGCGCGAGGTGGGCGTCGGGCTCGGCGGCAGGCGGCGAGAAGTCGATCTCGGCGGCAGAGTAATTCCTGAGGCCAGCCTGAGCGCCGCTGGGCGACATTGCGGAGGGGCACTCGGACGAGGGGCAGGCTCGCGCTCACGCTCTGAGCGGAAAATGGGAATCGTGGGGATCCCCAGACGGCCAACCCAGGCTTGGGGTTCCTCTCCACTTGATCGGGGCAGTCTCGATTGATCCCAAGGCGGCGCAGTGGCTTCTCATGGTAAGCGTCGGGGGGATTGCACGACCTCCGTCCGTCGGCACGGAAGCATAAAGCTCGAGTCAGTCAGTCGCTGAGGCGTGTGGGTTGAGTGAGATCGTGAGAGGCTGTCTGTGAAAGTTGGATGGAAGGCGACAAAAATGGAGGGGGCAGCAAAACTGGGGTTGGAGGCGAACCAACACGTCCAGCCAAGGTTGTTGAGAGCGCCGGTGAAGGGGTCTAGCAGAGACTAGCACCGCGTGAGGGTGACGAGCAGCGTCTTCGGCGGCGAATTGTGGGGTAGAGAGCGAGGAGCTCTGCTGTCAAGCGGCAGGGGAGCACCTTGTAAGCCCGACTCGATCGCCCGTATAGACGGTGCTGTGAAGTTGCGAAGTGCTGGAAGCTGGAAGAGCCCGAGAGCCGTGGACAATCGGGCTTTGGGGAGCAATGGGTCAGGGTGGGAGCGAGCCGGAGAAGGGTTCTCTCTCGGCTCACCCGCAATGAGCCATGCAGGCAATTTAGAAGACGTGGGTTGGGAGGATGACGATTACGGGGAACAGGGAAAGAAGGTTGGCTTAAATTCGACGTATGGAGCAAATAGATTGATGGTGGAGAGCCTGGCTCAAGAGAACTCATGGAACTACCCAGTTCAGCCAGGTCACACACACATGGCTCTGTGTGAATATCGACGATGAGGGACAGCTCCCACACACCCCATCTGAGCACAGCGAGTGAGTGCGAGCCAGCGAAGCAATTGAGCAGTGGTTTGGGCGGGCTGACGGAAGGATGGATGGATCTGTGGCATAGAAAAGAGACCGAGCACCTCGAGACATGGAGCCACCCCAACTTGACAGACAGGAGGTGCCATCCAGCCACGACTCCGCGACTCTGTCTGCCAGCCAGAATGTGGTTACATGGATACGCTCCTCTTGCGTGCATGCACCGTACCGCACATGCGGGCAAGAGCTGCCTCGCCCCTTGCTTGCAGCCAGAAGGGAGGGGGGGTGACTGCACTGACAGTCATACCAATGCCCAGGACGATGATGGGATGGGTAGCTCCATCAGGTCGAGGGCAGGCAGACAAACCCCAAGCCAAACGTGACCTCGACCAGAGCAATTCCTAGCCAGACAGGGGCCATCGTCTTGCAATGTTGTGGAGCAGGACGCTGCGCCGCGCACGGTTGCACCATTACTGCGGAGCAAAAGCCACCACCCACTTCCGCTTCGTTGAGGGGCGCTTTCTGCCTTTCCGGGGCAAGGCGACATGGGTGACAAGGGAAGGCACGGAGGGTGGCGGCTGCTGCCCCAAAGCATGGAAAATTCCGAGAATACACCGGATCGACGGCGCTCTAGATGAGGAGGTACTTGCCCTGCTTTGGTTCGGCGCAGTCCACGTTCCCGGGCTTCAGATTGACAACGCCAAAAAAGCAGTCCGAGTGAGAAACAACGCAACTCAAAGCTCTCAGGCAAGCTCTCTAGGGGCGCCGCTCTGACCTTCTCCCGCTGCAGACTCGTTCGGGAGCACTGGCGCCGACAAAATATCTCCGCTTGGGACGTCGCCATCGCAGGGCACGATCTCGGCCGGCCGGGTAAGGTACACCGCCCGCGCAGATACTGTAGTACACCACAGCGCTTGTCTCAGACCGGCACACCATGCTGCACTCACTCGGATGGCGCTGGGACTTGCTTGATGATCCACGTGGGAGCCCTGAGCTGAACACGACAATCGACCACATTGCTCGTCCATCACGTATGACAGATCTCCAGCGAGTCGGCTTTGATGGCAATACGTTCTGTCATGCTTTTGTGTTGGATTTTCACTGGTTTATTGTCTATCTGATAAGAATCTTATCCAGGCCGTCTCATTGTCCTTTAAATCCGTCCGAGGCCCCAAAACACCAGAGAACAATTCATCCTCTCGGCGTTTTTATTGCGGGCCCCCCCGCTCCCCGCACCGCACTAGGGAAACGTTGATCTACTTACTACAGTTGGCTTCGCGGTTCTGCCGCTCTGTAGACGAGGGCCTAGGCGCGAAATATGGAATGTTAATATATCGAAGCCTTCGGCGGCCTTCTTCGCATTGCCACGCCCCGACCGACACCGCGCCAGCCGTGTGGCAGCTCGCATCGTCTCCGTCGCTCTCTCGGTTTCTTCTTTGGCCCCCCTGCACACGACCGGGCTGAACTTGGTTCGATGGACTTTGACTTCTTGCAATGCAGGCCAGCGCATGTCATAGCATCTCGCAGCATTTGGGTTGTGTCACGTCAGGCCTGTCAATATCGATCGCATTCAAGGGCCTGGATTCATGAAGGGTCGCCCAGGAGGGTGACGGCTCGATTCGATCCGCCCTCTCTCCAAGCATCCATATTGGCTCCATGGATAGTCCAGCCGATTATTATCAGCATAAAGGGTACCTGGCGGTCCTGCATAGAACAGCGTGCGGCGCGCTGCGCCAACGACACCCGCTCGGTCTCGAGTGAACCGTCCACAAACCACTGGCCGCTCGGGTTCCTTCCATTGTGCTGTCTGGTTCTTCCCTAAGACATCCGTTTCACCATGGACGCGCGACTATCGTTGCTACCCTCTTCCGCTTTCCGCCGTTACTACGTCAGATCCTGGGACGGGCGGCTTGTCGCGATGGGGATACACGGTCTGCTATGGACGAGAACGGAGTTCGGCGGGACGGATGGTCACCTTCATTATCGCCTTGCTCTATATTGTTACCTCGTCGATGCGCCTGGCGCATTATTTCATCTGCGGCTCTCTGCACTACAACAGGGCAATCGGACGCAGACGGCTGACCCCGAACAGGAAATCCAGCGAAGGGCCAAACTCCGATGACAACTCTCCGCCACTTGTAAGCTATTCCCAATCCAAGCCACTAACTACATTTCGTTTTCGTCGCCTAGACCCTGAGACAAAAATGCCTAGCTCATTATCTGTCATGCAACAGCCTGCCACGAATCGGCGCTGTTCCTCGAGACTACTTTGGTTCGCCAGCGTGACCTTCTGCACAGACTTCCACCCCACCCCACACCACCCCTGCTACTTGTAGGTCCCGTAACGAGTGGCAGCATGCCTCGGGTCCAGCAAGACGTTAGGAAGGCGATATCTTGCCTGTTTTATAATGCCTTCAGGAAGGTGGACACGATCGCGTCGACCCCAATACTACAGTCCTTAACACTGAGCATAGATTGGGTTAGCCTTTCATCCCATGATGCTCAGATCCGCCTCGGTATGGTCCCCGCATCTTTTCAAATTCGAGGCTATACCCGGAATCACGAAGCCGCGGGATTCCTTCTCTCGGTGCACTTGGGCTACTCGGCAGTGGCGCTCGTCAAGAGGCAGGACGGCTCGCAAAGATGCAAGTGAAGCATAGGGAAGCCAGTGGGGCCAAGACATGTTTCTCGAAGCATACTGCTTTCGCTGCGAGGTGTTCTATCTGGGAGATTTCACGGGCTAAATGGAACAGCCTGATACATGACAAGCGGAAAGGGAAGGCCAGGGGGCTGGTCGACACTTGAGCAGCAAGAGCACGCGAATGGGCGGAAAGAACCTCTTCCCCCTCTCGTTGAGTGCATCCCTCGGTAGCCAATAGGGTTTTATGGGTTCACTGCCAGTTCGGCTCATCGTACCGTCGACCTTGTCTCCGACCTGCTCTCTAGGTTAGAAAGTGGCACATGCGTCAATCTCAGATGCAAATCATCAGGCAGGACAGAGGACACGCGCCTTTTATTCATCACAACTGTCAGGCGCGTTCCCCGTTTTGTTTGGCCAGGGGGCCTTACTTCGGCGGAAAGGTTTGTGTGAGCGCCTGCACGCAGCTGTATCTTAGATTGGGTATCGCTTCCGGACTGCAAAGATGGGAAGCGAGGCTGGGGTACAGTCTGGCTCCTCTTGGTTCACTGAACACACGAAACTGACACGCCGAGCCACCCCCTTGTGCCGTCGCCAAAGCGAATGCATGGACGGGGCGGCGGAGAGGACGATAAATGTCCGCTGCCTTTCCCCGCCGATGATCCTTCCAAGATCATTCCTTTCCGCCATCCGAGGGTGGGTACGTCTTACACCTACTCTCGGGGAAGAGGAAGGCTGAGATTGGTTCGGGCACCGCGGTGGTGGTGTAGGGTGGGCGAGCTGCCACGGAGGCCAATACGTCCGGCCCGCCAATATGCTGTCAGGAGGGTTGAATCGCCTACGCACTTCGATCGGCGGACCCGTCAGATGATGAGGGTCCTGATTTCTTCATCCCGATGCAAGATGGCGGCGCTGATGGTAGCGATGGCGGGGATATATGGATTTTCAACGCCGAATGTTTGCTGGGAAGCCGGTAGGCAAGTTGGAGTTGACTATATCGTTCCTGATTTATTGCCAACTCTTACTTCACAGCTGCTGAGGAGCTGGCGTGGCGCGGTGGGTGTCCAAAGCCCATTTTTGCTTGCGACGTTGGGGCCAAAACCACTTTGTGCTGAAACCAATGTGGCTCAGTTGGCGGAAGGCTTCCTCCATCTCACACCACTGTTGTAAGACTCAAGGGTATTCTATTTTCTTTCCTTCGTTCTATAATTGTCCATCATTACCCAAATATCGGCTCCTATCTGATGGCATAGCCCCGGTCCAGTAGTGTAGACCCGTCATGCCTGGGTGTTCTAATGATGTCCCCCAAGCGGGCGTTCAGGGTACGTATAGATACATAATAATAAGGTTGAATTCATGGAGTGCCGGCCAGACAGCCTACCTTTTGTTGATATCTAGCAAGACAGGGCTGTTGCTGTCTTATCAAGCAGCCATGATTCCCTATACGTGTACCGCTTTTCAATTCAAAGGGAGATACAAATCAGAGTGAGTCTGAGAACGAATATCTAAGAGCAGGAATTCGCTGGCCATCGCCGACTCAACTGGGTATAACGATCATTATTCTGTCATGGAAGGCTGTCCAGCCTTGTAACACCGCGGTAGTTGGGCTATCTGTTGAATGCTTTTGGGTTTAACTGTAGACAGCTTTGACAAGGGTTGTGTGGCTCGAACCGTTTCCCTTGTAAACATCGATGTCGTTCGGGGATGCTTGATTTCCCCTGACATCAGCCTCTAGCCGGTGAGTAAACAAGAGACGAGTGCGCTATGAAACCTCAAGAACGAAGTAGTTGACCAAAATAAGGGTTCCCCCAAGTCAGTGCAGAATATTATCTTATAGTTCTGTGAGATATCCCACTTTTAGGTGGCCTTGCCCCCTATGGCAATCACCTCAGCCCCCCCAAAGTCACCAACACATCCTCTACACTCTCCAAGAGGTCCTTGTCTCCTCTCCCACCCAGGATCCTCCTTTTCAGCAAACCCGCTATTCCCAGAACCGCGCTCGTGGAATGAACGTAGCGCTTTCTCACCCCCGGATGTGTACCTGCCAACAGAGCCGTGAGGAGTTGAAGCACTGCGACCTGGAACTCCTCCACCACCCCAACCTCGCCCCCCTCTGGTGGCACAAAATACCACGCCGCAACTCTAGTGACGACATCCATCCACTCCTCCCTCGGCCCAGGCCTTTCTGACTCGACAACATGAAGCAGCACTCGGATGATTTCAACTCCTCTCTCTGCCTCCAACTTGTCCCCTGCGGTCTGCAGAATAGATACTACATCATCCGTGAGAGCTCGCCAGCCATCGTTGGCGAGGAAAGATTCGATTCCCTTCTTCTCAACCGTGATACCCTCCAGAGCTACGAGGACGGGCCTCCGGAAGTCGAGACCCTGGTCGGGAGCCCCGCTGCGCCGGTAAAGATCAATGAACATGTCAGAGAGGCCGGCGGCCTCCTTGCGCAATAATTCATTATCGTCCTCACGAAGCCAGATGGCGAGAGTTTGGATTCCGGCGAGAATGAGCGGGTCGGAACCAACCGTGGTTCTGTCCTTGGAGTCCCAGGTGAGCGTGAGATGGGTGCCAACGGAAGTTTCGGCGGTGCCCGCACGCGCGTCTGGGTGCAAACCGAGGGCACCAGCTACGGAGGCGTCGTAGCGGTCGCGCAGGAACTCCACAGCCAAGGACATAGTTTCGGAGATAGAGCAGCGGAGCTTGAGAAGATGGTCTGGGGACAGGGCAAAGGAAGAGGAGGCCTCGTCCATGGAACGGAGGAGGTAGCCAATGTAGTTGGAGACAACATTGAAGGCCGACGCAAGACGTCGGGCAGCTTGGGGGTACTTTGGGCTGTTGAGCTGCTCAAGGAGGAGAGGGAGGGAGGAGCGGAGGTCGACTAGCATGAGGTTGATAAGGAGATATGAGTATGGCTTCTCGTCGCTGTTGGTTTCATTTGCGAAGAGGAGCCGGGGCGCTTGTACAGGATACGCCTCTAGAAGAGCGGCAGACAGATTGGTGAAGGCAGCACGGCTGGCAGCTGTGGGTCGGCTGATAATAAGGTTGAAGATGAATTTGCCTAGAGATGTGATCCAGGTGGGGTTGGGAGGGAGGACCTAGAAGCAATGTCAATACGTCTCCTATTTTCTACAAAAAGAAACAGGGGACAAACCTCGGGCTCAAGACGCAGTAGTAGGTTTGCCAGAAAGTCCAGTAGCGTGACAGCATCGGTCCCCTTGAAGGAGGAGATGAGATTCCCAATAGACTTGTCGATGGTTGACCTCAGCCCCGCCTTGTCTGTTACCCCTGATCCCGAGTTCAGCCATGCATGGAGCAGGGCCTCCAACGCGAGAGGGTGCGCAGTCGCAATCTCGGTCAGGGGGGTCAAGTCCTCGATCGAGACAAAAATCCGAGCGCCTTCCGGCTGGCTCACAAGACAGACAAGTGTCTCCAAGACTGGCTGGGTAGTTTTCTCTGGGCTGTTCTCTCGTCAGCATACATGTTGACTGGTTCGCGAAAAAGGGGTTCCTCGTGAAGTTGGTCGTACCAGTGCAGTAAACATGCCACGAGCTGCGGGATCCTATCGACCATCCTGCCATCTCTCCGCACACTTTCCGGCAACATAGAGGAAAACGTATGGAGCACAGACACAGCCATGTCCAGCATATCGTAGTTCTCTTTCCGGGACGAGTCTTCGCGCGACCCTGTTCGGATCAAGCGATCGAGAAACTTGGATGGGATACTTTTCCATAGTGTGACCACTACATCTTCATTGCCTCTGAGCTCCTGGGAGTTGTCTAAGACTGACTTTAGCAGCGCCAGGCCAACGAATCGTGAGGTGTCGTCTTTGGTCTTGAGAAGTGACTGGATCTTTTCGATTGAGACATTCTCGCTCGGATTGCTCGTCGATGAAGAATCCATCTTTTGATACGGTTCAAATTCAAGAAACTTCTTATTTCTTATCCCCCATATTCAGGACTCCAGACACTGATGTGTAGGTGCGGGAGCTGCACTTGGCCTCGAACTGTCTGCTGCATGGTTGACCTGACCTTCGGCGGGACGAAATCAAGCTTTCAGGGCTGATGGAGACAGCGAAACACCGCGGACCCCTGCAATAACTGACAACCCCAACCCTGCTCATCGTTCTTATCGATAAGCATAGCCAACCACTCGATGCGCCTGGACTCCTGAATTCCACATACCTAGCTCCCCTGACACCTCAGGACGGAGTATACAAGCACCTTGGCCCAAGCCACAAGAAATCAGCTGCTGCGATCTGTCCCAAGACGCGGCCGAAGAAATGACAGCATTGCTAGCGGATGATGCCCTCGCCCGACGAAATGAATAATAACCGCAATGGGGGCTCCTCGAGTTTGTCCGACGCCAACGTCGACGCCGCGCACCACGCCTACATGAACGACGTAGACGACACAGACGAGCTCGACTTCTTCGACACCGACGACCCCATGCACGATAGCCACGATCGCGCTGAGCCCCTCTCATTTAAGCGCAAGCAACAACAAACCGGTCTTCTCTCACAGCCCGCGCGCCTCTTCAGCGCCCTCACTGGCACCTCAAGCTCTGCACCCCCTCTACAACGAACACCTCCCGGCGCACTACCAAGAGGTCCAGAACAACTCGATACCCTTTGTGCCGGCTCCGGTACCTCTAAGGATGGGTTCCCTCTCGATTGGTATGTGGAAGGGCCCGGGCGTCGTGTTGGCTACGAGGACTTGACAGCCATCGACTGGATCTTTGAGTACACCAAGGAGCGCCAGCGCCTGCGCGTGCTGGCCTCGAGCGCGGCCGGCCTCTTGGGATATGTGCAGCAATTTCTGGACGCGAGCCAGGTTTGGATCGTGTTGGTGCTGACTGGGTTGGCCGTCGGTGCGCTTGCCGCAGGGATCGATGTCTCTACCGATTGGCTTGGCGACATCAAGTACGGGTACTGTGCTAGTGATGATGGCGGAGCGTTCTATCTCAGCAAGACATCTTGCTGTATCGGCTACGAGGAGCAGGCGAAGTGCTCTGGCTGGAGGCCGTGGAGTACAGCGTTGGGAATCACTTCGGTAGGGGGCAAGTGGTTTATTGAGTATCTCGTCTACCTGGTTTTTGCGGTAAGTGTGCCGCGTAATAATGGTTGTGGTCTGTTGCTGACTTTCATGTTCTGAAGGTGTTGTTTGCCATGTCTGCGGCCATTTTGGTCCAAACATATGCGATTTACGCTAAGCATAGCGGTATACCCGAGCTTAAGACTGTGCTGGGTGGCTTCATCATCCGGAGGTTTCTGGGCGTTTGGACTCTGATCACCAAATCGCTTGGTTTGGTATTGGCGGTAGCATCTGGCATGTGGCTGGGCAAAGAAGGCCCGTTAGTCCATGTGGCGTGTTGCTGCGCTAATCTCTTCATCAAACTGTTTCCGAATATCAATAACAATGAAGGTATGTCAATCCTCGGCCTCGTGGTGTTTGCGTTGGTGCTGACTTGCTTGACAGCACGGAAAAGGGAGGTTCTCTCTGCAGCTGCGGCTTCGGGCATATCCGTTGCCTTTGGATCTCCCATTGGAGGAGTACTGTTCAGCTTGGAGCAGCTATCCTACTACTTCCCGGATAAGACCATGTGGCAGAGCTTTGTGTGTGCAATGACGGCCGCGGTGGTACTGGAAGCCTTTGACCCCTATAGATCGGGCAAACTGGTGCTCTACCAAGTCACCTACAGCAGAAGCTGGCATGGCTTTGAGCTTGTGCCCTTTGTCATCCTGGGGGTTCTTGGCGGCATTTACGGAGGACTGTTCATCAAGGCAAACATGATGGTTGCACAATGGAAGAAATCGGCTTCGTGGCTCCCGAGCGCCGTAGCCCAGGTGGCGATTGTGGCCATCCTCACTGGCCTGATCAACTATCCCAACGACTACATGCGCGCCCAGTCCTCGGACCTCGTCTCCAACCTCTTTTCTGAATGCTCGAAGCTAACAGACGACCAATTTGGTCTCTGCAAGACCGGCGCGGCCTCTGCGGGGACTATTGTTCTCCTCATTTTCGCCTCGGTGCTTGGCTTTGGCCTTGCCGCAATCACCTTTGGTCTGCAGATCCCCGCGGGTATCATCTTGCCGACGATGGCTATCGGGGCGCTCTCGGGTCGCGCCGTCGGTATTATCATGGAGATCTGGCAACACAACCACTCGAACTTCATCGTGTTCAAGTCGTGTGAGCCGGATATCCCATGCATTACTCCCGGGACATATGCCATCATCGGTGCCGCAGCCGCGCTTGCTGGGGTCACACGCTTGACAGTATCCATCGTCGTCATCATGTTCGAGCTCACTGGCGCGCTGACGTATGTGCTGCCCATCATGGTGGCCGTGATGATCGCTAAGTGGGTTGGCGATGCCTTCTCACGTCGCGGCATCTACGAGTCGTGGATTCACTTTAACGAGTATCCCTTCCTTGACAACAGCGAAGAGATGCCCATCCCGGACATTCCCGCCTCCCAGATCATGACGCGTATCGAGGACCTCGTCGTTCTAACCGCCACGGGTCACACTATTGCCACCCTCACCGCCATCCTCGATGCCCACCCATACCGCGGCTTCCCCGTCGTCTCAGACCCGCGCGATGCCATCCTGCTTGGTTACATCAGCCGCGCTGAGCTGGCCTATAACTTACACACATCCACCCAGCCACCGCGCTCTCTTCCCCCAGAGACCGAGGCTTTCTTCGCCCACCAACCCCTCGCCGATCCCCGCTCTACACTTGACCTCCGACCATGGATGGACCAAACCCCTCTTACTCTGCCTAGCCGAAGCCGCCTGCACCTGGCTGTTAGCTACTTCCAGAAGCTTGGCTTACGCTACGTTCTCTTCAGCGACCGCGGTGTGCTGCAGGGCCTGCTGACCAAAAAGGACGTGTGGTACGTGCTCAACGGCGCAGAAGAGACACGGCGGACAAGCGGTGGTGGCGATGGTGGCGCCCCCGGCGTCAGGACGACGATGATGGGGGCGGGTGTGGCACGTGAAAATGGAGAGGGCGAACAACAGGGACTGTTGCGCGGTGAGGATGATGCCGACCCGGGAAGTCCCGGGGCGGATTCGGCAAGTATATTATGATTTGTCGTCTAGGTACCATGATAACGGAATGAGTTGGAGTTTGGATTAGGATATGGGTTCAGGGGCGCATCTTGGATATCTGGTGGCTTGAATGAAAGCATTATTGTCTGCAATACCCCCCCCCCCCATAGATGGACGGCGAAGTACGTAATGACCAATACATAATAGGGGGAAGTGGGGGATTAACTTGGTCTTGTCACGATGACGGTATATTTGCTCTTGTGCATAGATACCTCTGGGCTTGATGACTGCATTAGTGGCCGACGTCGATGAACGCGTAAATGTTTAAATTTTGATTCAAAGTCCACTATCGCGTAAGAACAAGCCCGCCCACGTTCCCCGACATGCCACATGATAAATGAATAAAGTCCTCAAGCCACACCATAAAACAGATAGACACATCCCAAAACGTTCCAGCTAAGCAGCGTCCTAGTACTCGAAGTCATCGTCCACAGCCGGACCCTTGTTCTTCGTCACGCTTTCCTGTTTCCTGTACATTTCTGCCACTTGGCGGCTTGTCGTTGCCTCGTCCGGCTTTTTGTCATCTCGGATCTTGATGAAGCGAGGGAACCGTAGGCTGATGCCCTTTTCGCCCGCGGGATCAACGCCCTCTTTCATTCCCGCCTTGTACCGGGGACTCAGCGTCAGGTCGGCTGTCTTGACCTCCCAGATATAGCGAGGCTCGAACCAAACGTCAGGCTGGTGCTGACCACCCGAGCTATGGGCGTAAAATGGCTTGGGGCGATCAATGACAATCTCCGAGAGCGACTTGTGTAGCTCCTCGAGGACCACCTCGCTGAAACCAGTTCCGATGTTGCAGACGGTCTCATACGACTCGGAACCGGGGTTGTAGCAGGCGAGCAAAAATGCACCGTACACCGAGGTACGCTTGCCTTTGCCGTAGTAAGCACCCAGAACGACCAAGTCCAGCGAGTCGCCGATACCAGCAAGGTAGTCTTTCTTGATCTAATCATTCATCTTGTTAGCGTGTTCCCCTGACGAAGGTGCATATATATGACTTACCTTTAGCCAATTCCGACTTCGTTTGCTCGGCTCGTATCCACTCTCTGTGCCGTCCAGCATTTTCACCATCAGCCCTTCGCAGGATGCCTTCACTGACTCGTCCAGGAATGTCTGGATATCATCCAACTCTTGGCCATCCATACTGGTAGCAAAGGAGAATTCGCCTTCCACAGGCTGGAAGGATTTGTGCAGGAGCTCCCGACGCTCGCGGAGCGATTTCTCCACAACTGCCTCTCCATTCAGGTATAGGAGATCAAAGGCGAAAACGCATACTTTGATTTTAACGTCTTCGACCTTCACATCCTTCTTCTTCCTGGTCATAAGCTGCTGGAATGGAAGGACTTTCTTCTCGTCCACATCCCAGGCCACTGACTCGCAGTCCAAAACGAAGCTGCGCGTATCCTCCTTGACCCATGTGTGAAGCTTTGCGAGGATGTCGGGATACTTCTTGGACAAGTCCTCTGAGTTCCTCGAGAAGATGGAAGCGACCCCGCGGCCAGCTTCCTTGGTTGCGCTGGGCAGGGACTGGCTGAGCTCCTCATCGGAGTCTTTGGCAACGTAGTGTATTTGCGCTCTCTCGCCATCGTACTTGTACTCGCATGTGAACGTTTGGTTTTCGAAACGATCAAGCACCTCGGTGATGGCTTTTGTTGGCTTCGCCAACATGGGCTTGAGAGGGACACCCGGCCGGAGCTTGCAATGGTCTCTCAAGTTCATTATGCCATACTCAACCATGGCTGGAATGATAACATCGTAGCTTGGCAGCTCACTACTCGGAATTTTAGTACATGCTTGCAGCGCATATGTGGCAGGGGATGGTCATTGACGAACCTGTAGACAGTCTTGAGAATAGATTCGGCCTTTTCGATGTCAGCGGTGCTTGGAACCTGGTTTTTCTTTGACGCCTCGTGAGCAACGATAGCGTGCGCGAGCGAAACTAAAACGGTCCTCTCAGCGAGGCCAAGTCGCAACTTGCCCTCCAGGAAGCGTACAATGAATTTCGCCTCGCTTGGACCGCCTTTGTCTTTGGTAATATCGACTTTGCCGGGGTTCGCGGCATCAGCGGCCGAGAGAAGCTTTTTGATAATGTCTACCTTTCTTCCCTGCGCGCCATTGCCGGTCACAGTAGCGATTCCCATCAGGCCCTTGTGGACTCCTTGGATAGTCAATGCCTTCGGCTTGAACATTGTAGGCTGTGTTGATCGAGACTTGACTGCGACAAGACCGAGGTCTCCTATTTCTTTCTGGTCCTGCTTGATCACAGCAAGGCTGCGGCCAGTTGACTCCCCAATGGCTTTCATGATGAGAGACTCGCCAATACCGAGCTCGATACCTGCATAATCAGGGGCAAGCTTGTTGATCATGAGGAGCACCGTGGACAAAAGGTCTTCTGGTGTGAGTCTCATGACCTGGCGAAGGAATAGTGCGCAATACTCCATGATGATGAGTCGCTTGGTTGTCAGTTCGACGAGGGAGAAGGTTTTGCACAAAGCGGCGTATGGCACGGGCTCGCCTGGTCTCCAGTCGGGGTAGGGATCCTTGGTGGTTGACTTGAGGATGGCCTGGACCGTTTTCCGCGCTTTCGCAACAACCTCGCCATTTTCGTCCTCGTCGTCCTCGTCTTCGAGTTCTTCTTCCACCTCAGATGCCGATTCGGTGGCTTCTTCGGCCTCCGGTGTTTCAACGACCGGGGGTTCCGCTATCTTCTGTTTTGCGGTCTTAGATTTGGAATCTTTTTGGGGCTTTGAGCTCGCTTTAGACTCGACCTTTACGTCGGTGTTATGCTCCATGATCTCATCATCGTCGTCCTCGATTACCCGGCGGCCTCTCCGGGGCCGCTTGCTTGCTGGTGTGACATCCTCGGCATCGTCTGCAGCCTTGTCCTCTTGCTCCTCCTCCTTTTTGATGGGCTCTTTTTTCGTGGAGTTTTTTGTGGCCGGTGGGCGACCTCTCTTCCGTGCATCTATACATTTGATGGGTTTAGCCAAGGTCACCAGCTCAGTTGCGAAGGTTCTACCTTTTGTGGGCTCCGCTTCGACTTTCGCGGTCTCTTTCGCTACCTTCTCCGGCTTCTGTGTAACCTCCGCGCCATCCTCTACATCATCAACTGCAGGTTTCTTCTCCGTCTTGGTAGAGGGTTTGGTCGAAAACGATAACTTCGTTTGCTGGGTAAGGGCTGGCTTTTTGGCTCCGTTTGGCTGCGTAAAAAACTTGCTACAGCCGGAAGTTAGTAACGTATTCTGAAAATAGCCACCAAGAATCAATGCATACTGGTGGTGTGCAGACAGGGTCTCTACACACCCCAGCGTTGTTTGTGATGGCTTCACATACCCCAACGTCGTCTGCTTGGGAGGCATTCTGAACAGAGTTCTGGACGCGCTCAATGCGGGTCTCAGAAGATGTCTTAAAGCCACGGTGGTGAGGAGAGTCGATGGAGGCGACGCTTGAGTGAATGGGTGTCGTTGTTGAGATATAGAGGTCGGAACGAACTTGTGCTTGCTAGGCCAATCACCGTCCTGAGCTCCGACGCGTTTTACGCGACTTTTGGGGAGGCAGCGACGACGGGACAGTCGCGTAAAGCGCACGGTCACATGTCTGAGGGGAACCCGCAACCCATTGAGTACTACACAGTATCTGCCTAGGACTACCTGCCACTTGTGCTTGGGATCGGGCAAAAATGTCACTGCCACAATGAGGCACATAAGAACTGACTCATGAGGTCCATTGCTCTTGCCTAGATTCGTTACCTATTCTCCATCTTATCCGAGTTCCTGAAAAACCAATCGCGAAGTAGGTCAACCAGCAGGGTTGACAAAAGAAAAGTGGCCATAGCTCCCCGTGTTTTTGATGGAGCTTCGTTTGGTCATCTGGGGACTTGCTGCATGAACGCCAATATCGAAAGTATGCACCAAGGACAATAAGACGCAGCATCTTTTATTTCTGTCTATGATACCCCTGAATGCTGCTGTTTGGTGCTGGAGCCTGACCATCGACTAATATGGAATCAATCGTTGCGTTGCCCCCTCGTCAAATCTTTCACAGTGCTCTTCGCCTTCAACGTCTAAATGCCATTTATGAGCGGGCAACCTCTAGCTCATCCCAAAGTTGAGATTGAAGGAGCTCACAACTTTTATCCACTGGTGCTATATCATCGGACTCTCGGCGTCACACAGTCTAGGCCAAAGTCATAGATGCGGGCCTTCTCGACCAACTCCAGCTCTTCATTCCGTCGGGATCCTACACCACCAGCTCCACGGGGAACCGCCCCACCCAAACATATATCACGATGCCGCCCCGTCCCAGGAGCTATCGCAGTGATGTAATCAACTTTAAGGAGATTGCGGGTATGTGGCATTGCGAATATCTGTTTCGTCGGTTAACTGATATATGATATAGGACTGCTGATCAGCAGTTCTGCCACGACGCGGAAGGAGGCTGTCGAAAGTGAGTTGCCCTGCATTGGGTCTTTAAACCGCAAAAACTAACGCTAGATTGTGCAGGCCTCCTCACATATTTCAAATCTGTCGACAAGGGCTCTCAATTGAAGCAGTACGTCTCCTCCTGTGTCCTCCTCAAGTCCGCCGCTTACCTTGGAACAGGAGTCTTTTTGATGACAAGACTTACCATTCAATCTATGAATCGCTCTTCCGCTGTACTCTGCTCGAGAAGGAGACGTACTTCAGCGCAAAGAAGACCACCAAGGCGAGCGCCACCGCCAGCGCAACCCGACTGGAAAGATGTGCGGAAGCTCTCCGTCTTACCGTCCGTCACGGCGCCCACAAGATCAAACGCAAGACGGCGAGGGCCATCGTCGATCATATCACCCAGGTCCTTCCCGGTCCCGAGGATACTTACATTGGGCCGCTTCTAAAAGACTACGTAAGGGCGCTGAGCACATTTCTGGCCGTCTCTACGAACGTAGAGAGCTTGGCCGCCTTGTCCGGCGAGGGCTGGGAAATATGCGTTGATTTTTGCATCGAAGCTCTGTCTCGCTACCTAGAAGGGGACGATCGAGACAGCGGTCCTAAGTCTCGTGCATCTCCCGCTCCAGGGAGTAGCGCCAGCAGGGCAAAGTCTGTTGCAGTACCACAGACTACTAACCAGATTGGCAGCCAAATGGCTCTGGAATTCCTCATATGCCTGAACTCACTAGTCTCCTCGACGAACGCCCCTGTGAACAAGCGAGCAGACAAAATATCCGAGGTTGTCTTGCAGGTTCTGCAACTACGCCACATGAAGATTGGCGAACTCCAAAAGGCCGCCTTCTCGACTATTACTAACGTCATTCAACGCAGCCAAACGGAAGACGTGACCCTGACGAAGAGAATTACACGATCTCTTGTGCCCCTCCTCTCTTACTGGTGGCAACCTCGTGCTCTTTCCCGAGATGCGATGTTGAATTCCATCAGAGACGAGATGATAAAGACCATCTACAGCACACATTTATATTTGGAGGCGCTGTTACAGGGACCCTCAGAAGACTCGCTGCTACAAGAGACTGAGGACCTTTTGGATGCCCTGTGGTCTGAATACTCGCGACGGGAGGAGAAAGCTCGACTTCAACTTGACGACATCAGTTTTACAGCGATGCGCCTCCCTGAAGATCACCCGCGTACTGCTGCGTTCAGCCTGCGCCCATTCAACCAGCTGGGGGAGCAGAGTTGGGCTTTTCTTGAAAACCTCGCGATTCTTGAATCGATATATGCGCGATCATGTCACGGCGACCACGCTCAAGCGCAACCTGACGTTGACCAGCCGCGGAAGAAGCGGCGGATGGCGAGCAGTCCTAACCGGCTGCACCAGAAAATGCTATCTGTAGACGCAGCAGTCCAGCTGACATCGCTACAGTTAATTCCATTTTTAGTCAAGCTGAGACAGCTCTCGCTGGACGATGCAACGGAGCTCCTGAACGATGTTTCGCGGTGCACGCCGACTAAACAAAGCGCAGCGGCTTCGTGGGGAATGTTGGCATACTCAAGGTACGCTTCAGCGGGTGGCTCATGCATAACTTCCTAACAGCTTTGTAGTATCACTGTTCACGAGGCATCGCGGGACACTACCCTCCTCCAGTTTTGGAAGCAGACGTGGCAGCAAAGCGTCCGCTCCCTGAGTCTACCCTCCGTTAGCCGTGCTGCCTGCGCACTTTTAGAATCCATGCTCAAGGCAGAGCTTGTTGTCAAGCACGAGCTCACCGATGATCTCACCCTGATGGTCACTACCGCCGACATCAGCGGACCTGCCGTGCTTGTTGACTCATCTTTGGCTCTAATGCCGAGTTTGCTACGTCTTCGCAATCTCCTTTTCCCGAATGCTAGCCAAGCAACTGCAAGTTATATCATTCGATGGGTTTTCTTGAAATGGAAGCCCGCCGATACTCCGTTTACCTCGACTTATGCGATGCATGCATCTGCATTTGATCTTGTCTCGCTGCTGCGAGCCTGCTATGGCGCGGCACCCCTCTTCATGGCGGCGCCTCTCCGTCAATTTGGGGGGCCTCTTGCTCATTTCTGGAAGAGCCAGCGGGATATTCAACGAACAATACGATTCCTTCTACTTCTACCAGACGAGGAATCGCCGGTCTTCTTCTCTTCGGCATCTACTGCCGAGACAAAACCTGCTCAGCAAACGCAAGATTCTGAGTCAACAGAGGCTCATGCCGTAAAGCGACTCATTCTTGAGCTCTTCTTCCCCAAGATAGAAGAGCTTTCCCAGATGGTTGGGTCATGGCAGAAGCGTGGGATTGAGAATGCACTGCCGGTTTCAACCGAACGACTGCAAAGTGTGATCCTCGCCTGTCTGGCGGGATTGCTAATGCTCCCGGACTTCGCGGGCCTCAGGTCGCAGACGTCAGACGATTTCGCCAAGCAGCTGGACAGCGTTGTTGACGCCGCCCTTAAAGTCATCCCTGGATCACCTCAAAACGAGAGCTTTATCAGCCTTATATTGACTCTCTGCTCGGCACACCTGCCTCCTCTCTTCATCAAAGAGGTCAAAGTCCTTAGACAGCAAAACAGCCCTCTTCTGAAATTCTTCGGCAAGCTCTCTGGACTGTTGCAAGAAAAAGACAGACTCGAAATTTCCAATCACCATCCAGATGATATGGACATCGACGATGAGTTCGGCTCGCAGTCGAGCCAAAATAGTCTAGGGTCGAAGGCGGAAGCGCTATCAAGGCGCGACATCTGGTTGTGCTATACTTCGGAAGCCTTCTATTTGGAAACTTCTCTTCGAATTCACTATCTTGATGTCATTCGCGAAGACGAGGGCGCCATTGGGATGGTCTATGATGCATTTATATCCCGCCTCACGCAACTAACAAAGGAGCAATTCCTGCATTGCCGACTTTTTATGAAGGAGCTATTTCAATGCGCCGAGATCAACGGATGGGATGGAGCAGAAGAAATCCTACAGAAAGTTGGAGACGTCATCAGCGACGGCGGATTCTCGTGCTGCGAGGTCTGTATATGCACTTGCATCGACGTGATGGCTGGCCTCAGCCATTGCTGGGGCGGCAAGTTTGCGATGGGAGGCCAGGTCCCAGCCTTGGGCGGTGATCTTTACCACTACTTGGTCCAGCGCGCCTTGCCCAACAATTCCATGTCAGCGGCCGCTCAAATCTCCCTTGCGAATCTTCTCTTCAAATTAATCGAGACCGCGCCGGACTACACAGCAACACTCTCATTGCCTTCAGCTCGGTCCACTCTTCTCACAGTGTTGCAAGATGGGCCCATGGAAGTTAAGTTCTCCATCGGCGTCACCTTGCCTAAGCTCTTCGGGATGTACGTCTTGAAGACCCACGACGATATCTTCGTTGATGTTCTGGAGAGACTCCCTGCAGACCCCCAGGTTTCCGAAGGGATTGCTTGTCGCCTCTTTGTTCTCGCAGAGCTGGCGTGTAGGTGGCCGACGCTGTTGCGGAGATGCATTTACCATATATTCGAGACCCCGGGCAAGATCGCCGAGTCTGCAAAGTATGCGACTAGTTGTTTGCGGAGAATCTCGACGTCCCTCAACCTCACCAGCCCGAAAGAGCTGTTCTCACTTTTCGCCCCGCAGTTACTTTATACCTGGCTAGAAGGCGACTCCATTGTCGATATACCGTTTGAGATATTTGGGTTTTCAAGCCTACAAGATCTCCTATCGGAAGCTCAGACAGAAGCCGCCGCAATATTGATCATGCGTGGGCAAGAGAAGGACGCTCTCGGTCTGGCAACGATACTAGGCGTAAGCCCAGAGGAGATGCTGCAGCGAGGGTTTACCAAGATCATCGCATACAGCATTGCGCACGACACCAGCGTCGCGAGCAGCGGCAATCCTGTCACTGGTGAGGCGAGGGTCAGGAAAATACTCGGAAAGGAGAAGTTTCTCGAGAACATTCACCTGAATTTTGTCGACATCATCGCCACATTCTTCGACATATTTGATCAAGAGGACCCCATAGAACAATCGTTCGGTAAGGATGATAGGTTTGCGTATGCTGCAGCAATCATGTCCCAGATCAAGGTGTTTGGCCACCTTCCTGCCGCTCTGCCCCCTAATCAGCAGCCCATGTTCAAAGCCAAATATCTTCAGCGGGAAATCGTCCACCTCTGCAGCCGGACACCCTATGAACCGGAGAATTTGTGGACACCAGCTCTGATCGTGTTCGTAACTCGGAAACTTCTGAACACCATTCACCCTGCCCTGGGACCACTCCACGCCTGTTCTGTGCTCCGAAAGATACGCGTTCTTATCTGCCTGGCAGGCGAGCGTGCCTTGACATCATACCCACTAGAAATGCTGCTCTATTCGACACGGGAGTTTGTCCTGGACCCCGAGAGCGCAGACGATGCACTGGGCATCGCTAAGTACCTCTTGCTGAAAGGAGAGGCACACTTGATGAAAGCGCCTTCGTTCTTTGCCGGATACGCTCTGTCGAGTCTGGTTGACATCCGAGTTTTCTTGTGTTCTAGCCAGTCGAGTACAACACAGGAGAGTCAGTTCCGTGCAACCAAAACGAAGGCTGAGGAATTCCACGATTGGTTTCGCAAGCATCTGCTGCAATACATATCCCCGTCCTTCAGGAATCTTGATCAAAAACGGGCGTTTCAGGCGATTACGAAATCCGCCGCGAGGAATTTTGCTCGTGGGAGCGCCAGAAAAGGGCGTGAAGAAAGCACGTTACTTCTGGAGATTCTGAAGGACTGGGGCCAGGAGCATCAGCTGCTAGATGACCCAGCGCGGAGGGTTGCCCTTTCCATGCTCAACAGCGAGTTTCAAGAGCCCCCGCCGATTCGAGAGGACATAATTGAGACGGACGAAGATGCAGTGAGGCATGCAGCGGTGGTCTGGGAGAGCTGCAGGTTTATGAAGCTCAGCGAAGCATACTTGTCCTGGGCTGGTCGTGTGCTCGGCAGGGCCTTTGCGGCGTCTGGCGAGGTACCGCAGGCGCTGCTCCGGGAGTCGAGTCTTGGGGAGTACCGCAAGCTATCACCAGGGAAAAGCGGATCAGGAGAATCGCTACTCAGCCTCATCAAGGCCCTCATTACGAGCAGCGACCGCTTCCATGCAGGCTTGGCCGAATCCGCACTTCGAGTAATAGTCACGGACACTTTTATCGACGAGGACCCGGACCTTCTGTATGCTTGTGGCAAAAGCTTGACAGAGTCGCTTCAGAGCTCATCCAACTGGGAGCCATATCACACACCACAGTCAGATCTTTTCGAAGTTGCGCCACCCCTAGAGTCTGAGGTGTACAGTGCCAAGCAGCTCGAGAACCCGAAATGGGCGCAAAACCTAACAACTGTTCTGGCCCTGTCAGTTCCCAATATTCCCACACTGAGAGTCCTGCCCGCGATCCTCAGTGGGGTCAAGGGATTTGCAGACAAGGCATTGCCCTTCGTTGTTCATCTGGTGTTGCATTTCCAGGAAGATCAAGGCGCGAAACGACGACTTTCGGAGGCGCTTAAGGAATGGCTCGCCACTACCTCGGCTGCGGCCAAGGAGAATCTAAAACTGTTGTTAAACACCATTCTCTATCTAAGAACGCAGAAGCTGCCAAATGAGTCCTCAATCGCAGACCGGTCTCACTGGTTGGATGTCAACTTCTCAAGTGCGGCGGGAGCTGCGACACGATGTGGGATGTACAAGGTGGCCCTTTTATTTGCCGAGTTGGCATTCTCAGAAGCCGCACGCTCTTCCCGACGCTCCTCCGCGGCGAGGGAGGCGGAAGACTCGAGCGAGGTCTTGCTGGAAATCTTTGAGAATATTGACGACCCGGACGCGTACTACGGTCTTGAGCAGGATGCATCTCTGTCAACTGTTCTCTCTCGTCTCGAGTATGAGAAAGACGGATCCAAGAGTCTTGCTTTCCGTGGAGCCGCGTACGACATCCACCTGCGGTCCAGAGGTCCAGCCTCTGCAAACGATGCGCAGGCACTGATCAAGTCTTTGAGCAACTTGGGACTTGCTGGCTTGTCAAACTCGCTGTTACAGGCGCAACAACACCTGGACGGGAGCTCGGCATCTCTTGATGGCACCTTTACAACGGCGAGACGGCTCGAGAAATGGAATCTCCCCGTGCCAGAAAACAGTGGCAGTTGGGCCGCCACAGTGTACAAAGCATATCAGGGTTTGCATCAAGCTACTGAACTCCGCCTCGGTAGAGCTCCTATCTATGCCGGTTTCGTGAATACCATACGGCACATGACTGAGCGCAGTCTGAACACATCTGCTTTGCGACAGCAGTACGCAGCGCTGGCGGCTCTGACGGAACTCGATGATCTTATCAATGTTTCCGACGGCCAAGATTTGAAGGGTATTCTGAGGGTGTTTGAAGATCGCACAAAGTGGATGATGAGTGGAAGGTATGTTTGCTTTTTTTGGCAGTCTTCATTAGCCCCTGCTAACCTTCGTAGGTACGACGATGTGAGCCAAGTTCTCTCGTGCAGGGAGACGTCGTTGAGCTCCTGGAGTAGTAATTTCAAGCTCCGCCCCCCTGAACTGGAGTTTGGCGATGCTCGACTAACACAGATTCGCGCCATATTGCTCTCATGCAACGTCTACCATTTCCATCATGCGCACCAGGAAACCCTTAATCTGTCCACTCTTCTCACATCCCTCATCAGACCTAGTGAGTTGTTGGGGTTGCATGGAGTCGACGCTGCGATCAAGATGGAGGCCGCCAACTCACTCTGGGACCAAGGAGAGATGGTTTCGTCTATCCGTATGCTACAAGGAATAAATAAGGATTGGTCGATCAAGAAACAGATGCTGCCTGTTAACCGGTCGCATCTCTTGTCAAAAATCGGTCACCAAGTCTCAGTCGCACGATTAGAGACCCCCGACAATATCCAGAAGAAGTATCTGGAGCCGGCCCTCAAGGAGCTGGGATCCAGAATTGAAGGAACTGATGCTGGCCGCGTGTTCCATCAATTTGCCATGTTCTGTGACGAGCAGCTTCAGAATTCGGACAACCAGGAAGACTTGGCACGTTTGCAACACCTTAAGGAGGGCAAAAGCGAAGAGGTCGCACAACTCAAAGCCTTGATCGCAAATTCCAGAGACTCTCAACACAAAAACAAATATTCCTCACATCTTGCTAAGGCCAAGCAGTGGCTCGATTTGGACCAACAAGAGCTCCGGCGAATGGAAAAGACGCGTTCCGAGTTTATTAGGCTGAGTCTGGAAAATTACATGCTTTCGCTCACTGCCTCGGATGAGCATAACAACGACGCATTGCGTTTCACAGCACTGTGGCTGGAGCGTTCTGAAGAAGAGAGCACGAACGAGACTGTGAAGAAGCACATCATCAAGGTGCCAACTCGCAAATTCGCTCCATTGATGAACCAGCTGTCTTCTCGTCTCCAGGACCAGAGCGGTCTCTTCCAGAAGCTGCTCATCGATCTGGTCTTCCGTATCTGCGTCGACCACCCATACCACGGCATGTATCAGATCTGGTCTGGCGCCAGATCAAAGGTCAACAGGGAGGATGAAGTCGCCGTCTCCCGGCAGAAGGCAACAGATAGGACTGCGAAAGCCCTTGCCAAGGCTGAAAAGGTGGCCAGGATTTGGTCAGCGATCGACAACACAAGCAGAGTATACCACTCTCTTGCCATGGACCGTGATCCTAGCCGGTATAAACAGGGCCACAAGCTGGCTATCAAGGACTCATCGGCTGGACAGGCCTTCCTCAGCACGTTTGCAAAATACCAAATCCCGCCGCCGACTATGCAGGTCGAGCTATCGGCCACCCCGGACTATTCGGACGTGCCCATCATTCAGAAATTCGAGTACGATATGACCATCGCGGGGGGCGTCAGCGCGCCAAAGATAATCACGGCACTGGGATCCGACGGAAAGCGGTACAAACAGCTCGTGAAGGGCGGCAACGACGATCTTCGCCAGGACGCTATCATGGAACAGGTATTCGCGGCCGCCTCGGAGCTTCTCAAACTACACAGGACAACAAGGCAAAGAAACCTGGGGATCAGAACCTATAAGGTCCTCCCACTCACCTCTATGTCTGGTCTCATCGAGTTTGTATCGGACACAATCCCGCTCCACGAATATTTGATGCCTGCACATGAGCGGTATTACCCAAAGGACCTGAAGGGCTCCAGTTGCAGGAAAGAAATATCCAACGCACAAACCAAATCTATAGATGCTCGCGTCAGCGCCTACCGTAAGGTAACCGAGAAGTTCCACCCTGTGATGCGCTACTTCTTCATGGAGAAATTCCCCGATCCAGATGAGTGGTTCATGAGGCGGACGGCCTACACAAGAAGCACAGCTGCTATTTCAATCCTTGGGCACGTGCTCGGAGTAGGAGACAGACACGGCCATAATATCCTACTCGACTCCACCACGGGCGAGGTTGTGCACATCGATCTGGGTGTGGCGTTTGAGATGGGCCGGGTGCTGCCGGTTCCCGAGCTAGTGCCCTTCCGGATGACGCGAGATATCGTAGACGGCATGGGGATTACCAAAACGGAGGGCGTGTTTCGGCGTTGCTGCGAATTTACACTGGACGCGCTGCGCGAGGAGACATACTCGATCATGACGATCCTAGACGTGTTGCGATACGATCCGCTCTACTCGTGGTCGATCTCGCCAGTGCGCATGGCGAAACTACAGAACGCGAGGACGGGCCCCGACGGGACTGGCGACGATATAAGTGGGAACGGTGGTGATGATCAAGCCGACATCGAAAACAAGAGGACAGTCAATGAACCAAGCGAGGCGGACAGAGCTCTCGAGGTGGTACGCAAGAAGCTGACCAAGACGCTCAGCGTGATGGCCACGGTGAATGACCTGATCAACCAGGCGACAGACGAGAGAAACCTGGCCGTGTTATATTCTGGTAAGTTATCCCCTCCCCTCCCCTTCTCCAGTTTACCTCCCCCTCCTAAGAATGAAATACTGATGCGCCATCGATAGGTTGGGCAGCGTACGCGTAGAAAAGTGAGGCTATGTGAATATTGTGTGCAGACTTCAGCACGAGGCTATTCGGTTGAGACGGTTGATATACGCGGCATGCAGGAAAGGCATGGTAATGTAATATATGTATTTGGGTACATGAACGAGTGCATTCCTCAAGACATATGCGATATCTACCGTAGGTGTCAGGTACCAAGACGTGATGTGTAGGTGAGAGTACTGTTCTTCCTCCACCTTTCTCCCACAACGCTGACCCCACAGCGGGGGTTAGGGAGACCATTTGTCGTATCCGTACAGTGCGGGCGGACAGTTATCGACCACCAGGGAGCTTATCTGCCACCTAGCTCCCTGCCGTGATCGCTCCATAGGTAATTCGCGATCTTAACTCCGTCATAAACATCAACTGTGCGTAAGTCCTAAACTGCCGCCAACCCAGTCGAACTCAATCCGAGAACGCACTGTTGATGACGCTCTTCGAGGCCTCAAACAATAAATAAGTTACGGTCCCCCAAACAAGCCAAAACTCAAATTGCAAGCGGCAGCGGCAGGACCGGGTCTGCAAAGCCGCCCCCCTCCGCGGACCTTAATGCCTTCAACCACATCCGCGCCACATATCACCGGCTCGGTCGCTTCTTCCACCGTACCAGTAACAGCACCACACAAGCGGCGGCACGACTCTGCCAGCAACCCTGCGGACGCGCCCAGGTCAACTTCCTCGGCCGCCGCCCCGCCACCCGACACAAAACGCGCCCGCTCCGGCACCTTCCACACCTCACCGCACCCGCGTACAACTCCCGCGGCACCAACAATGTCCGCCAAGGTCCAGGGCAAACGGCCCGAGGTCATCGACCTCACGAGCAGCTCCCCGCACGGCGCCAGCACCAGCAGCTTCCAAAATCCAGCAGCAATCGGCGCCCCGAGTAGCCCAGCCCGGCGCCCCATCTCGGCCCTGCAACCACACATGGGCCCGCGCAAACTAGTCATTAAGAACCTGCGGCCCGCAAGCGCCGCCCGCGCTCAAGGCGTCGACGAGTACTTCGCCCGCACTCGCGCCGAGCTTGACGCTGCGTTGACGGCTATCTTTGCGGGTCGCACCACCGCCCAGCCTATGGAGCGGCTATATCGTGGTGTCGAGGATATATGTCGCAAGGGCGAGGCCGCTGAGATGTCTGACCGTTTGCGGGCGCGGTGCGAAACTTACCTAGCTAGCGAGGCAGTGCTGGGCGGGATCGCTGGGATAGGGGGCGGGATCAATATTGCGGTGCTAAGGGTGGTTTTGGCGCGGTGGAAGACGTGGAGTGGGCAGCTGCTGGTGATCAGATGGATCTATAGCTATCTGGACCGGAGCTATCTGCTGGTAGGAGGGGGCAGGAATACTGGGCGGGGGAAGGCGCCATTGGGCATTAACGACATGGGCATCGCACTCTTCCGAACGGCTGTATTTTCATCGAGAAAGGATGGCGGTGAAACAACGACGCTTGGGTCAAAGGTTCTGACGGCTATGTGCGAGCTGGTGGATTACGACCGACGCAACGACGACAGGTTTGAGCCAGTGTTGCTCAAGGACTCCGTCACAATGCTGAGGCTTTTCGGTGTTTACGGCAAGTTCTTCGAGCGTAGGTTCTTGGGTGAGTCGCATGCGTACTTTCTCTCATTTGCAGAGGGAAAGGCGGCGTACGGGTTGAAGGATTATATCATTGGCTGCGAGAGGCTGCTGCAGCGCGAAGGGGAACGGTGCGACACATATAACTTTGACAGCACGACCAAGAGGCAGCTGCGGGATGACGCGCACCGGATCCTGGTAGAGAAGTACTCGGCGAAGCTACTGGATAGTGGTGACGTTGGGAAACTGTTGGGAGCAAACGATGTGGAGTCTATAAAGGCACTATACGATCTGTTGAGGCTGTCCAATATACAAAAGCAGCTCAAGGGCCCGTGGGAGGAATACATCCGCTCGACTGGGTCTGCTATTGTCAGCGATACAGAGAAGGGCGACGACATGATCATTCGTCTTCTAGAGTTGCGGAGGTCGCTCGACATTATGATTCGCGATGCCTTTGGCAAAGACGAAGTGTTCAGGAACGGCCTCAGGGAAGCGTTTGGCTCCTTTATCAACGACAAGAAGAGCTCAGCGGCCTGGAATTCGGGCACGTCAAAGGTTGGTGAGATGATCGCCAAGTACATTGACATGCTCCTCCGCGGCGGACTCAAAACCCTGCCGAAGACGCTACTCTCCGACAACAGAGATAGAGCCGATGCCGAAATGAGCGGTATCGCGAGTACGGGCGACGAGGATGCAGAGTTGGATCGGCAGTTGGACAATGGCATCGAGTTGTTCCGATTTATCGAGGGCAAGGATGTCTTCGAGGCATTTTACAAGAAGGACCTGGCGCGCCGACTACTTATGGGCCGTAGCGCAAGTCAAGACGCCGAACGCAACATGCTATCAAAGCTCAAAAGCGAGTGTGGATCCAGCTTCACGCATAATCTTGAGCAGATGTTCAAGGATCAGGAGCTTGGCAGGGACGAGATGGCGTCTTATAAAGAGTGGCTTGCTGGTACGGGGCGCGTCAAGAGCGGCGTAGACCTCAGTGTGAGCATCTTATCTGCAGCCGCGTGGCCAACGTACGCGGATATCCGCGTACTGCTACCGAAGGATGTGGTGGAACAGATCACGCTGTTTGACACATACTACAAGACAAAACACACTGGCCGAAGACTGACATGGAAACACAACCTGGCCCACTGCGTTGTGCGGGCACAATTCGACCGTGGTCCTAAGGAGTTGCTAGTTAGTGCCTTCCAAGCAGTCGTCTTGGTCCTCTTCAACGAAGCCGAAGGCAAGGGCGGCCCAACAGATGGGGTGCTTTCGTACGAGCAGATCGCGCAATCTACGGGGCTAGTTGGACCGGAGCTGCAGCGTACGCTCCAGAGCCTGGCATGCGGCAAGGTAAGAGTCCTGAGCAAGCACCCCAAGGGCCGCGACGTCAAGACGACGGACACCTTTATGGTCAACAAAACGTTCACCGACCCAAAGTTCCGCGTGAAGATCAATCAGATCCAGCTCAAGGAGACCAAGGAGGACAACCAGGAGACACATAAACGTGTCGCAGCCGACCGGCAGTTTGAGACGCAGGCGGCCATCGTGCGCATCATGAAGAGCAGGAAGACCATGACGCATGGTCAACTGGTCGCTGAGGTTATCAACCAGACCAAGAACCGTGGCTCAGTAGATGCTGCTGATATCAAAGTGAACATTGAAAAGTAAGTTCTAGGCTCTGCTAGAGAGTGACATTTCAAGAGGCATGGGCTGACTTTGTGACAGGCTTATTGAAAAGGATTACATTGAGAGGGAGGGCTCTGCTTACGTCTACCTTGCCTGAGACTATAGGGTATTTGTGTGCGTGTGGGTGGTGTGTTACTTGGTTGAAAGCGGCTTGTTGACTTCATGGCTGTGGATGTGTTTTGGGGTTTTGCGAAGGAATTGGGGTTGATAACTTGCTCTGGAATAGATATGACGAGCGACGACGAACATGAGGCTTTGCATCGGAGGGGGGTAGGGTTGAACTGTACATATACGGGAAGGGTGGGCTTACACCAGCAAGCCACAAGCGTAAGGTTATCGGCGGAGTCATACGCATCGAGTTCGATATCTATGTGGTGCTCTCCCTGTTTAATAATATCCTCATGGGTTGCATACTGAGTCTACGGATCCGTACCAAGTCCAACTATTGGATCCCAGAATGTCGCGTCCCGAACATACATGCTGCCCAGTCTTATCCCCGCCTTTCCCCCAGAACAACTATCAACACAGGTCGCCAGTTCAACACCAGCTAAAGCAATGGATATATTGAGAATCATTTCAGGTTTTCAACCTTCTGTTTTGTGGAGCTGATCCGTTGGTACAGTGCTATCTCGACAAAATCGCTTGACGATGGAGACCTCCCTCCTCGACATGTTTACCCCCTCTTCTGCCATTCCAGGTGGAGACAAGCCACAAAATGTTACAACTAAACAAAACAGGCAAAAAGAAACAAGTTGGCTGATTATCTGATTTCAGACAAGAGACCTATGATCGAACCCGGGCTCGAACCGGAGACCTTATGCGTGTGAGGCATACGTGATAACCAACTACACCATCCGACCATTGCTTGTTTGTTGTTTATGTTGCCCCTGAATCGGGCATTTGCGTGACGCAAGTGCACGTCACGATAGGTGAAAACATAGTATCACCCATTCTCACGCTGCACATTGATTTGGGGTGTAACCTCGGAGAGTACAGTCATTTTAAATCACATATTGCACACTGGATCTCCAAGGTGCAGACGCAAAGCCCCGAAAGGTAGGTATTCGAATGCCTTAGTTCAAGAAGTCATTTCCAGACCCATGTTGACTACGATCTACACACATCGATTTTCCAACACACGGCTAGCCATCATGATTTGATAACAAACAGCTCTCCCAAGCCAGAATGCCTCCCTTGTCCCTTTTAAACGCCGTATTCACTGTAATCGTACCATAGTATCCCACCAAGCATGAGCAAATAATGCAACAGCATCATCGCCCAGTCGAAAGCAACACAAAAATAAAAATAAATCGCCCAAGGAGGCTGATCATGAACCACTGGGAAATTTGGTTCATTATTTTCTCGCTTTCCGTCAGGCCGAACAACCACAGGCCTGTAAACCAACCACTAAAATATATACGGTTGAAGAATAGAAACTGAGCGACGAGAGCTACCCTCAATCGTCGCCGCGTTTACAAATAGAAATGGGTATCAAGCGCCAGAAAATGGTTAGAGGAACACACACATAACGCTCTAGAGCAGCCTCAGACTGTATCTTCATACACTCGTCCGCGATCGCTGAATCCAGGATGAAAAAATTCCAAGTCAGCGCGGTCAAAACAGCAACGGCAATAATGCTAATGCTGATATTGATATTATCGTCCGCCATGAGGAGCCCACGCCGTAGTTCCTGAGGCCACCGCTGGTGATCGCAGCAGCAATTTGGTCGTCGACGAAATTAGGCCCGCATATCCCGTTGATTTGCTGAGCGGCTGATTGGTAGTTGCCCGCGACGTACTGCTTCCGGTTGGCTGTGGCAGCCTGAAATACGTTCATGGTCTGCTGGAGACAGGAGCTACATGTCGGGATGGTGCTCGCGGGGAGTGATATGTTGAGCGGTAGGTAGTATACAATTACGTTGCCGGGGTTGGAGAAATTCGTGATGGCATTCGCATAGCAGTACATAGATGTCTGCGGGTCCTTTAGACATCCAGCGCCGTACACCGGGGCGTAGGCTATCAACGCGATGTGGGCGTTCCGGACGATAGGATTCCCCGCGTTGAAGTCGAGGCCGCAGTTCTCGGGGAGTAGTAGACTCTTGGCCAGATCCAACAGATAGCCGTTGCAGAAAGTGGTGTTTGAGTGGCATGTTGCGTCCAGGACCTGAGTGATGCTCACAAGCGACTTCTCGGCGTTGAAAAATGATCGAGATCCCTGGCAACTGTGTTAGCGCGAGCGCTCCACCCCGAAATTCAAGAGATTCGTCCACTAACCTGTAGGAGCATCGACAGTGGATAGCACTGCTTGAATCTTTGGTCTGTAAGGAAGGAATTGAGGAACTTGGGGCATGGGATGGAGCCGTCGGGGCTGGCGGTGAAATTTGTCGACAGGTTGCTGTCGAGTGGCCTGGGAAGGGGGCTCGCAGGGACGGTCGAGGTTGTGGAAGTTCCTGTCGTGGTCGACACGGCGACCTTGAATGTGGTTGTGACGCTGGGCTCGTCGTCCTGGCGTTTCTGCAACCTCCGCAGCTCCACCTCCTCTTCTGACAACATCGTCCACACGCCATTGTCCTCGTAGTGCACCCTCGGATCAAGGACGAGGGTTTCGGCTGGCCCGTGGCTGCTCGCACTCGCCGTGGAAGCTAGAGCTTGGCAGGCAAAATACGCCAAGACGGCGGAGATCGAAGTCCATGATACGGCCATCATGAAGCAATTGTGGGGAGTTGTCGCGGAGATCGGCGGGACATTACTCTGTGAAACGAGTGTGGTGGTAACGAAGGACTGGGTCTTGATGTTTGCTGATCGGCCGGGGCTAGCAGAGAGGTCCAAACCCGTGGTCGTCGGGGACGGGAGCGGCGTTCGGTGCCTTTTTGTTTCGACACAACGGCATCCAGTTATTACTACAGACGACCGGGCAGACAGGCCCCAAAGCGAGTGCTAATGTTCCAATGCCAATGCTCGACTATCGATGGGGGCCGACCAATTCGGCCTTGGGGTCCAATATGGGCTAGGCGGGTAAATAACGTAGTGCCGTGGATCGAGGGGGTCTGCCCAATGAGCTCGCTGTCCTGGGCGATATAAATTTGTGCGATAATGCCGTGGCCTACTTCCAGCAAGAGGATGTTGATGAGGAGACACAAACAGTGGATCCCATGACGAGATAATTCGGGCAACATCTCGAGCGGGACGCCCTCGTGAAATAAAAACAGAGGCCGGTTGGTCTCGGTCTCGCTCGCGCGAGCCTGGGCTCATCGATTCGCCCAGGGGTTGTGCTGCCAGCCAGGGGGCCAGGGGGGCGTCAGGGGGGCTATTGGGGTGCGCTACTGTGCGCCAAGCCAAGAGAAAGTGGAAATCTGCTGTGCGTCTATCGAGCGCCTTTCCGCCTTGAATGCAACCCTCCGGCCGCCGAGGACGCGCTGAGTGTCGCGCTGACATTTTTGACATCCTGAGGTTTCTGACCATAAAACACCGGAAAGGCCTGTCGATTGATCGGACTGGTCGGAAGTTGAATGAAAGCTGAATGGGCGGCCCACCGAAAATTTGCTGCAGCGTCCGTCTATAAACGTGAACCAGCCAAAGAGCAAACGTAAGGACTACTCCGAGTGAAGCTGACGTTTCCATTTGAGATCCCGTGGCGTTGGGTGGGGGATACGTGTGCGGCACTGTTCGGCGTTTTCCCCTTCGCAGCAGTAGAGTACATGCATGGACGTGCTTTCATTGCGCCAAGTGAGAAGGAATCAAGAATGAATCCCATCTGCAGCACCGCGGAGGGCGGACCGTTTGACAGCACCTGTTTTTTGGGCGGGTTATGCAGGTACAAATTGCAACGCGGGGCGGGCAGACATTGACGTTGATATTTTTCGGTACGTACATCCAAGCCTGCATTGTTCAGCAGTTCCAATGTTATCTCCGCCATCAGTGAAGCCGACCATGGACCATGGAATTGTGTGGTTGCGGCCCGTGCAAGACGGATTCTGCTTTTCTTGCGCAGTCGACCATTTTGGCGATAAGCGAAATAATACTCGGTAGGCGTGCAAGGCGTGTAACCGTGTGGCCACTTGCAGGACGCCAAGTACCCAACTTACGTTAGCCTGGCAGGCGTTGCAACGGCTTTGGTACATGTACATACTCGAGTAAAGTAGCGTCGCGTCATCCATGGGGTCGATTTGTGTACGTGTACGGTGTGCGATTCTTGTGATGAGCACCGAAGCTTACCTCGGAAATTCGTATGCAGCGTGCCGTAATCCGTATGGGCAGCAACATCACATGTGGGCTCTGGATAGAAACAAAATATGGAGCACAATGCAACCGGCACGGGCAAATATGTTGGGAGACAGGATTGATTGACGTGGTTTTTCGAGAACACGCGGAACTAGGAACCAGCCGGATCGACACTTGTGGACTCGTGGGTGAGGGACGTGGGGCCGGCAACAGTCCCCGCTCATCGTTCAGGGGCAGGGAAGCGACGCCATGAAATTGATTGGGTACCGCTGTGGGGCCCATTCCCAGCCGATAATCCAATAGCGTCGGAGCCGCAAATGAGCCCCATGCACGCCAAGCGGACTTGCCTCGTGGGGCCATGGTTGATGACAACCTCACCAATGTCGCTTCCACCGGCATCGTCGCCGTCAATCCACGATAACCACACTACTACGTAATCGTCCAGCTCACGACTTGTGGTATCGCCGATAGGGCTGAGCACGGCTGCTCACGTCCCTGGCCACAAGCTCCGCAGTAGACGGTGCAAGACTCAACAGAGATGCTGTGGGATGCCGTACGGCCAACGTTCTGAGCCAGCGAAAGTTGATCCCACAGAAGGACCACCAGAAGGATGTGATTCCAGCGCTCGCGTAACGGCCCTTACGGACTACGGACACGAACCATGCGTCTGACATTGCCAACTTCAGTTTCCGTGGAACCTCCAAATCGCAGCACCCCCACGGGAAATTCCATCTGCTGTCAGCAATGAATGACTGGACAACCATGGTTGGCTGGTACAGAACCTTCCATTCATCTCGTCGCCTTGGCCGCAACCACCAACCACCGGCTGCGAAGCCTATCCTACCATCTTGGCAACCTTTCCGTGGTAGCACGGCCCGGATCCAAGACATCGTCGTGAGCTGCCACGTTCATTATCTCCATTTGTGGGACATCCATGCCGTCGCAGTCTCACTGGCCGGCGTGTGATCACTCACAAGTCGGACAAGATAGGTAACAATTGGATTATCTATTGGGTCCCTACTGAAAGTTGCTGGCTGGAAATCACCACACATAATCCGTACCGGGGGTGCTACCGAGGCTCACGTGAAGCCCTATCGTCCACAGGCTAGTGCAGGTGTCGGTAGATAGATACTGAGTATCATGGATCTTGGACAAGTGACAACAGGGGGGCGATACTTTTGTCAGGACACAAAGTGGTTTGCCCATTTGGGTGGATCTTTACCTCAGCCTGGCAGAATATCTCACCTGGGGCAGGCCGAGTACGTCCCTTGGGTACTCGAAGCTGCCTACATCAATGACCAACCTCGGAATACCGATTGAGGTGCGGGAAGATGGACTTGAGTGTCAAAAGTTGCATAGATACATTCTGGCCAATGGGTGTGCTTGGTGCCATACGATTGGTCCCTTGTAACATGTCTGGTTGACATCCACAAAAGCCAGATCAGATACCTAGCCCGAGACTGCTGCTGGTAAATAGCAATGAAAGACTGGAGGCAAAAAGACATAAAATACTATGGATTCGCTGGTCGTCGCCGACCCAACTACTAGTTTGGCCCTCACCTGTTTTATCGGTGGGAGAGCGGACGGGATCCCGAGTTCCCCGATGGGTATGGTCGTATATGCTCTTTCGCCTTTGGCAACGGACATATAATGTCCATGCAACAGCCAAAAAGAGAGACATCGGCTCTCCGGATGCTTGTTTCTCAAGCGCTTTGAGGTACTCATGGACTAGGGGCCGAAGAAATTCTTGCTAGGAACCACCTATGCTGAACATGGCACCTGTTAGGAGTTCAACATCACTCTAGTGATACAACGTACGATAGAGTGCCTAGTGAATAGCACTGCTTTTACATTCCATTCAGCCGTAGTTGTTGTCAGTCCTGCTGTCTAAGAGTGCCCAGCTGAGTGAATAGTTACTTGCCTCCCCTTTTCACAATATTTGGACCTTCATCCTGCACCCTAGCCAGTCAAATATCTAAGACAATCGATAGGTGTATCGACTCTGCCGAGACAGTCCGTATGTTTCCCATTTGTGGCACCCGAAAAGACCATTGAGACTGTCTGGGCAAAAGCTTGTACAACTCAGGGGTGAGTAAACAAATCCCGTGTACTGCTTGAGAGTGATTCAAAGGGCAGGTAGATGCTACATCCGCCGAAGAAGCCAGCACAAATCAGATACACGTTTGTTTTGAATCGTCAACAAGAGCGAAAGGTGCGCCTTTCTATAAGGGTGGTTGTTAACAGCTCTTTGGTTTAGCTGCTGGGAGAATCACAGCACTCACGTCCCAAATTTTGAATAGGATGCCAAAATATTTGGTCGAGACTTGGACTCCAATGAATACCAAATGTAGGACAATGGCAATGGTAGAATATGAGCTATACACGCAAGCAATGCGTGTTCAGTGACCAAGTGTTCCTGGTCAGGATATTCCCGTTTCATATCATACAAAGTTCATAAGTGTGTTGCTCCTACAGAGCCGTAGCTTCAAGATGGCTCAAATGTTCAAGACTTTCTATCTTACAAATGAACACAGGTAAGTAGGTATGTCCTTCCACCTGGTTGCTTGGTCCTGTCGCTGTGATGTGTGGACTGAGTACCTAAGGTAAGTTATCTATCTACCATACCTATCTATACGTAAACACGCGCACTTTTATATCCAAAATACAATGTATCATTGAGGGAATGCTCCCTGTTTGCAACACAACCCGAGCCGGACTCGATTTGCCCACCAAGGCAACACATCCAAGTTTCTTGGAGGTTTTTAAGTCCGATATAAACATCAAGCCTTACCTATTGTTCTACACAATGGTGATGGAACAGACAAACGCCCTGTCCGGTGTATTTGCCCCAGTGGTTGTCTCTCCATAGCTAAGTTAACACTCGGTTCTAACTCGTCCAGTCCCTACATACTCATTAACCTACTGGCAGAGTTCACCTTCAGTTTACACCTTCAGTTCATGCCTTCAATTCACACCTTCAACATACATTCACATAGCTAGTACCAGCGAGCACCTCAACCCAATGATACTAAGGTAGGCAGATTGAAAATGAAATGTGAATTCCCCAGTATCTCCTACGAAGCTGAAGGTCTATGATGCCCAGGGTAGACAACACCAAAAACATGGCGATCGCAGACATCGCAACTCAAGAACACATCCAGAAACAACAAGGGAAAACCAGCTAGCTGTCTTAGAAACCACAGGCACCTGCGCTACCATCAACCAACACCACCCAAGCAAAAGACCACCCTCATCACCATCCAGCCCTCGACGAGAACCAACCTTGCCACACTCATCAAGCCCCCCTTCAGTTCTGTCATCACCCACCCTGCCCATCTCCAAGTCCGCCACGTCCAGTATGGATAACCAGCTACATCCAAGGACGGTAATAGCAGGAAACACGGAGCTCCCCTCCGCCCCATCCCCAATCCATCCCACTCATACACTCCCAACCCGGCCGAGGCATGAACGAACCCAGGTCAGCCCACCGCCTCGCTTCGTAATGCTCCGCCCTCAAACGCAAAGCAGAGAAGCAGCCGTACCAACCAAACGCCCGTCACTACCTACCTAACCATCAGAGCATAGAACTCCAGACCGGAACTCCAGATCACCAAGCTAAAATGGTCATGGTCATGGTCATGGTCATCCGAACCTCTCGGTCACCGCCGGATTCCCGGACATTCACTACTTACTGGCTCAGTCCGCCCCCCCCCCCACCAGCAGATCAGCACGCCACCATCTCATCCACCGGCCGTCTCTATGCTCAATGCCCGGCTGGCGGGTCGGACGTCCTATTCGTTTCAGCTTTCTTTCCTGTCCGCATCCATCTGCCATGACAACGCTCTGACAAACCCATACACAACCATGAGAAACGGCGGAAAATGCTCGCTCACCTCCCTCAACAAACTCGCCCACCTCACCCGCTCACGTCTCCGAGTCCGCCCATCGTCTTGGGTACCGAGGCACCGCCGCATACCGAATGCTATAGCCGAACTAAACTCTCCGGAGTCTTGTCCGTCATGCACACTGTATGTCCATGTACGTATCCATCGGCCTCGGGGGGCACGACAGCCCGACTATCCCGTCCCAACCTATACCGCCTTCTCATCTAGCCATACGGAAAGGCGACCGAGCACGACCAGCGACGAAGATTTTCTTGCTACACCTCATCGGTGGCAACGTGTGCTAAGACATGCCAGACAAAGTATAGCTGAACCTTGCCTTGCCTTGCCCGCGGTATATCCCAAAGCTATCCTTAGCAGTACAGCCCTGGCCAGGATAGTCCCAGCTCCTCAGCCGGCCAGAGGAAAAGGTCAGCCAGCCGGGTGACGTGGTCCATACTGCTTATGGCTCCTCCCCACAACAATAGCATGGAAGTTATGTAGAAGCACTCTACACAAACCGAGCTCCCATCTTCCCTTCAACTCCAGCTCGGTGCTTCTTCTGACGGGCGAACAAGGCTGCTGTGCGGCTAGCCTAGGTCGGACTCGTCGGGCAATAGCAGAGGTTGATGAGCAAGGAAAACTTAGCCCTTGGTGCAGGCTAGACCAACGGTTTGCACGATATGCCGCATCCTCCAACTGGAGTCAAGCAAAACATATACCCTTTAGCCGTCACGTCGCATCACGCTATAGCGCCGACAAATGGCCGTTGATGACCACGGTGGGCGAGTATTGCTTCTAGAGGCACCCCGAGGCTCAGGCTCCTCACTCGAATGCGGGTAAGGAGATTGGGAGCAGCGAATATCGGGAGTGCCAATCGACTGATGCCTGATGCAGGCAGGCAGACAGGCAAGCAAGCATACAAACAAGCTCGAGATCGACGTTCCGCACTTTTTCGATTAGAGCGGCTAGGTGGCCACGGCTTTCATGAGACAGCCCTGACACCGACTGAAGACCCGGTCAAATGCGTGTGATTGTGTGAGATTTTGCCTTTTCCCGGCAGCACAACCGTGACGTTGGTCGCCGACTAGCGAGCCAGTGGACTCCCGCTTGATGGAATAGACAAGCACAAGGAAAAACCCCACAACCCAGGCGCCCCCCAAGGACTTGAGCTCGGCAGTGGCCCGGATTGACGGTATGCCGCTGTCACCACCCAAGGCGCGCTATGAGGTGGTCAACACGGCTCTCAGAAAGTCGTCAGCGATTAGCACGGTCTCGCCACCCGGTTGAACGGTTCAACTGTGCAAGAGTCTCATGACATATGCATCCTTCTCCATATCATGTAGATAGCAGCGCCACCACTTGAGTACGCCGCAACTTGTAACTCCGGCACCAAGTCCCGTCACACCTGCACGAGGAGGCAGGAATATCCCTACACACGCAAGGTACCCGAAGAGATCGCCATCTGGCGGCAGTCGGCAGCTCGGCAGGCAGGCAAGCCACTCACCCAAACGCCAAGCCGCAGTGCCGCCATCTAGGCGGACAGCCCAAACTTGGGGGTTTGTGAGTGAGCATAAGGGCCTCGTTCTTGACCCGCCTGGTCCCGACCGCAGAATGATTGGGAGAAAGAGAAAGTGGTGGGTGAACCAGCAAATAAACAAAACCGTTTTCGCGTCGTGTCGCGGCGACTGTACGAGTACTATGGCGCGCGAATAGGCTTGCTTGCTGGTAAAAAAGAGACAAGGCCGCGGAAGCGCAGTGAAGTCAACAGGTAACGTTGCACATCACGCCTCCTCCCCCCAGGCCGGAAAGGACCCTTCACAGACACAGAACAGTCTTCCCCGGCGGCGGGAAAGAGGGTGCAATTAAGCTGTTCCCGGTTCGCATACGAGAGGTGGAACACATTCGCTTGGAACAATTCCCGTGGTAGGCTCACTTGAGTAGACCGCCATCAATCTTTCCAGGAACCTGGAGGACCCCATATTACGCGGCGCATATTAATGATGCAACCACCTGGCTCCCCGCCATCCCCTAGTGGCTCTGGCGAGAAGTCCCGATATGAAGCCGAAAAGGAACACTGTGAGCCAAGAAGGGCAAGTTGTATGGCCTGGGCGGTCGAGCTTGGGAAAGATGTAGATTTATCCGGGTTCTGACCTCTCGTCTATCGTGCAAGGCCCCTGCTCCCTAGATCTGTCATCTCGGAGTCTTGGAAGATGGGAGTGGCAGGTTGGGCACTGAAACCATGAGGACGGAAAGGTCAATCGAGTGCCTGCCGATCGAGTGCCCGCCCTGGCGGAGATGTCAGATCCCGACCGGCCATCGACCAGAAGAACATCTCATCTGAAGTTCGAACGAGGCTGGCGATGAATGATCGTCTACTCGCAATGCACTCCGCTCAGATCGACGAGAGATGGGACGAAAGGTGAGGATGGGATGGCAACGCTCCGCGCTCGAACCGGAAAATTTTGCCCTCTCAGACAGATTGGCAATCAGCGATTGCATGCCATGGGCTAACTGGTGCCGCGTGCCTCCGTGATTTTCCCTGGAAGATTTCGAGAAGCCCCTTCAGATTAATTATCCGTGACCGGATATTGGGGTTTTGAGGGGGGAGCCAGAGTTTGCTGGGTTGAGCTCAGTTTGGGGACCAATTAGCCGCAGTTTCAAATCTCTGTCGTATGCCGAATAGTCGCAGGCCTGCAGCACACCCCCCGGCTCTTGTGTTCTCAGCCCGGAACCCGACTCACTGAGGGCAGCTCGGCATCTCGAAGCCTGACGCAGAAATCTCCAAGCAGAGCCCAGCACATCGATCCAAAGGCATGGGTTCTTTCCCAGGACAAACAAGATGTATGTTGCGCAAAAGCGTGCGTGGAATTGGTCCCGTGGAGGTAACATCCAAAGTCTTGGCGGGATGGAAGCCATGCATTTATGATCAACGCATCCAAAAGTCCCGAGTCCTAGATCCCTAATGGGACTCAACCATTGCGCATGACAGATCGAAAAGCAGCGACAGCGCTTCGGCTAGCAAGGTGGGCAGAGCGTTTTGCTACAGCCGAAGTGAGTCGCTGGACACTAGGTACTTTGCAACCATGGAGGCGAATGCTATTGGCAAGGAGCCTCCCTAAGAGCCGTCCTGGAACTACCGGCGCGCTTCCACCTGCAACAGCTATGGGGAATTATGCGCTCAGAAGAGCGAGCGGGGCGAGACCCAGAGGTGTGAGTTGTTTGCACTGTTCTCCAGGTTGCCAGTGACCAAAGACAGCAACCCGGGAGGAGTTTCGCCTCGGCGAACTGTGGTTCATCAGTCGGCCGGGGTAGTATTGCATCTGACGCGTGGAAGGCGTCCCAAGCGTGCTGGTTCGCAGAACGCGCAGATGTCAACCAAGCGGCGGGACAAGAAGTGTCAAAGCGGCCAGTTGGTCTAGATGACTGGTCGTTTCTCCCGCCGTGTCATTGCCGACGACAGGTCCGCATGGTCCCGCTAAATCGAACGATGTGTAGCATCTTGGGACCAGGCTCGGCCACCTTGCAACCTTCCAGTATCCATAGTCCTGGAAGTTGTGACTGATGCACCCGGGCACATTTTGACGTTTCTCGGAGAATTGTTCAATGACTTTGCTTCGACCCCAGATTTGCTCCTGGAAACCATCTTTGGCCTCGCGGCTGGAATGCGGGCTGAATTTGGAATGTCTGGGGTAAGTATCAGGCGCGGGTCGACAGTGCCTTGGACTCAGATATGGAGCGGAGCCGGGACAGGTCGAAGCACACCTGAGAGGCCCTCAGGCGGGCGGGCATGCAGGAGCGTGCGGGCGGGCGGGCTGGCGGCAGTAGTAGCCTTACCCTCGGAGCGCTGGGGGAGAGAAAACTCGGAGCTGGTTATGACTTCAACTCCGACAAGCGGCACCGGAATGGGAGGAGAATCGTGCTGCCGGCCACCTGTCTCCGAGTTGACGCATGCCCAAGTCGTGACCGGAGGCCGAATCCGGATGCATGGACGTACGTAGTAGAGCAGGAGGCGGAGAGGCAATCGATAAGATGACGGGTTATTTTTCGGCGTATAGTCTGTCATCCTCTGGCAATATTCATTTAGCTCAGTCGCAACGGTGGCCGCCGAGTTTCGCAGCGTGCGTGGTCCGCAGCTTGAGCTATACCACAGGCTGCTTATGAGATGATTATGAGGCCCTGCGACGTCCGCTTGCCGTGCCGTGTCCAGCCGCGAACGTGGTTGAGGAGGGGAGGGGAGGAGGGGGGCACCGCCAGTGGTTCGTCATAGCAATCGCCGTCTACCTTGGCGGTACACAACCCCAGATACAGATAGCGCTGGTGCAACGCTGGCTAGTTTGATCCAGATTAGTAGAATTTTGTATCGCGGGGTATGCAGTGAGGTCGTGCGGAGAGGTAGGCAGCCTCCGCTTCGCCTTCCCTCCTCCCCTTCACATTTCCGTTCCTTTTCCCATCATGACTGGCGCTTGAAGCCCCTTCGTCTTTTATCAATGGTATGGCTCAAAAGCTGGCACAACATGGCATGCATGGAGGCAGGTCGGTAAGAATCTCTCTAGCTGGGTAGAATATTGGTGGATTCTGATGCCATTCCGCCTCCACATGTCGAGACGTCGTCATTGAACACACTGAGCTGGGCTGGGCTGGGTGGCGCTAGCTGCCAAGGGTCCGAGTAGCCTCATCGATGGCGGGGCAAAATAAGCAACGTGGGACCCTACCCACCTCCGCATGGCCTTGTTTCAAACAAGAGCATTGACAGCATGTTGGGGGTGGTGTGGTGGGGGGTTTTCTTCGAGTCCTCCAAAGAGTGCAAGTGGAAAGACTGAAACCGCCAACTCCGATTTGTGCAAAATATGCTGAAAGCGGAAGAATGCGCTTTGGCCAAATCGCGGATTTCTAACTGAAAATGCTGAAGGGTCCTCTTCTGGGTTGTGCTTGATTGGCTTGGATATTGTAATGATGACCAGAAGCCCTGCCGCGAGCATCTCCAACCTTCAATTCCTGTTGCGAACACTCTGAGTGAAATCCTCTCACGGCATGACGTTTTTGCGGCCACTTTGACCGGGGTAAACGCCTTTCCCCAGCTGGAGGTCGCGCGTTGGCCCTGTTGAGCTACCGGTTGCTGGCTGGCTGGTCAAACTCGTCAACAATGTAGTGATGATGGTAATGGTTCTGCTGAGCACAAAGTCTGTTTGGGCGCTGTTCTAAAAAAGATGATTCGTCATCCGGAAACCCTGCCCATAGTTCAGTATGTAGTAGGATCGCGCAGGAGCCTTGTGTTCTGTCATTTTTTGGGGGTATTTGTTGCGTCTGTTGGTTCGGTGGTTAGTTGGTTTATGGTTCGTGCAAGGACCGCCTTGGCTCATGCTCTGCGGCGAGGTCACCGTAAGGGGCCCCGAGTCCCTGCCCACCCAACGTCCCCCAGACGCGGGACGATCAGCCCCACACAAACCGCCTCCCGAAAATGGCAAGGCGGCGCTTCCTAACATCCGACGCCGCTAGTCTTTAGTTCTCGGGCTCCTCCCGTAGTCTCTTTCCGTCCAGTAGACGGCGGTCCCCTCTCTTGTCTTCGGCACCCAGGTGAGAGCCACATTAGCAGATCCACGGTCGACACGGTACACCCGCACGTATCGAAAGCCGTCCATGCCTCCGCCGCACGCTAGGCCGCCGTGTACCTCCGCGGTGGTTGCGGAAAGTGCACAGCGAGGCTTGCGAGACTCGGACGTCATTAAGACTGGACTGAAGGATGTCGAGGGGAGAGCTGGTCACGGCAATTTGCAAGAGTTGACTACTCGGCTCTCGCAGATAGGCTGATAATCGCCCAGCGCGCTGGCGAAAACAAGGTTTTTGTGTGTCCACGCTTTGAGATGTTTGCTTCCTTCGTCCCCAGTCTCGCAGTTCTGGAAAGGGTCTTGCCTGCTCGATCTGCAGCGTGTGTTTGAGCATTGAAGTCGATTAGCCACATTGAGTTCAAGCGGCAATTGTCCAACCACCCCGCTCCGTTGCGTCCTCACGGGCCTCACAGTGGGGCAAGGTAGGAAACCGGGAATCAGGGTCGCATCCATCCAACCACGGGTGCTGGCGAACCTCCCTGTCAAGCCGTGCCGACCCCTGTGCACACCATGAGTTTAATTGGAACGCTGGCGCGGATCGTGGTGGTGATGCGCTCACAAACGCTCAAACAACCCCGCGTGCCGTGTGGTCGTGCCCACCAGATCCACTTGGTACGGCGAGCAAGCAAACATGAAAAAGCTTCAACACCGAGGTGTGTTGATTCTTAGATGGAGAATTTCTGTGTCAGAAAGCAGAAAGCAGAAAGCGCCTGCAACCGCCCGGTCCTCGACGAAGCGCAGTTTGGATGCAGCCACGCCGATAAAGTGGTGATGTGCGCATGGAGTCCATCCCTGCTTCCTGGTTGATGTACCGCCTCCCCGGGCTTGCGTCGACGGTAACAGGGGTAGTAGCCATTTGACTCTGATCCCATCCAGCGTTGCATACTGACATATCGGCGAGGAGAGCAAAGAATAGCAACGGTGGCTTCCACTTGCGAGCCAGCCTGCGGCCAGCCCATCCTGGGCCGACGGAACTGGGACCAGAAAAACATCAAGGGCTCAAGCCCCCAGATATCTGAAAATAGATGGTGGTCGAGCAGCTCCAGGTTAGGTGGTAGGGAGGAGGCACGAGTTTGCTAAACAGCGCTTCCAGGGCTGCGAGGGACCACGCAGAAGGCTAGCGTCGTGAGGGACCACGCAGCCAGCAAGACATTGGAGTCAGACGCACACCGAGATGTTGTGATGTGAAAACAATGCCGTGTGAAAAGCAACGAGGCCTTGACCGAGCAATCGCGTGTCCCGCTCAGATTGGCGAGGCGCGGTGAGACGCCTGGAAATCCGTCATGAAATTTCACCACAAGAGCAAGCACTTGGCCGCAACTGGCGTGCTGGCGTCAGGGTGGCTTGGCAAAGTGGTCGCTGATCACCGCAGTGTGCTTGCTGCCGACGCCAGCAGCCTGGCTGGACTGTTTCGATTGCTTTCTTTTTCCTCTCGCTCTGCACAACGTCTCGGCCGGCTGCCCGGGTTCTGGGAGCTCGTCACTCGGCCCTGGTGCGTGATGGCCGACATGCTTGGACGGAGGCGCACATCTTGCCATCATCTTCATCTGCACAATAAAGCCGGCAGATGGGCTGCGTGACACGTGTGGCTGGCAATCTATCTCGATACGGGGAGCCTGGGGAAGGCAATATGAGCGGAACCGAGAAATGGAAGGGCCCAAGGTCTGGAAAGGCCCGGATCCTGGAGGGTGAGCTTGGCGACCGTGGCTCTTGACTGGGCGAGCTTGGATGAGAAGGAGTGTCGCAAGAGTCGGAGAGGGGCGGCACGGCTATTCTCCCGGGCGATTCCACAGGACGCCCCACTTTCACGCCCTGTGGATACCGCACTGGGCGCCATCTCCAGTGCTCCACAGCACTGGCGGGCTGCGACTGCCGTACGGAGCAGGAAGCAACACCACCGGCTAGGGGTAACCCTAGCGTCAGCTCACAGGCTGCAAAACCGGGGCCCAGGTTCGGCTTGGAGGCAGGCTGCACGGAGGAAGGAAGGGGATGGCGGAGAACGGGCGGTCGACTGCGGCGCCCAGGACTCAGTACCCAGTGCCCCCTTCCTTTCGCTTCAAGACAGCAATGCGCCCAGATGATGACAACCACTGTGATGACAAGCTACCTAGGTAGTTGAAGGAGGAAGGAGGCGGGTAGCCCGGATCTGCGAGGGCAGAAGGTACAACACGAAACTGGGTGAATGGGTGGCTGCTTCCGCTGACAGCTGCAACTCGAGATCCCGTCCAACTGCGTCGCCCATCGCCCGTCTCTCCATGGCCCCATGCGGCGCGCGCGTCTAGGTCTTGTCCTCCTCCATTTTGCCTTCTTTGAACAAACCCGGGAGTGTTTGAGAACAGTTCAGGGACATTTGGCGAGTAGCTTGAGGGATGGCCACCTTCCGTCCCGCCGACTCCTGCACATGCACCGGGTCCAGTGACTCGGTTTCAGTTGTTGCGGGCGCCTTCGCTGGCCCGGCGGCAGCTTTGTGCGGGTTGCTGGTTCCTCGACTTCAGCCGGTGCTCGGCTGCCCACCGGCTTGCCTCCTTCGCCCGACTTCAATCGGTCGCATCTCGAGCTCGCCGAGGATCCGACACCTGGGCTGCGGGTGGTGGTTT
>Ga0247758_1000016_pt1 | contig 107173 bp, 84 predicted proteins | sample UWRJL156409C4_FD_180950 | JGI IMG/M metagenome (GOLD analysis project Ga0247758, IMG submission 180950) | Plant litter microbial communities from Arlington Agricultural Research Station in Wisconsin, United States - UWRJ-L156-409C-4 | ecosystem: Environmental > Terrestrial > Plant litter >... | reverse complement strand
CTCGCATGTCGGTGCGTGCTGGACGGGATGAAAGGTCCGATTGGGGAGCGCTCTGGCTTTGGCAGCCAACACCTCTGCATTGATTCCGACGCTCCCCCTCACCCCTCGTCCGCATCACTCGGTCGTCCTTGGCCCGGTATCCCCTCGCGCATGGCGGTCCCCTCTGGACAACGTTGCTGCTAGTTTCAGAGGGGCCCGGCACTATGGGAAGGCGTGTGGCACGTCGATTTGTGGCTTCCACTCACGCATGGGGTTGTGACGGGGGCGCGTCACACGCAGACAGATAGGCAGGCAGGTCGCGGGCACAACAATGGACCAAGGGTAGGATCAGGCGCCCTCCCGGTCGAGCTGAACAACTTGAGCGTGGACGGGCTAGATGGTGGCCGGTCACCGTCTAGGCCCGGGCTAGGAAGGAGGAGGTCGCTCGTAGTACACTGTGTGACACCGATGGAAGAAAGGATGGCCTGTCCGCTCAAGGTACACCCACCTAGCGTCAGCACGGGGCGGCAGTCCAATGCCTTCCCCTTAGCCGATCCTTGTGCAAAAGGGCTAAGAAACCTTAAGCCCCGAGACCTTCGTGGATGCGTGCTAATGTCGTCTTGACGGGTGACGGGGGCCTAAGGTAGTCCAGATCCCGTCGTCTGATGCTCGAAACCACTACGCCAGCCTAGAATGCGGTGATTGACTTGCACGCGTCCATCGTCCGCCGGCCAGCGAGCCAGCAGCAGCATAGGGCCGACTTGGGGCTGGGCCGATATAACGATCGAAACGTTGGGGGGGGGGCTTGCATCCGCTGCGTCTGCTACTGCACCTACCGGAGCCGGCTGAGACCCTCCTCTCCTTCCCTCCCCCATAAGACCTGGAGTGCTCTTGCTGGAAGGGCTGTGTCTGCATGTCTGATATCTACCCTACTCCCATCCCCTGTTCACTGACGGCTGCCAGCCTCAAGACGCGGCCGGATTGTGTCTCTCGTCCTGCCGTCCGCATTTTGTACCCAATCTCCTGCATCGCTTCCGCAGCTCGAGCCTCTGGACTTGGACGCCCCGCACATCAGCTGCCCGGTACTCTCGAACTCTCGGGACCAAGCACGCCCTCCGGCGCTGTCCCCTGACCCCACTCGCTGCTCGCCCCTGCCATCGGACCCTGGAAAGGCCATCAGAAGCAGAAACGCTTGTGGTATTCTTGCCGTGAGCGAGCTTCAACCGAACAAGGGGTAGAGAAAAAGGGGTCAGTCGACTCGCCGATGAGAGACGGCATCCACCAAGAACCTGTCAACCATCAGTGGCCGGATAACGGAGAAAGGGAGACGATCAATACTGCGCGGGAGACTGCAGAGCGTCCCGCATCGCATCCCCCTCCAAGAAACCGTGGAGCAAGCCCCCGAGGAGGGGTTTGGGGTAACGATATTGGGGACGGGGCTTGTTTTTGTCAGGCCCCTGAGGAGCTGCTCGCTGAGCTGGCCTGTCTTCGTCTGCTTTGGCGCACACATCTTATATATTTGAGCAGCAGCCTTCGCCCTTCTCCGCCTCTCCCCCCGCGCACCAACCGCCTTTGATATCATTACCGCGTGTGGCCTGGCAGAACTGAATGGGCTTCTGGATAAGGCAAAAGAAAAGCCACAGCGGAAAACTCTAGGCAGCCACGAGCGGTTCACTTAACTACGCCTCGCGGCAGCCAAAGGGTCAACTGACGCCGAATAAGGTTGGCACCTTCCATCGCACAAAGTCCTTAGTCATTTGGACGCCCCGACGGTTTCTGGGAAGGGTTTCCCACTCCCTCGCCAAACGGTACGCCTCAGTTCAACCAACTTGGACTCATAGCTTAAACTCGCAACGCGACATACCGTACACCAAGCGGTAGACCGAAGGTGCTGGGCCTCAGAGTGCCGTGGGCTGGCCCGCGCGACTGCGACTGCGATCGGAATAGAACGGTGCGTTGGGACGAAGTACCATGAGCGGCCGCCGTGTGATGTGATTTAATCGATTCGCCAGTCTTGATCTGCACCACAATGCCCGATTTCATGGCCAACCCCCACCGCCAGCAACATCCACAACTCAGGGCCACAGGCCCGCTCCTCAGCCGGCAGGAGTACGCCGTTGTTACTGCTTCCACCCCTGCATCACCGCACCACCGGCAACATGGCCATGCCAATGGCCTTAACCAACACCAACACCAACACCATCACCATCACAACCACTTTGCACTGGGGGAGGCGGCCAATGTGCCACCGGACTTGCGCCGAGGCAGCTTGGCCGGGTCGGTTGGGGGCGCGGAGACACCAGCAGCAGCACCCGATGGAGCTTCTAACTCGCCGTCCCCCGGCAGCAGCACCAATACACAACAAAGTCCGACCACCCCAGCCGGTCTGGCTCCCAAGCCGATCCGCCGGCGCATGCGCATGATCACCTCTTGCCTCGAGTGCCGTCGACGCAAGCTCAAGTGCAACAAGTCGCAGCCATGTACCAACTGTCTGAAATTCTCGCGCGACTGCCTCTATATCGGCCCCAAACTCGACGAGGCGAGCCAACTTAAGCTCACTGAAATCAAGGAGAAAGTCGGATCGCTGGAGAGGCAGCTTGAGCGCGACGTAGCGAAGTCAACAGGCCGTGGCGCCGCGGCAGGGGCAACGGGCGGCGGGAACCAACAGCGAATCCTGGCCGACGACGTGGAGGATGAGTTCGAAGGGGAGCGCGACTTGGAGATTACGCCCATGGTTGCGCTTGACCTCACGTATGAAGACGATGTTGAGGGAACTGGCACCGACGATCTCATCGACCTTGGGATCCGGGTTGGCAGGATGAGAATTACGGAGCGGATCGGGGGCTTGAACCGCCCACGCATCTCTGAAGAGATCCTCGCCGGCATTACCGACCCTCGCCAAGGGGAGAATGCCTGCTTGCAACAGCAGGGCCTCTCCAACACCGCCCACGACGGCATGCTCGACAGTAATATGGACCAGGACACGGTGTTACCTGACTTTCTCCGGCCAGGTGCGTCGTATATTGCGCCTACGGGCGGCTTCTTCTTCGGACAAGTGATCCAATCGCCGTCAATTCTCGAGTTCCTCCCGAGTGAGCATGACGGCGACCGGTTGATCCACCGCTACTTCGAAGCCGTGCACCCTATAGCCCGCTGTGTACACCGTGCCTTGTTCGAAGCCCTTTACGATACGTTCCGTGAGGACGTCCGGCGCTGGTTCGAGCCACGAGCGTCAACCCAAGCCGTAGTGTTTGCCGCACTGTTCAGCGCTGCTGTCAGCCTGGACGAGGGTGACGTTGAGAAGGAGTATGGTGTGACCAAGAGCGTCCTGGTGACCAGGATGAAGCTGGGAACAGAGTCGGCGCTGAGCAAGGCCGACTTCTTGCGCACCACCAAGGTCGAGACGCTGCAGGCATTTGTCATGTTTCTGCTTCCGCTGTGCCGGGAAGAGGTATCGAGGGCGCACTCGGTGCTTGTCGGTGCGGCCGTCCGCATGGCTGAGTGCATGGGCCTTCACCGTGACGGGGATGCCTACGGCCTGAGCCCCCTGGAGACTCACGTACGGCGCCTTATTTGGCATCAGCTGTGCTTTCTTGATATACGCACGTGCGAAGCGCAGGGCCCCAAGCCGGCCATCCGGCGCGAGGACTACGACACCAAACTGCCGCTCAACTGTGAAGAGGACGAGCTGGCGGTGCTTGGGTCGGAAGAATCGGGCCCGCAGCCGGCCGAGCACTGGACGTCGACACTCTTCTCGGTCATGCGCTTCGAGGTCAACGAGATGATGCGCATCATCTGGTCGGACCGGCGCAAGCTCGAAGCGCGGCGCATGACGCTCACGACGGTGCTGACCAAGATCGAGAACTTCCGCAAGCGCATGGCCGAAAAGTACAATCACTTCCTTGACGAAAAGGTGCCGATCCAGATGTACGCCAGACTCGTAATGCAGCTTCTCACGTACCGGCTGCATGCCATGGTGCTGCATCCGTACCACTCCAACACGAGCAATCCAATGCCGGAGCGGCTCAACACTGCCCTGGTCGTGAGCGGCGTGAACATCATCGAGACGGCTATCCAACTGGAGCGCAACCCCTTCTTCCGCCAGTGGCGCTGGTACATGGGCGCCTACCAGCAGTTCCAGATTGCCTTGTTGTTGGCCACCGAGATCTACTACCGCCCGGCCAGCCTCTCGGCTAACCGTATCTGGGCCTGTTTGGACTATGTTTTCAATCTCGACCCTAACATGCCTCGCGAACAAAAGAGTCGTCACACCCTGACCGAGATCATGGACAAGACAAGCATCTACATGGGTATGCGCAGGATGCGCGCTCCAACAGCCATCACCCGGGCTGTCCCTGACAAGCAGGCCGTCAAGGACTCGCCGCCTTCACAGGAGATCTCGCTGCCGGCGACAGCAAGGACAAGCCACAACCAGCACCACCCACAGCACAACCAAGACCAAAACCACCAGTATCACCACCGCCAGCAGTCGCAGCAGCAGCAGATGCAAGGGCCACCGCCCGCTCTGTATCAGCAGCCGATAGCCATGCATCAACAGCAGCTACCACGGCAGGGTATGAAGGCAGAGCCGGGGAACCAACAGCAAAATCAGCAAAAAATAATGTCAACCACCAGCGGCGCCAGCAGCAGCGGCGGTCCTGTCGGTATGGGGCTGGCTAGCGACATGATGTGCGGGATGCATCCCCCACCACAACCACAACAACACAACCAAAACATGATGATGACAATGCCCAATATTGCCATGGCTATGCCAACACAGGAGATGGTGTTTGGTGGCGTGTCTAACGGCGAGGTGCTTTGGTGCCTACCGCCGGGCAACAACCCCGGGAGTCCGGAAAATAGCAGCGAGGGCGGCAGTCCCGAGAATACAACGCATAGCCAACGGCTGGGGCCGCACGCTGCCGCGGCCGCTAACGCGCAGCAGGGGTTAAATGCCATGGAAGGCGTTGACTGGGTTAGTATTATGTTCTTCGGATATGTGGTGATGCAAATACTAACGAATGCCGACCGTACAGGGCCAGATGGATTTCTTCCTCCCTGACTTTAACTTCAATTCTATTGTTGACCCTCTTGCTGGGCCTGGTCAGCAGGGGGGCGACAAATGGACTGGCCCATGACGGTTCCGCACCTAATTCTTTGGTTGGACAGGACCGAACGGCCTGATGAGTTAGAGGGACGATTGGGACGGTGTTGCCAACTTTCTTTGTTACTCAGTAGTACGACTAATACCATGGGACCACAAGCGGCGTTACGGTATCGGACGCAGGAAAGCGCGTATTTGGATTTACCCTTGTTTCAAAATAGTTGGGCAGCCGACCACGATGCCATTGGTTTAGGCATATGGATTTCGTTCTGGATATCCTGGGAGAATTGGCTTCTTCGGTTGGAGTAGTGTTATGGAATACGCTTACGGGTTATGTTATCTGTTATACCTTGGAATTGTTACTAAGGGAGAGATCCGATGTTCTCTCGCCGGGAGTTCTGGGTATCGTGTGATGATGGAGAGAGGGTAGTACATTTTGTGTATTGTACCTCTGGGCTATTATTGCCTTCAAGCGTCAATGCTTACCTTGGTAGCTAGGTAGCTAGTTACCGACAGACCCTTCCCTATTTTGTGTGAGGAGATTTGACGTCACAAAACCGTGAAGCGTACCTGTATTCATGACAGAGAAAGAGGACAGGTCGTAGTGTGACAAAATTAGACGTCATGTTCAGTTCATGGAGGATATACTTGTACCAAGACAAGTGTTTGTTCTCAAATTTGATCGCACAAAAAGCGTAAACAAGTCATTTGAGGTCATCAGTCGTCAAATCATCATGACACCCTCATCAAACAAAAGTTGCCACCCTGCTCCCCTGTCCGCGGACCAACTCTATCGCTCAAGACAAAGCAAAGAGACCAAAGTATTTTCCTCACGTCGCCAGCCACACACAAAATCAGCCGCAAAGATCACACATCAAACGAGTTCAACACATGAGACGAAAAGTAACATTACTGAACAGACACATGAAAGCAAGACGACAGTTTTCGCAAAGCAATCGAGGCACCAAAGCTAACAAATACTCCCCCAACAGACAAAATAAAATGAAATGCAGATATGTATGTGCGTCCAAAATCCTCCGCTTTGAGCCCCAACCAAATCCAGTACCAAACACCAGATACCTTATCAGAGGCCGGAAAAAAGGCTAAACTCCCATCATTATCAAACAGACCATGAAAAAAGACTTAAGACAAGAGAAAGTCTCAGGCCAGATCATTGCTTTTCCTCGATCCCTTCCCCTTCTAAACCAAAACCTCTCCGATGCAATCAGAATTCGCTTCCATCCATATTCATGCTGACATCGCTTTTCCCTAGCGGCCCGGTGCCCAATCCGCTGACGCTACCACCGGCCCTCGTTGATCCAGGTCCGGGGCTTCTCGCTAGCAAGCTGACACCTCCGGCATCTGAGCTCGGCGTAACCATGCGTACGGTCTTCTTTCCGGGCGTCAATGGCTTAGCCACAAGCACCTGTGCGGGACAGACAACAATCTCGTCTTCGCCGACACCGTTCTCATCCCCCTTCCTGACCACGAGTGGGAATAGGACGACGCGTACTGTCGTTCCTGCGGCCTCAAGGTCTTCATTTGACAGCGATGAGTCGCCCGAGCGCTCGTTCATAAGGGCGGCATTGAACTGCACTGTTTCGGTCAACTCGCCCGTGTCGTCGTACTCCGGCTGTAGCGGCGGTAGCATCATGTACTCCGCCTTCTGGCAGCGCATCTCGATGGCGAGGCCAACGGCCTCGCGCACAACTCTCTTCAACTGGGTCTGGATTTGATCCTCCAGGTTTGACGGTGGCGGCAAGATCTTGCCGAGGGCGTCCAGGATGGCCTGTACCACGGCTTCGGTATCCTGGTCGCGCTGCTTCTTGAATGACGGGCGGCGCGAGAGAAGCGTCAATGTCACGGCGCGCCATTGGCGCACAGCGTGGGGCGGCCCGACGTCAGTAAGCTGTTTTTCCAGCGTCTTTAGTTTTTGACGCTGCTCACGGTCCATGCCGAACAGGTACCGCGTGAACACGAACTCCCATATCATGGTGGTTGTCATGCTCATAAAAATGTCTCGGCGACGCACTCGGTCGTTGAGATATGCGTCGACGTCGGAGCCATCCAGGACGGCATTATCGAGGCGGTCGATCAGCTTCTCGTCGTTGATCTCCGAAGTCAAGCGGCATGCGCGCATGTCGCTGAACTTGCTGAAGCGCAGTACCCATTGTTGCACATGGGCGCATAGCTGCTGACAGCGGTGGTCGAAATAGTCGACATCGTGCAGGTCCAAGAAGTCGCCGCCATCATCGGGTGTGGTGGTTTTGAGAATCTGTTCCTGCAGCCTGAGTATCTCCTCTTTGGACTCCTCCAATTGAACGCGCAGGTCGGCAAGCTCTGCATCCTTGCTTTGCGCAGCGCCGATGTGTTGGGACGCGATGGCGCGCACCTGCTCGAGCTCCCTCGACGTTTGCGAGTGTTCATTCTCAAGGCGACGAACTTCCTCGTGATGCTTGACGGCGATGGCCGAGGTAGAGCTGCGCAAGCCGTCGTTTGTCTGCTTTAGACGCTCGATGACGTCTTGGGCCTCGTGTAGCATGCGTTTGAGCGACTCGATCTCGCTGTCACGCTCGGCGTGAACGGTGGCATTCCGGTGGGTTATTGACGCCTCGGCCTGGGCGCGAGCCTCAGCGAGCGCGCGGTTTTCTGCGAGGAGCTGGTCGACACGCGATTCGAGCTCCAGCACCTGCATGCTCTGTCGGCGACGCATGCTGTGTGGTCGAGTCGGTGAGCGCGGGGAGCCGATGCGGCCCTCGCCGTAGCCATCCTGCGGTTGCACGTCAGCGTGGGAATTGATGCACAAGAGCGATAGATGACTTACGTAGACGTCGGTCATGTCCTTGGTGCGGACACGGCCTTCGTTGGCGACGACGGGGTTTGGCGTGGTGTTTTCAGCAAATGCGGACTTGGACGCAGAAATGGCCCCCAGGACGCCCAGTGCGGCGGCACCAGCTGCGACAGCCCCAATGGCGGCAGCTGAGCTACCCGACTCTTCGTCCGTCTTGGCCTTGGCGGCCAGGTCTCGTTGGCTAAGGGACACGGACCGTAGATCGCCGCTGACTCGCCGGTCGGCGCGGCGGAGTGGGGGTGTGCCAGTGTATGAGCGAAGACTGCCTGGGCTGTCAGGCCGAAACGGCTCTGGCGTGCGCAGCCGTGCAAGGCTGGTATTGGACGCTGATCGGCGGGGGGTGGGGTCGGGGGGTGTTGACCAGAATGCGCCGCGTGATTGGCTGTCGGACACACTCCTTGAGGCTGCGGCAGCACCAATGACAGCACCAGCAGCGGCACCCGTCGCAGCAGCACCAACGATGGACGGCGGTGCCAACGTCGATGCAGCGGCCTCAGCGGGTGCGCGCTTCTTCTTGACGGCCAGCTTCTCTGGCTCTGGCGTACGTGATGTCGGGTCAGGCTCTCTGAAACGTGGTGTTTCGGGCCCCACCAGCTTTCTGGGGGTAGCGCTGGCACCTGTGCTGGCGTTGGCGCTCTTCTCTTCCAGGTCTCCTGCCAGGGGAGACCTCCTGAATGAGGAGCGTTCCGTGTCATTGTCATCCGCTCCCCTCGATGTTGACGCTGATGTTGACGTCGGCGTGCGGTAGCTGTGCGAGCTCTGGTAGCTCTCCCGCTGCTTCTTTGGCGTGCTCTCGAGGTGCACTCCGCTGTCGCGCAGCCCCTCCGCGTGCACTCGTCGGGAGGCATGCGGCGAGTCCGATCCGAACCCGCTGTCCCTGTTTGGTTCAGGTGTTGCTGTCGCGCCTCGGGAGCTGTGCTTCGTCGCTTTGGGCTGTCGCTTCACTGGTTCGTCCTCCGACGAAGCTTCTTCTTGGACGGGCGGTAGGTTGGAGACCGTCCTCATAAAGTCCGAGATGCTCGAGACCCGTGGGATGGCAATCATTGTCGGCTCCGCCGTTCGTTCTCGTTTCGACTTCTTGCCTTCGTTCTTGAGTTCTCTTGTGCTGAATGCCTCCTCGTCTGCGATATCGTCTGGGAACGAGAAACTTCGCTGTACCGGCTCTGGCGACTCGGATCGTTCCCGTCCACGTCGCTCCCGCTTCTTCTCTTTCGAGTTCCTCTCCTGCACTCGCCCCTCCCTGACTGCCTTAGGGACCGTCTCAGAATCTTGTCGGCTGAGACCCTCGCTTCTTGACGATGCATTCCTTGGCTCCTCCTCAGATATCACCTCCCTCGCACTTTCCACCACTGGAACCTGAATACCGAGACCACTCTCTTGCATCCTTGGTTCTTCTCGCACCTCCACCCTTTCCGTTACTGGCACCCCGTGAACCTCCGCTCCTTTCTGCATCACTTCCGACTCCGCGTCCACTTCCATCTTATCCACATCACCATCATCCGCTGGCACATCCCAGAATCCATCTGCGTTCGACTCCATTCTCGACCCCTCCAGCGGTCGTTTCTCTGACCCTTCCCACAGTACCTCATCATCGAACAAATCATCCTCCCTCACCGTCCTCTTATCCTCTATTTTGCTCTTCTTTCCACCCTTCTTCTTCTTCGCAGGGGTTGAGCCGCCAAACTTCTGCGCAAGCAGCGCGACACCCCCGGTGAGCCCACCCGCGACCGCAGCAGCAGCGGCGACGTCATCAGCATCTACAGACTTGTTCTTTGGCTTCTCAACGCTCTTCTCTTTCTTCCTGTCGTCATGACTTTCTTTCTCCAGGAACGATGCAGCAGCCTCTCGTGCCACGGATCTATCAATTGTCCCATTGTAGATATCTTCCCGAGGTGCAACGTCCACATCCATTGCGGAATGAGAAGGTGGTAGAGCTGCACCCTCCAAGAAGGAGGCGGCAACCTCTCGAGACTCCCTCTGAGAAGGCTCCGCCGGATATGGCTCGAGTGTTTCTTCAGCATGAGCAATGGGTTCTAAGGTACCAGTCTCCAGGAAAGATGCAGCGAGCTCCCTCAACTCTCCGCGGGAGTTTTCGACATTATGGTTTGGTGCCTCTTCCTTTGTTGCGGGAAGAACTGACTCCACGGGAGTCTTGCCAGTGGAATTGTGCGGGTCTTCTTCCAAGAATGACGCGGCAAGCTCACGAGCTTCTTGGCGGGAGGGCTCGTCATTTTCCTCCGGCGGCACAGACTCATATGGTGCCTGTTCCACAGCGTCGTCACCGTGCTTATGCTCTCCCTCGAGGAACGAGGCAGCGATCTCACGTGCTGAGATCACTGGCTCTGTAACTTCGGTGGCTTCCAGCTCCCTGGTCTTGGCTTTCTTGCGATGTGCTTCGTAGTCAAACGGTGGTTCATGCTCGACATGGGCGGGCTGGGTTCGAACGTGATCTTCTGGTTGAGATGCCCCTGGGCTCTCGATGGGCACCAAGGGACGGCAACTGTCATCTTCCAGTGCGATGATGGGGCTCATCAAGGAGGTTAGAAGTTTTGGCGATGGCGCATCAGACGGGTAAAGGACCGGCGGATCTGTGATCAAGCCCAGACCGACAGTTGGCAGTGAGATCGCTGGGTGGAAGTGAAGTGTGTCGACAGACGGTTGTTCCCTGCCGGGAATCTTGGCTTGGAAGTAGTCGTCAGGCTCAGTCGACTTGACCATATCCATGGAAGGTTCCTCGAAGCTTGATGGGTCGTCCTCAGGCGCCAGAGCCAAGCTCTTGCGTTTCTTCTTGTCTTTCTTGGGCTTCATTGGCGCGAAGTCGAAGTCACCTTCACCAATGTCTTTTGCAGCGCTGCTTTCATCGGGTGAAAGAATGTCGGGCATCGGTGTCGCTTCAAGGGACTGGGGGGGCTGTGAGCTTGATGCGGATTCCGAGTCCGTCTTTTTACCCTTCTTTTTCTTGTCCTTCTTAGACTTCGAAGTACCGAGCTCAGCCCACTCGTCGTCCTTCGGCGCTCCATGGGAAACCAAATCACAGCTACTTGTCGGATCCTCCTCGGCAGCGGTTGCCATGTCCTTGGGAGGGTCTGATGTGATTGGAATCTCAAGGTCACCGCCTGTCGGTGTTGCTGCTCCCGAGTCCGAGTCGAGGGCTTGCTTTTTGCCCTTCTTCTTATCCTTCTTGGACTTCTTTGCTGGAAGGGCCCAGGAGTCTTCGATTTCGGCTTCGGCGACGGGCGGCTTCGTAACCTCGAGGGCCCCCCCAATATCCTGAGTTGCAAGCTTGTCCATAGGCTCTGGGATTGTTGTTGACGTTTCATTGTCGATGGTTGTTGGTATGGCAGTTGCGGAGTCTGCAACAGGTAACTGTTTCTTGCCTTTCTTATCTTTCTTTGGCTTCTTGGCTGGAAGTGCCCAGGGATCCTCAGCTTCATCTTGGTCGGGAGGAGGTTCTGTTGCTTCGATGACGGCTTCCTGAATGATTTCTGGAGGTGACCTGGCGGCTGTTGCTGGAACTTCAAGGCTTTCGTCTTCAGGAGGCGCTTGCGCAGCGATGACATAGTCTGCGATAGGGGTCTGTCTCTTGCCCTTCTTCTCCTTCTCCTTCTTGGGCTTCTTCGCCGGAAGCGCCCAGGAATCCTCAATTTCCACTTCAGCTTGATTGGGAGCAGGCTCCATGGCTCTACGGGTTGGCTCGACGACTTCCTCGACAGTTTCCGGCGGTGATCTGGCGACAGGTTCTGACAGTTCCGGTGTTTCATCCGCAGGAGCTGGTGGCGTGAGAACTTCAGAGTCTGCGACATCTGCCTGCCGCTTGCCTTTCTTGCCCTTCTTTGGCTTGGCTGGCATTGCCCAAGCATCGTCGGCGTCAGCGGTGTCTGAGCTTGGTTCAGCTACCTTCGGCAATTGAGTGAAATCCTCGCCATCGATGACCAGTGGGGCGGAAGAAGTAATGGCTTCTTCCTCGGTTGCGCTGGCCGCGAAATCTTGAGCTACGAGACTAGACTCAGGCTCGGCCTCAGGCCCAGTCTCAGGCGCCAGTTGGACTTGTTTGCTGCCTTTCCGTTTCTTGTCCTTCTTGGGCTTCTTGGTGGCTGTCGGCTCATCTTCTTGTACATCTTGGACGAACGGAGCGTCGGCCGTGGGTTCATCGGCGACGGTGACATTGGGCTCGACCGATTCGACGGAAATGGCATGCTCTGGCTCGGGAGCAGGTGCCGAGGCGCTAGGGATTGGCGCCGCCGTACTATCGACCTCATGGACTTTGCTGCCTTTCTGCTTCTTGCTCTTCTTAGTGACCTTGGTGGGCGCCCATTCGTCCTCTTGCACATCGTGCACGATGGGAGAATCGACCTCAACAGTAGGCTCATCAGCAACAATGACCACATGATCAGTCGAGTCCACAGGAGTAATGCTGGTTTCCTCAGCCAAGTCAACGGGGAGGGTGAGGTCATCCTCGGGAGCGGCAGTCGAAGAGGTAACAGATGCTTCCGCTACGCTTTCGGGCTCAAGGACCTTGACACCGTTCCGTTTCTTGCCCTTCTTGGCTTTCCTGGTAGGTGCCCAGTCGTCCTCCTGCACATCTTGCACGACCGGAGCATCAACCTCAAGAGTGGGTTCATCAGGAACGGCGACACTACGCTCGGTCGACTCGATGGGGAACAGGCGGTCTTCCTCGGAAGCAAGAGGTGAGGCACTAATAGACAGCTCTGCTGTGTTTTCGGGCTCAGGGGCCTTGCTACCTATTCGCTTTTTGTCCTTCTTAGCTTTCTTGGTGAGTGCCCATTCGTCCTCTTCGACGTCTCGTTTGGCTTCGAGCTCTGTTGTAACGGGCTCGTCCGTGAAGGCGGTACTAGGCTCGACGGGGTCGGCCAAAATGGTGCGCTCTTCCTCGGCGGCAGGGGCCGCGACGGCGAGAGGGGCTTCGGTTTCTGGGTCAGGGTCGGGAATCTTGGACCCCTTGCGCTTCCTGTCCTTCCCTTTCTTTGCCTTGACGGGAATGTCCCAAGAGTTTTCGGGCAGCGCTTCAGGCTGGGCGGCTTCCGAGTGTCCCTTTGTCATACCCTGATTGTCGATGGTGGGTTCTTGAGTGGTGGTATTTTGCTCTTGATCGTCGACGATAGTTGTGGGCGGGTCTGTCCCAGACTCTGGAGGAATCGCCGCTGGCACTTCTTCAATGGATCTATCAGTAGGCAGATCCTCGGGCGTAGGCGGCTCGACCACAGCCTCAGCTGCGCCAGTCGGACCTGTGTCTACCGTCTCTTGCGCGGCAACAGACACCTCCTCAATGTCCTGAACTTGATCTTCAGTGGAAGACTGGGCCAACTCCAAGGGAACAGCAGCAATACCAAGCGGCACTTCCGGAATTTCAGCCCTTCGAGACTCTTCCGCGAGGAGCTGTTCGACGGCTAGAGTAACTGGCGGCTCGGAAGGAGCTTCAGGAGTGCCGAGGTGTGTCACTTCGTCGATAGTCGACGTTGGCTCTTCGATAGGAACCGCAGCCTGTTGCTCCTGGATCTCGGGGATGCTTGGCTCCTCCTGAGAAGGAGCCATGCTTCTAGAGGCCGGCTCTGAATCTGCAACCTTGGAGCCCTTCCGCTTTTTCTCCTTCTTTGACTTCTTAGCTGGGATACCCCATGTGTCGTCAGGCTGTGTATCTTCCTGGGGCGCTTCTGCTGGTGTGTCAAGGGCGGGCTCCGGGGCGGTGCCGACATTTGCTACTGCCTCCTCTTGGTCGTGGAACGGGGAACCGCGAGACGGGCCCGGATACTCAATAACAGGCGTAGCGGCACCGGAAGTCGGTTCGGATTCGACGAGCTTGGACTTGCGCTTCTTGTCTTTCTTAGACTTCTTGACTGGGATATCCCACATATCCACAGCTTGATCTTCCTGAAGGGCCTCAGTAGTGGCGCTTGTCTCGTTGGCGATGATGCTTGACGGGTCTTCCGCAAGTGAGCTCGGCTCCGCCGACAATGACGCAGAAGAGATATTTCTGGAGTCAAGATCCTTGGATTCGGTCGAAATGCCCAACTCGTCATCTTGCAGGCCTTCCTGTTGGGTCGACGCGGTTACGGGCAGTGCCTCTTTAGGCATGGTGGACAGTGGCTCCTCAGTAATGATATCGTGTGACAGGGGCTCAGGTGCACTCTCTAAAGATGAACTTGGCGGGCTGAGAGAAGGTTCTTGCGGTAAGTCGGTTGTGCGATCAGAGGAATCTGCTGCGACATCCTGGAAGTCAGGACCTTTTCCTTTCTTGCTTTTCTTGCCCTTCTTCTTTTTGACTGGAAGGTCCCAATCCTCGCCGGTTTGGACTTCAGTCTGTGAGGGCTCGGGAATTGGTTGTGTGTCGTCGGGAACAAGGGCTTCGCGCTCGGTGATGAGAAGGGTTGAAACAGGCTGAGGCTCACACTCTGGGGTAATCTTAGATGTCTCAAGAGTGGTAGGTAGGTCCTCTAAGACCGGATTCGCTTCTTCTGTAGTCAGAGGTGGTTCCTCAAAGGATACCGACTCTTCCGCAACGGCCGATTGTTGCTCCTCCACGGATGCTTCAGCAGGAGTGTCGGTTTGCTCTTCGAGTTCTGGGGCCGCCGGACCCTTGCGCTTCTTTTCTTTCTTGCCCTTCTTTGACTTCTTCATAGGCATGTCGCTGGCATCCTCGGGCTGCGTCTCGGGCGCGGGCTGGGTGTCTTGAGAGAGTGAGATTGGGGGTTCTTCAACCAGTGTGGCAGAGCCTGACGCCAACTCTTCGAGAACCGCAGATTCAGCAACCATGTCATCCCCTACAGCATCGACGGAGGCTGGCCGCTCTTCCACCGTAGCAACCTCCTCTTCAGTAGGCGGCGCAACGCTCCCAGTAGTAGATCCGATCTCGGCTACTTTTGAACCTTTACGCTTCTTGTCCTTCTTCGCCTTCTTTGATGGTGCGGCCCAGAGATCATCACCCTCATGTTCTTTGCTGGCCGTTTCCGCTTCATTCGATGCCAAGACTTCGGATGTGGGTTCTACGGCATCAACAACAGACAGCTCGGGCTCTTGGGCATTGACCTCGGTAGCGACGCTGGGTTCCTCGACTGGTGTGGCCGGAACAGAAACAGGCTCGGAGTCAACATGCTTGGACCCCTTCTTCTTTTTCTTGTCCTTCTTTGACTTGCTGGAGAGAGGCGCCTCATCATCTTTAGGGGGAGTATCTTGGGGGGAATCTGACTGAGGAATTTCGTTGAGACTGGTCCCGATATTCTGTGTCTTAACCGGCTCCTCTGGTGCGAGAAAGGTTGGCTCTGTAACAATGACATTCGCTTTGGTGGCAGATGTGTCAGGGAAGGAATCGGCTTCGTGGCTGGGATGGCCATCGTGGTGTTCATCTGGTTGCTGTATCGAAGGAAGTTCTAACGCTGCCTCGGTGGCGATGGGTGTTTCGTTGGATGAAGGCTCTTCAACTGCAGCGGGCTCTTCAGGGGTCGGGGACTCGACAAGGTCCTCCTCACTAAAGCCGCCCTTAGCTTGCTTTCCAGCCTTCTTCCCTTTCTTCTTGTCCTTCTTAGATTGCTTAGTCGAAAAGGCATCGAAGACAGGCTCATCGCCGGCCGCCCCGATGGGTTGCTCAAGAGTGACATCCGATTCTCCAAGAGCATCCGCGGACGTCTCAAGGGCAGGCTGGATGGGATCAGATGCCTCTGTTTGGTTGTCCTGAGCCACAGATCCTCGCTTCTTCTTCTTGTCCTTCCCTGACTTCTTCGCCACGTGCGACTCTAGTTCTTCTTGCTCTTGCAGAGAGACAGCCTCCGGCTCTTGCTCGCTGGTTGGTCCTGGCTCTTGAGGGGGCGGAGCGTCGTCCGTGGGCTGGGCGAGAAGTGTAAATTCCTCATTGGTGGGATCGGCATGGATGCTGTCCATGGTGTCTTGCTGAATGACCTCCGGAACGTCAGACTGCAAAGGTAGCAACGAGGGAAGGGTGTCCAGCAGCTGAGGAGCCGCGCCCGGCTCGACGGCCTGAATATTCCCAAGTTCGGAATTTGACATTACCTCCTCCAGAGCAGCTGGAGGTGACCCGTCTCTTGATCTCGGCCCAACACTCCGGCCTCTCGCCTCGGAGAAGTCGTCCATGGCTGAAGCCTCATTGCCTGGCCATGAGTCGTTAGGAAGGGTGCCCTTCCGCTTCTTTTTCTTCTCCTTTTTTCCCTTGCGGAGCGAGTAAGCATTGGGGTCAGAATCGAGACTATCAGGGGCGCTCTCGACAGCATGTGCAAGCTCGGTACTAACCGAAGTCGCATCATCCGGCGCACCTTGCTCAACAGAAGACTCGGTACGTGATGATTCAGAAAGATTAGACCTGCGCTTCTGCAGGAGACGAACAAGCCCTTCATCCTTATCTTTGCTGGACGAGACAAGAGAGAGTTCGCTCTCGGCGGGTTCAGTTTCCTCCTCAACAGTGCTGAGCTGAATGAGCTTTCGCTCAATCTCTCGGCTCTCAAAGGGAATGTCATCATGCGACGTGAGCTCAGGTGATTTCGTGGGCCAGGGTTCCGGTTCAGCCTCAGGCTTGGACAACACCTTCTTTTTCTTCTTTTCCTTCTTCGACTTTCTGATGCTGTAGGGCGTGGACGACCCGTCATCTTGACTGGAAGGAGACATGTCCTGAGACTCGGGCTCCCCCTCGATAGGCTCGTTGATGTCGTCAACGGCGGTCTCGAGCTGCAAGGTACTCGGTGGCGGCTCATTCGAGATCTCAATTGGCGCGATTGACTGGGAGACGTCTAGATCTGCACCTTTGGTTGGCTCGATGATAGGGGAGGTGCTGGGCTCCTGAAGTGAAGGTTGCTTTGGCTGAGGCTCAGTTTCTCTGTGGTCGGGCACCAAATTGGGCTCCTCGACTGGCGGCAGCAACTCGCCAACTGTACCTTTTTCGGCAGTCTCTTGTTCTGCAAGTGGTTCAAGCTCAACTGTCTCTTCGTTCTTGCCTTTGCGATTCTTCTTGTCTTTCTTTGACTTCTTAGACCAAGAGACATCTGTTGGAAGTTCTCCAGTTTGGGCTGGTGCTGCCTCGGCGCTTATTGGCTGGGCCTCTGTTGTGACAGCACCACTTGTCACAGAATCAGTGGTGCTTTCAAGTGGGGCGTGTGCACCCAGGGCTGAAGACTCGCTTGGATCGTCGATTTGTGCATCCGGGTCCGCAATACCAGTCATTGGCTCTGCATCGCCGCCCAATTGACTCTTACGCTTCTTCTTCTTATCTTTCTTGAGCTTTTTCGACACCAAGGTAGATTCGTCGTCAGCCGTATCCTGATCTAGCAGGCTTCTCGAAACGCCGGGCTCTGTCGTGTCACTGAGAGGTCTCGGGGACTCTGGCTCAGTCGCGGGCTCGACACCCTTTGGCAATGCGTCACCGGTGACTGCCTCCTCGGACCTTGCCCCGGCCTCTTCGAGTTGCTCTTGCTGCTGTTCCATTTCGGACGATGGTTGGGAAAGGGCCGATTCATCCAGAGAATCGACAAGCTGAGAAGCCTCGGGGGGGGAGTCCTCGGCTCGGTGCTCGATCTCCTCGCCTCTGGGCGTACTGATGGGGCTCTCGTCGGCCGACTCCAAACTGGAAATGCTAGCCGGGTCCTCGGGGAATATGCCAGGATGCTCCTGGTGTTCTTCAAGAGGATAGGCGAAGCTCACACTTTGTCGCTTCTTCTTTTTCTTCTTGTCCTTTGCCGATAGATGAGTTTCTTGGATTGAAATATCATCAAATTGGCTTGTTTGACCAGTCTCGTCATGGGAGTGCGGAAGACCCTTCACCGACTCCTAGCACTTATTAGATAATCTGCAGAGTCATGCATCTGGATATCAAGTTGACTTACAAGCTCTGCGCCCAGCGGGGCTTCTAACTGGCCAGGCATGTCTTGCGCGACAACCGGGTCTTCTAGCGCAGGAAGGGATGACTGTGTTGAGGCCACAGCTTCGGTTTCGACCGACTCCTCAGCAGACAGGGACTTCGATCCCTTCTTCTTCTTGTCTTTCTTTGACTTTTTCCCAGGCACCGCAAAGTCCTCGAATTCGGCTGTGGTAGCTTCCGGTTGAGTCTCCGGGGTCGCTTCGGCCTGGGAAAGAACAAGATCGGATGAAATGGTGGGTTCGGTGTGGGAAGGGACAAGATCGGATGAAGTGTTCGCTTCGGCTTGGGAAGGAGCGGGTTCGGATGAAATGGGCGATACTCCACGTTCTAACTGCACGGGTTCCTCCGCGATTTCAGAACTCCAAGAGGTTGACTGAGAGGCACCCTTGCCCTTCTTGTTCTTCTTGCTCTTTTTACCCGCAGTGACTGGCTCAGCCCAGATGCTGTCTTGGGAAGACTCGGCCTGAGGTTCTTCAGCAGGTGTGTCTTCTGGAGACACGTCCTGGGCATCGAGTTGAGGATTTGTTATTGGCTCGACAGCATCGGAAACTTGGGGCTGCTCTGAAAGGACCTCAGCCGGGAGGGAATCCGCCACCATAGGCTGCTGACGGGCCATCTCCTCAACAGGAGTCTCAGCAAGAACCTCGGGATCAAAGCTGGCCTGTTTCTTTTTCTTCTTGTCTTTTTTGCCCTTTTTCGAGGTTGGTAAAGCCTCGAAGGGATCGTCTTGCACGGGCTCTTCCGGTGCTGGTTGCTCGTCCGCGACACTATCCTCGGGCTGAGACGTCTCAGCGAGATCCTCCGTTTGGGCCGGCTCTCCAGGCAGTGTTTCCTCCGTGGCAGTAGCAGCTTCCTCAAATGGCGGTTCAGGGACGGTATCCGAAGCTTCCCGATCGAGCTGCTTCTTCTTCTTTTTGTCCTTTTTGCCCTTTTTCGGGGCTGGCAGAGCGCCCCAGGAATCGTCTTGCACGGACTCTTCCAGTAGTGGTTGCTCGTCTGCAGCGGCATCAACAGGATGAGCCAGCTCCATGGGATCCTCTATCTGGACGGGCTCTGAATGGGGTGCTTGATCGGAAGCAACAGTCGCTTCCTCAGCTAGCGGTTCCGTAGGAGAGACGTCAGAAGCTTCCCAAGCGGGTTGCTTCTTCTTCTTGTCCGTTTTCCCCTTCTTGCCCGTGGTAGTCGGCTCGGACCACGCATCTTCTTGGAGAGGCTCCTCCTGCGCTGGTGGTTGCGATTCGCCAGCTTCGGCGGATCCTTCCTTTTCGAGGACAATCTCAGGCTCAGCCTGAATGCTTTCGGAGGTCAGGTCAGGCCCAGGAACCACCATATCGGCAGCACGCTCAGCAGCAGGCTCAACGGCCGGCTGAGCGAGCTGAGCCTCCTGCGAACTCTCAACCTGGGCATCATCGGGGGCATCTTGAACGCTCTGGCGCTTCTTCTTGTCCTTTTTGCCCTTCTTGACGGTCGGTTCTGCCCATGTGTCGTCCACGGATACTTCGACTGGCGCAGTCGTCGCCGCATCAGCAACAAGCTCTGACTGTGCCGGGATAGCCTCAACAAGGGAATGCTCGGAAATCTGCTCGGGCTCCTCAGTCACATCCAAGATGTCCGTCTCGGTGGGGGCCTCAACGGCGGCGATATCGGCGCTGGCTTGGGGGCTCTGCTTCTTCTTCTTCTTGTCCTTTTTGCCCTTCTTGGAAGCCGGCGCACCCCATAGATCTTCGGAAGCTTCTTCCGAGACGGCCTCGGCAGTTTGAACTGGCGCAACCTCCTGAGCAGGCTCCAACATTACGGGCTCAGCAACGTCGACGACAGGCTCCTCGACAAGTGGTTCGGGATCCTCACCGATAGTGGTGCCCTTCTTTTTCTTGTCCTTATCCTTCTTGCCCTTCTTAGAAGCCGCCGCACCCCATAGGTCGTCGGCTGCTTCTTGTGAGACGGCATTGACAGCTTCAACAGGCGCTTCAACAGGAGTTGTCTCTCTAGGAGATTCTGAGATCACGGGCTCAGTAGCTTCGGCGACAGGCTCTTTCTCCTCGACAAGCGGCTCGGGGTCCTCATAGACGGCGGTACCCTTCTTTTTCTTATCCTTCCTGTCCTTCTTGCCCTTCTTGGAAGCCGGCGCGCCCCATGATTCCTCGGCAAATTCTTCCGCTGCGGCCTTAGCAACCGCATTAGGTGCCTCCGAGATCATGGGCTTATAAACATCCGCGACAGGAGGTTCCTCCTTGGTATCCTCGGGCTCCCCCACGGGCATATCAGACTCAACAAATGGCGCAGGGTCTTCAATGACAGTCCCCTTCTTCTTCTTGTCCTTCTTGCCCTTTTTGCCCTTCTTCCCGCTGGATTCACCCCATTGGTCATCGGCGGCAGCCTGCTCAACATCGGCCTCGTGATTGGCGGGACTCGCAACATCGGGAGCAGGCGCATCTATAGACTCATCTTTGGTGCTCTGGCGCTTATTCTTGCCCTTCTTCCCCTTCTTGCTAGTCGTGATTTCCTGATCCCAATCCATGGAGTTGGCTGGTGGCACTTCTGATGCGATATTGTTACCGTCGGTGAGCTGCTCCTGGTCTTCGTTTGCGGCAACGGAAGTGAGGTCATCTTTCCCAGGTGTTGTTTGTTTATGAGAAGACTCATCCAATTCAGATTCCCGAATGGCCTCAGGTTCTTGGACAACTGTAAGCGGCTCACCGGTGAGGATGGTGTTTATGGTGGAGCCTTCAGGGGTATCGACCCGCTCGTTGGGCGCCGAAGCAGCGGTGGCTAGCGCACTGTTTGTTGTGTCGTCCAGTGATTTGTCATGGCTGGCTGGCTTCTGCACGTCCTGCAGGGGCCCCACGTCCGGGATCCGCTCGCTAGAACCCTGCTGTTCCTGTTCCGACTGTGCACCCGAAAACAGCGACGGCGGTTCCCGCACCGGGAATGCATCACGCGTTAACTGTTCTTCAGCTTCAGCTTTTTCTGGGTGCGGCTCCGGCCCCGGCTGCTTTGAGTCGCGCTTCCCCAATCCAAAGAAGGACCCAACACCGGCCATGGTCGGAAGCATGGAGAAACCCGATGACATGATCCCCTTCCTCTCACCCTTCGGGGCCTCTGTGGCGGTGAAAACATCCCTGCTGGAGGCGGCTGGTTGCTCTGGGGATCCGGAAGTGTCCTGGTCCTCGGGTTTGGCGTCTGCGAGGGCAACATGCTCCACGGCGTGGACCCCTGCAAGCTCACCGCTGGTCTCCTCTGGCGCAAAGCTGTTCTGTGGCACCACGTCCTGTGCAGAGACTGGCTCTTGCGTGATCTGGTCGCTAGCTTGCTGCACCGGAGAAATAGAGCGAGGCTGCTGCTCTCCGATCGGGTCGGCGGAGACAGGCTCCGGAAGATCTGCAGGGCCGGGCTTTGCCACGTTCGCGGAGCTAGACTCCGCTTCGGGCTTCTTGGAGTCGTCTTCCTTTTCCCAGTTAGGAGTAAAGGGTTTGGCCTTGGATTTCTTGGCTTTCTTCCCTTTCTTCCCTTTGGATGCCGAGGTGAAGAAATCGCCTTCCTCGTTGTCGACAATTGAGTCGGCAGCTTCATCCTGTTTGATAGCGGGGTGGGGGTTGGAGGCCGTAGCCGTGTCCTCATCCTGCCCTGTGACTGGATGAAGAAGCACGGAGGGCAAGTCCGGCTCAAGAACCGGAGTAGGAGTCAAAACATCGGCCTCAAGCGCGTTCAACACCTGTTCCTTCGTAGACTGCTCAAGAACTAGCGACTCAGAGGTCATCTCTTGTTCCCTACTAGCAGAGCCTCGCGTATCGGTGATCTGTAAATGAATTAGCTACATTGCCCTACTGTTAATAGGCGTGTCTCATACCTCGTCTTGCATCTCAGCGGGCTCAGTCCAGGAGACGCCCTTGCCACCTTTGCTCTTCTTCTTCCCCTTCTTCAGCGTACTTGTGGTCCTCAGGAGGGTTGGTGCTTTCTCCTCGGCAGCCAGTTGCTCAACGCTCTCCTCAGCTGCAACGGCTGCTTCAGGCTCAGGCGCCCATGACAGGGCACCCTTCTTGGACTTCTTTTTCTCTTTCTTCGAAGATCCTGAAACCGCCCAGTCATCTTCCAGAGTCTCAATAGATTGCTCCTCCTGCGGGGACCGCGTCGTCTCCTCTTTCAGCTGTGTCCTTTTGGCCTGCGGTGGCACAAACGCAAACCTATCTAACCTCGGCGATTCCTTCGTCTTGAAGGATTCATGCTGGCCCAGGAAAGTTGAACCCGATAATAGGCTATACGAAGTTGGAGCCTCAGAAGCAGCGATAGTGGAAGCGTTGTCAAACATGTCATCATACGAAAGTACGCTCTCGGCCTTGTGCGGGGCGACCAAACGAGACTTGTCCAACTCCAGGTCTCCCAGGTCCCTTGGCGTATCATCCTGTACCATGTGCGCAACCACTATGCCTCCGGCCGCGGCCCCTGCGGCAGCGATAAAGAAAGAGTTACCCCTGTCCGATGTATCACCTGTGTCTCTTTCGCTAAATACCTCCTTCTTGAGGGACGCCTTGAGATCCTCATAGGAATCATGGATCTCAGGGGAGGCGATGTAAGGGTCCTTTGAAAACGAGGCAACAAGAGTTTGCTCTTCAGCCAGGGTGGGCGTGTTGGTGCTCGGCTCAGGTATCCGCGGGACACCCGTAGAAGCAGAGGAGCTACGACTTTCCGGCAAGGGCGGAAGATGTGACAGGTCTTCCGAAAGTATAGCAGTCTCTTTGAGGAGTTCCTGGACGGGCGAACTGCTGAGACTCTCGGGCAGAGCCGGGAGATTTGACAGCTCGTCGGTAGGCGCTTGGGGCTTGTCGATAAGTTCCTGGGTAGGAGAGCCGCCGCGATTCTCTGGCAAAACCGGCGGCTGGGATAGGCATTTGTCTACCGATCGAGAAAGCTCAGAACTAGTCAATGCATCCTCGGGAACGATGTTGGCCACTGGCTCCTGAGACGAAGTGTCTACAGCCTCTGCAAGAGACGTGGAGAGGTCGTGCACGGAAAACGCTGAAGCCCTCGGTGTTACCTCCTGGGACCCAAGAATGTCCTCATGTTCTGCAGCAGCTTGCGTGTCGATCATGAGGCCGGGGCTGAAACGATGATGGCTTTCATCCTCAAACCCTGAGGCAGGCGATTCCCGCGAAGGCGGGTCACTCAGGGGTAGTTCGGGGTAATTCTGATGCTTGTACTCAGTACCCAAAGAGCTCGAGCTGGCTTTTTCAATGAGATACAACGGCTTGATCTCACGGCTGCTGTCCCAAGATGTCGGACGAGCGCGGCCCTTGACCGGCGGCGTACCCAACGAAGCACTCTCGCTGCCTCCGACCGCCATGGCCGGAGACGACAGAGCTCCAGGGGAGGAGGCTCGGCCCGTGAAGAACGCAGGGGATGACGGAACGGATCCCTTCCCGAGGCGGAATTGAATCGGCACCGCCGTCTGGCTGGGCGTTTTGGGCGTCTCAAAAGCGCTGCGACGGCGCGTGTGTCCTTTGGCCGCTGCCATACGCTCTCCTGGCGGCGTATCGGGACGACTTTCCGGGAGCTCTGGAAACTCGTCGGCGAGTAATGGACTGGGAGACCCTGGTTCGCTAGGGGGAAGAGGCAGCAAGTCACCAAACTGCGGATCGATGGCTGGCTTGATGGTTCGTTGCACAACAATCTCTGGGTCTACGACCTGCGAACCGTAGCTAACGCTGCGCTCTCGCTGATGGTGGCGCACCTGCTCTTGCTCCCCTACTGTTTCTTTTTCCCATTCCTCCTTTTGGGCGGAGGCCTGGGCGGCTGTGGGACGGGATAGCTCGGTTGCGATAGCAGCAACCGCAGCACCCGCCAGGCCGACACCTGCGCCAAAGGTGCCGGCATTACCTAAAAAAGAATGTTCGTCGCTCTTGTCGCCATTCTCTTTTACGGTTGTCGAGTCTTCTTTGTCTTCGAACATGCCGTTGGTCGGCGTGACTAGTTCAAAGCTGCTCTCGCCGTCGCTCTGCTTCCCGCTCTTCTTGCGGTCAGCACTGCGAGGGACTGACACAACTGACCTGGTGTCATCACCGTCACCGGCCCGGCTGCCATTAGATCGCTTGCTGGTTGGCTCAGAGACAACTGAGCTGACCTCGCGGTCAATCAGTTGAAAGGAATCACCTGGTCGATCTGGCGGTTCGTCTTGCTCTGATATGTTGTAGTCATCCTTGGTGCTTGTGCGACGCCCCTTCTTTCCCTTTTTACTGCTGGAGCTCGCAACAGACACCTCGGATGCCGGACCTGAATAGGTCGTCGATGAATCGTAGGATTCCGAGCCACGCTTGGACTTCTTCTTAGACTTCTTAGTATCCTTGATAGCCCATTCATCCTCTGGCTCGGGAACTGGAGGCGCCTCCACGGCCTTTGGGACCTCGGGAACTTCGATATCCTTCGGAGAGTCCTCCTCTTTAGCATCCGATCGTGGGGCCGATTGCTGTTTTCCCTTCTTCCCCTTCTTGGCCTTCTTCGATGGGGTATCCCATTCATCCTCACCAGCATCAACCGAGACCGTTGTCTGCAGTTCAGGAGTGGTGTACGACTCCGCCTCCTCCTGAGCCAGAGCCTTGGCGGCCTTCTCAAGCTTCTCAAGCTTCTTCTGCTCCTTCTTGCTGAGCTTCTTCTCGAAGGGGTCCTCTTTAGCAGACTCGGGCTCTTGAGGCGCATCTCCTACGTCATACTGAGGCTCGGACCGCGAAGTGATATCCGTGTCCCGAGAGTCTTGTCTCTTGCCGGATACCTTTTCTTGCTTCCGACGCTCTTTCTTGCTGCTCTTCGTAGGAGTATCCCATTCGTCGACGGGGGTATCCTTCTCCAACTCACGAGCAGCAGAGGCAGAGTGTTTCTCGTCGGCACCAAGGTCAGTTACCGTCTCAGAGGATGGCGGCTTGTAGGGGATCTCGTCATTTGAGCCAGGCGGCGAGTCCCGGCGCCGGTAGGTAGGATCATCAATCACAATATTAGGATCGAAGCCAGAGCTCTGGAGACCGGCCGCTAGGGTAGCCGTAAAATCGATATCGTCCCCGAAGGCTCCCGGCATTTGTACCGAGGGGCTTGGGGGCTTCGGGCCAGCGCCCTCCAGGTCGCCAGAGATAACCTTTGGAGGCGATGAAGACTGTCGTTTTCTTGTATCAACATAGGCGTCGTCCGGAGTGGGCTCCGGAGTGATCGTTGGTTCTGGTTCAGCTACCGGCTTCTCCTTTCCCCTTGCATTTGGAGTAGAGGGTTTGCGTCCAACCTGAGGCGGAGGGGCATCATCCAAGTCACTTGACAACGCGATCGGCGTGGAAGGGCGGGCCTCTTGAGGACCATCGTGGGCTGGTTCCCGCCCCTGCGCTGGCTCCGGAGTTGGCTTGTCCTGATCTTCAGTAGCCTTGTCCTCTCCGGTCTTGGAAGCCACAACGGCACCAGCAGCAGCGCCGCCGGCCAGGCCGGCAAGCATACCCCAGGAGAACCTCTTCTTCCCAAGCTTTGCCAATGCCGACGCCCTGGCCGCATCTGAGGCATCTTCCTGCGCCTTGTCTCGCTCCACTTGTTCGACCTTTGAGGGCTCTGGGCTCTCCGTCTCGAAGCGTCTGGTATCGTTTTCGCCCCAGCTGACCGACTTGGAGGTTGCGTCATCATCTTCTGAGCCGGGCGGGCCAACCGTGACAACCTTCGGCCTGGGTCCTTCCTTCTCCTCTGGCGCGGAATCCCGCTGCCTCTCGCGCTGCTTTTCCGGGCTTGGTGTATGTCTTGGGGTAGGCAGCACCAGGTTCAGCATTGGCCTCTCTCGCTCAGCAGACGGGTCTCTCGACTTGAACACCGGCATAAGCGCCAGGCCATGCGGGAGCGTCACCGGCGCCTTGTACCTCTCCAGATCTCTTGGCATAATGACGTTGTCGATGCGCACATCGGCATTTGGCCCGTCGAACTTGCTCTTCTTAGGAGCAGCCCGTTTCATCTCAGGCGGCGTGACGATGCGAACGACTGGGTCCTCGACCTCCTCGTTCCACTTCCCTACTATGGACGGATTGGGGGAGGCGCTTCGAGAGCGTATTTCCTCCTCGACCATCTTAGTCTTCATCTTGCTCTCACGGTAGACACGGTTAGCCTCTTCCAGGACGGGGTCGCGTACAGGCTCGGCCTCACGCTTCCGAGCACTGTCTTCGGCCGGCGGGGAAACTACGCCATGTATCGCAACAGGCGTATCAGGCGACTTGGGGGAATCGCCAGCACGGATCCGCTCACGCCGCTGTGCAGTCTCAAATTCATCCAGACGACTCCTCCGCTCGGCGAACTCGTCTTCGGGCTCTGACACGATGTCGAACTTGGGTGGTTCCCGGTCCACGACGACGATTTCGGGGGTTAACGGCCTGGCAGGGGTACTGCCGTAGATTGGCGTCTGAAAAGCGTCATCCGGAACCTGGAACTGGAAGGGGTCAACGGGGCCCTTGGAATCCTTCGAGGAAGATGAGCTGTATGCTTGTTTCGTCGGTTCAGGAGGCGTGTCTTTGGCCGCTGCGCCCTTGACAGCCTCATCGTGCAACCTCGCGAGTTCTTTCTCGCGCTCCATCTCCTTCTGGATCTCCGCCAGCATGCGACGGGTCTCGTCGCGCTGCTTCCGCCGTTCCTCCTTGGTAGGCTTGCCAGGGATATCCTTCGCTCGCGATGGATCAAGAGAGCTGCTCCCGGTAGTGTCGCTCCTCTTCTCAGAATGCTTCCTATCAGACCGCGACGAGCCCTCGCTTGCTGCAGCAACACTTGCAGCGACAACAGCACCAGCGGCTACAGCACCCGCAGCAATAGCAACACTCGACCCTGTCCCACTGCGTATGGGTTCTTGACGCTCGTCAATAATCTTGACGTTCTCCTTCTTCAGCTTCTTCCGGTCAGCCGAGACTTCGCGGGGCTTGTCGTCGCGGGCAGTGTCGAGTTGTCTGCGCTCCTCACGCTCGCGCTTCTCTTGCATCATCAGCATCAGAGCGCGATCTCGGTCAGCGCGATCGCGCGCGTCATGCGAACGGCGTTCTTCCTTGTAGCGCACCTCCCGCTCCTCGCGAATTCGTCGCTCGGCTTGTTCACGGAATTCGGTGTCATCGCGAAGCTTGCGGGCCTCCTCAGTAAGGCGTGCCTTCTCCTTCTCCCGGCGCTCTTCCTCTTCCCGCAGGCGTCGCTTTTCCTCCCTCTCGCGCTCGCGCTCACGCTCCTCAGTCTCACGCTTGTCCTTACGGCCAGCGATGATGGCCGCTCCAGCAGCACCGACCAGCGTGGGTGCGGTCACCGAGGCCACAGAATCACCGAAGCTCTTGCCGTCGGACGTCGGGCGGGAGCGGCGATCATCAGATTCGCGCTTGTCGTAAGGTTTGTCGTTGCGTCTTTCATACTGCCTATCATCCCGCCCTTCCCTCCGATCTGAAGGCGGAAGCGGCCGGGTATCAGGCTCGGTAGCACTCCTGCCATCATAACGTTGATCGCCACGCCTAGGATCACGCCCGCTCTCGTAGCGGCTATCACGTTTCTCGTCATGCTTGTCATAGGTCATGCCCTCACGTTTGTCATATACCCGCTCGTCACGCCTATCATAAATCCGCTCGTCACGTTTCTTGTCATCACGGTGGTCATAAGTTCTGTCGTCGTACTTATCATCCCGGTTTAACACGTGATCTGCCATCATAGCAGCGCCTGCAGCTCCTGCAACACCCACCAAGACGGGCGCCATCGACTCCACCACACTTCTTCCGTCAGAAGATTGACCAGATCGGTGCTCGACGACATTACGTTGCTCCTCGAGCACGCGGGTCGAAACGGGGACGCGAGGTTTGGGGGCTTGAATGGGCACAGGCGCTGGACGAGAATACAACGGGGCCTCGGGCGGGGCTTGAGAGTAGGGGATGGTGGGCGGGTAACCGCCGGGAACGGCGCCAGGGCGGCCACTATTATAGCCACCCATGGACTCACGCGATACCTGCGGCAAGGAGACGCCTGATGAGCTAGCAGCTGCCTCGAAGATGGTTGGGTCTGTTGTTGGCATCGGATACACGCGCTGCATGGGGCGAGCCTCTATCGAGGCGCTGCCGGTCTGTAGAATGGGCTCATTTGCGGGCAACGGACGTGCATGGCCGTACTCGCCTGGGCGGAATCCGCAAGGAGTGTTGATATGCCCATGAAGAGAGTTGACAGGGCCGAACATGGATGGGTCAACGGCGGAGCTCTTTCGATCCGGAGGGCGAATAGCCTCAGGCGGGCGTTCGGATACGATGCTCGGCTGGCCCGGCACTGGCGCGACGCTCGGGGGGAGGTGATGGGTCGAGAAGCGTGGAACGGAGCCGTAAATGAGGCCAGAGTCGAAGTCGTCACTAGAGGAGTCGTCCTCGGAGGCGGACTCCCAATCCTCATCATCGCTCGCCTGGGGTCGGGAGGACCTGATCCCACGAGAGGTACTGTTATGATTGCCATGGCGGTTGAAACTGTGGAGGGCGGCAGCAGCAGCCACAAACTGCGAGGGCCGCGACCTTCCAGCTCGCTCGAGGTCCCTCATATTCTCAGCCCTGGCGAGATCGGAAAGTTGGCGGCCGATGCGCCGAATCTCCTCATCCGTCTGGGCACGCTCCAACCGCGGACGTCCATCGGGCCCGAAGAGTTGGTCCTGGTGATGTTGTGGGTGAGCGACATAAGGTTGTTGGGGTTGTGAATAGGGGTGTTGATGCTGTGGTTGTTGGTGGTGATGTTGCTGCGGCTGATGGTGGGCCGTTTGCGCATCGCGCCTCTCCACCGATGTCCTCGAGATGTACCCCTTTCCGTACGCCAGGTCGCTATCAACGGATGATGAAGAGGCATTCTTGGAGCGAAACGATCTGCGCTTTCGAACCCGCCTGGAGGCGGAGCGGGTGAAGAAGGCACGGATGCCAAACCGACTCGGACGCGAGATGTTGAGGAGGGAAGACGAGGTTGACGACGATGCCGACGTGCTGGAATCGGCGCGCGACCGGAGCGAGGATTGCGACGCCATGTGGGCCGGGGTGGCGACGGCAGCGGCGGCGGCGGCGGCGGCGAGCTGCTCTCTGGAATGTCGGCGGCCGGCGCGTCGCCGTCGGGAGCTCTCAGGGCTCCGGCGACGGGGCTCGCGCATCATGACGAGCCGCTCAAAATAGCTTTGAATTCCCTAAGGCCCATTCATTGGCAAACGTGGAGGGGTGCACTGCTTCAGTTTGCGTCGGTAACTGAATCAGCTGTTTCGGTATGGCTTGAATGCGAATACACAATCGTTTGTTGTTTGGTTTCTTCCACTTTTGGTGGACATGGGATGAAGGGGCTGGTAAGCGTTAAGCGCCACAGTAAAAAGGCGACGATGGACGGGATCGAGCCTCGCCCCTCTTTTCTGGGGTTCTCGTGGGCCAGCAGCTGCGACGCTGGATTGGACGGGACGAGCTTGCACTCTGGAAATTTTATGAGAGACGGCAGGCAGCGGAAACAACAACACAGCACCAATCCACGCCCCCACTACGGCCCGGGCCAGTCCCAGTTCGGATCGTCTAAGGACGCCCAAGGTGTCACGGTGCGCACCGCGGTCCTTCCGTCTACACGTGATGATTGGACCGAATCTCCAAAGGTGCATTATCTTCAGCTTCACTGGGATGGCAAAAATCGACTGGCAGCAGCAGCACGCCTTGTCGACTCTCCGTGGCGCGCACACCATATGGTCGCAACAAGGTCGACCGACCAGCGCCGTCGCCGAATCAGGGCCAGTTGATCGACAATTCCGTCATGCAGTTCTTTTCATTCTACGGCCTCCGGCTACATACATGCAGCTCTTTGCACATAATCTACCTACACCGCTCAATCCCACAGGTCCTATAGTCCCACAACTCCGGAGCGATGCAGCAATCAGGATGGCAACTGCATTTTCCACTCTCCTTACTACGTAACTGAGCCGTCAGGCGGAGGTTCTTGTAGGGAAGGCCGCGCATCAAACTCGACAGCGACTTGCTCCACTACACGTGTCGGCCAGTGAGCGCTTGATCGCCTGCACTTGATCAATTTCATACACATCGCCAAATCTGCAGGCGTCTGACCAACGGGCCGCCTTGGTGTCTCGTCAGCACGAAGCTGAGGGCCGAGGAGTCAGGCGACCAATTGAGAATGAACCCGAGGGAAAATGCAGTCAGTACAAAAGTGATTTCTTATCCATATCAAAAGCGAATGTGCCTTGTGTAGCCCCTTTCCAGCCCGGACTTACCCACCCCATGTACAAGATCAGTTGTACGGATATCGAGAAAACACGTAACCTTTTTTTCATATGCCCCAGCATATCAATGATGCAATTTTCTTTACTGTACACAAAAATACTTCGTACCTAGACTCAGGCCTCAGTTGGCCGAGAACGTCGAGTTGATAGCCCCGAACTTGATGTTCGAGTACACAACATATGCATCAGGGTGCGCCTTCTCAACCGTTGCCGGCACGCCAGCCTCAGGGTCGCAGCGACCGCGGAGAACGCCAGGCTTGCTCGCGTCGGCGTCTGTAGGGAAATGGCTATCGAGCCAGTTCATGTTCACGGCGTAGTCGTCCCAGACTGACAACACAAGCACCATCTTCGTCAGTTGCTTTCCCATCGCGGCGATGCCTCCGACGGTTGCGAAGTAGTTGTTGTCACCAAACAATGTCTTCTGCTGCTCGCAAAATTGGTCACTGATATGGTTGACCGGGTCGATACCCTCGAATTCCGCTTTTCCCAAGTCTCAGCTCACCGTCACATCAACAGGTTTCTATGGGGACAAGCTTACTGTTTGAATTAGGGATGACCTTGCCATCCTGGACGTAAAAACGGTGGATGCTCTTCAGCGTGCCGGTGTCTGTGCCATCGTCTGTGATAAACTGCGTGACAACGGTGACTGGCTTGGTGGTATCGACGGTCATGCCAGTGCCGTAGAACTCCTTGTTGCCCATTCGGAAGCTGTTGAAGTCACATCCATCTAGGAAATCCGTATCAGTGCGTATTCATTGCCAGGGCTGCCTCGATTTCAACAACATCACATCACGTACCTTTATCGCACATCCCGCTATATCTGTCCTCACCATTGCCACAGTCAGTACCCTCGCATCGATTCTGCTCGAACACCTTGCAAGGATGAGGCGTATAAGCGGTAGCATCGAGGTTGCTTTCCCAGATGTCCATTTCTGCACAGCAAGCTCCATACTTGCCCGCACCCTTCGACCAGCTCTCGGAATTTGCCTTGAGGCCATCGTCAGCACCACTGCCAGTGAGATTCGGGACCAAGGGACGCATATATTACCTCTCCGTTAATAAACTTGATGTCTCCGGGACACTGGCTATCACAGTAACCGGTTCCGTACTTCGCGCCGGCCTTGTTTCCAGGGAAGCGTGCCATGCCGCCATCCTCATCCATCTCGGAGAAGTACACGGCGCCGTTGAGGCCGCAGGCGAGCTTAGATACGTCGACATCGAGCGTGAACTCTTTGTTCAGCAGGTTGAAGGTGCGGTACTTGGTCTCGCTGGCCATCAAGTAGACGCGCGAGCCGACGTTCTGGCCATTGTCGTTCTTGGTGACAAACTTCAACTGCAGGGCGCCGGAGGAAGGCGTGGTGATGCCATAAGTATTGGGGTAATCGGCGCCGTCGATAGCACAGTTGGCCGCGCAAGTCTTACCGTCGGGGCAGGCCGTCGTGTTCCATCCCTCGCCGTCGAAGCAGTTGGTATAACCGGTTGTTACATGGGTCCAGCGCCAGTTTGCGTCAAGAACCACGGAGGTGGCTTCCTTTTGGCAAGATCCCGCGGCCGTGCAAACCTCGATGGGCATCGCGGGATGCTTCTCCGCGGTGTTAGTTCCAACCTGCTGGCCGAGCACCAGGCTGGCAAAGGAAAGGGCGGAAAATGCGCGATACATGATGAATTGAATGTCTAGAGATCGAAGAGAACGGCCAAGAGACGGAAGCTGATGAGTGTCAATATTCAACCCCAGTGAGTAAGGAATCATCCCCCTTTATACGCTCCCCCTCCCTCGATCACCAACCTCCATCGCCTTCCATTCCAGCTCTCAATATGTCGCGGAGGGGGAACTTTCGTGGCCAAAGTGGCACTCCGCAAGCTAAACCTGGGATTGACGAACCAACTTCCACCCTCCACCTCGCAGCTACCCCTAAACGAGCAACAGCATGACGACGTCGTCAATGGTCACCCGTTTGGGCAATTAGCTGCCGCCCACCACTCCACGTTCGCTTGCAGCGCGGCCCAGTCTGTCGAGCGCGCTCAGGAATACGTGTGGCCATGGGGCTCGGCACGAACGGGTGCTCCCTGCCCGCCCCTGCGGCGAAGTCAGCGGACTGGCTCCCACACCCCCATTTCGTCATCCAGCATTGCGGCTCTGATTAGACATCAATATAGCCAGTATTGGCTGGTGTGCGGTTGACATCGGAGTCGATCGCCCGAGCGGCCGGATATGATCGCTCAGCAATGCGCACATCCAGCGCGCATGGAGCACATGAAACAGAGCCGAGCTGGCGGGAAGATATTAACATGAGGTTCGCCGCCCGGTACGCACCGAAGCAGCAACTCGATTATCGACCGTGGGATCGACTACCATGGTCCTGAGGAGCCGCACTATCGAGGTCGTATAAGGAGCCGATGCGGCGGGCGGTTCTTAATTGCTCCTGCAGACGAGGCTCCAAACTGCCCTGTCTGACTGAGAAGCTGGGTAGTATGTGATGTTATCCCCTCTGCTTCTCATGCACAATTTGTGGGAAGCGGTTTGAGTGCAAGTTCAGTGTCAACTGTTGACCCACCAACATCAAAATACTCAAGCAATCGAGAAGCTGACGAATTTAGAGCGACGTGACAAATACACGGGTTGAACTGGGCAAGTTTAAATTTCGGTACTTGGGAATAACAGTTTCATGACTGAATGAACAGTCCTAAGTTCTTGGTCCACTGAGGTTCCATTACACTGGGTAGGCACATTTGCTTTATCCACCCGTGACGTTAACGCCACTTCCGCGGGGAAGGAACGACATCGCAAAACTCAATTCCCTACGTCGACTTCGATTTAGTGGTAAAGCTATCTTGCTTAGGAAAGTGACATCACGGAAATATGCCCCTCATGCTCGCCACCAGTTGGGCCGTCCGCGCCGCCGCGGCGGAACCGGTCGCCGTTGTCCGCGTGCGGAACCTCCAGGCGGTCACCGAAGCTGCCAGCGACGCATGGGGCCGGCCCTCCAAGCCGCAGCCGCTGCTGATCTCTGCCGAGATCTCATTCTCCCAGCCCTTTACCACCGCGGCCGCCCAGGACTGTCTCACGGCCGAGACAGTGCACTATGGGACGCTGAGCAGGGCGATCCTAAACGCCCTGGAAGGATCCACATTGATGCTGTCCGCCAACCAAGTCGGCCTTCACCGTATAGTCCATGATATCTGGCTGCATTTGACGGGACAGCACCTCTCGACTGGTCAGGAATCTACCACCGAGGGTCACCTGCTGTCTGCCGAGGTCCGCAATGGCATACAGTTCCTCTCCATCACCGCTACTCTGCCGAAGGCATCATTACTCGGGACTGGTGTGTCATTCACCGCGAGCGCTGCCTTCAATGCCAGGATGTACTCCACGGAGTTGCGGCTGCACGAGCTGAGAGTTCCCACCTTGGTCGGCATGAACGACAATGAACGGCTGGCTAAGCAGTTTATCGTTATTACCGTGGCGCTGGACATGTTGAGAGACATCCCAGGAGACTTCTACGTGGAGGCCGAGGCGTTGGTTGTCAAGGTGTGTACCCATAACACCACCCCCCTTATTTGGGGCATGGCACTCGACATCAACATCTCACGTCCTGCTAACCATCTTTAGACGCTGGAGGAGTCCTCGTTCGAGACACTTGAGGCCTTAGGTGCTCATATTGCGGATTGTTTGCTGAGGTCTTACGACTCAAACGCTTTGTTCAACACCTTGGCTCCCAAGGGCCGCCTTTGCTGGCAAGCCAAAATCAAGATGGAAAAGCCCACGGCAGTGCCTCTCGCCGACTGCCCCGTTGTAGAGCTCCGCGCTTCGTTGCAGTAGCATAAATCTAGCCCTACGAAGAAATGGATTTGGTTATGCTGATGGAAATCGTCAATACCTTTTCCTCATGTCCATCTAATGTCTATTGGGTAGTTATCTCTTGGATACCGACAGCTTCGCGTCCAAGACAATCGAATCACGCCATGTGCAATGCTGGTATGTCGGATGAGCCCATCGGCTACGATGCTCTAGTGTACGGATTGACACCAGCTTCTCTTTTGAATGAAGGGATATCCCCGTTGGTGATTCTTCTCACAAATTCGAGATCCGGGTCAAACAACATGACGTGGAAGTGCTCAACGGCCTTTACTGACTTGAGTGAGCGCCAGTTCTTAAACCAGATTATCTGTCAAATGTCAGCCATTCACAGCTTCAAGGAAGATGAAGCGTCGGCTCAACGAACACGGTCCTCGGGTATCTCGGAGAATCTCTTTCGAACATAGACATCAATCTCTGCTCGGGCCGCATCCGTCAAGTCCCCCGACGTCGGATCCTCAGCAAGCTCAAACTTGGTCCAAACAACAAGGTGGCCGATTCTCTCATCTATGCCATAAGGCCAATCGTTCCATAAGATCTTGACGTCCTCTTCATACTCGAACGGCCTGCCTCTCGGCACGATGGGCTCGGACCAATGGAGTCTCTGCGTCAGGATAAAGTTCAAGACGCTACCATATTCTTGGCGGAGTTTCCATGTGAACGCTAGGTACTTGCGTAGCTCAGATGGTGCTCTCTGAAACAGATGAATCGTATTGTCGGTCACTTTCTTCCTGGCCTCTGCCCAAGTGTCCCTACGGAACTGGCTATCTGGCGTTGCTACGATGCCGCGATCCTTTGGGGTGAGGTCACGAAGAAAGTCGGGGCATTCGACGGCGATCTCATCTTTGGCGACGTTCACCTGCCAGTACGGCAGCAGTGGGTCTTCGACCATGCTGCCCATTGTTGAATAATTTTGGTGGAAACACGAGCTGGCGAGTGGAGGTATTTGTCGTGAGGTTCTCCAGTTGGGGGCCCCGTATTTGTTTTAGGCTGTGCAGATTGCTTGTTGGGACGAGCGGAGTGATCGCTGAAGTCGACCTGGATGAAGCTTGGAAGGCGAAGATGAGAATGCGGAGCCGACAAGGTTTGAGGTGGCCCAGCTCGAGTGATTCGCGCCGGTAGGGGGAGGAGCGGGGCGGGCGGGCAGTGGAATCTGGCTCCGTCCTCACGACCCTCGCCATTGTTCTGGCCCCGGCCATCTATCGGCGTGCGGCGGGGGCTGCAAGCTCGGCCGCTCGGGGCTTAGTTCGGTCATCGGCCAATCTAGGTTGCTAGCGAGGTACTTAGGCAGTGAAGCTGCCGCAGTTCAACTTCAATGTAGTGAAATTAACGTTACTTCCATGGCGTGATAAGCTTATCCTCAGGAAACTGGTTCAAGTACAAGTAGGTCAGCCCTGCTAGAAGCTGATGGCAACCTTTCCCCCTTCATCCGTCAGATCACTACTTATTTTCCTACCAGGCGGGTTGACCTATGGTCCAGATACCTCAGCTTCTCACCTCAGATCCCTCTCGGTTGCAGGTTAGAAGCCAGAGATCTTAGTTGTCAGCCGTCGAAATTGGAGCGGGTGGTGAGATGAAGCGGCTGACGTGCATCGGGTTGTCAATATCATAGGTACCAGGAGAGTTGCATGCCGCAAATGTCATCATGCCGTGCCAAATATACCAGCAACGGGAACGAAGGGGCGGTGGGGGCGTTCCTAAGCTAAGCTGAATATTTTTCAGCCCCCCGTCATTAATGGAGTGGAGGGGTCGCCGAATGGAGTTACTCTGAAGGTTGGTGGGGCCAAGCGGACGTCGCCGGAAGGAGGGCCGGGAAAGCAGGCAAGAGTCCTCATACTTGCTACGGTAGCCAGCAGTGTTTTGAGATATTTTTTTTATCAATCCTTTTTGCCTCCGCGCCCCTGAGTTGGAATACGACATTTCTGCCCGCCAAGGTGTTTGTTCTGCCACGATTCAAATATTCTCAAATCTTGCTCTCGCTGCCGCTTCCCGGGCTTCGATGTAGCTCATCCAATGTGAGTGGATGCATTCGCCTGTGGACCGTATCCATGCGGCTCACCATCAAGAAAATCTGGCCGTGATCGTGCTCATTCGGCAAGGGTTTATTGGAACCTGAACTCCCGAGGGGTGTCGTTCAAATTTCCTCGGTAAATCTCGGGCGATATCGAGGCGGTCTGCCATCTGTTTTAGTTCCCGTTGGGCTGAGCGCATTAGGTAGCTCAAGCTTTGCCCAAGTACCTCCCCCTCAGCGCAATGCCGGGTTCTTGACCCAGGTGGCTGTCGGTTTTGCCGCGGTTTGCTAGTGTACTCGTACAGCACCGGCAGACAGCCAGCAGTTCCAGCGTTTCGAGGTGGATGCCCCAATGAAACAAAGACATTTTATCTATTGTACAGGCAGGGGTGTGCAAACAGATGCATCTTGGGACCGAGTCACATTCTCGGTAATGAAAACGCAGTGAAAGGAGTCTCTCGGGTAGGATTTGAGGGCAAAGAATTGATAAATGAATCTTGAAAACGGCTTCATGTCGGTAGAATAAAGTTGGGGTAACCGGGCGTGGCGATGGCGAGCAAAGGTGAGGCAATAGTACATTGTGATCCTCAGGACCCGTAAAGTTATCGTTCACGTCGGGTTCCCTCGCCATGAATATCGTCTATTGTGGCTGCTCTTCCATAGCATCACGGCACAAAGACCTGCGGGATCATGATTGCGGGCTTCCGGAAAGACCTGAGGTGTGCATCGTGGCTGGAGGAGAGGCGCGTCATTCGCTGTGGTTATCTCCATCGCTGGAACTGGGCACAGTTGCGGATGCTTGGCCGGTGTCCAGACCCTGGTCGCCCGTCACTGGTCACTGACCCTAGCAACGGTTGGGTACCTGAGGTGTTAACAATTTCTCCACCGCTGGGAGCTCTTGCGATCGGCGGCCGGACGATAAAAGCAATCAAGCCCCCAGACGGCGTCCGCCAGAGCTGGCCGTACCTTATCCCGACCATTGCTCACTTCCCCATCCTCTTGTCGTCACCTGCTTCGATTTGTGCAGGCAGTTGCGTCTCATCGCTGTCCCCAGCACCTAGTGGTCTGTCCAACAAGAAAGTGTAAGCTATTAAGCTCCTAGCTTCTGTGATGGAAGCTTCCCCTCCAAGCAACCCCTCATTGCCTCGACGGTCTACCACGACCGGGCTCCCGCCATGTGATTGCTGCACCGCATTCCCGATCCACCACAGCGGTCAATCCAGGTTGCCCGGTCGTCTGCCGTTCTAGCGGATCCAAGTTCATTCCAGGAGCGTTTTCAACCCAATTACGTCAATCGGCTAATCCCTTTTTTTATGAATACAGCCCCCCGCCATCGTCATCGAAAACCACCCAGACGACTGTTTTGACCCTCTCTTCGCCTCGTTCACCGATAGTTTTGTCACGATCCCCTCGGAAACAACGCATAGTTTTCTGCAATCAAAATGGCGGCATCAGCGATCAAGAGTGCTCTGCCCACGCACCTTAAGCCTGGCAATGGCGATGACGGAGAGTTCGCCAGAAGGCACCATGGAAAAACAAGGTCTCACATGGTTAGTTGGTTTAATCTTCTATCCTCACCTTCACCTCTCCAAGTACCAATTACCTGGTGTCGCGAGCTGTTTTACCAGCGGCTGGACCTTGGCACATCCTGTAATAGAGGGAGGTGCCTATGTACTGCCCCTTCCATCTCGTCCCGATGGCACACAGAGCACCCTGCGATATTGAAGGCACCGGAAAGTCGAGGTCTCGAACTTGAGGGCTCCTGAGCTATCATGCACATTGGTCGGCGGCCTTGCACAGCGGCGGGAGCTTGTGCCAGGGCGGACTTCTTTCCCCCGTAGCTCTCTGGGAGCTGCGACAGGTTACAAGCTGGCCTTTTTTGGGGAGAGGGGGCAACTTCACTTTGTCTCCTGTCCCGATTACTAGGACGCTGTGGATTGTTGGATTCAGTACTTGGTTCAAAGGCGTTCTTGTTTCTCGGCAACTGGATGGGACACTGCAGTCATGTGTGGCACAACGAACCATTGAACCATTGAGTTGCACAGTCGGTTCTGGTCCAGCTCGCACCTTAGGTCCTGGCTTCTGCAGCTCTGCAAGCTATGGTCCGCCATTGTCACTAAAATACGGTAGCCTTGTGATTTTGGCTGACTCTTTATTTCGCAGGCTTTCGAGAACACCTCAACGAACATTGCCGCAGCGCAAATGCGCAATGAACTCACAAAACTCGCCGAGACTGTGAAGGATAGAAAACAGAAACAGGTGCACAATAAACAACCACACCAAGAAGGTCGCCATTTATCTGACAATATATAGCTCTTCGATACAGAGATGGACAATTTCTTCTCACTGTTTCGTCGTTACCTGAACGACAAGGCTAAGGGCAACGAGGTGTACGACTTCCCCTTGCAAACAGCTGGGTCAAGGCTAACACATTTGCTTCTAGGACTTGGGATCGTATCGCACCTCCTGCCGAGGGGCAGGTTGTGGATTACGAGAGCTTGGCAAACACCGAGTCTGTCGGTTTCTTGAACAAGCTGGCCGTCCTGAAGCTGAACGGTGGCCTGGGAACATCTATGGGCTGCGTTGGCCCCAAGTCCGTCATTGAGGTCCGTGACGGCATGTCTTTCTTGGACATGTCTGTCCGTCAGGTTGAGCATCTGAATCGCACGTACGGCTCGACAGTCCCAATCATCCTGATGAACTCGTTCAACACCGATGAGGACACCGCGGCTATTATCAAGAAATACGAGGGCCATAATGTCGACATTCTCACTTTCAACCAGTCTCGCTATCCCCGAATTTTCAAAGACTCACTCCTCCCAGTTCCCAAAACTTATGATTCGCAAGTTCAGGACTGGTACCCTCCTGGCCACGGTGATGTCTTCGAGTCGCTGTACAACTCGGGCATCCTCGAGAAGCTCATTTCTCGCGGAATCGAGATTATCTTCTTGTCCAACGCCGACAATCTCGGCGCTGTTGTCGATCTCCGCATCCTCCAGCATATGGTTGAGAGCGATGCCGAGTACATCATGGAACTTACCAACAAGACAAAGGCCGATGTCAAGGGTGGTACTATCATCGACTACGATGGAAGTGTCCGCCTGCTCGAAATCGCACAGGTTCCCAAGGAGCACGTCAACGAGTTCAAGTCTATCAAGAAGTTCAAGTACTTCAACACCAACAACATCTGGATGAACTGCAAGGCCATCAAACGTGTCGTTGAGAACGATGAGCTTGAGATGGAGATCATCCCCAACGGCAAGACAATTCCAGGCGACAAGAAGGGCGAGTCAGACATCAGCATCCTCCAGCTCGAGACCGCTGTTGGCGCTGCTATCAAGCACTTCAAGAACGCGCACGGTGTCAACGTTCCGCGCCGTCGCTTCCTTCCTGTCAAGACCTGCTCCGATCTTATGCTCGTCAAGTCCGATCTCTATACCGTGAAGCACGGCCAGTTGCAAATGAGCAATGCGCGCTTCGGTGATGCACCGCTTATCAAACTTGGCAACGACTTTAAGAAGGTCTCTGATTTCCAGAAGCGGATTCCCTCCATCCCGAAGATCATTGAGCTTGACCATCTCACCATCACCGGCGCTGTCAACCTTGGCCGTGGTGTTACCCTCAAAGGCACTGTTATCATTGTTGCGACCGAGGGTCAGACCATCGACATCCCCCCTGGATCGATCCTCGAAAACGTGGTCGTCCAGGGTAGCTTGCGTCTGTTGGAGCATTGATGCATTGGCGTGTTTGCTTGTATTTCATTCCTCTTGCGCGGTAAGGGGCTTTTTTTGCGAGGCATATTCGTTCGCTCCTCTTTAGTGGCCAGATTGGGCCCACAGTGAGTGAAGAAAATTACAACAGGCTTCTAGAAGCGAGCGACGAGGGTAAAAAGGAAAGGCTATTAATGTTGGTCAAAGCCTTGGATTTGCGGGTAGGCATAGCAACGAGGAACGGGCATATATCGACTGGTGAGATATGGGGCGAAGCAGCATTGTCTTAGAGAAATTTTCCTTCCACAACTTTCGTGATCAAAAGTTAAGCTGGCAATGGCGTTTACCGCAAAATGTGTTCAATCGCCACCTGATATAGGCGCCTGTCGCGACTGAGCTGGGACCTGAGACTGAGCAATGGAAGGTAAACAAGGTCGAGACTGCAGTTTCGTGACCTCCATAAAACAGAGAAAACTGTTCTCGCTGTCGCGTTTCACGTTGTCGACTGGCTTGTTTTCAGGAAGAAGTTATGTACTTCAGCGGCCCAGTGTAACTGTCTTCTTGTAGTGCTAGCCCTTACACATATGTCAAGTTTTGGAAGTATTTTTTACACTGCCTTTTGGGCCGTGAAGACAGGCATAGTTTTGCTAGCATCGTTGCCTAGCTCCTAGGTACATACCCAAGCATATAAAGACACGCACTCGCTCTTGCCAAAACCAACGCCCCCCTGAACGCCATCATGCCTCATCATGCCCAGGTTGTTCGTTATATCCTCACCAAAACTCCAATCGCCACCGTGGGTACGATTATTAGATAGCACTCCTACGACGCCGCCCGCCCCTTCTTTCGCATCGCCTCGTTACATTCAGGGCAATACCAAGTGCCGTTAGGTTCGCTCTTGAGACCCACACAAGTCCAATGAAACCACTCGTAAGGGCAGTCGTCGTTATCGCATGCTACCATGTCGCCAAAGCTCACGTTCTGACAGAGGCAATACTTCTTGTCATCCCCGGCGTCTTCGTCATCCACGTCCATGGCATCGTCGTCTTCCTCGTCATCATCATCTTCCGCATTACCACCGTGGCTTCGATGGCGAGCATGGCCGCCGGGGCCATTTCCTGGGTGGTGGCTTGTCCTTGGTCCACTGACACTGGGACCGCTGACGCTGCTGTTTGGACCACGCTCGTTGCTGCCTTCTTTATTGGTGGTAGGGTTGTTTTGGCTCGATGCCTGATTTGAGCCAGACCTTGACAGGGCAGCAGGAGTGCCGCGCCCCCCAGTCCGGGCATCACTCTCTTCGCCGCTGCCGCTATCTGCGTCGGAGAGTTCGCTCTCAGCAGTCGATGAGGGACTGTTTTTGGCGGCACGCTTGACACGGGACAGGCCCGATTTATTAGATCCGCCTGTCGCGGCTGGGGTGCCCTTCTTCCGACCTGCCGTGCTGGACGGAGTCCCTGATTTACGACCTGCACCGTTACCCACCCCCTTCGTGTTGGCCCGTGGCCCAGCACTGCCCGCCCGCTGTACCCCAGACGCTGTTTGGTGACCTTTCGGCGTTCCAGGCCCCAGCGATGAGTGCCTAGCTAACCCACTTGATGTAGTCGGAAGGTTCCCAAGCGCAATATTGGAGCGTGGGCCACGCTTGGGCGCGCCGGAGCCTGGACCTGCCGAGCTTTCCCGAGCTTGGCGGTTCATTATCATACTCGCGGCCGGCGTGGCTGGGGCCGAGGCCGAGGCGTGCTGCTGGGAGACGGCATTCCGTATCTGAAGATTTGAAGATCGGACAGAGGCTTGGGAGGCATTGTTGACAATGGGATTGAGCGCGGCGCTGACGGGGTTGGTAGCATTTACGGGCCGAATGATGGGGGTAGAATTCGTGATGTTAGCTGCGCTTGGGCGCAGGAGCGATGGAAGCTCGTCAGGGTCGACGAAGCCGAGTTCGTTCCGGTCGTATAGCAGCTTGATCTGCATGTCAAGTTGACGGACGTGCTTATCCATGGCCTGCTGCAGCTTCTGGATAAGTTTTATCTTCTCGTCGGCGAGCTTCTCAGCCTGCACATAGTTCTTGCGAATGGTGGCGCGATACTCGTCCTCCTTGGGGTTGTTCTGGTGGCTGCCGTTTGCCTTGATCCACTTTTGTATGCGGCCGTCCTTCTCCTCGATCTCCCGTACCAACTTGTCATAGACACGGTCTTTCTCGGCGATCTCATCCTGCATATGGCGAATCTCCTCGGGGAGATTCTGCGTCCTGTTGATCCATTCGTCTAGGATCAATGCAGGGTCCAGAGCCTCGACAGGCGGCATCGTCCGGACGAAGTCGATGGACAAGTCGTCTCTAGGCATGGCTGTTAACTACCAGCAACCGGGCGCGGTGGGATGATGCGCGTGTTGCGCTGCGGGTCTCGCAGAGCCAAAGCCAAAGCCAAAGCCAAACTAAGCGCGGCGAAGTGAGATGCTGCCCCACCTCTCGACTCAACTCTGAGAAACCCGTCCGAGCTGAGGCGGGTGCGGGCGAAGGAGGAGCAACGCCTGAAGCGTGAGTAAGCACGCAGAGGACGGCGGATGACACAGAGTGCCTCGGCCGTCCGCAAGAGCGCCGGGTAGGTAGTGATGGGTGGTAGATGGTAGACGGGATGGCGAGAGCCACGGGAGACGAGTGGTGCTCAGGGAGCGGGTAACAGTGAGAGAGGCAGCGGCGACAGTAACAAGCGACAGCAATAGCGACTCGAGTAAAGTCAAGTAGCTCACCTCAGGGGAATGCGATGCCAGGGAAAGAGATTTATCCCCTCATACGGTGGAAAACCCGTCTCCAACAACCCCTGCTGAAAAGGGTGATGTCCTCGCTTCGTGGTGGGGGATATTTCGCGCGGCTTGTTGCGGGCGATTGACGGCGGATGAGGTTCCAGCGTCGTCAGTCTCCAGCCTTTCAGCCTCCCCAATAAAAAAAAGAGAGCCACTCAGAAGCCCAGTGCCACAACCCTGCGGTGCGTGGCGTGGCACTGTGGTGCGGCCCAACTAGTCCTAATTAGGACTAAGCGATCGCCACGCCAGGGGTCCCTCGATTCGAGATGCAGCCCACAACCACAGGCCAGCAGGGAGCGCGAGCCAGCCTCTCCTTCGCAAACCGGACCAGCTCTCTCACACTTTCCATGACAACTTGCGCCCGCCTTTGGAGGTGAAGCTCAGGATCTCTACTGATACCAAGACACGCCGAGACTTGTCTTTTAGAGTGCAATATTGGGCCGGCGCAGCTGCGGACTTCTTTGCGATTAGCTTCGTAAACGGTAACCCGCCCCCTCCGCCGTGAAGTTTAGCGACTTCAAAAGGCGTTCGGCATTTTCATCCCACCCCCGACCCCACATTTGGTTTTCCAGGAAGCCGGCGCGCCGCCAGCCCGGGCGCATCCCCGTTCCCCTCCGGACGTGCTATCATGGACATCGACGCCTACCGGTACAAGCCGCCAAAGCCCAACTACCTACCGCACGATGTCGAGGTCGACGAACCCGTGGTTGAGGAGCTCCTTGTGCCGGTAGACCGCGCCAATGAGCGCGAGAATGCCATCTTCTACAACAAGATGAAGCGCGCCGCCCAGGAGTACGACATCGTACGCCCCAAGGGATACACAGTCTCGTATCACGCCAACCCCGAGATGGAGAAGCACCACTTCGGCCAGACGCACCCCATGAAGCCGTGGCGCCTGACCCTAACTAAGAGCCTGGTGACGTCCTACGGCATGCCCTTTGCCATGGACAACTATAACACGCGTGCCGCGACCTATGAGGAGCTGAACTCATTCCACGCCAGCGACTATCTCGACTACTTGGGCACCGCTCCGCCAGAAGACCAGCCGCGCGATATCGACAACCCTGAAAAGGCCGGGGAGGTGAAGTTCAACCTCGGGGGTAGCGACTGCCCGCTTTTCCATGGACTGTACGACTATTGCTCCATGTCGGCAGGTACCTCAGTCGATGCGGCGCGCAAGATTTGTAACAACCAGTCCGACATCGCCATCGCTTGGGGCGGAGGCTTGCATCACGCCAAGCGCTCGGAAGCTTCCGGCTTCTGCTATATCAACGATATTGTCCTGGGTATTCTGCAGTTGCTGCGCTGCTATCCGCGCGTGCTTTACATCGATATCGACGTCCATCACGGCGATGGCGTAGAAGAAGCGTTTTTCTCAACTGATCGCGTCATGACCGTATCCTTCCACAAATACCAGCCTGAGGTCTTCTTCCCCGGCACTGGTGGACTAGACGACAACGGGCCTAAGAGCGAGCACAACCCGGGCGCTCACCATGCACTCAATGTACCCCTTAACGACGGCATCACTGACGAGCAATACGGCTGGCTATTTGAGAACATTATTGGGAAAATCAACGAGACCTTCCGGCCCTCGGCCATCGCTCTCCAATGCGGCGCGGACTCGCTGGCTGGTGACCGCCTTGGTCGCTTTAACCTGCAAGTCCAAGGACATGGCGCATGCGTCCAATATTGCAAGAAGCTCAATATCCCAATGATCATCTTTGGTGGTGGCGGTTACACCCCGCGCAATGTCGCCCGTGCCTGGGCCTATGAAACCTCCATCGCCATCGGCTGCCAGACCAAGATCCCTGAAATCATTCCGCAGCACACGCCATGGCGCGAGCACTTTATCCATGATACCTTGTTCCCTACGCTCGAGCAGATATTGGGCGAGCCAAGAGCAAACCGCAACTCGCCAAAGCGCCTGCAAGAGATAGTACAGCACGTGCACGAGCAGCTGCGGTTCGTCGGACACGCGCCCAGCGTGCAGTCCCAGATCATCCCTCCTGATCTGGGTGGTATACGGGACGACGTCGAGGACCGGCTGAAGGAAGAAAATGAGGAGAAAGATGAGAATCTGAGGAGAACCCGGGAGGAAGGTCTGGGAATTCAGGGTGAATACTAGTGTGTTGTTCGCCTGTATATGTCAAGGAATGTGTGGTGTCTTATGGCCAGGCAAGTCACTCATAGTTGCCTCTCGCTTGTGATAGCGGAAGAGGAAGAGAGGTTGAGTTCGTGTGATACCAGGTTATGTAGGAGGAAAGTAGACATGAGATAAATGACAAAATGAAGTGATAACCGCTCTTCATTTTGCCTGTGCTTCCATGATATGTGTGTGCTATGAAACGCTTTGCTACCCGTTGCCATGCAAGTTGAACAAACAAACTAACTGATCAAGCAAATATAAAAAAGCGACGAACAGCCCTGTTACTGGTCTGCCTGACGATGTCAATATCCAAATATTCGCGTCTCTCCCTGATCCTCCCTCTCGCCCACCCTCACAAAACCCCTTCTCCTTTTCCCATCCATTTAATATTACAACATCCACTTTCCAGCGCCCTTTTAGTCCCATCTCGTCTCACGAAACGCTCCCTCGGCTTCGTGCTCCAACACTTTTCTTCTCATGGCCTTCGCCTTCATGGTAACAAACGCCACAAGCGCAATGCCTACGGCCAAGCCGAGACTTAGCAACATGACATTAACAGGTACCGGGTTGCCGTGAAAGGTCTCGTGGAAGAGGAAGTCCAAACCGGACTGTGAGAAGTTGAACAGGCCCGAGAGACAAATGATCATTCCGTACACGGTGCCGAAGGTTCTGAAACCAAATACTTTGGCGCTATAGTCCGATACGGCTGTATAGTAGAAGGGTCGGTAAAGCACAAAGAGGCAGATGTTGGCATAAGCGGCCCAGGTTTGAGGAATGATGCCGAAGATACCAATAGTGGTAGCGCAAGTAACGAGGGCGGTCAGGACACTAGCGGTACTAGTGTGGTCGAGAAACATGCCGATAAAGGGAATCGAGATTAGACCGCCAAGCGGGAGGGCGATGTCAAAGAAGTTATTGATCTCGGTAGCCTTCTCTGGCGAGTGGAAGATGGCTTCGTACTGAGGATGGATGGTGGCGACAAAGTAGTTGATGCGCGTCATCTGGATGACAGTGAAGGCACAGATCAGGATAAACCAGGGCGATTTAATCTGTTCCCAGGCATGGGAATGGTGCATGACACCCCACACACCAGATATCTCATTCTTCCGCTCCTCACGCTTGGCCTGTTTGTCGGCCCTCGCGGAGCCAAGCAGATCGTGAACGCCCTCGATAACGGAGGCGCGGTGCATGCGCTCCTCCTCTTGAAGCAGGGCCGTGTGCTCGTCGATCTGGTCGTATGGCTCCGGAGACGGCAGCGGCTCCTCAATTTCCTCGACCAACTCACCAACAGTCTTGTACGACTGTGAAGGTAGGATGAAGAACTGACACAGGACGATGATGGCGGGAACAACAAGATAGGCCAAGAAAAACCTGCGGTGGTCAAAGGCACCTTCGCTCTTTTCGTAAACAACACGATAAATGAGAAACAGAGCACTTGATGCGTCAAAGGCGCCCGTTAGTAGAGCCAAGACCAGGCCTGAGTTCTTGGGGAACGCGTTTGATAGCTGGAAAGAGCTGATATAGGTGAAGGGCCCGCCCAAGGCGAGAAAGAGGTACCCGAAGAGAAGGCCGTCGAAGGGCACGCTGCTCTCAAAGGCCATCAAGACAGCGCCGATGGCAAGGAAGACACTCCCGAGGAGACCACAAACACGCGGGCCATAATGGTCAAGGATCGCGCCGATTGGCAGAGCAGCAACATTGGTTGCCACGGCGGCGACAGTGAACATAAGGTTAAGATGCATCTCGATGCAGGTGTTCTCGCTGACGGCGCTCTGGGCCGAGCAGACGTCCTTGTAGGCACCCTCCCGCTTAAGGACGGGCTTGATGGCGGCATACCCGAAAACAACACCGGCGGCGAAGAGGCAGTAGATGACAGTCACGGTGACTTGGACTGATAATCACAGACGAGATGCTGGTGGTAAGCTAAGGCAGCGCTTCATGGTAGTTCGTAGGGGCAAAACCTACGCATGCGCTTCCACTTGGGGACCTCAAAGGCGCCCACGGCGTGGACCGTGTCCAGAGTGGGAACCGGATCCCATTCTTGCGGGAGGGGGTTGAAGCTCAGCTTCCGATCTCGGGTCGAGGCATCAGAGCTCCGCCTCGACCGCTGGTCGTGCAGAACCGTGAAGGTCTCGAGCGAGGAGACGCGATTCAGCGACATGATGGGTTGCCAGCGACAAGTGTGGCAAGAAAGCGACAGGACAAAGAAACACCAGGAACCACTGGGCGGCTGGGCGAGGGACGGACGAGGTTTATCAAGCGGACCCAGGACCCAGGACCCAGCAGGCTGGAAGGTTCACCAACGGCTTGTAGGTTGGCTGGGGGGAGGATGCCTGCTCGCTTGCACGGCACCTGGTTCGTCAATGGCGTGCACTAGCAAACCCCGGCTGGTGCTTCTGGAGGGGTGGCCCCACCCGGCCTTGATAGCCCGAGCTCCGGAGAGGGTGGGGTGAGATATGAGATAACGTGCTTCAAGACCGGCCCGCGACGCTGATCTGACGCCCCGGGCCATATCAGTATGGCTTCTCGGCGGCCTGATAACTCCAGAGGCAAGATAAGCTGCGTTGGAACTGAAAGATGCTCCTCGACACCCTCTCAGAGCTTCCGCGATGGCCAACCTGAAGGAAACCCGGGGAGGCACGCTTGTGCACACGGGCATACATGCGCAAGCGGGGTTGTTGCGGAGAGTTGCCTCTGGACCGATCGCTTTTAACCACTGCATTGCTCCATCCATCTTGACCATGCAGCTACATGATCCACTGAAGCTGCGAAATGCGAACCCAGCGGCAGATCCACCGAAGCGGGGCGTGAAAAGAGAAAAACTCAGTTGTCCATCGCCTCCACTATTGCTTCCTTCGGCGACTCGACCACTCGACTTGCCCAGAAGGGTTCTCCGAGAGGTGAGAAACAAACCCCGCTCGGGGTCGAATTGGAGAAGTCAGGTGCCGCGTCAGTCGCCGTCATTGAAGACCAATCAATGGCCATAGCGCAATGAGACAAGCCACCCCGCTTATGCAAGGCTGCCGAGACTCGACTCGAAGGCTGCAGGAGTCCGTGTTGCTTTGAGGGGAAGGTAACCAAGTTGTGGCAATTGTCTCCCATCCACCTCATTGGCGCGACAGAAGTCCTCGGGGGCGATGAGGGAGCTCTTGAGGTCACAACCTTGGTGGATCTGATGCAAATATGCCTTTCTTTAGTCAAGATACTCGGCTGAGCAACCAGAGCGGTTGTCTACTGGTTGTCGCCTCCGCCATTGATATGGTCCGTGCACATGGGCACCAGCTCCAGCAGTGGGGCTTGAGAAATCCTTGCATGGATGGATGGCTCATTTGTACCGGCTTATCAATAAGCCTTTTGCAAGGGTCTTTCGAGGATTGAAAGATTCAATCAGGCCTCTCCAGTAAACGGTCAAACATACCTAGGTCCGTCTGGACCGTGGGTAGCAACAGGAAGATGAGCTTTTTCGCACTAGTCTGGGAACCCTTTCCGTACCTGGCCGGATAATCCGTTTGAAGGCTCAGGCCAAAAGAAAGGTCCCTTCTGACAGTGCGAAAGATGCCCACTTACTGTTGAGACCGCCCATGGTTTGATTATGGCATGTCATCTCCCATTCTGAAAAGGTCTTTCACGATGCAGTCAAGGCCTTGCTGTTCCGACACAGAGCTATGTGAGGATTCTGGCAACGCATTTTCGCGCAGAGAAGAGAGCCCCCCTTTTCTTTTGTGCCAGAGCCTTCGTATGTCGACGCTGTATCGCCAAAACTGATGATCTTCATCAACTTATGCAGTAGATCGGAGTGCTGAGGAAGCTCGAGACCTTGTTGTAGCAAGCAACTGTTCCGAACTTTGAAACACCCAGCACGTGGTTGTCGAAGTTCACCAATAGACGGCCGATGCTGACGGAGTAGGGCTAGCCGTTAACTGTCAAACTGGAACAAAACCGTGGACGGATGAGCCACCCGGGCATATTTTGCTGCTGCGTCGCTGGTGGGGAGCCTCGTTGTCTGGTTCCCAGACAGAACAGCGCCCATCCGTGGGCACTGACTGCTGCTTGCCCTCTGACAGCCGTTCTTAGTAGGCGAGCGGGAATGCGTCGGAATTTTGGTGGAGACACTTGGTGTCACAGGGGAGACCAATTTCCCAAGATTTGGCTTCTCAGGCGCTTTCAAATTGCTTGCGTGGGCGCTTCGGCTCGATGTTTGGCGGCTGATAAGTCGTCGGACTTTAGATGCAATGTCTACGTTGCGTGTGAGTACCTTCTCACACAAGCGAGTCTCGATATGAATCTGTGTCACCCTTCTTTGTATGGTGTTGCGGGAAGATCAACGGTAAGAGCGCTTCCTTTGATATATGGTGCCCCATCTCGGTAGAAGCCTTTGCGCAGGTACGGGACGAGATCGATATCAGCAGCCCAAAAATAACCAAGCCAGGCGTGGAAGCGTGGCAACGCGGGCGACGTGGTCCGAGCTTTGTTGTGTTTCGCAGATGTCCCGATGCCCCCGCTGTCGATCTCGCAATGACGGGGCCACCACCTCTCACAGGGCATCCCCTTTTTCAGCCCCCAAAAGTAGACCAAGATGGAATTACAGCTCCAGCACCAACAACGCGGACAGGCGCTCAATGCCATGTCGGCAAATGCAACGAGCATTATGATTCAATGCAAGTGTCCAATGTAAAAGCAGATAACCGCTCGCGTCCCAGAAGCGTCCTCGAAAGCGCTTGCTGGATGCGTTCAATGGCCATCCCGTGGTCAATCACCCCCAAGCCTCATAAGCGCCCGGCGGAAGAGGCCAATCACAGCCGACTTTCTTCAGCCATCCCGGTCGAGCAGGGTGTCGATGGGCTGCCGCCAGCTCCCGGTTCCTTTCCGCCGCGGCCACACCCCTGGACCTTGGCCGGTGGTCAAGTCTGGTCGCACAGTCCCAGTGGTTGCAGCTGGTTTGGCCTGCGTATCTGGCCGCATATTCCATGACCTCCTCTCCCGTTCTGGATCTCCATGATTATTTTTTGCTACCGTGACACTTTTGTTTCATCTTTCCGACTGCTGCCATTCACAAGCTTCAGCTTTGCGACTTACTTGCGCGAATCTTGCGACGACTGGCGCGTCCTGTCTGCTCTGTCCTGCTACTCGGCGTGCATTAGTTGAGAGCCGAAGAGGGGTTTGTCTCGCTGAGGCCTTGGCAAGCAGGCCGCCTTCACCCCGCGCAGCCCGACCAACCTGGAAGCAACCAAGCTGTCGATACCCGCACACTGAAGCCATCATCGCCAGACACCTGAAACCACTTGGGCGAAGACGTTTGTAACGCCTTGCTACTGTGCAACGTCCTTGCGCGTCCGCCGCGAACCCCACTCGCTACGCCTGGCGGTTGACCGGCCACCATCGGCACTGTCAAGATGGCGACCCGATCGCGCGATGTGCCTGATGAGGAGCTTTTCATGAGCAGGCCCGGCCCGACCTCTGACGACTGCGATAGCCCGACCGTTGAGCCCTTGAGGATATTCAAGCCACAGAGCCCGAAGCCTTCGGACCGTTTCAAGTACCCCACGCCCCCAACGTCCTCATCGGCAGCCTCGAGCTCGGCCTCGTCGAAACCCGCCGCTGCCGCCTCCCTCCCGCCGCTGCCAGACTTTCCAATGCCCTTCGGCGCCTCCAGCTCTGCGGCACCTCTGCCATATCCCGATGACACGAGTCGCAAGACCACTCCATCATCCTCGAAGCCTTCTCGTCTTCCTTACCCCGATGACGGTCGCAAGGCCAGCCCCTCGCCAGCGAACCGCATCTACACGAACACCCCGCCCGCATCCTCAAGCTCCCCGGTCCCAACCATGAGCCCGGCCGAGAAGAAGGGCGGTCTTGCGGAACGGCGTGGGACGGCTCCCAAGCCCCTACAGAGCCCCGACAGTCCCGGTGCGGATAGGGATGAGCTGTTCGTCAAGCCGATCAGGCCGGTAGAGCAGCCGTCGCATCTTTCGCAGTCATCCCAGGCACCGGCACCGAAGATATCGAACGCGTACCAGCAGAAACCTTACTACCCTCCTCCGGGGGGCTCGGCTCGCAAGAACTCGGGCCTCCAGGAGCCCAACATCAACCGCTTTTCGTCCACTGCATCCACCTCAACGACGAGAGCCAGCCGTGGATCGCCCCCGCCTCCCGAGACGCCCATCGTCGACCTCCCTGGTGGGGGCATCGAAGCCCGGTACGCTGCAGCTGGCATCTCTGGGACTGCAACCTTGACTAGCCTCCAAGCCTCGAGCGCCGCAGCCCAATCGCGGCTGGCACAGTACGGCGGGCAGCCCCCACAAGCCCAGCCGCAGCCGGCTCGCCCATGGACTCCTACCGAGAGCCCTGATCAACATCCGTTCGGCCCTCCTACTGTTTACCAGGGCTCTGACGTGGTAACCGATCCGACGCCGCCGCAGCAGCCTGCTTTCAACCTGCCTCCCAACCCCAGCCAGCCGAGCCAAGCTCCTGCGGGCTCCAGTCTCCAAGTGAGTGTGCTCGAACAGGACTTCGCGCGCATGCAAGCCTCGACTCCGCCTCCCGCGTATACCTCTGTAAACCCCAGCACTGGCGCGGCTTATCCGAGCGAAAAGGGCCGCCCTGCGCAAGCCGGCGCCAATGTCACTGCCAACTCCAACGCGGCATCGAAGCAGGGCGCCGCTCTGGGCCCGAACGCCAGGCCAAGTCCCGCTCCGTCTGGCTCTTCTATGGGCCAAAAGCCGTCACAAGCGGCAGCTGCCGCTATCCCCGCCGCCTCCTCCTCTGCCGCCGCCGCTGCTGCGATTTCGGCTCATAATGCTGGCCACCCGGCACTTGCCAACGCTGGCCATCCCGCCCTTACAAACGACAGCAAACAAGGGGCCGCACAAAACGGGCAACCAGCACTGACACACACTCCCTCGCTTCTTGCTGCTGCGACATCCCCCCCTCCACTGCCCGAGGGATGGATTGCGCACCTGGATCAGAACTCTGGTCAGTATTATTACATCCATCTTGCCACGCAAGCTACACAGTGGGAGTTCCCCAAAGGGCCCAACCCCCTTTATCACGACTCTGCTCCGCTGTCGCCTACGGCTTCAACATATGGCAACCCTCTTGGATCGCCATTCTTGGGCGGCGGTGGCAAGGCTGGTCTCGCATCTCCCATGTTCCAGCAACCACAAACGCCGGGGTACGCCGAGAGCATTCTGAGCGTTGCAGCATCTGCAGCGCCTTCGACTGCCGGCTTCACGGGCCCTCCCCCTAGTGCCGGGGTCGACGTGTATAAGGTCATGCCTACCAATGGCGTCTACTTCGGCCCTTATCTGCGCTACGTAAACATGGATTTGGAGAAGGGCCGGTGGCTTGGTAGTATCCTCATCGTTACGGATGCCCCGCAGCCACCGACCATACATATTCACCTCAGCAATGACTTGTCACCAAACCCTCGCCAGCTATTTCCCCAGAACATCTTCACGCACCAGAGGTGGTCGTTCTACAAGTATGACATGGATCTTCAGATGTCCGACCAGGGGACCGAACGGTGGACCTACGCGGTTACCTCCCATCTGGGGTGTACCCGGTACGAGTTTGTTGTCGCCGGGCGCTATGAAACTGGCTGGCGTATGGTTGCGCACTCGGGCAACGATTTTGCCACATCTACCAACCAGAACGAGAGAGCGAAGCTTGGCGGAGTTGGCTTCATGTGGAAGGACATGCTCCAGAAGAATGTAGAGTGTGGTGGCTTCCACGTCCAACTCGGGCTAGGCGACCAGATTTACGGAGATCGTCTGTGGAAGGAAGTACCACTTCTGAGACAGTGGCTCGGGATGCAAGGAAGAGAAAACCGCAAGAATACGCCGTGGACAGCAAGACACGAGGAGGATGTCTCCCATGCGTATTTCCATTACTATACCAGCCATTTCGATCAGCCGTTCATGCGGGAAGCGTTCGCGCAGATCCCGCACGTTCTCCAGATCGATGACCATGATATGTAAGTGCCTACAGTATCCTATACATCGTTAGGCTCCGTCTTACTGACATTCGCCCAGTTTTGACGGCTTTGGATCCTACCCGGATTACATGCAGCAGTCTGCAATCTTCAAGAATATTGGCCGCATTGCGATCGAGATGTATCTCTTGTTCCAGCACCACACAACAGTCGAGATTCTGCGGAACGTCAGCCACGACATGGATTTGTTCACCATCACAGGCTCTGGATGGCACTTTGTCAAGTATCTTGGGCCTGCAGTTGTGGCCGTCGGGCCGGATTGTCGGTCTGAGAGGACACAGACCCGTGTAATGGCTGGCCCGACGTATCAGGGCCTCTTCCCAAAGGTTGCGACGCTACCACCAAGTGTACAGCACTGCATCTGGATGCTTTCGGTGCCTGTTGTATACCCAAGACTGGAGACAATGGAGACGATGGCCAACACAATCGCCGCAGGCAAGAAGGCGGTGAACACAACGTACAATATCCTCGGAAAGGTGACGAGCTCAGTAGCGGGTGTGGTGGGAGGCAAGGAGATGGTACAGCAGGGCTTCAAGGAGGTCAAGAAAGCGGTTGGTAAGACCGGATTGATGGGCAACGTGCTCAACCAATTTGGCGAGTTCGATATTGCCGAGGAGCTCAAAGACCTATGGACACATGAATCTAAAGACTTGGAGCGCACATACCTGATCCGGACTCTGCAAGGTATCGCCTCGCAGAAGGGCATTCGGATGACGTTTCTGTCAGGAGGTTGGTTCCCCCCCCAATTCTGTCATGTTGCCAATTCTAACATTTCCTCCCAGACGTCAACTGCTCCGGAGCCGGCCTTCTACATGATCCATCGCACCCAAGTGACCACAAGACCATGTATCAGGTGATCGCCTCTCCCGTCGTCGCCGCTCCGGCATCCAACTATCTTCTCAAGATGTTGCATAATAACAAGCTGCTGTACGTCCCCCAAAACGGCAGCAAGTCCACCCACGAAGTCAGCGATACCAAGGAGGACATGATGGAGATCTTCCATACCGACGCCACGGGCACCGCGCGTGAGTACAAGAAGCTAATGGCACGTCGTAATTACGTCGCCATCGTGGCATACGACCCTGATGCCGTTGCCGCTGGTCAACAGGCCGGCATGCAACAGTACGCGGCTAGTGTTGCGAGCGGTCACTCCGGTGGCCTGAGCAAGCTGAGTCTAGCGGTGGATTTTGTCGTGCAAGGAGATGGGGCGTTCCAGTCAACAACTAAGTACGGTCCGGTAATTGTGCCGCATCTTGAGTTTGGACATTAAAGAACCGGGGGCCTCCCTGCTTTGGATTTGATGAGACGAGATGGGATGATATATAATTGGATTTGAAAGAGTGAAACTTTGTTGTTCTTAACTCTACTTCTTCTCGCCATTTTTGTCAAAGCGGTCAGGCTGAGATTTTACATGTAGCGGTATTTTTGATACTCCCGAAGAAGATGAATCATGTTTAAATTACCGCCCCGGTTCTGTTAAACGCATCTGTAAGTTCCCGAATAAGAGGCCATCACAGGTTGATAGGTGAAATCGCTTGGAGCGAATTTCTTCCTTCCATCACGTAGGTTTTTATTCATTATGGGCTGTCCATTACTATGCCCCTTGATTTTGTTGAGAGATCGTGTCAGTTTCTGACGTGAAATGACCAGTTAGGTCTCCAGCTTCTCCAGGCACCGTTTAAATGACTATCTATCATTTTCCGTTATGTTTTCGTTTCGTCAGACCTCTTAAGTTATTCCAGCCCGAAAATCTCCTTAATCTGCTTGATAGTATCGTCCGGACCAGTCACTGAGTGACCAATGGTGCGGGGATCCTCATAGATCTCGTAGTCGTTTCCACCGGGGAAGGTCTTGTCGCCGAAGAAATGCACAGTTGTGTATGAGATGCCGTTGGGCTTCTTGGCCTCGGCCTCGAGATGACTGAGGCAGTATGTCTTGTCCCAACCGGTGGGGAACACATCGAATGAGATCTGGCCACCGATAGAGAAGCTATGTGAGCACGGTTTGTTAGCCAACTATCATTTTATTTCACGGGATTCGAATTTAATAATAATGAGTGGGAGGTTTTACGTGAGGCCGAGGTGCCCGAACTTCTCCTTCAGCTTCTGGACGAAGGTCTCGCGGATGCCGTGCTCCTTGTCGTACTTCTCGTAGTCGTCGCGCTCCTGCGTGCTGGCGTTACGGCCAATAGGGGATACGTTGATCATACCGTTTCGGAATTCGAGGAAGGTTCCGCGCATGACGGGGATGTCGAGGTCGGCGATGTGGTGCAGGATGAAGCGCGCCAGATCCTTGTACTTGTCCTCGCCGATCCACTTGATGAAGCTCGTGGAAGGCAGCTCTTCCCCCAGCTTGTAGGCTGTCAGGCCGTTCTCGGGGAAGCAGAAGTCGAAGAGCTCCCGCACATCGACTCCCGCTGGGTCGCCGAGCTGCTCCTGCTGCTTGGGAAAGTTGCTGCCGCCGACGTAGCCAATGGCAACCTTTTGGCGCAGACGGGAAAGGAGGTCGAGCATCTCGGGAGTGGCATCCTGGAGAGAGAGTTAACCATTTTGGCCATCGAACCGTGAAGTGGGAAAGCATACCCCCCGAGCGGGTGTAAGAGTCTTGTCGACATCGAAGAGGGCGATTGTGTTCTTGAGCTCGCGGCCCTCGAGAGGTGGGTAGGAAGGCATTTTTGCTGCGGTTTCTCTGACTGCAAACGCTCACTCGCTCCTTCTAAACGCAATGAAAGCAGAATATTTGCTAAGTATTGAGATATAAAGAGAAGCTGAGGTTGAAGACTGTCTCTCGAAGTTTCGGTGAAGGGTAGAGGACGGCGTACGAGGGGTTCGTTGATGCCCCACGTTCCCGTTTTGGGGAAGCTTGTTGGAGGGGCGCTGATTCACTGGCCCAGGCCCCACTTGCCGCTGTCGGTGCGGGACAGGGGGAATTGACTTTACTTTACTGTGTACAAGCTTCAGGCCAAACTCATTGCGCCATGACATGACCGGGCAGCAGCTAGACACGAGATACACGTCACCCGTTACACTCATCTATGACCGTTTCATCCACGAAGTTGCTTAGAGTACCGCCAAGACATCAATATCAGACCTCCTGAAAATAGTACTACCTGGTCAAGAGCTCCTTCATGCAATAAATACACTTACACACATGCAAGGAAATTCAAGTGGCATGATCCGAAAGCCGGTTGGTGGTGTTGGAGACCCTGTTTATATGGTAAGCAACCAGCTATTCCGTGCTATATTGGCTTCTACTTACTCAGAAGCGATATGGTCGTCTATGATATGTGACGAAATCTGTGAAATGGAAGTTATCTCATATTTTAGCTCGAATAACCACCACTAGCTCACATCACCACCTCCTCGGTATATCTCCCTCTCATACAATGTCAACGGCGCTAGCTCCAGGGTACGCTCAAAGTTTTCTTTGGGGGAATTATGCCTAGCGCTTTTTATCAACAGATATTCCGTACAGCGTATAACCAACCATTTTCGCCATCCCCTACCCGACATCCAAAGTCCTGTGATCCGTGTCAAGCGTGCAACCCCCAAACTTCAATTCTTGTAGTGGCTTCCTCAAACTACACAAACAGAGTTGGACTTGCAAAGGGTTTTGCTGGTCCCCACTAATTCTCTAGTTTAGTCCTATCGGCTAGGGTAGTCTTCACTTCGATCCCCGAATATTTATTGATCCAACCTAGGACCTCGCGATGCCAGACAAGGGAGTTCTCAGGCTTAATGACCCACTATTACGGCGGTATGATTAGCCACATGTATTCTACCAAAGCCATGGAGGTGAACTTACGTGATTTTCGTCGGGGAACATTAGCAACTTGCTTGGAATGCCTTTGGATTGCAACACGTTGAATGGTGACAGGCCCTCCGTGATTGGCAGGCGGTAGTCAAGCTCGCTGTGAATAATCTATACGGTGAATGATGTTAGTGAATGGTGAGGCCTTTCGATTAAATTTGGAGCAGCTGCGGGCTGGTACTTACAAGCTGTGGTGTCGCCCACTCGTTGACGTGTTGAGCGGGGTCCCATTTCTCATACCCAGGGCGGTTGTCGTAGATTGTGCCCTCGAAATCATGGATTGGGAAGAACAGTTCCTCTGTGCTCCACTGGTTGAGAGTGCTGAATACTCCGTCATGGCACACCAACGCCTTAAACTTGCGACCGAGGGGATGTCCCTGGATCCAATCTTGGGATAATAGTCAGTATCTTCCTGTAAGGGATAAGGAAATCGGATCCCATACTTATCATATACCCGCCGTAGCTCGCTCCCAAGGCAACGGCCCTGTTGGTGTCGACATAAGGCAGGTTATCTGAAATGTGCTCAAAACAAGCCACCAGATCGTTATAGGGCCTGCCACCCCACTCGCCTTTGATTCCGTCCTGAAGAGCCATGCCGTAGCCCGAACTGCCGGTCGGGTTAGGGGTGACTACGACGTATCCCTGTTCAGCGAAGATGGCCGGATTCCACCTCGTGCTCCAACCGTCCAGCCAAGCGCCCTGTGGGCCGCCATGTATCAAAAAGGCCAATGGATATTTCTTGTTTTTATCAAAATCCGAGGGCCGCAACACCAAAGCGTGGACGGGATAGCCTCCAGCCCCCTTGAACCAAATATCGCTGCAGCTGGAACGACTGAGACCGAAGGTCTTGCCTTGCTTGGAGCCAGATGAAACCACAGAAACGGTGCCATGCGAGGGGTCAATGACACTGTAGCAACTGTTATCGATCAAGGATGAACTTGTCACGAAGAGCTTCTGCGATGAGTCGCTCAGCAGACGGAAGTCTCCCACGCTGCCATCGACGGTCTTAACCTCTGTGGGAAGCTCCTTGGCCTTGGCCGGATCTGCCGGGAGTTCCCAGACCAAAGTTCGGCCCTGGTGTTCAGCAGTCGCATAGAGGGTTGAGTCGTCCGAACTCCAGATTACAGACTCGGGGCGGTAATCCCAGCCGCCTTCTCCATCCTTGGTCGCGTAGAACTCTTCTGCCTTCTCGAGATTATCAACATCGCGAAGCAGTAACATCCGCGGCTTGTCACTTTCGTACTGCTTGCTTCGCATCCGGGTGAAAGCTACTTTGTGACCACAGTGCGAGAACACTGGTGTTTGGGTGTAACCCTCGAGGTCAGGCGTGTCTACGATCTTGGGGGACGGTGCCTTGGGTTCGGTAAACTCGGAGATCGGGATGAAGTAAAGATCAGTCTTGGTGTAGGAAGCAGGGTCCAGCTTCTGATCCTTGGCGACAAAGACCAGGCCCTTTGGTCCGATGTCGAAATCCCCGGTTCCTCCGAAAGGGGCCACTGGAGACGAGAGCTCCGTGCCGGCCAAGGCATTGACGAGGCTGCCGCCAGCAAGTAAGTACTTCCCGTCGCGCTTTTCCAACGCGCTGTACCAGATGGAATTGCGGTTCTCAGTGAGCCAGGTGTCCCAATGGCGAACAAAGAGACTGGAGTAGATCTTTGCGCTCGAGTGCGGCTTCTTCTCCGTCTCAAGATTCGCTAGACTCCCATCGGGGGTAGCTAGAGCTGAGCACGCCAACGCAATGCGGCCGCTTGGGAGTTTCTTGACCTTCAAGTTAGAAAGGGCGCCATCAATGGTAGCAACTATATGGCGGCTACCAGATTGTGATGTCTGTCTCAGCAAGGCACTTACTCCTGAAGCCTAGGGGAGGATACTTACGCAGGGCCCCCAGGCTGGGATACACTGTCCGCAACCAGCAAGGTCTTGCCCTTCTCGGCACCCTTGAAGTAGATGAATTCATCGTCCCCGATCCACGTCGGTTCACTAGAACCGAGATCTTCGACCAGCAAAGTCGACTGGCCCGATTCGATGTCCAGAACACGGAACTGGGATGTCTTCTTGTGGCTCTCAAACGAGTAGGTTGTCACTGTAAACAGCGCCTTAGTGCCGTCGGGGCTGGGAACTGCGGCGGAACGGCGAGGAGCCGACAGCATCACCTCCGGGGTGAACTTGATCGCTTTGAGTGTCATCTTGCTGCCTCCTCGTCTCGTCCGCTCTTGAGAAAACCACGAGTCAAGAATTGAGGAAATACCGGCACCAATGCGCTTGGAAAAGGGCTGACAACGTGGAATATATGTACCGGGTGGAAGCCGGGAGCTCGGTGCGGAGACAAAGAGAGGGGTCAAGCCACCGAGCACCGTAACGGCGATATGGAGTAGCGCAAGAACCCCGCACAGGGCAATGTTCACGATTATCGCAGCCACCCACGCGTAGCACTCGCGCATTGCGTCCCTTGTCGCACGGACTGGGCTGGTCATGGTCGTCGATTGTGGTCTTGATCAAACATCTCGAGTCTGCCTGCCCAACCCGATGCTTGGCATATGTCCCTATATGGCTAACTACCAGGCTCCCAAATGCCTCCTTCCGTAGGTGTGACCCGCGAAGGGTAACCTGTAAAGAATTATATCATGCGTCTTACTTTCAAAGCTATATGGAGCTCGAGCTCAGCTCAACCCCAATAACAAGCTGTCGAGAAGCTGACTGTTGCTGATGCGCCACTTCCCCTATTGACCTATTTTCTCCAATCGTTGACGCTGACGGGAATTGTCCGAACATTTCGGTCTAAAAAAAAAAGGTCTCTCTGCGCAAAACGCCGTCAGAGGGAATCGCACACGACACATGGGTCGTAAGCAAAACAGGACTTACATTTATAGAGCTTTACTTGGCTGTGATAGGTCTGGCAGTGAAGACCGACAAATCTTGAAAATGTGTATTACAAGGCCCCTCGAGAATATGACACAACCTGTATAAATCTATGACCTGACTTGACAGTATTATGGCATCTTCTCCACTGGCTTGGTCCCCTTTTCTCTGGGTCAGAGCCGTCAGTAACCACATCCGCGGCCCCCCGATCGTAGAAAGCTGCCCACCGGGTCCCACGGGCAATATCGTCCATATTTTCCAGCCATTGAGGGTCTAGTAGAAGAACTGCGCGAGCAGTTTCCCAGAGTTCTAGGCGTTAGCCACAGAAAAGCAAATGGCATATATGTCTAGGAAAAGAGTCAGCGGGCTAATTTGCTCAAGGGCCGAAGATGTCCATACCTAGGTAGATAGCCGTAAAAAGAACCATACCTCAGGGGGCAGCCGCCCGTCCTTCCCATACCTAACTCCAAATCACGTTTTCCCATATCCATATCCCAAATCCCACGCCAAGAAACACACAACCCCATCACGGACGCCTTGCTGTAGAAGCCAAAATTCGACCAGTCGCTCACTTCCTAACCGCCCCAAAGTTCGTCCTGATTTTCTTCGTCTCCCTTGAGTCGGTCTCGCTATCGTCCTGCGCGGCAGCGGCGGCAGCTGCAGCAGCCGCAGCCGCAGCGACAGTCTTCTTGCTCTTCTTCGACGCCCCAGACGCCTTTCCTGCCGTGGCCGACGTCGGCGTTGGCGCACCGGACCCGCCGTCCTTGTCCTTATTCCCCCCAGCAAACGAAGTCGATAGCGGAGTCGGCGCATGCGATGCGGGAGTCGAAGCGGGAGTCTGCGCGTCCTGGATGTTCGTACGGGGAATCAGACTTGACAAACACACATCAAAGCCGCGTATACAGTAGCAGTGGAGGAAGCGAGGGGTTACGGGGAAACATACCGAGTTCGCATTGTAGGAGATGGAGCTCCTCGAAAACACCCTGTTCGCCTCAGTCAAGCCAGTCTTGCGCCGCGCAGCAGCCGCGGTGCCCGTGCCCTTGGTGTAGTTGTCGAATCCCATGATAATATTCCCCGCGGGCGTGGTCTCGAGGTATTCCGTCTCCTTCTGGTAGATTGAGTCCTCCTGCGCAGCCTGTTACATTTCGCCGTTAGCACTATTTGGCATTGTTGTTTGCGCGCGCATGGCGCTGGGCTTTCGTAATCGCCGGGGGTAGTTCTCACGAGGCGCTTCTCTAGAGTTCGTTTCCTAGCAATCAGCTCCTTCAAATGCTGTCTCTGTTTCTCGTAGAAGGGGATGCCGGCGGCGGCGTCGCCGGCCCCCGCCGACTTGGGCGGGTTCTGTTCCGTCATCCTCACAATCTTGGGTTTATAGCCGGTAGAAATGCCGCTGGGGGTTGGAAGTTTAGTGTGGTTACTACTGGGCTCGGCGGTGTCGTTGAGCGCGTCGCTGTTGGTAACGCTGTGACGGCGGATTGCGATTGCGATTGCGGTGTCGGTCGCTGAGGCATGGAGGACCTGGAGTGGCCGATGCATTTTGGCCTTGGCTCCATCCTGTTGACATAGGAGGCTCTGGCCAATTAAAGCGCAGAACACCCCCGGGTCACCAAGCTGGAGTCGCATTTTCGAGAGCGCTCCTCCGGGCTCCTCCGGCATGCATTCGTGTTCAAACAATGCAGCTTGTGTATCGCAAAGGAGACAGGGGATTAACCGGTTGTGTACTTTTAGGTTAGATGTTTACAATTGATTTGCCGCTACCGCCCCATTGACACTAAAGGAGACGGCAACACAGACGTCACCTCACCAACACAGACCTAGCATGTGAAAGTTCACCCGTTTTATCTAGCTACTTATTTTGGCCTGTCCAAGAACCATGTTGCCCTGAAGACTGTTCAGACAGAATCAGGATCGTGTTTGTTTGTAGGGGATGAGTTCTCACAAAGCCTCATGCCAAAGACAAGAGGTCAAGCCACGAGTATACGGAGGTGATGCGGTACGCAATTATGTCCCACTGGACCTGAAGGAAATCTTCAAGTGCGGTTAGCCTCATCATTGGTAGGGCCGCTCTGTGACGAGGATCTCATCTTCTTGATTTTCTCCTTGAGTTCTTTCTCGCGCAGCTCATTGGCTAGTTTTGTATCATTCTGCAATGAGTTAGCCACTGTCTAGCCGGCAACTCGCTAAGATAAACGAACTTACCAGCTCCGCGGCCCCGGCCGTGGGGGCATCATGAGAGGATTGAGGTCTGTCTTTGGCGCCCGAACCATTAGCCACGGAAGAAATTGAAGATGCAATGGAGCCCTTCCGGGCTCTGGGGCTCCTGGAGCCGTCACCGTTGTCGCGGTCTTTCTGTCTTCGAGGACCCCGCGGACTCCGCGAGCGATCACGGGAGGAGCCTCGACGCCGTACAGGACTTCTGCTACGTGTCATACTACGACTCGGGGACCTCTTCCGACGCTTGTCCCTCCTAGGTGAAGCGCTTCTGCTATCTCGTCTAGAGCGTCGCGGTGGAGTGCGGCTAACGGACCGAGAATATCGCGAGGATCTTGATCCCGAACTAGAACGGGACCGGCTGTAGCGTTGCTTCCTCGATCTTGATACTCCGGCTACGGCTCCGACTCGGAGATGTAGAATAACGACGGCGCTTAGGAGCCGGTGAGCCGCGCTTCGACGGAACTGATCGGGATCGAGAGCGAGTGGGGGAACGGCCGCGTCGCTCCGGTGTGCGCCGTGGCGATCTGCGTCGTTTCTGTGACTCTCGGTGAGCAGGAGGGGTACGGGATCGGGGCCTGGCACCGCGGCGTCGTGGCGGACTAGGCGATCGATAGCTCGATGCTCTGCTTCTATCGGCGCTGAGGCCTCGTGATGTAGATCGGGAAGAGGTTGAGCGGACAGATGGTGAGCGACGGCGTCTGTCATCACGTCGCCCGCCTCCACCGCGCCGAGGCGGGGGGCCCCCTCGCGGGACATAAGTATCCCTCATACCTCCGCGGGGGGGACGCTCCCCACGATCACGCTGGTCTCGGTAACGGGGCGGCGAACGAGAGCGACCACCACCACGCCCCATTCCGCCTCGGTCCCGATCATCACGGCGTCCGCGCCACAAGTCACCACCACGTCCACCAGCACCACCACCGCCGCCTCCTCCTCGGCCACCCCGGGGGCGATCGCGGTCGCGGCGCTCGAGTTCCTCACGTCTCAGACGAGCTTCTTCGGCAGCTTTGTCGGCCTCGATCTGTCATCCAACCATCAGCACCTTAGCAACAATTGCTCATTGTATCAGTGATCGGTACCTTCTCCTGCAGCAGTTCCTGTTTCTTGGCTTCTAATAGTTCTTTTGGCACACCCTGGGGGCTATCCTGTGCACTGAGAAGGAGCTTCCAGAGGTCTTTGCAGAAAGATGCCGTGTCCTTGTCGAGGAAACCCGTTAGCTGGATCTGTAGGGACTTAATATCGGGCTGCAATTGGTGTTCGTGTCAGCGTCTCGCTACTCTAGAGAAAAGGGTGACTCAGGCTACCCACGTAGCGACCGCCTTCAATTAGATTGAAGATGAGCTCGATGACGACGTCGTCCTCGTTTCCAAGAATGGTTGTGACCTTGCCAGCAATCCATCTGTCCAAACACATCACGTCAGCGACCTATGGAATTGCCGTTGTGGTCTGCCGGTTTCTAGACAGTACCAAAACTCACTTTTTCATGACTTGGATGTTGACCTTTTGCATGTCCACTTTCCGATTGAACTCGGGTGGGAACTTGGTGCTCTTCAGCAGCTTGGCATCTACTCCGGTCGCCATGCTTGCAGGTTTGGCGCCAGTGAGGCGGCTGGAGAGACCGATGGGATTGTGTTGTGTGAGGGTTGCGATAATCGGTGAAGCAGCGAAGTTGCTGATTGTCAAGATGATGTCGTTGGGCGCGCGAAGCTTGATGTGGGTCCTGGCGGAATGTGGATGCGGGCGCGCTAGGCGGCCTTCTGCAGGTGGACCGCGTTCTGGCAGACAAGGGTGCAAATGGACAGGGCATCGAACAGTTACAACCGCGTCCATGTCGGGCGTGTGCACATTGACTTTCTCCCAAAATGACCTCAAAATTCCCATATTGCCGTTTAGCTCTCTGGCGGTAATGGATACGTGTTCTTGGGCACTTTAGCAGTTTACCATACTTCGCATGAGCATCTGGGAAGCCGAACCAGCTCGTGCCTCTATCTAATCGCCTGAGATCTCGGCGCCCAGATCAAGGACCTTGATGAATACCTACCTGGGTACCGGGAAACGCCATACCTAGCCAACACGAGACAACTACCAACCTAGGCACCGATGCCATCTTAGAGAGACATCAAAGAGTTGCCTCCTCTTTCCAGCGCTGCATTTTCTCTCTTTATTACAACTCTGGCAAATGAGCCAGATTGTCGGAAGGTTACCAGCACGATACCAAACACCCAGATCACCTGCAGTCTAGGTCCTCAGAGTCTCCTTGGGCCCTACAATCCTGGTGTGAGCCGTAAAAAGAATTCTCCCAAACCCCATCTTGCTAAGGTAGCTGTGTGTACTCACTTTAATAGATCTCCCACAACTTTCCAGCATCCGGTTAGGAGTCAACTGGCTATTATTCAGCTCATATTGCAAAGCTACGCAACCAAGTTCTGATTACTTCTCTTATTCTGACGCCGTCATCAACACTAACCCATATTTCAGTACTGTACACATCTCGTTTCCTCGTGTCCATTACCCCCCTCACATACTGTGATGCTCCCAGACCCTCCGAAAACGCCATGGAGAATCACGTGTCCAGCGCCGCAGGATATTCCGTGATCCCTATACTTTGACATAACGTCATCCGACACCGCCATTTTCCGTACCCGTGTGACGACGCCGACTCCCTGTCTTATCCGCAATGTCCCGAGGAGAAGACCTTCCCAATGCGCCATTAGCCCTTATGAATGCAACCCGTGTCCATGATCATGTGCCTTGTAAAAAATTAAAAAAAGATCGTCAAGAAGCTGCCTGCCAGTGCCAGTGCCTCCCTCTGGCTTAAACGGGCGCTTTAGGATATGTGTACCGGCTATGTCGGCTATCGGAGCCCCCGTCCTTCTTCTCAGCTTGCTGGCGCGCTTGCAGCACCGCAATCTTCTCGCGTAGCTTCAGCAGACTTGTGTGGTCCTGCTCCTTCACCTTCATACGGATGTCATATAGCGCCATGAGCGAGTTTGCCTTATCGACGTCATCTTCGAGCTGTCGGGTGCAAGATTTTAGCATAGGTTTCAAGAGAGGCAGATGGTCACCTCGATGAGGCGTTTCCGAAGGGGGTGGTGGCTAAGAAGGGATGCTGACCTCGGCCTCCCTACGAGGAGTCCCAGGGATGGAACCCTGTGCCGAGCTTGTCCGTGACATGGGCGGCGTGAGAATCCGTCGACCAAATTTGTCAAATTTGGCGGGCGATGCAGTGCGTGAGATAATAGACGACGCGGAGTTCATGCGCTGGTGATGCCGCTGGCCAGGCCGGATGGGAGCCGTGTCTGGCGCCTTTGAAGATTCTGAGGCTTGGCCAGGCGCTTTCGCCGCCGCTAGAGACTTGTTCGCGTTGACAAGAGCGACTGCTGCTTGCGTTTCCTGCTATGGTTGAGTATCAGTACTGACATTAGGGGGCCCGTTGCTCACGAGAGGCGGCGTGGCAACGCAGCAGGATACGTACAGCAGCATTCAAATCGCTCAAGTCGGCCAGCATCTGGGCTAGTTGGATACTCTCCATTTTGATGGGCTTGTATCAAGTCGACATATGATAAGTTGTTCATGTGGTGGGAATGTATTCACGCGACCAAAATATAAGGAAATCGCGCGAGTGAATGTTTGTTGCCAGACAACAGATGTGTTGCGACGTATGTTGTTTCACTGATCGAGAATTCCCCGGGTGCGGCGCGGGAGGCTGAGGCGGAATTTATCGTATTAGCCAGTTGAGCCGACACGTCGATATATGCGATAGAAATCGGCCGCTGGGTGCAAGAAATTCCAGACTTTCGTTAGGACGTCACCACAGCATCGTTCTTTGTCAGACCTAACAGCGGAGCCTCAGTTGGCTTTTGCCAGCCCTTCAGTGGGAACGCAACCCCGCGTCGGACCCGAAGGAGGAGCACGCACCCCACCCTCATTACCCAAGCGGCATCAGCTGCGCTATGCACCCGCCTCGTGGGGCGGGAAGAGGCCCCACATAAGGCTTTTTAGCCTTGACGATTAATCACAACCACACCTTCTAGGCCCACCCCGGGCTGTCAGACAATGGGCAGCCAGCAAAGCTCCACCAAGGCCGAGAGGCCGAATTCGGGATTCTCCGGTCATCGTGCTTCATCTCATTTGGCTCCGAGCTTGTAGCGGAGTTGCGGCGCCTGTAGGAGGTAACGGCGCGGAAATCGAAGCCAAGCCAAAGGGAGCCGAGTCACTTCGTTTTTCTCAGTTGCATCTCGACCACCAAGTCACTGCACCTCTTCACCAAAATCCTGCCCTGCCCAACTGCCATTGGACAGGCTCTTTGCATTGGAGAAACCATACGCCGCGGGATTGGGGTCACTCAACGCTGACTGGACAATCTCAGTTGCTCTCCCTATATCGGCCGCCAATAACCCGGACTCACGGTCCTACATATATAAGCCGTGTACCGGCTGGTTTTAGTCGCCATGTTCGCAAAGATGGTATTGCTACGGAGAGGTTTCGCTACAATGGCTTCAGTCAAGAAGGCAAGCAAAGTAGTCTGCATTGGCCGCAATTATGCGTATGTACCCATCTCCTACGAGGTCCCCAACTCGTCCCATGTTTGCGTTCCCAGCTTCGCTGAGGGACACCCCCATGACGCTCATTCGGGTCGCTATGCTAACCCCGCCGCCAGGGATCACGTCGCTGAGCTGAACAACGTGCGCCCCAAGCAGCCGTTCTTCTTTCTCAAGCCAACGTCCTCCATCTTGCTGCCCGGCGAGGGTCCGGTGATCCAGCCTCGCGGCGTCAACCTACACTATGAGGTCGAGCTTGCCTTGGTCCTAGGCAAGCAGGTCAAGAACCTGGAGGCTTCTGATGAGCAGGGGGCGTTGGATGCGATCGAAAGTAAGCGACGACAGCCGTGATATCTCACGCCCTGTGACCTTCTTGCTAAATTACCCCCAAGGCTATGCTCTTAGCATCGACATGACAGCCAGGAACGTCCAGAACGAGGCCAAGAAGAAAGGCCTCCCCTGGGACATTGCCAAGGGCTTCGATACCTTCTTGCCCATCAGCAAGCTCATCAACAAGTCGGACATCCCGGACCCGCACAACATTGAGCTGTATCTCACTGTCAACAATGAGGTCCGCCAGAACGACTCCACCGCGCTCATGCTCTTCCGCATCCCCCGCATTCTCAGTGACATTTCCAAGGTCATGACGCTTGAAGCGGGGGACATCGTCATCACCGGCACTCCCAAGGGTGTCGGCCCGGTCGTGCCTGGAGACGTCATGCGTGCTGGTATCAGGATTAACGGCAAGGAGCTTGAGGATGCCAAGATCGAGGTTGGTGTTGAGGAGTCAACGAGCTCGTACATCTACGCGGAGACGTAGTGGCATCCATCTATTCGGAGAGACCATCCGATAGGTACAATAGGTGATGGGTAGGTGCACCGATTGATATGTAGATAGTAGATAGGTACAATAAGGTACGTAAAACTGCCACCGTTCACGCCTTCAACACGCCCACTTACGATAGTTGTGTTGCCCCCCTACTTCTCAAAATTCGGATCCTGAATCGATCCCGGCTTAGGACTCCAATCAGCAAACTCCCCACACTTCTTGCACTTCCGCAGCTCATCACTCCCCTTGAACGCCTCAACAGCCTCCTTGATCTGCGACCCCAAGTCCGTGCAGTGAAAGGACGCCTCGTGCACAATCTCCTTACATCCTTGGCAGTACCACCGCATGCGATCGACCGAGTCATCGGGCCGCTTCTGCTCCAGCACGATGCCCACCGTGTCAGCGAAGCGCACGGGGTTGTGCGGTGTGTTGGGCGGCAGGAGAAACATGTCGCCCTCGCGGATGATGATGTCGCGGAAGGTAGAGCCGTCTACGACTTTGAGCATCATGGCGCCTTTGTATTGGTAGAACCACTCGGGCGTCTGGTTGATGTGGTAGTCTGTTCGGGCGTTGGGGCCGCCGACCACCTGGTTCCATTGTGTTATTACCTAAGGGAGGGGATCCCTGGAATGTGTGTGAGTTCATGGACCTACCATGACTGTGAAGCCCTCATTGTAGACGCAGAAGTTGTTGATTGGGGGCTTGAGGAGGTGCGAGTTCTCATCCAGCCTGCGTGTATGTGGGTGTAAATGAGCGAATGAGCGATAATGGCGTTGTGAGAGGGGGATGGGGAGGGGCGTGGATTGGGCTTGCTTAAGGTGGGGAGCCCACTTACCATTTGGGAATATTCACAGGTTGCGAGAGCATCTTTTCGGTGTTCAGTTACCGATTATGTCTTCTAATGGCAATTATAATGGCGATGAGAAGTGGGCAGATGCTTTATCGAGGGGTTTGAAGGCTCTTGAAGAGGTGGGTATAGACGGGTGGCTAGTTGAGAGCGGGAATCGTCGGCTTTTACTAAGTACGACCGCTCCTCCCTCGATGTCAGAGCGGGACCTTTCCACGCTCCCAAGTCCCGGACCATCGGTTTCGTCAAACAACAGTAAACGGCAATACTTATTTCCTCTGGTAGACATTTTAGTAATAGCTAAGGTGTTTTGTAAGGGATTTCCTCCAAGCCCTTTATACGTTCCGAACATTTACCCCACCAACCCCGCCATCAGCATTCGCGGCAGATGACGCAGCTCAAAGAAGCTGACACAAAGACAACTAGTAGAGAGATTCGCGGGTTTTAGGGTTCTGAAAGATATTCTATAATTCTAACCTTTGGCGCATTAATGCTTGTAATATTGCAGTCCTTCATGGCATCCAATCGAACTCCTAATGACCTCTAAACATATCAGACTGGTACCTAGTCGAAGCTAGTCCCGGAGGGGAAGGTGCTGCCTATGAAGTACACTTGCCTCCTCCCTCCTGATCATGCACTCGAATCAAATGGGCTGGGTATTTTACGGACGAACGACTCACGCTCGAGGAACGGACCTCCGAAGTTACGACAAGTATCAGCCATGGCTAGCAACGATCAGATCATATGTTTCTCTTCGTTATCATACAGACAGCGTTTGAAAGCTCCTCCCAGTGGTCGGAAGCTCCGTACGAGGCATGGAAACGTACTAGTAACTCAGGGAAACGAACAAGTAAGATTCCCGTGAACATAGTCGAAGGCATCCATGTACCCTATCAACTGGACCACAGCCGCGCATACCACCAGGTCATGAAAGATTGCATGAGAGCCCCATAGGTCAAATTTGCCAGGGTATCGACTTTCTAGAAACCTGGTCTTCAGAACCACGCGTGTTAGGGTCAATTTCTCTCGTGTGCTAAATTTAGAGACTTACCGCATAAAACGCAGTTCCAGACAGAAGACAGCCTGCTTTTGCCATGGTATAGGGAAACGCCTTTCTCATCATCTTCGATATGCCGAACACCGTGATTCCATGGATCAATGGCGCAACGCCGGAGAAGCCAGTTGCCACGAATATTAATGCTCGCAAGAGGTGGTACTTTGAACCCTGGAACTTGGATGCAGTGCCATCAAGATGGTCGACGTGCCGAAGCCTCCAACCTATCAACCGATGAAGGAAAAGTGTTTGTTAGATTCAAGTACCAGATATGAGATAAGGGGAAACATCGAGGACTGTTCATATGGATATTGACTAACCAAGGACCAATAGATAATGCGTGGCAAAGGTTCACACCAGAAACCAGCTATATTCCTAAGGCAAGGTTGCCTAGTATGAAGATCACTACACCCAGCATGTCCAATCGCAAACAGAGATTCTCCATATGTTCGGAGTGTTTCAGTAGGGTGTGGTACGTCGCCGATAACGAGAGACAAATAACGGCAGCCAACATGAAGATCGAGAAAATAATAAAATCGGCCGCAGTAACCCCGGAGTATCTGCTGGCAAGGTACTTCTGGATAAACCACTCGCCTAGCAGGAAGACAACGGCCGGGATGAGGTGGGAATAGATGTTGACCGTCTCGTTGTGGGTATACGACTAACTACAGAACAAAGCGCGAGCCGAGCCTGAGATGGGCCGATAGCCACGAAGAATCCACCGGTTGGATTCACGTTGGAACCATTCCGGCATCTCATTGAACGACAGAAGAACTGGGCGTCCTGCTTTGCCAGCCTTGGATGCGACGTCGCTGATGAGTTCCATCCCCCGCTCCTTGTCCGCCTCTCGCGGCTGCGGGAGCGGATACCATTTGATTTTGTGCCTGACGATATTGTAATGTGGCGAGGCCGGACTTTAAGAGGAAGTGGAAGTCCAAGGTGAAGAAAGAGGTTTTCCTCTTGCTTTGTTTCTTGCACTGCTGCCAAGAGTTGCTCCACCATTCGATGCTGCCGTGAACGACATGGTCCGCTTGTGATATTCGCGAATCCCGAATAGCGTTGATACAATGTCCACTTTCCATTATTTAAGTGTGTGACCGACCTCAATGGAAGACTCAGACGGAAAAAAATGAGGGCCGATAACAAGGCGTTATCATTGAAAGAATGGAGGAGACCACCAAAAAACAAACAATATGTTGTGGCCGCAATGGTCTTAAGGCAAGCGGAGGTGCGAAGAAAGACAAGGAGGGAAAAAACAGAACGGTAACGGACTCATGGAGGGGGGTGATAACAACAATAATGAATAGACTCGACCAAGGAGGTAGTAGCATCGCGGCGCCGATACCAAGTTAAAGGCGCATTGGAACCGGTCAACCACAGGGAGCTACCCTAGGATAAAGGGGAAACTCCGGATGTAAAAGGAGGTAATACGCAGGTAGGTAATACAAGACCTCCGAGCCAACGCGAGCTGGGGCGCAAGCGCACATGGCCAACAGAACGGTAATAAACCACAGCCCCCATCGTACTGGTGACATATGCTATTACACGGCATAATCAGCCCCATAAACTATCACCGAGTCTAATATTAGAGACTAAACCACTTGGATGTCAATAGAATAGAGGAGAATACCAACAGTGCACCGGCGCTCCGAACACACTTATAAAACTGAGGATGTCTCTTGGCAATATGACCTTCGTCTGACTTGCATTATCAACTTTACACACTAGTACCCAACGAGCGAGCTCAACCCCATTAGCGACGTCTCGACTAGGGCCGCAAGGCCTAAGAGGCTACAGAACAGGCCCTGCCAGTACCCTGAGAGGCCTTGAATGCATCGTTAGACGTCTTAAGTGTATGTATATAGGCATGAGAATACAGGGTGGCCTTTTTCAGATATAATTAGGCCTGCTGCAAAGTATGAATACACTTCGACACTGAGAATACAGTGCAAATGAACATTCTCATAAATATAATACCCTAGTTTAGAAATACTACGAAGACTCGGCCAAAAAAAGGGTCTCTCCTCTCCATATGAAAATGTGTTGTCGGAATACTCACAAAGTATGCTTTGGTATAAAGACAGCCTTGTCTTTGTAATGCCATCGTGCTTATCTAAGAAGGTATTAGAATCTAGGGTTTTTCGTCATGCGAGACTAAGATCATGAGTGCAGTGCCTGATCTCGTCTAGAATGCCATGTAGTCCTGTTTTATGTATAAAAATTGGCGCTACCTTGATTCGTCAGTTGGTTAGTTATTGGCCCTCGGTCAGAAATGGAGACGGGCAACTTCTCCACCGATGAAGCCTAACATGATTCATTCTATCAAGAATGAAATGAACCCATTTTCTCTAATCGAACGCCCCATGCCTCGGATATCATGGCCTCAGCTAATTCAACGGCGTTTCGGTAGGAGAGCCGCTAAATGTTTACATCCTCAAAGTTAGCGTACTGTTCAAGGGGGTACGCCGTACAGAGTCTCTGTATCTGACGTTTTAGGGGTCCAAAGTACACGCTAGAATGCCAAGCGTTGGCGCAGGAAACCCCTTAATGACGTCCTCCAACTCCCACAGAAAGTGCGCCCTACACTCTCAAGCCAGCCTGGGTCACGATATCGAACCTCGACGTACTTGCAGCCGTTGGCGTGAAATACGTGACGGTTCACAAGGGTGTCGGGGAGTCGCCGAATTCTCTTGTCGATAAACCAGACGTGGCCGATGGCTTCTCCACATGTCGCCTCCCATTCCCATCTGTTTTCGGAACCCGCTGCTCTCCCTGCGCAAGCGGCGACACCCGTGGTTTATTCCAGTAATTCGATAGAATGCAGCATCCAATCCCTTATGACGTCTACCCATGACGGATCAAACTCAAAGGCGATGTGGTTAAGTCGGTAGCCATAAATGATACCAAACATCGGTACGTCGGTGTGCACAGTCCGCTCCCAGTCGATGGTGTCTGGGTCGAATGGCTAAAGGCAAAACAGGTCGGTATTTGGGAATGTGGTGAGAAGCCGTACGTTACCACCGCATCTCTCCGCGAATACACCGGATGCCGGCGGGTTTCGATGAACTTCTGTACTCACATCGCCAATGGGGCCATGGAGTGCCCTGAAGGCCTTCTGTCATCTCTCTGTCTGGAACCTATGCTCCATTCTCTCCCGCGACTCCTTGCATGCGGTCCATAGACCGCTGTCGATGAGATACGTCGAGGGATTCGATGTGGTCCAGGAACGGTCCGCCTTGCCGTTGCTGCACCGTGATGCAGCCAACTCGGTCGCACCATAGGCACTTTTCATGGAATAAACCTCCATGGCCTTCTTGTTTTCTTCGATACTGGGGCTGAAGACGGTGAAGAAATGGGCCCCAGGCTGGTCTGGACGAATGGAAATATCCCAAATCAGATCCCTCAACTCCCAGGGCAGCATCGGGAAGTGGTGGAACACCGCGCAGGCCATTGTGTATGGATGGAGGCAGGTAAATACAGGCTTGGTTGGACTTGAGTACCAGATGGCCACAACAAAAAAGGAGAGGATGAGAGAAGCGTGCATACCTTCCCTAAACCGACCAGTATTGCGGTAACTCGGAGATTAAGAGTTCACTCTTCCGCGGTTCAACGAAATCTTTCATCGCACTTGGAAGTACGAAGAACTTAGGTTCGTGCCCCAAACGAAAGTTTTTATCGGATAGGAAGGCACCCGGCCTATTGCGCCTGGATGGAGCTTTCCTACGCAGGCTCGGGCCAAAATCATGGGCGGTCTCGACAGTATGAAGGCATATTTCGCACTGAATGATGAAACTCTTACTTTCGGCCCGTTCGTACATATCTGAGAATCTACCAGAGATCAATCATTGAGGCTTTGACAATGTCCGTATTTGCAAATTCCGACGAGCTGTGGTTTCCCTTCCCCTGAACTGTTTCCTTGGCAACGAAGACGTTGAAATGACCCGCAACCTTATTCCCCACACCGATTTAAAAATAGCGTAACCCCAACCCTCAGGTTTACTTGATGACAAAGGCTTGTTTCCCACGCGCGGTTTCTGGCGTGCGCAACAGTCCTCGATGTTTCGTGTAAGAGAATACGGTTGCCTCAGTCGCGGCTCTTGACGACGTTACCTCACCACCATCTCACCCATCACAGTCTCTCCTCTCAGTCCAGACGATTCTATAGTTCTCATTTCAAAATCGGCAAGAGCCCTCAATTGCCCATACCCACCAACTTCCACTCAACTCAGGAACCCGCGACCGACCAGTTCACCCTCTCTTCAAAATGGACCACGATCATTCCGCCCATGCCCACCACATGGACCACGGCATGCACGACATGCCCATGGCTGGCCCCGCGCGCTGCAGCATGAACGTAAGATTTCCCACCTCCCTCCCCCCAAAAAAGCCGACATTGATCCACATCACTAGATGCTCTTCACCTGGGACTACCGGAACGTCTGCGTAGTCTTCCGCCAATGGCAAATCACGTCGCCTCTCTCGCTGTTCTTCAGCCTCCTGGGCGTGGTGGCGCTCGTGGCCGGGTACGAGGCAATGCGCGAAGGCATCCGCCAGTTCGAAGCACGAACCAACAAGCGCCTCGATGCCGTACCCCGTAAGTTTTCCATTCTCATTCTCATCCATTCCGCCTTCCCCCCCCTCCCCAACCCTGGATGAAACCCTTCCCTCAATTTGCCCCTTGGCGTCACCATATTCCGTGCGTGTTGGCTAAGAGAGTGTATGTGCGTGGAGGCGACCTACCCGTTGATGATGAGCCCGAACTTGTTGCTGAGACTACCCCCTTCTTCCTCCGTTCAGGGAACAACAGGGATGCTGCCATGCAGCGGGCGCACCTCATCAAGTCGGTACTCTACGGAGTCCAGAATTTCTACGCATTTATGATCATGTAAGTCGACCCCTATCTCTTTGCGAGCCTTGAGGGCTGTGGTGCCCCGGATGGGAGCTGATGATGCGTTGACAGGCTTATCTTCATGACTTACAATGGGTGGATCATGATTGCTGTGTCAGTTGGTGCTGGCCTCGGGTACTTTATTTTTGGCGGACGCACTGCAGTTACTAAGGACACTGCTTGCCATTAGGCCAAGGTGTGTTCATTGCCTGCGAGGAATTGGCGGCAGCATAACCTGTCCTTTCTTGATGCCGGAGCACCATGGGCATATGGGAGATGAGCGGGATCAAAAAGTTGGCTTCATATCCAACGCACGGCTGCCACTTACCCAACTAAAATCTACATCTATACCTTGCTTGGCGCGTCACTCGCCTTCTTCTTTGGCCCCAGTCTTCCTACCCGCTCCGCTTCCTCTATCATTGCCTCGTCCCCGAAATGAGTGTTGTGCTCAAACTCGGGCTCCTTCCCGTACGCGATTCTCGCTGCGTCAACGAGGATGCGCGCGGTCATTCCCCATACCTGATACCGCTCCTTCTCAGCCAGCTCATCTGCCACCTCCTCCTCGGCGACTGACAAGCGCCGCCCGGGCTTCATCACCCGCTGGTCATTGACAGGGACGTAAAAGTAGTGTGCTCGCCAAGGCTCCCCGTTGAATTGGAGCCAGTTGCCTTCGTACCACTTCCCAGACGGCAACGGCCTACGCCGCACACCCTTCCCCTGATCTTGGCCATTCTTAGATGGCGGTTCTTCGTCGATCTCCTTGAGAAAGTTGTGGAAAGGCGCCGAGAACACAGCGGCTACCTCCTTAGCATCCAGCCGCGGGATCAAGGTGTTTTCGACCGTTGGCCCTGAGGAGCTATCATTCGCCGAGGACTGGACTGACCCCGTGGGCATAGGAGGGTCCCTGGCATGAAGGAAAGCCACGCACGGTCGTACAATGAGCTCGGTGCGGGCGAGGTTCAAAGGGAGGTCGCAGAGATGTTCGATTCGGAAAGGGGAAGGGAGCTTCGCGTCGTCCATAGGGAGCCCGATCTCCTCCCAGGCTTCGCGGCGGGCGATCTGGACTGTGGGGCTGTTAGGAAGGGGGTGGTGACACAGGATAGGGAGGGGTACGTACATGGTGTCTCGTCTGTACTGTCGGCTTTCCCGCCAGGGAGGGCTGCATGGCCTGGGCCATGATTGGGAGGTCAGCAAGGGTAAGGATAGGAAGTCGTGAATAGGGGTGTCTGGGGGATATTACGAACCCGAGAAGCTGCGCAGACTCGCGGCACGCATTGTGATGACGACCCGGAGGTCGCCTCTGTGATCTGCGAAGAGCAACAACAGCACGGCGGCCCGGCGACTAACATGGAGGCGGTTCCATAGCGTGGCAGGGGGCGGCTTGAAAGCCCTGAGTCTGGCAATGGCAGCCTTTATCGTGGGTTCTTGTAAGCTTGATGTCTCTGGTGGAAAGGGGAAAAGGGTAGTTGCGTCGATCCCTGTCCCATGCCGCCACGAGAGTTTACGCATGGGCCCGGGCTGCTCCGGACCGAGTGGGAACTGGTATATACCCTCGAGGGAGGGATGGTACGTACCGCTGAGGTTGCGCTTAGCGGAGCCATTGACGAAGCATCCCAGTAGTTTTTGATGCCGTACTCGTCTACGTCGGCCTCGTTAGGCCCCTCGAGGTCTTCCTCGCCCTCGGCAGTCGGCAAGATGACTTGGGCCTTGGTAGTCAAGGTATCACGGATAGTCTGGATGATAGTCTTGGTGCCTTTGTGGTTGATATCCACCGACTGCTGTTGTGTGTCACATTCAACGTTCATCTTCGGAACGGTGTGGCGGCGGAGGGTCGCCGATATGCAATGCACGGCGGAGAGGGGCAGATGCGGCGCTTTCTGGCGGGATGATGCGGGGCACTCAGTCGAGGCTGGCGCCGGCAGTAGCATGGGGAATATTGTGGGTAGGGGACCTGATTGTGGAAGCCTCGGCTCATTTGGCCGGGGGGTTGCGTGGGGAAAGGGGTCGTTAAAGCAGGTGACGTCAGCGGGGTCCCCAGCTTTATGCTTATAGCTCCACGAAAGGAACGTTATCAGATGGACCGAAGAACGAAGACAACGTGTGCTGAGAGACTGTACGAAAGCTCCGGTGAAAAGGCTTCACAGAAATCTTACAACTATCTTATACAGCAACAGCAAGGCATTGCTTACATTCGACAGGTCTAACCTGCATTAGAATAGGTCTTAGGGCCCAGAAATATACTCTTTTCCGAGGGGCGCAGCAAGGTTTATTACAATGATCTAACCACTAAACTCTCCTTCCAATTGAACACTTCGGCGGAAATGGGTCTTGGCCGCCCACACCTCTTTCCATTCCCACGCGTTACCTGGGCTCCATAACCTCACGGGAGAACGCAAAACTACCGACCTACAGACTGCTATATTCATATTCCCCAGACTAGCAAAGAACTCTCGGGGATGGCCGATTACTCTGGACCTTATTCTGTGCAGGACAGCAATGGCTGCTGGGACCCTTCCAAGAGGGCTCGTGTACTGGTTATTGACCAGAGACAAATGGACATCAAGGATACCTTCAGCAGCCTTCCTAACTAGAATGGGTGGCAGTACATGAGGGCGAAGAACATCAACAAGTAGGCAGACAGGGGGTGAGTCTTGGGAAGGAACGTTTTGCTATGGATAAGGTAAGGTATCCTGAAGACTTACCTATTAATCTTTTACAATATCTCGTATTATTCATCGCGTTCCAGTGGCCACACAGAACAGAATGACTCTTTCCCATCTACTGGTGTTTTCGCATGACTTTTGCTGACGCCTTCACACAGAAGCAGCCTTTCTTCTCGATTTCTGTCCGAGAAAATACACGTAAGCAACCTATGAGAATCTCGTTTGGCTGGGGATGACACTTTTGAAGTTGCGCCTCTGGAACAATGGCGTGGTCCGCTCTTTTATTGCACACTACCCATCATTGGCCCTCAAACCCCAACCTACAAAGATATTGAACCTCTCCCTGAACCACGCTGTTACAACCCACGACAACCACCACAATACAACCTACAATATCGGTGAGGCCTTAGCTCCCTTCCCATACAGACCTTGTAGCATATATAACCACCAGGCATAATCGAAGTCACCATGTCTTGCGCAAGACTCCCATCCCGCCACCAGAAGAACATCACTCACCAGCAACCCCCTCGCCCAACCCACCAAGAAAGACAAGATGATTCCTCCGCCAGCAGCAACCATCATCTCCACCCCTACCGCCCTGGCCTCCCTCCTGGCCTCCATCCCTCCCTTCTCAACCCTCTACATCGACCTCGAAGGGACCAAGCTCGGCTCCCCCACGGGAGCCCTCTCCCTCATCACAATCCACCTCCTCCCCTCCAACACCACTCACCTCATTGACGTTCTCACCCTCGGCGTCAGCGCATTCACCACCTCTCCTACCTCCGACCCCTCAAAAACCCTCGCCTCCATGCTCACAGACCCTATATACCCTAAATGTCTCTGGGACGTCCGCGCCGATGCTTCCGCACTATGGTCACTATACCGTATATGCCTCCAGGGGATAATGGACATCCAGATCCTCGAGAACGCCTCTCGCCAAGGCGGGAGCAGGAAGTTTCTCCGCGGGCTGGACAAGGCAATCAATCCCCTCTGATCTGGGCCCGGTTCTGGAACAAGACACCCTAAGCAGATGGGTGAGTGTCAAGAGGGAGTTTAAATCCCTGATGAGCAGCGCCGGGGGCAGGATGTTTGATGCGCGTCCGATGGAGGCAAAGACGGTGGAGTATTGTGTGGGGGATGTGGTGCTCATGCCTGCCCTGCATGCGGTGTATCTCAGGAGGATTGCGGTGGGGTGGTTGAGTCAGGTAGTGCTGGAGAGTTCGAGAAGGGTAGACGAGGCGGTGTTCCCGTCGCCTCGGGGGAGGTTCAGGGCGAAGACGGTAGGGCCTTGGAGTGGAAGGGCGGCGGAGGGGGCGCTTTCGGAATCTTCTTGGGTGGTTGGTACTTGTTGGTTCACTGGGCCTCTGTTGTGAGCCCCCGATTTGGCTGGTTGGATATGGATGGGATAGTGGTGCTCAACACAGCGACAATACGCTCACCTACCTGGACAAAACTTGAAACCTTCCCGTTAGCTACACATCTGTCATACTGCAAGTAAAGGCGCAGGACCCTAACATGAAATAATAGAGAGTACTATGCTACCCCGGATATAAACATATGAGAGTCGAAAACGTACCCAGAACCAAACCTAAAATAAATAAGGTAAGTATGCTAGGAAACTTCAACTTCAACTTCCAACAAGAAACCCCGGCAGCCCCCACTCGATGTGAATCTGCCACCATTGAAACCCACGCCTGCATCTCCTCTCCTCTCCTCTCCTCTCCTCACCTTACTATAATGAAGGCCCCGCACCAGCAACCGCAAACCTACTCCTGAGACCCCTGAGACTCTCCCTCTTCCGGTGCCGCCTATTCTGCGGCACCGGTGCCGTCTTCGCCGACTCCCCGGTCTTCTGCGGCGCCAGCGATCCCTTACTAGACATTGCAAAAGGGAGTCTGAACAGCCCGGTTCTGTCGGTATCCTCATCATCATGGTCCCAAGCTGAGAACGTCCCCGGCTCCGGCTCCGGCGTCGGGGGCAGGGGCGGCACAGGGGGGATAGCCGTCCCTGGTCTGTGTCTGAGTGATCTGGGGGGGATGGGAGGGGCGGAGAGGGAGGTTGTACTGGCGGATTGGGTGTAGCGGTGCGAGATGGCGCCGCGTCGGGGAATGATTTCTGCCGCGGGGAGGAGGCTATATGGGGATGGTGCGGCGGAGGAAGCGGAACCGACAATTGGTGCGGAGAGGGTTTTGGTGTGGGCTGGTCGGGATGGACGTGGAGGCGCGGATGTGGGTGTTGTTGGGGATGCTAGCCCGGAGGCTCGCCGGAAGACTTTGGAGAGTATGGAGCGGTGGTGGCCGCGGGGGAACTTAGCTTCAGGCTCGGCTTTGAGATCGGAATGGAGATTGGGGCTGGGCTTGGGCTTGGGCGGCAGTGGTGGCGGGTAGAGTCCTTGGTAGAGGTTGGGGTTGTAGAGGAGGTACCGCCAGTGTTGCGGATCCGCGGGCTGGCCGTTAGTGTTGGCGTTGATGGGTGGTGGGCTTCGGGGTGAAGGTGGCTCCTCGGGAGGCGTCGCGGGGAGTGCGTCGCCAGGAAGACTACTAGTTGTACACGCCGCGGCGTTGTTCATTGTTCTCAAGTCAGGGACGCTGACTTGCGGGTACAGCATCAGCGTTTGTCTGGACTTGAGAGGGCGCGGCGGCCGTAGCGGGGTGCCAGGGCGCGCGATGTGGGTGTGGTTGATGTCCTGGCCCCTGGCTCTGGAAACATCGTTGGTAGATAGCGATGACTTGTGAACATTGGGCCGCCTGGCCCTCTCTTGTGACTGACGGACCTTGGTGATGTTTAAGGGGGATGGCACTGCTCCCGGTGTATGTTTCTTGGCGTATGATCTCTGAGCGACGTAACTCGAGTTTGGATCAGAGGCGTATCCCGCGTCATAACTCGAGGCAGTATCCAGGGACCCGGCCTCCGAGAGAGTAGCGTCCAGTTCCTGGCTGTAGACGCTACTGCCACAGCTCATGGGTGCAATCTCAGTCAAATCATCGAGACCAGGCTGCTCAGGGGCGACGTCCACACCTGTGAGCTGTTTGATCTTGCGGGGGGGATTATGTCCTGATGGTGAAGACCATGGACTGTTCTTGGTCTTTTCGCCGGTGAGGGCGAGCATCTTTCTCACCCCCGATTTCGGTCGCGAAGATGTCGGATCGGCTGTCTCCTCTTCGGTGGTGATCGTGATACTGCTTTTGCCCCTCTTTATAATCTCTGGCAACAGAGACGGCGATGGCGATGGGGTGACGTCCTGCCTGATACGGCTGTCTAATATGACATTGATATCGGCCTCTTCTTTCGCCCAGTTGATCTGGTTGCCTGCGAGGCTTCTCTGCGTATTGCTGAGGACTTTGTTGATCTTCTCGCTGAGCATTAGAGCCACTGAATCTCGTCGCTTGGTGACCGGGATCGGAGGCAGTGGTCTCTTTGCGTAAAGTTCGATATGCAACGGTGGAGAGGGTGAGAGCAACCTTGTGCGGGAGCCGATCCTGTCCTTTCGGCCCCGGGACGGTGGGCGAGGGGCATTGCCCTGAGCCAGAAGATGTCCGGTACTCATCGTAGACTCTGATGATGATATGATGTTGTTGTTGTTGATGGCTAGCTATTCGCGGTCGCACGACAGAGGGGCAGTCTCTTCATCGGAGGCCGTCTTGGGGAAAAGTGAAGGGGCCACAAGGTGTTCCTGTCCTTGCTCGCATCCTTTCTTTAAGTTGCTGGCCAGACCACCTGATGAACCTCGCCTTAGAGACAAACAGGTTGGACAAAGGGACACGTCCAATTATCAATACCAACTCGGCTGTGCTTGATTTATGGTGCAACACTGCTCCCGCCACCCAGCAAACTTCTTTGTCAAATCTCGAATGCCAGCGGGATAGAAAAAGCAGAAGAGGCGCTCCTTTCTAGGCGGCCGACACAACTGGTTGTGGGCGAGCGAATCGAGACGGCCTTGGCGCTCTGTTCAGCCGTATCTAGAGGGTGTTGCGAGTGATGATACAATTGGTCTTCCATCCCCAAAGTCAAAAAGGCAACCATTTAGAGTTTTCTCGCTGTTCTTCTTCAGCTCTCCGAACACAAGGGCCAAGGGGCCCTTCTTCGACACGTTGCGTCCCCGCTTACTCATACCTGTTTGCTGCGCCATACGTCCTCTGTCGTTGAAGATGCCACCTGGTGTCATGGTGTTGCATCCCGAAGTGCATTCAATGTAACCAATTGGCAACAACCCGTTCCGTGTGAACGGCAAGATTTAGCGGCCGCCCCAAGCCCCCGATGCGCAGAATCGACGAAGCAGGTATGCGATCTGGGTGCAGACCCCCTAAATGTCAATGGTGTGGTTTGAGGGCACGGGCTGGACGGCTCAGCCCCTCAGCTGGGTGGTATTGTGGTATTCATGTTCCCAGTTTCCGCTGCCTAGACGCTATTAGGTATTCAACTCTATGATTCGGTTTACAAACCAGCCGCACCCCTTATGCGCCAATCCAATAGCCCAATGCAGATCGTACAGCCAGTTACATCGGCACACGCTCGGTACCTCATTTAATCGTCCTCTTCATCCTCGTACTTATTCCCCTGAAAGTCGCTCAATAGGATGTCGTCCACCCCTAGACCGGTCGATGTGCTCCGGATCCACTCTGTTTCGACGCGGAAAAAGATCCACACCCAGCGCCTGAAGACTTCGAGGAACTGGATCATGAATATCGATCCCTCGAAGTCGGTCATATATTCCAAGCGCGGGCTCAGCTTGAGCATCCATGTGCATCGCAGGACAAGGTCCATTGCGATCACGGCGTAGTATACCCCTGGCTTGTGCACTAGCAGTTTCCGTCTCAAGCCAAAGGGGTGATCTGGGGAGTCTCGCTCGCGCGCCTCAGAGAAGAGGGTCAAATCCCAATCCTTAGCGACGTCCCAGTAAAAGCTGTAGAGCGAGTTCAGGAGACAGGCGGCGACCCATCCGCGATAGAGACCCGTGGAAACCGCCCGATCCTCCACACTCAGGTTCCGAAGGAGAGAGCCTAGGGCAATGACCGGGAACGCAGTCGAGTATTTTGCCGCGTTTGCAAGGTGCTGCCCGCCCCACCCCGTGGAATCTCGAGGGGGTGACCGCCGCACGCGCCCATATTCGATGAGGCATTGGCGCAAGCGGATTGCGCTTGGCACCGCCATGATCAGAGGGACCAAGACGCCGCCGCCACAGTCACGATCTGGTCGGTCTGTGGCCGAACCATTGCGCGTCAAGAACATGCATATGCAGACGAAAAGGTCGGCGAAGACTCGCGCATAGCTGGTGAGGACATCGGCCAGCAGGATATCCCCAAATTTTCCGTCCTTGGCCTCGGCGATTCCTCCGATACTAACCCGCCGGAGCACCGTAAGTAGTCGAGTACGGCCATGGTGCGAGACGGATAAGCGGCGCAGGGGAACCAAGAACAAGAGGCCGAGGACAAGCAAGTTAGTCATGGGCATCCAGTCGTAGTCGATCACACGGTGTGGGTCGCGCCGTGAGAACATCCAGAATATTACGAGGGAGATGGCCGACGTAGCGGAGAGGAAGGTCGCGAGGCGGTATGTGGAGTGGTGATGCGGGAGCTGGGAGGCGCTGGACCTCCCCGGATACCGTATTAACGAAGGCACATCGATCCGGCGAATGTGGAGGAAGTGAAGGTTAAGACCCCATCCCCAGACAGCTAAGTAGAGGTAATGTCAGTGCCACATCCTTGCTATGTCCTCACCCCCTTGACCACGAACCGAAAATGATGATGAAGGCGACCCGGTAAGGGAGGGGGAAGGTCAAGCTGAACGAGTCGAGCCGGGGCTCAACTGCGGGATCGCCGTCCATGGCGCTTGTCACCTGGCCTGCCTGCTTGTACCGTCATCGAGAGGCCACGACTGGGCAATCAAAGACCGGAGCTTGAGGAAGCAATAAGTGGGTTGTGCGCCGAAATACGGGTTTGCGATGCTGCGATGTAAATATTGGATTGAAATGCGTGACGTGGTGTCAAGAACCTCGATGAAAAGAAAAGTCCACAATCATCTCCAGCACCCCGTTACCCCTTGTCGCGTGTTCCACAGGCCCCTGCAATTTTCCATTTTGGCAGCAACGACGTCAGTCAGCCCACACCCCTTGTCGCACTGGCGCGCTAGCCGCAAACATCACCCCTGCCCATGCTAATCAGGTGGGTTGTCAGCCTCAAAGCAGATCCCGAGGTCCAACGCCTCGGAGGGCAGCTGCCAATGCCGAAAGCACCCTTCATGTCGACCTGACGCGACTTTTGATAATCTATCACCAAACAACACCAACATGCACTGACCAAGGCGCGAAATTCAGCGGATCATCTCGAAGATGTGAATCTGATGATCTGACACCATAACTCTGACCTCCATCGCCCAAAGCGCTTCCCCGCAATGGCCTCCCCAGCGACTGCAAAGGCGCCGCCGCCGCCGCTCACAAGCTCCCCGTATCCTTATGCCGCCGCACCAGACATCATCCGCGCCCACCAGAAAGATGCTTATTTTCAAGGAATTCTCACTGGTCAGCTCAGCGATCTTCACCGCCGCCTACGAGGCGCACGGTCTGCCCACGCCTGGACCTCCGAGACTCGTACCTTCGCCGATGTCCTCTACTTCTCCCTCACCACCCTCCTCGGCAACCGCACGCTCGGCGAAGAATACTGCGATCTCGTTCAGGTCGAGGAGCCATCGAAGTTACTACCACTCCACCATTTAGATGACCACGCCTTGGATGCGGCGGACGGGCCGCGCCTGCCCTCCTTCGCCCGCCGCGCCGGCTACATCGCCACGAGCATCCTCCTCCCATACATGATGAGCCGGCTTGTACCCTACGTGCGCGCATCTATCCGCAAGCGCCTTCAGGACCGCCTCACCCGTCTCACCCAACAGGGTAAGGGAAGCACGACCGCCGCGCCGAGCACCACCTATCGCATTCAGCGCTACATGCTGGCACATCTCTCTACACTCACAAGCGGCGCCCACCTCCACGCGCTCGTGCTAGCCACATTTTACTTTACAGGCGCATACTACTCCCTCTCCAAACGGATCTGGGGGTTACGATACGTGTTCACGCGCCGCATAGAAGAAGGCCAGGGTGGGCGAGCTGGCTACGAGGTGCTCGGGGTGTTGCTGGTTGTGCAGATGGTGGTGCGCGGCTACATGCACCTGCGCGATCAAGCCATCTCTCAATTTGAGGATGCCGGGCTCGACTCGGCGATCCGCGAGCGCGCATTCGGCTCTGCATCGGCCGGCCATGTCACGCTTGATGAAAACGCCTACAGCAGTAACAATGAACTGCTCCCCGGTGCCGGCCAGCCTGGGAGCGGAAACCAGCGGAGCCTCGCCGGGATTGGCGTATCAACCCATACCCCCGTGCCCAAGGACGGCCGTCCGCGGTACGACCTGGCAGTCGGGGAGGGTGTCATGGCGTGGATCAAGGGCCGCCAACAGCGCAAGTGCACGTTGTGCTTGGAAGAGCTGAAGGATCCGGCAGCAACGCAGTGCGGCCATGTGTTTTGCTGGGCCTGCATTGGTGACTGGGTCCGCGAGAAACCAGAGTGTCCCCTCTGCCGACGCCAGGCACTGGCGCAGCATGTGCTGCCCTTACGAATTGTATGAAGTCACTGACTGACTACGTAATAACTGTACAAATACGAGAAATATGAAGGCTTCGGTCAAACATACATATCATGATGATGTTGGTAATCGTCCCTATGATGGCAGCTCTGAAGACTTTGTGTATTCGTGGGCAAGGTTCAAGGAGTAAGCTCGGAGAGGCTTGGGAGGCGTCAATGGGGGCATCGAACAACAAGGCCTTACTTATATCATAGGCGGGGTTGCTTGCACTGGAACGCGCCTCTGATCAATGCAATATCGCCTCTTGAGAATACGGGCCGAAGGCTGTAACATTATATCGGCTAGCCTAGCTGTGAGTTGCCAGAGAGGAGGGAGGCGTATTCTACAATGACCCAAAGCCACCCTTTCTCCCTAGCGTCCAACACACCCGAACATGATGTATAGGATACTGGAAGGCGAACCACTTCATCACGCTGTCCATGTACAAACAACTCTTGCGCTTTCATATGAGTAGCGAGCAAAACCAAATAAATCAAGTACCCTATCCTAGGTGTCTAAAACAAAACATGAACACCAAGATCCCTTCAACTTTCTCTGCCCCTGCTATCCGGTAGAATACAGCACCTCGAAACAAACCCCAAGAGGCTAAGAAAAGAAAGTTAAAGAGAAGTACCAATACAACGCCCATCTATCCCATTGCCAGCAGCCGGTGTGCTCTTTTGTACAAGACATTGGATCACCAAGTCTGAAAGTGAGCGACATGAGCCTCGGCAAACAGCCAAGGCCAACTCAACCCTCAACATCCCGAGGAGGGCCGGGCGATTGGAAAATAAATGGCGAAAGTTATTGTCCTCCCACAAAATAAAACCCGACAAGATGAGTCTGCGACTTTGCATCTTGGAGAAGTAAACGAAACCCAATTAATGGTCCGACATGTGTTGTTACATGCCCATGCAGCATAGGTATCAAGAAAAGAATGAAAGACAAAGACCAAACTCCGTGTGTGACCCTTGATAGAGGGTATGATGTTCAACCCACGCCCCTCATGCAATAACATGATCTCATATCCCTTAGATGCTGAATAGGACGATCTCACCCCTTTCGTTCTTCCTCATTCGCAATGACCGCCACAGCTCCTTTTCTTCCATCAGTTTACCGACACTAACGCTTGAGTCGGAGCGCTCCCGGTGGAAGCGTTTGAGGGCCTTGTTAACGCTGCAACCGCGCTCGCTTTTAGGGCCCTTGTTGACAAAGCTGAGGAAGTGCTCAGCGCGTGGCTTGAAGACTACCATTTGCCCCGCGGAGCTGTCGCCCTCCTTGCTGTCTTTCGATCCCGGCCGATACTCGAGAAGCTTCTGTTCCTTCGGGGCCTCGAGACGCTTATGGTGCTTCTTTTTCGTCGAAGTCGACGTTGTGCCTGACGCTGACTTTCGCTTCTTAGACGACTTCGATTTGGACTTTACGCCCGCACCAGTGCCAGCGGTGATGATGGCCATTAGACTGTTAATACCTCCCTCTGTCCGGCTAGACTTGTGATGTTTAGAGTGTTTCGACTTCTTGAGAGGACTGGCCGGCGTTTCCGCGACATCGCCACCGGAGTAATCTGGCGAAGGAGGAAAGACGGAGGACCGGGTCGTCAAACGGTTCAACCCCCCGGTCAACCCAGAGTGTAGGACTGGCGGCGCATCAATCATAATCTGGTCCGTCTCGATGTGCAACCTCTTGCGCTTCTTGTCCTTCTTTATTTCGCTTTCTGTATGTTTGGCCTTCTTCCGTTCCGCCTTCGGCGCGGGCGTCTGGAAGTGGGTAGGCACTGGGCCGGAGCCGTACTGAATCATGCCATCTTCCTCCATGACGATTCCGTCCAGAGTGTTAGCCTCGTAGTCAAACCGGACAAGCTGGGTGTCCTCGTTGTGCTGAACCGGGGCTGTAGCAGGGAGTGAAAGGCTTGAGGCCATTGGGGTAGGGTTGGCGACAAGGAAGTCGAAGACATTCACATGGCCATCGTTGGCCGATGGCGGAGTGGGCGCCTCGGGAGGAGGAGTCGCCGCGGAGCGGTTGTCGTCGTCGCTAGCTTGCTCATAGTCTCTCCACGCCTCGTACTCGTCTGCGACATCCTCGACGTAGGCTGCCTGTGCCATGGCTTTGGTCGCTGGTGCGCTCGCGTTGGGTCCGGTTTTTGCCTTCTTGTTTCGATAGAGGGCACCCTGATACTTCTGCTCCTCGGTCATACAACTCTAGAAACATGTTAGACTTGAGCCACCGGCACGCGGAACGTCGCGTAGGATAGACAAGTCAGGCGTCATACCGTATGTGTGCGATACTCAACGCCGGGGAAGTGCACCATACAATCGATGCAGGTGAAAGTAGCACCTCGACAACGGCCTCGATGCTGGTCGAGCTTCTTCTTGGTCAAAACGTCGCCGCACGCCTGGAGGAGCCGAATGGTTGTTGTTAGATGATGCTGATGTTGAACACAATTGGACGCTTGGGAGGAGCAAAGATAAAGCGACGATGTGTTTTGTGGCAACAAGGAGGAATAGCGTGAGGTAAAGGGAGACAGGAGACCGAATGGAGGGAGGATCAGCCTGATCACACGGGGAGGGGTGAATGGGAAGGGATGGAGGGGTGGTGTGCAAAGCCAGAGAGACGTTGGTCGCGGAGCCGTGGTGGTGTGCGGGAATGGTGTGTGATGTCAGTTAAGATTGCGCTCCTGGCTCTGGGGTGATGATGGAGGGGGGTGTCAAGTGGTCAGACCGGACAGGGGGAGGGGGGTAGGCATTGGATCGGGGGGTTCGAGGGGCTGAAGCAAGACGAGGGAGGATCAGATCCTCGTTTGCGGAAGGGCAGTCGGCGAGACGCTGCTTGAAAACGCGGGGGACAGGGTGAATACACCGCGAGATATACACGGGGATGTTTTGGGAAAATAGAGGGAATTGCGACATTACCTCACACGAAAAGGAAACCATTGTGGTGGGTGTTATGAGGGCGATGTGTTGTCCCTCGCGATTCCAATTGGCGCGGAATATGCACGAAGTGAAGCGAGCTGTTGACGCTCACTGCTCAATGGTCCCCGTTGCTCTGCCGCAAGGAATTCCTCAGTAGCTATTTGCCCACAATGGAAAAGACGGCGTTGGTCCGTCGGTAGCCAATAGCCTCGGGGCTTGGAGGAGAGGATCAAAAGTCTGCCTTGGTTGAGAATGAGATGAGCAACGCGCATAGAAACTCGGACTAAATCCCTTCAACTGCAATGGGACGCAAGAATCGAATATAGTGCCCAGGTAGCTATGTTCAGATGGCCTCCGCTCGGTGTTTCCAGTCAGGTACGACAAACGGGCAGTCCCGACGTTAACGTTAGGCTGTACGGCGTAGTGCGAGACTAGGTCCTGGTGGGGTTGTGGACGGTTCTTCCGGCTGTCAACAAAGGTGGGCTGGTGGTGACTCCAAGTTGGGCACGAATTAGAGCGAGGCCAAGGTGAGGTGTCGAGGGCGGACTACGCTGCGCTGACCAACCGTAGGGCGTGGGGTCGGGATCGAACGAGTCGCTCGGTCTGGCAGAGATCTCGGCCTGGAAGCTAGAGTTTGGCGACTTGCAGGATTTTTGTGTGCGGCGAAGTGACTGAAAATAAAAATTCGAGCAGGGAATGAGGTTCGGTTTGGGCGTTGATGCGTTCGCTAGCTCGTTGCTGGGCAAGCGCTGCAGCCAAATGCATCTGCGGAGCAGCCCGAGGTGGCCTACGAATCAGGCGCTGCAATGTGCTGCTGCAGTGGCTTACACAGCCGCTCGAAGGAGTGTGTGGCTAATCCACATTCCTGTGCCGGAAGGTGTGTGGCGCTCTTCGAAAGCGTCCTGACACGAAACCCACCCGCGTGGAGCGCGTCGACAATTGGTCGGACATCGATAAGCGCGTTTCAATTAATTTAAAAATGGCAGCCAATGCTCGCACCTTCTTCATGCATCGACCTCAGGTGTGGCCCGAACCCCTTCTCTCACTCAGCTCACGGCCGATCATCAACCTGGCGAGGACAGATGATACAATTGGCAATTGGCAATTGGCATGATCGGTTGGAGGCGGGCGCCTGACAAGCTGAGTCTGGCCAGAAGCTGATGTTGAAGCCGAGGGGCAGAGCGGAAGCACACTCAGGGGTTCAACTCTTATCGATATGCCCCTCGCCCACCAACCATCTCACGAGCAGCTTTCAAGCAAGGCAATGCCATCCAACTCAAGACCACGTTTTGGGACCACTCATTAGCGCTTCCAGCGTCCTTTCGGTCCAGGAACATGCATGTTTCAAATGGCGATTTTGCTCGACATTGGCCGTCCGAACCAAGGAACCATGGAACTCAATGCGACCAGTCTGCGGCAAGGCCAATTGGGTTCCAGGGCTCTTCTAGATGCACCGACGAACATCCTGATTCCTGGGGCATCATTCTGAAAGCCAACTGCCAATAGCCAGCGGCTGGTTGGGGTCGGCTGTGGTTCGGCTCACGCCAGCGGGTGTTACATGCGCGCCGGCAGTCTGCCCGGTCACCACACCACACCCCCTTCTGCTCCTGTTTCAGGGGCCGCTCAACTGCTCCGATGGCCGATTTGGGGTTTAGCGCATTGGGGACCTCGCGACCCGTCGGCCAGTTTGTGATTGTCACTCGAGGTGTGCATGAATAGCAGATGCTCATGTCGCGCGCGTCTACAAACCGAATCGGTTGTTGGTGCTGCTGACTTGCACGCGCAGTTAGCTCCCGTTGGCCTGCAGTTGGTTACCAGTCGTCAGATGTGTTGCGCGATGCGATGAGCAAACATTGGCAGCCCCCGTGGAATCTTAGTGTGTCTTTCCTGCCAGTGGTCAATCAACCTGTGGCTGGGAGAGCAGCAAAATGGCAAAAAGCAAATCATGCGCTACATTCTCCCGTTTCCCGGGCACCTCGGGCAGCGATTGAACGAGAGAAATCCATAGACACAATAGGCTCCGAGATGGTTCCGGACCTCAATTCCGAGACCCAGTAGAGCCGCGGCTAGGCCTGACTCGCGGGCCTCAGGAAATACTAACGGGCCGGGCCGGACATCGGGCCTGGCGGCCTAGTTGAGGAATCAATCGGCTCCGGCTGGACCCAGGTGGCTGCTGGTCTACGACCGGAGGACTGGAATCCCAGGCAGGCAACTTCCCCTCAATGAGAGTCTTAGGTAACCGGCCCATTACATCATAACTCGCTGTGGTTGTAATTCTTATGCACGTATCTTTTGGCGTACCCGAATCCTCACTTCTCCTCAACACCTCCTTCTGTTTGTGATCGATCCCGCCGTCACATTTTCTGCAGCGCACAAACCCCGCTGCTCCCCCTTTTAGCCTTTGTCCCAGCTCCTCGGTCTCATTTCCCATTCAACACGTGTGGCCAGTGCCGTATTGCACGCAGCTCACTAAGGCCAGGCGGGCTCCGCACCTGGGCTTGCCAGCACCCACCGCCATCATTCAACCAGTGCTCAATTCCCTGCTGCTGCTGCATAACTTGCTGTCTCGGATTGCCTCCGTGCCAACCAGCCATACCGCCTTTTGGCTGGCTGCCTTCTCGCTGTCGTCTCCCTAATAAGAGCCCGAGACTCCGCTCGCTCTCCAACCATGTCGTCCTCCGGAGCTCCCAGCAACAGCAACAGCCCGTCGTTTGTAGAGCAGTCTGTCTCACTTTTGAGTAGCGTCGCTGGCTACATGCGCCTCCCAGCTATAGCTTCAACTGTATGATCCGACGCATCTCTCTCCCCACCCCCGTGCCTGAATGGCTATCCCGCCGACCACGCCGACTGGCTGAGGGGGCAAGTTTGGAAGCTCTTCTCTCCCGGTCTTCGTTTCCCCCGCCGCGGCCACGCTAATGCCGGACGTCACAATGCAGGGGATCGCTGCCGTTCTTACCTCGCTGCTCTACTTCAAACAAAAGTATGCTCCTCTCAACGTTCAATTGTCTCTAGGAAACACGCTGACAGGCGTTCTTGCCCCACTGCAGAGCCCTGATCTACCCATCCCACGTGCCAGCAGACTCCCGCGAGAAGATCCCCCGCCCCGAGAACTACCACTTCAAGGACTTTGAGGAGCTCATCATTCCCACGAACGATGGCGAGAAGCTTTCGGCATTCTACATCCGGGGGCCCCGCGGCGGTCGCAACTCCGATGTTACGGTGCTCATGTTTCACGGGAACGCGGGCAATATAGGCCATCGCCTGCCCATTGCCCGCATGTTGATCTCATCGACCGGCTGTAACGTCTTTATGCTCGAGTACCGCGGCTATGGCCTCTCGACTGGCGAGCCTGACGAGTCGGGTCTCAACATCGACGCCCAGACCGCTCTCGACTATCTCCGGGACCGGGCCGAGACGCGTGATCACAAACTGATTGTGTACGGTCAGAGTCTGGGGGGTGCTGTTGCTGTGCGGCTTGTGGCTAAGAACCAAGGCCGCGACGACATCCGTGGTCTCATCCTTGAAAACACTTTCCTCAGCATGCGCAAGCTGATCCCCAGTATCATGCCGCCCGCCAAATACTTTGCTCTTCTATGCCACCAGATCTGGCCCAGTGACAATTTGATCCCAGATGTCAAGGTCCCGACGCTCTTTTTAAGCGGGCTTCAAGACGAAATCGTACCGTATGTTCTCCATTCCCTGGACCGAAATTTGAGCCCCTTGATCTGACATTGTCGCCAGGCCGATTCACATGAAGCGGCTGTACGATCTGTCCACGGCACCCGTCAAGATATGGAAACCACTACCCGGAGGAGACCACAACTCCAGCGTGTTAGAGGAAGGCTACTTCGAGTCGATTGGCGATTTCTTGCGGAGGGTAACTGGGCAGCCCCCAGCGGAGAAGACAAGATGAGAAGCAAATGGGCGATAATGGTACGGCATTGAGATGGAGGAACGAAGGCGGCTTATTTGAAATGCAGCTTGCTCGGATCTGGCTCATGACTCGCTGAACAACTAGAGGATAACGACGAATGGTGGACGGGACTTTGTTTTTCTCATTGATACCCCAGATACACGGACCTATCATCAGATATTGAATATGAACTCAACAGACGCTCACGTCTAGCTACCTAGTATGAGGAGCGGTTAAACTGTCAGCTCGTCTACATGCATACGCAGTGAACCTAAGAATATCCGATCGTCGCACGGCGGGGTGGACGCAGGCACTCTCGCAAGCAAGTCCCGAGCAATGCAAGGCATTGCGTTCTTGGGGTAACCTAAAAGGGGTAATTGCGGGTTACGTGCGGGAGGCACTCTATTCGAGGCGAGGCACGTCGCTGGTCGGTAAAAGTAGCGAGCCATATTACCAGCAGAATTAATTGGACACCTGCATTGCGCTAGAGCTATACAAGAGCTATAAGTTATATATCTTTGTCGATAAGTTCGGGTGATAGCGCTGTTTATGTCAGGCTTTTAATCTGTTTCTTGTTCCTCTATCTGCACTAACGCTAAACTCGCCGTGCGAAGTGCCTATTGGAGTATAGTCAGTCACGGGCTCTGTCCGGCTTATCTGTAGCGGGTGGGTGAGCGGCCAGATGGAGATAGCGGACCATCTAGTGTCGTCTACGATGTGCCCGTGGAGGGAGACGTGTGTGTGTGGCCGGTTGATTGGCGTGATGGGGATGTGACTGGATACGATGTGTTTGTTGGTGGCGAGGTCAGCAAACAGGGAACTTGAGGGGGATCAATGCAAGCAGGCGATGGAGGGGTAGACGATTGACCTGCGGATGTCTTCCGGTTGGAAGAGGAGGCGAATGTCAGGATGAAGAGAGCTTTGTCGTGTTGGGTCTGGAAGGGGGGGACTCGGACCAAAAAGGGGCCATCTGGAGGCCATCTGGAGACTCAGATGACACCTCGCCTACGGGGCAAATATTCATGCCCGTGTAGTTATGACTTCTGTTGAGAATAAGAGATGTTTTTTTTCCTCATTGGTCTCGGGAATCTAGTCCATGATAGTACACCGTGAAGAACGGACCTTATTGGTAAGTTACCTAGGTAATTAGCCAATGGAAAATATTGCCCCTTTACACGTCCGCCACAGCAACAGGCTCCTCGACTTCAGCATCGCCAAGCACTTGCTCTTCCTGAGTCTTTCTATCATCGCCATTCTCACCCTCGTCGGATTTACCATCACTGACGCCTCCCTCATCATTAAACACTGTCTCGTCCTCGTCCAACTTCTCCGCAGCCGCAAGCCAATCCTCCTCAACCGGCGTCTCTTCCTTCTCCTTCTCCTTTTTCAAACCAAACCTCTTCAACGCGAGAAAGGACCGTGGAGTAGACGCAGGAGGTGCCACTCTAGGCTGCGCATCAGCAACCTTTCGCCACGACCCACGACTAGCAACTGCACTCCAGCCGCCCGAAGACTCGGAATCAGCCTCCTTTCGCGTGACGTTGAGCGAGGCGTCAGTGTGGCAGAGTTCGACGACGCCTGCGAGGCCGAGCCGGGATACAGTCTTCGTTATAGTTGGCTTTGCTGCCGAGAGTGCAGTTTCCACGGCTTGTGGCGTGGCTGCTAAAGACGTTGCGATGGCTGCAGCAGTGGTGACCGGAGCAGCTCTGATGACGATCTCGTCTGATGGTAGGAAGCTCGTTGTGAACTTCAGGGCAGGTCCGGAGCGCATTACCGCTGCTAGGTCTGCGGCCAGTGCCTGATCAAGCTCCTCGATCGTCAAAGCGAACCGGGCGGCCTTGAACAGAAACGCATTAAAGTGCTGGACTGGTGGCAGACGATCCGCCATTGTAGCTGGCAGCCTGGGAGCCGATATTGCAGCGCTGGCAGCAGCGCTCTTGAGAATGCGCAAGCATTGAGCAAGGGTCTTGCTGGGTGCAGAAACGAAACGAGGAGTCTTGAAGATGCAGACATGTCGATGCGGCTCGGGATCTTGACTTTCCGAATCAAAGCCAAAGTCCTCGGCGAGAGAGTGTAAGAAGGCCCGTTTGTTGGACGGCATAGGCTTGAACCGGAGGCGTTTCTCCTCCGGGGATCCGGCGAAGACGCGGAACTCGCGCTCTTGTGTCTGGGTCCATGATGGATCTTCCCTGCACAACCTCATCGTTGTGTCTGAATAAGGAATATGATTGTCCGTATGGGTCGCAGGGTCGATATTCAAGGCATCAGCCAAAATGCGGTTACGTTGCAGGCGAAGACATTCCTCATCGCATTTCAGCGCTGTTTCTCGTGTTGACCACGGATTAAGCCTCGTGGCCAAACAACGAACTTCTTGCTTGCGATTCTGACAGGGGCAAGTGATGAAAGTCTTAGACTCGCAAGGTTTGTCCTCTTTGCAAGCTGTTGCCGATGTTAGCTCCGGCCCCAACATCAACAATATCTATCGGTACTTACGGTACGGTGCATGACAAGTATCGAGACAAATATGATCGCACGACTTTCTAGCTTTTCCACATGGCTGGGGGCAATGTGAGCCAACAATGCTAGAATCTTCACACTCCCCTGGCTTGTGGCAAGGCTTCCGACACTCATGTGTACTGCAATGTGTTAGAGACCCGCAGACGAAGGAAACCGCTGTTCACCCAGGACTTGGATCAATTCACTTACCCGCACTTCAACTTCTTGCCGCAAGGTAAGCCGCATCGAGCCTCCTCAAACCAACAGGGCTGATTCTTCAACACCTTCTTGCCACAGATGCAAGACTTTTCTACCAAAAATGGGCACTTTGGACATTGTGTCTCCTCCGGATGGCACTGGTGAGACACCGCCGGATGGCTACACCGTTGGGCCTTGGTGCACTCGAACCGACACTCTGGTGCTTTCGTTCCACACGGCTGAGGCGGTTGGAGAATCGTACGCCCGCAAGAACAACTGACCTCATCGAATACAGCTTCGAGACATGACGGGCAAGGTCCCTTGTGGCAGAGCTGTTGGCATGTATGCTTACCACACTTCAACTGGCGACCGCAAACCTGGAGGCAAATGTGCTCCGCTTCGAAATTGTCGTTGGCACTGCGTTTCTGTTTCCGCCTCTCCGCTGCCTTCTTTTCCCCCGCGCAGCAATGTTCACCGCATTCGTGCCGCCCGCAGTTGAGCTGAGCCTTGCAGATGCGGAAACACTGCGGATGTTCGATAGTACCTTGGTGGCAGATCCCGTTCACCGTTGTCCTTCCACACCGGCAGGTAATGTCGATGTACGCAAAACAAGGATCGCAAGATCCGGTGTGACACTTGTTCCGGCAATGATGGCCACATGGAAGTGTCTTGTAGCATGGCTCATCGCAATGAGGAATCGGGTCCCGGCATGATTGTCTCAGTCCCTCGGCCATAGACCCCAGGGGCGTTTTGCCACATGGACAATGGGTGACAACATCCGGAGAGAAGGGGCAGTGACCTGCGTCCTCATCCTGCGGATGGCACGGCTTCTGGCAGGAATGATGGCCGCAATCAAACTCCCGACTGCAAACATTATCACAGCGGAAAGATCCCTCATACCATGGGTCGGAATTGTTGTCGTTGGGTACCTGTGATACTTTGAGCTGCCCGTAGTTGAACGACTCCAAAATATCCTCCCGCTGATCGCACGGAATCTCCCGCTGCTCCTTTCCGCAGTAGCAGGTGGACAAGACGGGTATCTCACAAGCACCACACAGGCCAGAGTGACATGGCCGGGTGCATGTGTGCTCCCCACAAGGGAGAAGGTCGCCGCAAGGTTCTTCGCAACTCCACCCCTTTCCGTACTCGCTTTCGATACACCGTTTCGTAACAGTGTGTTTCCCGCAGAAGCACGTCTGTGTCGGGCCCATAAGAGTGCACGGAGGGCATGGCCCGGCGTGACACATAAGAGGGCATGGATGCGGACATGTGCCGCGAGATTTCGAGCAGGTCTGTCCGCAAGTATGTGGAGGAAGTCCGGGGATAGGTTTCGGATCGTGCTCTTTAGAACACCAGCAGTGGTACGGCCCGGGATCCTCGGTCAGGGAAGAGTTGCAGCCAGGACAGCGCCATCCCGGGGTTTGTTGGTTGGGGTTCTGATTCTCGTCCTTCGCTTTCATCTGGTTGGTATACCATTTCTTCACGCAGTGGAGATGTGCGACAGTCCAGCAGGTGGAACATGCCCAGATCCGAGACGTCCGCACCACTTCGTACGTGCATATTACGCACTCGTAATGCCCGTTCTGAATATCGTCTTGAATCCGAGTGGGTAAATCCGCCGCCGACGACTTGGGCAGTCTGTTTTTCGGCGTGTGTTGTTTTGGTGCAGGCTTTTTCGGCGCAGCGCTACTATCCCAGAATAAGCACACCACGCCTTGAACCACCAAAGTAAGCAGAGTAAAAAAACCCACCTAGAAGATGCTACTGCCTGACCGGGGACAAACTCGGCCGCGGCAGCGCTCAAGCCACCGGCCTCCGAGGACGCCGCAGCGGGAGCCGGCCTCGCGCGACCTCTGTGCGAAACCACCACGGACCGCTGGCCGGAAGCACTGCCTCTACCACGCCGTCTTCCCCTCCAATTCCCCTCATCGTCATTCCTCACAGGCGCAGTGTTGGAAGCCTCACTTGAGGCCCCAACAACCGGCACTGTACCCCTCTCCACAGGTTGCCTTGGGGCTGGAGCTGTTTGGCTGCCTTGCCCCTCATCGTTCAACCTCTCTGATGGCCCATGGTGGTGACCTCTTGCTCCTCGGCCCCTACCGCTCCTACCGCCTCTGCCTCTTCTGGGCCCTCGAGTGTTTGACGGTGGTGTAGGTTGCGCCTCAGACATGATAGGCGGCCTAAGCGCGAGTTCAATTCCAATTCCAGGATCCAGGTTTGATCTTGTTCGGCGACGGCAAAACTGAAAGTGGAATGGATGGATGCCAGCGAATGAGATGCGACTCAACGGAAAAACCGGCTGATGCGCTTTTTGAAATACAGCGTCTTCTCACAATGAAAATGAAGAGAGAAATACCTAGGGAGTGGGGAAGGGAGCAAACAAATACTTTGCGGTTCTCAAAAGGATGTTCAGCGTCGAGTCTCGTTCTGTTCGTCGTTCGATGAGTCGGAGTTTCGTTGCTGCTGCAGCAACACAGCCTTCCACTCCCCACAGGCTCTAAATGGGCTGCAAACAAGGGACGGCTTCCCCACTAAAATCGTGCCGTGGCAAGGAATACAGCAGAACTTTGGGGCTTTCAAACGCCTGGGCTTGAGACGGGTGGAACATCGCCACGAATGACTCATTATAAATCATTTTCGCCAGCTACCTTTTTGCGCTCACCCACATGCAAGCGCAATGCACGATATCATTAAACGGTAAGCTAGAGATGTGACTCTTACCTTCCTGTCCAGGGGAGAACATACCAGGTAAATTTTGTATTCATCAATTCGGACTGAGTGATGAGTGAATTGGATCCTGAATCGTCAAGGAAGGCACAACACAAATGAAGGATCCGGCTGCCACTGCCCCATCCCATAAGGTGCAACATACGAGAGCTTGACACATTTTCGCAGCTTCCAAATACAGAGTGTGAAAACCACCTGAATTCGGGGATAGCTTTTTTCTTACATGCAATAGCATCTGTCTGCATTGCATTGAGCCATATTTTCATCACACTAGGCCTTACCTACTCATGTTGTGCTGTTAGGTAAGGTGCCTTAGTGACATCAAACAACCCCCCCCACCCCCTTTAGAACCATACGACCCTCAAGAATAAAGCAAGGCCTGCAGATGTGACGCTACAACATTCTTTCAACTAGATGGCTAGTAATAGGATGGTGCCAGGTAGATAGCCAGGAATGTATCAATATTATGCACTGGCTGAGGCGCCCTTCCTAAGCCCAAGCCTTCATACAAATATACTTCCAGTCGATAGCTACCGAAGTTGGAACATGTACTCAATAACACCAGAAACATGGCACCTTATAAGAGGCTCGCCCGCTCAACTTACTCACACTTTTGATAGGTGGTAAGGTAGGTATCTAACAAAGGAGAACCAATCTCGTACCAAAAAATAGCTTCAGAACGAATGAAAACCATTACAGCCAGGATGGCTCGAAACAACCTCGGCCACAACAAGCCCCCAACAAATATGAGCACTCACTCCAGCCCCAATAACCGCCTCCACGCCGGCCGCTTCTTCTCGTCATCCTCCCGATAATTATCTTTCACCACACTCAAAAACACCCTCTCTAGCGTTGGCGCACCAATCGAATAATCCTGCAGCCCCAATTCCTCCTTATGCGCCTCAAGAACCTCAATGACCCTCCCAACCCCACTCCCATTCTTCTTCGGCGCCCCGCGGACACCAAGATCCCCTCCAGCCGGGACAACAGGCAGGACCTTGTCCTCGCGGCTCTGCTCCTCAGGTCCCTCCCCAGCGACGCTGTCAACCGGCACAACAAACTTGATCTGCCCACCGACATTGACGCCCTCAAACTTTGAATCAGGGAATCTCTCCCTAACCCAGTTCTCCACGAACGCCATCTCCGCAGGGGGCGAATTCGGCGCAGTGGCTAGCACCAAATCGACATGATACAAGTTGCTGTAGCGTTCGCGAAGCGTCTGCGTAGTTCCCACGGCGAGGAGTTTCCCGCTGAGGATGGCAGCCCTCGTAGCCAGGGCGTCGGCCTCCTCCATGGAATGAGTGGTGAGAAGCACCGAGCGGCCGGGGGCGATTTCCTCGGCAAGGACCTTCCACATCTGGCGCTTGGCGGCGGCGTCCATGGCGGAGGAGGGCTCGTCGAGGATCAAGACGGCAGGGTCGCCCATGAGGGCGATGGCGAGGGACAGCTTGCGGCGGTTGCCGCCGGAGAGCTTGGCCGCCTGCTTGTCGGCATGCTCGGTGAGGCCGACGCGGGCCATGGCGGTCTCGGCGTTGGCGCGGACCGAGGCCTTGCCCTTGACGCCGTGGATGCGGGCGTAGAACTCGAGGTGCTGGCGCGCGGTGAGGAGATCGAGCGCGTCGAACTGCGGGCAGACGCCGATGGACTGGGCGAGCTGGCGCGCGCCGCCCGTGACGTCGGTGTCGCGGAGGAAGATGTGGCCGCTGTCGGGGCGGAGCTCGCCGCGGACCATGTTGACAATGGTGGTTTTGCCGGCGCCGTTGGGTCCGAGGAGTGCGAGGATTTCGTTCTGGCCGAGGCCGAGCGAGACGTTGTCGACGGCGGTGGTGCCCTTGAATGTCTTAGAGACGTGCACCATGCGGAGCAGGTCGCTGTCGCCAGCCACTTCGACCCGTGTGGCCTCCTTCTCGATGCCGGTTGTGGTGGTGGAGGCGGCGGCGGCAGCGGCGGCGGCCGAAGTCACTGTTTCCTCTTCGGGAGCGGGGCCGTTGCGGCGCCGAGGGCGTAGCATTGTGAAGGTCAAGTCTCTGTCCAGCCACACGAGGAGGGAGCCCAGTAAGACGACCTGGAGCGCGAGGTAGGTTATCGGGAACCCATATCCCCACCAGGACCCAGGGGTTGCCATTGTGCTGCCGCGACACCCGATCAAGGCGTAGTTGAATCCATAGCCGATGCTGCGGAAGACATTGCCGATGGGGAAGAATATGCCCAAGACGTACGAGATGATGTCGGTATTTCGTTGCAGATCAAGCAAGTCGCTCAAGAATAGCGGGAGCTAGACGAAACACATCCTCAGTTTAGTCTCAGGTCATAAATAAGGTAAACAACCAAATGGAAAAAGGGGGCCACGTACCGTGTAAGACAGTGCCAGCCCGAAATAGGGGATCACGCCAAAGAACAGCGCCCACAGAAAAGAGGATAGCTGAGAAGAGGCGCGGATCGAGACGATATAGCTAATGAGAATGCCACACATGCCATGTAGAAGGACCACCACAAACATGTGGGATGACCCAGCCCAGTAAGGGAACTGCACGTTGATGGTGGCAGTGTAGGCGATGGATATCAAAACCACGAATACCACGTCGAAGAGGAAGTATGCCATCCAGATGGGAAGCGGACGGACGCCGTTGGAGCACTGCAGCGTCCTGACATTGCTGAGGCGCTCAAAGGCCGGGTAGAGGGCGAAGAAGGCCGGATACACTGTGAGAATGAAGCATGCATACAGCATGTACAGCCACGAGGCTCCAGAGAATGAGCCGCCAACGGAGAAAAACCGATAGACATTCTCGGTTTGAGACGTAATCTTCACACCGGAAGCCATCGACGTGTAAAACCTCAGAAACTTCAAGCCATTAGATGCCTGACTTTCAGCTGAGAGGGCAATCGTCGGCCGACTTGTCGAGTCGCCCATCCAAACGCCTCCCTCGGTAAATGTGGCATTTCTGATAAACTTCCGGAAGCTGTCATAGCTGTCCTGAATTGCCCACGCCTTGGAAACCAACGAGGCATTCATGCCATCTCCTATCGGGAAATCCAGCATCACGTCGTGGAGGGTCTTGTTGACTGAGGGAGGTCCGACAGGTCTCGAACTGGGCTGGAAATAGCCATACTGGCTGTAGCGAACGTCTTGAAATTCGATGGGCCGGCTGTCCACATAACTAAAGTCCTGGCCGTCCGCGTCCACGCTGCCGCAATCCGGCCTCTGAAACCCTTCCGTGACGAAGGTGTTGATGGCGGGCATACAGGCGATAGGAAGAGCGAGGACGAGGAAGGCTCCCACCCAGTAACGAGGGAGGATTCGGAGGCGCTTCATCAGGAGGATCCTGACCTGCACCCAGAACGAAGTTGATGTTCCGGTCGTGAGCTCTCCAGCAGCCGCCCTCCCCGTGGGCTTGTCGTCCGCATCCGTCTCAGAGGGAATGCCACTGCGTTCATTCTCGGCCAGGACGTCGTCCTTTGCCACCCGCAAAAAGACGTCCTCAACCGTGGGGCCGGCGACGCGCACCTTGGAGCTACCAGCCGCCTCAATGCGTGCGACAAGCTTGGCTGCCGAAGATGAGTCAGGCGTCCTGTACACAATCTGGTCTTGATGAATTGTCCTCGGCGCGTCGATACCCGTCACATCGGCTCCCTTTGGAAGATACACGCGATATCCACCACCAAAGCGGTTCTTCAGCTCGGCTCCGGAGCCCTGACACTTGATCTGGCCCTTGGAGAGGATGATGATATGGTCGGCCAACACCTCACCCTCATCCAGAAAGTGAGTTGTGAAGATCATGCATCTCTTCGCCCGCTCAGCCAAGATGATGTTCCAGATAGTACGGCGCGAGATAGGATCCAGACCAGTCGTTACTTCGTCCATCATGCAGATCTTAGTTCCGCCCACGAACATGCATGCCAGCTGAAGCTTGCGCTTCTGCCCGCCGCTCAATGTCCTAGACTGACTGTTGGTCTTCACGGTCAGATCACAGGCTTCGATGAGAGCGTGCAGGGCGGCCAGGTCTTCACCCCCGCCCTTGAGGTCGCTCCAGAACTTGACATGCTCCAACACAGTGAGCCTGTCGAAGAGGACATTCTTCTGAGGGCACACGCCCAGTTGCGAGGGGCGGGCGTTGATGTACATCTGCCCAGAGGTTGGGTCATGAAATCCAGAGAGCATGTCCAGTGTCGTTGACTTACCCGCCCCGTTGACCCCAAGCAAACAAACGATTTGGTTGTTCTGGGCAACGAGGTCAAGGTTGTCAAGGGCGGTCAAGCCGGTTCCGTCGTTGATCCTGAAGAACTTCTTGTACCAGACGCTGGGGTAGGACTTCGTTAGCCCCTCGGTCCGGACCGCAGCGTCCGGGGTCGCGGAGCCCTCGGTGGCGGTGTCGGAGAGATGGCGCCCCTTGAAGTTGATCCCGTGCATCAACCTCTCTGCCAAGATGGCCAGAACGGGGTAGACGGCGATTTGGATGATCAACATAAGCCAAAAGGCCCAAACAGGGACGAAGAAGGTCTCCTTGATCATGCCGCTGGAGAGACCGCTTGATTCAGGAGCAGCAGACATGTGTACCGCTTGGTCATTCATGGCATACCTCCCCATCTGGGACAGAACAAAGACGTAGTTCATCGCCGGGAACAAGAGGGAAAGGGCAGCGACCCGGCCGGTATCTACCTTGCGGTTCAAGAGGATGGCGGCGCCTCCAGCAAGACAGGCGAAACAGACCACGGCAAAGATGCCCGAGATTCTTCGGGTGCGGAAGAAGGCTGCTGCGAATACGCTCGCCGAGACGAATGCGAGACCTGAGAAAATCTGCCAGAAGATGAAGATCGCCGCGTTGGAATCGAAGAAGATGAGCTTGCAGTATAGCGCGCCGGCCACCACCCATCCGATAAACTGCACAGCTGAGAGTGCGAGAATGGAAGCAATCACTCGGGCCGCCGGGCGTCCTCCCATCGCATCGATGAGGTGAGAGACGCCTTCAGCCCTCTCCCTTGTCACAAAACCGACGGCATGGTATATGGCCGGGATGGTTCCAATGAAGAAGACTATGCAATAGGTCGTGACAAGCGCGTTGTTGAACTGAGCTCTGTCTCTGGCATCGATTTCCTCCTGTGTGAACCTGGTGTACATGTATTGCTCGGGCATGACGGTCGAATTGGTGATGGCGTTGTCGATGGCCAGCTGGACGGGCAGGTAGAATATCTCCGCGTTACTGTTGCCTTCGTTTACATTGAAGGCGCCGTTGTCGCGCGCATAATCGACCGTAAGAGTGTAGTTCCATGTGCGGTTCGCCCCGGGTGTGAGAGGAGAGTCTTCGAATGCCACGATTGCGTAGCACCCTGACACACCGCGGGTATTAGGCTCACATCGAGCCCGGGCTTGTTTCTTATCATCAAGAATCACGACTTTGTCAGACGCAAGAGGGCTCGAAACTGTCTTGATGACGGCGTCGATATCGGCACCGGCGCCAGGAGGTTTGACAAAATAGAGCTGCTGCGTCCTGGGGATGCTGTCCTGGATGGAGCGGACAGGCCGAGGTTCCCCTATTCCATATCCTGGTACGCGTTTCCCGTAGTTGTTGATGTTAAGGATCAGGGCGTAAAAGGCTACCGGGACGAGGACGACCTGTATAAATGTCGATATCCAGTGTCGGGTTACGAGCAACAAGAGGTTCTTCTTCGTGAGAGCCTTCACTTGCCTCGCAAACTCTCCCAGGGGTGTTGGAGCCATCCTGGTCGGTAGTTGATGGGATCCTTACGGACGCCGGGCGGATGGACGGAGACGTGCTGGAAACTATCCCCCAAGAACCGGCAACACGGCGCCTGGCTGGAGATAAGTAGAAAGCCGTCCGGAATAGACATGGCCGGTGCCCACTGCTATCAGGGTCCTAGTGGGGCTGTACGAGGCAGCGAGCGATCCTACAGCAGCTTCTTGAAAGATCAGAGACCCTGTCCAACGGCACATTGGACACTGGCATGCGGCGTAGCAAGCACCTAGCGCACGGCCACACAGAAAGGCACGTCAGGCAGACTTAGTGCCGCCATCCGTCCAAATGTCAACACTGGTAGTGATGAAAACCAATAACATGGCCAATAACAACTGAGAACAGCGAATGGCTCCATAACAAACCCCCCTAGTGGACGACTGCCGCGCGTTGTTTCGTACAAACATTCTACCAAATACTGCTGCCTGATATTCTGGGGAAAAGAACGGGGAAATTAGTTTGAGTCTCGAACTGGAGGACAACTATGTCGACTCCCGTCTGTGTGCAAGGCCTTCTTTGTGAATCAATCTGAAGAGACGGGCACCGTGCGGGACCAGAAACGCGTCAGCTGGACTATCCCCATTCCCAACCTAGGAAGGCGGTTCGAGATTCACAAACTGGGAACGGCGTCGTGGCCGTCTCCCACAGAAGATAATGAACAATACGAGGCTAATATTGCTGCAAACCTGTGGAACAGCCAGAAAGGCAAGGCCTGGCCATGTGTGGCGCAGTGCGAAGGACAATCCTAAATTCCGCTTTGCCAATGACCATCTCCCAGTTTACACACTTGTGTAACCCTGCTAATAAGTCTAAGGCAAAAAAGGGGGTTGTCGAGGTTGCATGGGCCTTGGCGGGATTGGGGTTTAGTCCGTATCAGCAAATGCCCAGGCTTTCTTCAAGTGCTGGTAAACCGCAAGCGGCCGCTCTGTCAAGGGCTCCTGCATAGCCAACAAAAAGGTAACGAACTCAGCGAGTTCATAAGGAATGCGTCAGCCGCGAATCGAACGCGGGGCCCATCGATGGCAACGATGGATTTTACCACTAAACCACTGACGCAAAGGGGTTTTCTGGACAGCAAGCCGCTTAAAGAAAAAGATGCCCACCGCTGCGGGACGTGGTGGAGCATAACGCAATGAAGCGGGCGGCAGGGCTGAGGCACTGGCACCTTCATCAGGCGCTTCGGGGTTCTCGGCCGTTTACCGCAATGCCTTTTCGTCGCATTTCGCCGCGGCCACCACGCATTCATGAAAATACCCAGAACAATGCTGCCGTATATCTTTCTTTCACTTCTCCCCACGGCCGGGCGACACGAGATGAACGGTAAGAGGGCGGGGACCAAACTGAAAGCAGAGCGACCCACACCGTTACGCCAAGCGCCAGCTTCAAGTCAGGGCGGTCAGGTGTCGCAGCTCTGTGCGGGTCTGGCTCTGTACACAGTATGGTAGGTACGTACGTGATTGGTAGTCTGCAAGCAGTTGTCGAGTTTGTAATCCGTAGCAGAAGGCGAAGAGTCTGTGAGGCTCTAGGTTGCCGCTGGGGGAGAAATGTGATACCCCGGCAGCAACGGCGTGACGCTTGCGGCGATGGAAATAAACGGCCGCGGAACCTGGCGGTTGTCGGATCGGCAACTAAAATCGAACGTTCGAGACGGCTAGCCATGGGCGAGTTTTAAATCCCGATCAATGCTTTGGAGAGCGTCCACGTGCCCGTTGACTACGCTATAATCGCCTCGATGATCCTCCAGAGTGTCGGCGGCCGCTTGTGAGCAACCGCCAGCGCGGGGGCCACGGCTCACACCCGCCAATTTCTTGGTCTCCCTAACCTGGCTGACACGGAAACCGCTGTTCGCTTGCTGCTGCTGTGCAAATTTGTTGACTGTTTACCATAGGAGACGCGGCCGAGGCACGGGAAGCGGCCTGGGTTGTACGGAGTAGTCCGTAGTGCTTTGATTGCTCGAGACAAACCTGGGCGGACACTGAACATCCGTTTCTTCTGGCCTGGAACGTCCACAGGAATGAATGCCAGAGCCGGCGACCCGGAAGATCAACAAAACTTCCAACTTGCCGCGTCTCCGTCTCCCGTCGCCGTCGCCGTTAATGGGCTCGCTGTGCACAGCGGTGTAACTACCGAGCCAATTTGGGTGTGTTGTCGTGGCTGTTTGCATGGTATGTTGATCTGCTGTGGGGAGCTGGAGCGGTGGCGGCGATGTTAGTTGGATGAGAGCTCCCAAGTTGCCGGATTGGCCCAGACACGGGGCAGCTGCGAGCGTCAGTTCAGGGGAAAGGGACGCACTAACAACGGCGCATAGATCCCCGCCCTACGCTTTGTTGATGTCCCGTCTCCTCGGGCTGTCCGCTGTCTAGCGCCTTCCATTGGTGCAATCGGCTGCTACTTCACCGGGTAAAAGACCCCGCGCCTCCCCATTCCTGCCGTTTGTTACGTTCCAGCCCCATCAACATCCGTTCTTGCTTCCGCCCCCCAACCTTAAGACAACTCGAGGCCGCTCCATGGCTGCCGTCCAAGCCTTTCCGCAGGGCCTGGATTGAGCGAGCGTCTGGACAATTGATTCATCAGCACTGATCAAATCTGGGAACCTTGAGGACCACCCGACGTCCTCGTGGGATGCTCGAGACGGTCTTCAGCCGCACCAGAAACCCTCAAATCCGCACCCCCGCCTCGGTCTCCATTCTCCAGCTGCCGTACGAATAGGGCCTCTCAACCGCAATTATTGTCGTCGCTCCATGACTCTCTTCCCAGGGTAGCAGATCGGGCGCCCGAGAGCGTCACTCGACAGCACCGATCACCATGGAGCCCGTCCCTGAGACGGAGCGGATGGAGGAGTTTCGGCCCTCGCCCCTCCCCAGTTTGAGAGGTCAAGGGTCTTCAAGTCTGGCCCCGCCCGATCTGGACTTTCTACGGAAGCCGCCTACACTCCGACGATCAACTGATCCATCGTCTCCCACCTCACCGACGTGGAACCCCCCAACCTCGCTTCCTTTCCGACCTCGGGCGGCATCGCCGCTTTCGAACTCACACGTGCGATCTCGATCCGTCGCGAGCTTAGCACCGCCTATGGCGCGCACACAGTCCATGCCTGGCGTTAACGGGGCCGGCCACCTTACATTTTCACCTCAGCTTCGCGCTCAAAGCCCCTCCGGATCACCGAGTCGCATTCGAGTCCCGCGGAAGCCTGTTGACGAGGGGTTCCCCTCGTCGCCTACCCGAGTCTCAATCCATGACACGGAGCGGAAGTTGTCGGAGAGAAGCAGCGCCCCGAACCTTGGCCTTGGCCTCTCGTCATCGCGGCTTAGAAGGCCCTCGTCACCTCTTCGCCATCTTGCCCACTCGAATGCAGGTTCGCTTCCTGGTGTTCCGGAAAGCCCTTCTGCCATGGCTACTTCTCCGACCTATCGAGCCTACGACTCTTTCCCGACTAGCGCCCCCTTTGGGATCCCATATCCTTCATCCTCGGTGCCATCGACACCGTCCTCAGCAAGATCCAGGAGCCCCAGTATTTCCAGCCTCGAGACCATCCCAGACTCCCCAGACGCCGAGGAGGCGGCGTTAGAAGCCGAGAGGATTGCACAGCTCAAGGCTGCCGCAGATGCTGCCGAAGGCGGCGACGCGAAGGGTAAGGGTGGGTTAGACGTGCCCGTCCGTGGTAGGACACTCGGATTTGGGTCGAGGGACAAGAGGAAGAGATGGAGTGTGTGCGGCGCCGAGAGAAGGCAGGATCTGGATCTGGAAACGATCTGGGAAGATTGAAAGCGTGCGGGCACAGCCGGTCTGCAGGAACTGAAAACGAAGCTATCTAGCGGCCATTACATGCCTCTAGAAGCTCGGGGGTGAACTATGGTGTGCACTAAGGGTGGCTCTCGTCGAGTCTCAGGGGATACTGGTATCTGTTCAACTATTCAGGGGAATGGCAAGCGAACATTGGTGGCGTTCAGGGACCTTGACTGTTCTGATACCCTCATGCATTCGGCAATCATAGGACACACAACATGTCAGCCGTTTTGTGCTTTGGGAAATATGGTCTTTTTGCGTTTGTGGCCTTGGCCGCAGTTAATCGCATTGAATTCGTTAGTTTGAGCGCAATGAAGAATCGCTTATACTGACTGAACCATGCCACTCCCAAACTAGGGATTGACCATTGTCGCGATATTCGTTGGTGGTTATGTGTGATCGACATCCCTGCCAACCACTAACAGTGCCTCTCCCTCTTCCCTCTGATTTCTTCGGAATATATCAATCCACCCTCGCATCGACACATTCCGACCGCTGTAGTCTGGAGACGGACGGCGCTCCCTCTCTTCGCTCACAAAATGAGGGGGTGGCCATGGTATAAGAAGTCGACGGTTTCGTTGATCAGGCTGAGAACATCAGACACTTCAGTCATCGAGCTCCGCTGACATTCGAAACCAAACGAAGAACGTTACTGGCCAAAGAAAACCATTCAGCAAGCAAAGATGCATCTACTCTCATTTCTGGGCGTAATTGTGCTTGTCGCTGGGAACACGGAAGGCTCCCATCGCGCAGTAAGCATCTCCTTTCCTGGCAACCATGATAAACAAAACCCGGAGTCCTTTTTCAAGCAAGAGTCTGACCATCTATCTAGCAGGGCAGGCATAATGCGTATGGCCGTCAGGCTAGGTCTTTGAAGCACATGTATAGGTCCAAGTACCACCAGAGGATGCACTCGATTCCGCCTGCGTTCGTCGGACCTCCCGGTCCTTCTGGGGTCTCGTCGTCATCTTCAGCGCCGTCTGGTGGGTTTCTGTCGTTCAGCACTCTCTCGAGGACGGGTGGAGCGATGGCAACTGTTACTCCCTCGGAACCGAGCGTTGTCTTTGTCAACACCACCGATAAGGCCATGGGCGGGCACCGAGGGGGCGGCTCCTTCTGGCACCACAACGTCGGCCCCTGGCCGTCCTCGAGTTGCAGCGCCGTGGTGACGACCCTCACCGAGACAGTTAACATCACCGTTTCGGTCACTGCCACGCCGTACGCTGTGACCACCCATCTCAACAGCACCACTACCTGGGGAAACGACACCGTGTCGTGCACTTCAACCTCAACCGAGCCACTCCCGACCACGACCTCCGACCCCTGCCCGGACTCAACCACTCTCGAGCTCACCCCAAGCCCATCCTTAACAGCAACCGCCTTCCAGTTCCGCACCCGCTCCCGCACCCGCACCCGCACCTCCCGACCCCCTACCCGCTCCCCATCCAGCATCAACACCTCCCCTACCCCCATCCGCACCATCACCCGCCCGCCCCAAACAATCC
>Ga0247758_1000013_pt1 | contig 115221 bp, 103 predicted proteins | sample UWRJL156409C4_FD_180950 | JGI IMG/M metagenome (GOLD analysis project Ga0247758, IMG submission 180950) | Plant litter microbial communities from Arlington Agricultural Research Station in Wisconsin, United States - UWRJ-L156-409C-4 | ecosystem: Environmental > Terrestrial > Plant litter >... | reverse complement strand
CTCCCCTCCCTGTCTGCAACTGCCATACCTACTACCAGTTCTACTCCTGCGGCTGCCCCGACCAAGGGTACGACTCCTACGGCAACCCCGTCCCCAGCACCTACCTCTGCCACCACTACTTCGCCCCCTTGCCGGAACAAATCTGGGACCGGGGCGTAGGCTTCCAGCACCGGAACCCCAATGCCCTGCCGCATTCGGATGTACCGAGGGTGTTGCCGTTTGCGTGCTTCCAGCATAACAACCTGGCGCGGGAGGTCGTGCGGCCGGAAGAGGTGAAGGCGAGAAGGGCAAAGTTTCTGGAGGGGAGGATGAATGACCCGGAGGCTGTGGCGGAGGTGAATAATAGGATATGGAAGGTGAGTAAGGGGAGGAGGGGGAAACTGTATAATGGGGATCAGGGAGTGCAGTTGCCGGGACGGGGAGCGATTTGGCCGCGGCCGGGGAGGGCGGGGATGCCGCTTGAAGAGGCGAGAGGTGACGAGGTGAAGAGGAATTATTGGATTGATAGGTGTCGAGTCTTGAGGGATGATCCGGATGCGATGTGGAGGGGTGAGGAGTGGGATGTGGATTTGGATGTGGATGTGAGGGATGAGAGGGCACTGGGAGTTTGGGGATACGCGCCACGGACTACTCTGCACCAGCTATTTGAGCCGGCGAAGAGTGATCCCTACAGTGGGGGAGCCTTCACGATAAATGAGTCGGTGATAAACAGTGCGTGGAGTTTTACCTGGGGCCCCGGCCGTGCTGCGGAACTGTTACAGAGGGCGACAATGCTTGACACGCTTTTGCAGATGTGAGGTAAGTGTTGATACCTGTGTTGGTGTCAGTAAATCTGTAGATAACTAATGATAATAACACACTCCAGTGTCCTGAAAGTCAATTTGCACTAGCAAGCCACTCGCCGTAAGGGGTTGGTGTGCCTTGCCTCAACCAATTGGATATGCTGATCACATGCCGGGGAAAAGTAAGGGGGCTGGGTTTGGAGATCGGCAGGCGAACAATCAACATCCTTCTAGCATGGAAAACCCAGCCAACTCCGCTGATGGCAACGGTCCGACAGACGCCTCGCCAATGGCGGGCGCACGCTTGGGCGCCAGTGAGAGAGCTCAGGAGACAACCCACGACCATGCTGACCCAGTAATATTTCCAAGGCCCGCCCCGACCTTTCACACCGAAGAAAAAAGAACAGTAGGAGGCGAGGCGTGGACAGATACGGCTGGGGTGAGCCTGGTGTCGAAATTTGAGACTATGGTGAGGCAGGTGCGTTGCGTCCGGTGCCGAAGGAACCAAGGAACGACATCAATCAATTACCAGTTGTCGGTCGGTGTACCGATACCTGGGTTCGGGGGCTTGGGTGGTGAGGTGTCCCGCTCACGAGAAACCACCGAAGATGTGTCTTCTCGCGTTCCTGAAGGCGTCGTTGCGTATCTCGTCATTGGCATCATCTCGGCTGTTGACTGGCAACCAGTCGAGAAAATCGTCTTCTTCCGAGATACTGATCGAAAGCATCTTTTCTGGAAGATACTTATGGCGACTATTCAATTGCGAGGGGTGCAGTACTTCCTCAGTCTGAAGTCCATCAAAGCTTTCCGGTTGTACAGGTGTGTGACGTCCACGGGCTCCCACAAGCAGCTCGAGATGGACGGTTCCGCTTTGTCCGACCTGAAGCAGCTCATGGCCGTCTACAAAGCTTGGTCCCATATTCCTCCGCATATCAACGAGGGCTGGGCCGACTGGGTTTTCGATTGCTTGGATGGTGGGTCGCTGGATGTCATGAACGAGGGTACATACTCGCTCGAAATCGTCCTGGGCTGGTCTCCAACAAGGATTTCAGTCGCCGTCTTGTCTCCTGTGGTTCTGAGCTTTGTGGTTGGGATTTGGTTCAACTCTCGGGATTGGGCCGACCTGGCGACAATTCAGACGGCCTGGGGCGTGGCCTCGTACATTGCAACAGCGGGAGGACGTAAGTGTTTGCCTGAAAATGACTCCCAAAGAAGGATTTTGATACAGAAGTCTGACGAACTACAAAATCGTTGCAGCGGTGTTGGGTATCATCAGCCGCCTGGCGGACAACTAGACCGCTCGAAGAGGCCCTTGGCAGACTGCATGGAGTTGGATTTCGATCCAATCCTTCGAACCGCAGCCGAGGCGGAGAACTTTTGCAAGCAGAGCCCCCAGAACCCATCACACACCGTACTTTCTCCACACGCTCGTCTACCTTGCTTTGAATGAAGAAAGGAAGGCACAATCGACATGGCCACGTTTCCAGCGGTCTTCCAGGGGCGCCTTCAAGTTAGGCCACTGCTCTCTTGTTTTGCTTTCATCCCATTTCATCGCCCCGTCTTTCACCGCATATTTCCTCCCCAAAGAAACGCCCACTACCAACACAGGCCTCTCCCACCAGGGGACAATATTCGAGTCGTTTCCATAGAACCTAGTCGAGATTTCGATGCCCCCTGCGCTGCAGTCTGCAGCTACTCTCCCTCGACCAGCTTCGCGGTAGCAACGGCAAACACCCACTGGAATACCATGCCATATCCTAATTATACTTGGGGCTTCAACAACTGCGACCATCAGATTCTGTGCGACGAGCACCCGTTCTTCGTCACGGCGAACTGCCACGCTGCTCTCAAACACCTGCGGCTCCCATCCCGCACACGGACGATCTGGGTAGACGCCATATGTATTGACCAGTCCTCGATGTCGGAGCGCAACGAACAAGTCAAGTTGATGGGCGATATCTACAAGCTCGCAAACAAGGTTTTCATCTGGCTCGGGCAGGGAGATGCGACAACCTCACGTGTTTTGCGCCAAGTGAGCTGGATGGGGAGGTACTTCTTGGGACCTCCACAGTTCCGTTCAAGCTCCGCACCAATATGGCAGTTGATGATACGAATCTTCCCACGCCGTGTACAGGTAGCCATTCGGGATTTCGGATTGAAGCTCTCTAGTAGGTAAGTGCTGCCTTGTGTCTCTATGATACCCTTTGTGGTGCGGCGTATCGCGGAAGACCCGTGGTGGGGTTATCGCATTGTAGGGCCGTTGGTCATGGGTGGTATTCCTGACGAAATGTGGCCTTTGAAAGCAGATGAAGAGCGAAATGATGTAGTATTAATCACATTAGTGTGAGCTCGCAACGAGAGATTGTATTTGAAAACGTCTCCTTGCACTGTAATCATGATCCGACGCATGACCCTGTCCGCTGTCAGTCCTAGATAGGTAATCATTTGAAAGACCCTATCGTATTCTCAAGAGGCCTTCCTGCATTCCCAAACACTCTACCTACTTGATTGTAGCCAAGGCCTTTGTTCAACGTCATGGTTCATTGTGAAGTGAATTTGGTTTGTATCTAGGGACTTACAAAGCAAAGCCGAACATGCGTAAAGAGTTTTACCAGGACCAACAGGTATTGACCAGCTGAGCCTGCCTCGCGCAAGGTATCCCGAGATCGAGATCCTTGAGGTCTTTTATACATATATCATTGTCTTCAATAATCAGGACATAAATTTCTGCTCCAGGCTCTAGTAGGCTGCCGATCTATAGGGTGCACATCTGCCACTGCTTCCATGTTATACAGCCATTATCCATGTAGCGTCTAGGACGGTGGGCGTGCGAGCTTCAGAGAAGGGAATCATCGCTAAGCGAGGGCATCCCCGGTACACCGTCCAGAGTTGGGCCGGTGGACTCAGCCGGGGTACCAGCTCTGCTTCGCGCACAACAACAAACGGGCCCCGACCAGCCAGATCGTCCCTCTTTGCCACAGCGCTGTTTACATGACAACCTGAGAAGATATTAGTCTCGTGGCACTTAACCTGAATGTGTTGGTACTTACGCAGTCGCTCTCGTTCTTGCCCTGAGGAATACCCATCGCTTCGAATGTCGCCGGCCCCTGACCGACTGTCTTTCCACCTGGATGGGTTGTTGCCGTCGGGCTGGTTACAGAAGCACCACCAGGACGCCCTCCGTGTGCCGGCGGGTTCGACGGGCCAGGCAAGTTTGGTCCCGGGCTCTGTCCGCCCTTGCCATGGCTGGACACAGGCCGGATGCTCTGAGCTGGAGGCGCACTAGCCCTGCCGCCCGGCATTTCCGGGCCTGGTCTTGGCTTTAATGACGCTCCTCCTCCACCCGAAGGTGGTCTCCCGTGACCCGGAGCATGCGGGTGGCCGCCACCAGGAGGAAGACTTTCTACCCTATCGGGCCGCACGTTCCCAGGAGGTCGAATTCCTGGTTGCGGAGGACCAGCTCCATAACGGTCGATATTCTCGCTGACAGGTTGGCTACTGGCTCTCGCACCGTACTGCGAAGAAGGGTCGGATTGGGGAGTGTTGTAGCCAGCACTTGAGAATGGGCGGGGCTGACCTTGCGGCACTGGCTGAGGTTTGTTGAGGTTTAGGCTGCTGTAGTTCGGGTTATTCTTCTGCAGGCGGGCGCGGTTTGGATCGCCAACTGGAGCAGCGCCGCCTGGGACCGTTGCCCCCGGTCCAATGTTGTTAGGCCCAAGGCGCTGAGACGGGAGACCGGGATAGCCCTGTTGTTGCTGTTGTGGCGGCCACTGTGAATTATGATCTGGCCGTGTTGGGCTAGGGCTTGGCTGCCGGTAGCCCGAGGGCAGCTGTGGCTCCCAGCCGGTAGGCTGTCCCGGCGGAGGGTAGCCACGACCCGCGCCTGGCTGCGGGTTTGGTGGTCCAACATTTGCTGAGACGGGCCGGATACCAAAGGCGCTCATGGGCCGGTCGGCTGCAGGACCGGAACCTGCCGATTGGCGGATGTTGGGATTATAGTGCGGCGAGAGCGGTGGTCTGTCGTCATCTGGGTAAGGAGCAGTGGACTTTGGTCTCAAGCTCAGTGGCTGAGGGTGAGCGCTCTGGGGATATGGGGCAGCAGACTGGGGTCGCACGGGGGCACCGTGGTCCAGGTTGAGGGTGAATGCAGGGGGCCTCCCCGAATTGCTCTGCCGAGAGGGATCAGGAAAATCGACCGTATCTTCAACGATCGTCGGCGGGTTCATGGGCGAAGTGCGGAGCGGGCCGGACGGCGCAATACCAACTGGCGTTGACGAGCCGGACTCGGCTAGGGTCGGCATCGCATCGTTTTGTCGCGCGAACCGGTCTGGGCGCTTCCCACGCTGTGAGCCGTACTGCGACTTTATGCGTGTAAGAGTAGTAGTTTCGTGATCCTTCTTAGTCAGTGACTTAGACTGGCTGAGGGACACAACTCTCTCTTTCGCGTCTTTGTTCCCATGCTCGGCCGCCAGTTCGTACCACCTTCTTGCCTCTTGCAGATCCTTCTGGACGTGGATACCAATCTCATTGTAATACCCCATGGCAAACTCGCCGGTTGCGAGGCCTGCATCAGCAGCATCCTGGGCGTACTTGAAGGCCAGCAACTCGTTTTTCGCAAAGACATTCTCATATCCAAACAAAAACCATCGGCTCACGCCAAGCGACGCTTCAGGCTGTCCCTGGCGGGCGGCAAGGCCGTAGTAGTGGAGGGAGTACGCCGGGTTGAAGTCGCAGGCGAGCTGACTGAGCTCGTATGCCTGGCCCATTTTGAGTTGCGCTTTGGCGAAGCAAAGATAGGCTGCCTTCTCAATGTATTGCCGGGCGACAGTGTGGTCGAACGGGAGGATATTCTCAGCAATGGTGATATCGGGAAGTTCCCTGGCAATAAGCATACCGTAAACAAATGCACCCTGGGGTGCGTCTTCATCAGCTGTGTCGGCAGCCTTCTGTATCATGTCCAGTCCCTGCAGGATATCCTTCTGGAAACCATGCTGTCCCATGAGGTGGATCATGCCCAGCCGATAGTTGGACGCGGAATCACCCAGGCTGACACCAATCTGATAATGTTTAATCGCGTTGGGAATGTCGTTGGAGTGCTCGTAAAGCATTCCCATCCGGTACTCAGCCCGCCCATATCCATTGTCGGCTGCCTTTTTGAAGAAGGCATACGCCTCCCGCTTGTTCTCTCGCTGACCAAACTTCCCAAACTCGAGCCATTTTCCTTTCATAAAGCAGGCCTCGGGGTGTTCTTGCGTGGACAGATAATCGAGAATGTTCACAGCGTCCACGCGCAGCTGGTGTTCGATCTTTGGCGTCGGCGGCCGCGACTTGCCTCGCCCGTCCCGCTTCCACTCTCTTGCTGCGACCTCTGCAGCTGTTTCGACCCATATGAGGGTGTCCCTGGCCCATATAATCTGCATGGAGACATTGTTCGAATGGAGGACCGAGTCGCGCGCCTGCCAGAGTATTTCCTCTTTTTCTTCATCGCTTGGCGGTATATTCTCTCCTTTGACTTTCGGGAACGGCGAGAACGACGGGCCGTCCATGACTGCGGTGCCAGCGCCGCTGGAATGAAACGGTTTGAAGCTATTCGCAGGAAGAGGGGTCAGTGATGCGCGCACACACGGTCGCCAGCGCTGCACCTACGAATTGGACTCTTCGGCACCGTAGCCCCCAGCTTGGCTGGCGTTCGATAGTGGTTTTTGTTCGGCTCCGCGTGCTTCAACTTCCATGCGCTGAAGGTCGTTTTGCATGTTCTGAGGGACTTCTGCCATCACCCTGCGGAAGAATCAATCAGCTCCGGTCAGCTGCCAGGCTCCAGCCGCCCACCCGCCCGGTGCGCGGAGCCTTGCCGCACCGCCGCTGGAAGGATCCATTGGCGCAGCGGGCAGAGCGGGCCGGCCACTGTGTATGTATAAATGGGGCACTTCACCCACCTCTGAGGAGCGGGAGCAAGGACTTCGGGCATATAGTAGTCATCAAAGCCCCCAGGAACAAACGTCGCGCCGAGGCGAGGCATTTCGGGAGGTTTAAACTGTTGTTGCTGCTGCTGATTTAAGTCTGCATGAACAAATCGAGACAAATGGTCAGCAAAGTCATGCCGGACCCCCCACTTCCCCGTCTGGCGGCACTGGCTTCAACGACGCAACCGGAGGGGCAGCAGACCGGAACCACAGCGGAGGGGTTGCGAAGAGAAAGTTTTGAAGTTCGGAGCTGGCGACAGACGGTTACTGCTTGCGCCCTGTTGTTGAGAGCCGACTGCGAGGACAAGCGGTTTGCGGTTTTCGACACGTTGCCAGACGCAAAAGAGATACAGCTTGTTTTTTTGTGGCGTTGCGACGAGGGACTCGAGCCCGGTACCAGCGGGAGCTCCAGCAAAGGCGCCGGAGGGAGCCAAGAATGACGATGAGCTCCAGACCCGGTTTTCCAACAGTGGGACACGGCAATCAACTGGAAACGTGTGGGCCCGTACTCCTCAGATCTGTCTGTTTGCGCAAGTCTCCAATTTCCATTTAATTCCACAACTGGCGCTGGTTATGAGATCCTGGATGTTGGACTTCGTTGGGCCGCTGTTGTGGTTGGCCCTTTCCGAGCTGGTTGACGATGCCCCTCCACAGGTGGAACCGCGGTGCTGCACCCCTCCTGCCCCACCATGCGTTATCCTGCCTGACGGTGGATGCCGACGAATGCTGGGTTGATGCTACCGGGTCCGCGAATCCATACCAGACGACCTCATGCTGTACCACATACCTGAGCTAACCTGGCGGCTGCCAGAGCCTTGCACTGCGCTGGTCGCGCTGTTTGCGGCAGTGGATTGGAGCTGTCCATAGCGATTGCTCCAGGATGCCATGATGGCGGGCGCTTCGGGGGTGAGGATCGGGAGCCGGCTTTAACGTTATGTGCTGATGGAGACGTTGGCGTTCGACGACTCTGAATGAAACCTCATCAACTGGGTCATCTTCTGTCGGTTACGAGCTTCAGCTTTCACATATAAGCAAGGGGAAGAGATGGATACAAGCGCGTGTGTAGAATTACCGCTTTTCGGTTTGACAGCGAATGCGGAGAAATAAGTAGTGCGAGCCCAGATTGCCGCACGCGGGAAGGGGCGTGAGGTCAAAGGGAGGAGTAGTGCAAGCTGAGAGCAGCCCAACAGGTGTGCCTGGCAGTAACATTCAGGGATGTCCTGGGGCGAAGCCCAATCTACATCTCCTTCCCCCCGCCAAAAGTCTTGGGCGAAATGGAAGCGCTCTGTGTCCCCATGTCAAGGCAGTACTCCTTTTGCATTTGGGCGTCTATCGTGAAACGCAAACCCGCCGCCGCAGCGTCGCTCGCAGAGGTATCACGACAGCTGAGCCCTTGGTATTCTAGTTAAGCGGCCCGTTTTGGGTTTAGCGAGATATGGAGGCGGCCTCTTTGTTTCCCTCAAACAGAATCCTGAGCGACAAAGGCTGGCAGCTCGGCACTCTATCCATGCTGGCGCCCCTGCCAACTGGTTACCTCAACGTCCAATGTCGGATTCTCGCGTACCTGCCGCGCGGCTCAGCCACACTTCGCGGGGATGCTATTTTGAGTGGTGGCGGGCCTCCTTGTGGCCATCACCTTGTCACAGGGTTTATTACCTCAACGTGGATTTGATGATGCAGAGTATGTATGCGAGAAATGCCATGTGCAAGTTTGTAACCGGCGACTGTATATCTGTACTCTTCGGGATGAAGCCCATCCATCCATCCACCAAGCTCGGGACTCACGAAATAAACGCAGGACAGCCTCCTCAGCACAGCTGCGGCCCCGAGCTTGGTTTTGCAACTCTGAAAAGTATCAGTAACATCACACAAAGCTGAACGGCATGCCAAATCCCGCTGTGCGGCTGGCTTCGTCGCAACGCTTCCCCGTTGCAGCTGCTGTGCCCAGTGATTTATGGTGGCCCGAGACCTAGACATCAGTGTTGTTAGTCACGATCCAAGAGTGACACCGCTGTTGCATCTCCGTCCTTTGGAAAACCGACCGTCTCCACATACCGTTTTAAAGACCAACGCCAAGAGAAATTTATTGAATCATGAAGGAAGATTGCGATGATGGAACTGAAAAAGAGTTCGGGTTTTATGCGTAATTACAATATGTATCAAGGAGGAGGAGTTGTGTTGGTGATTCTCAACCTCAAAGGAGAGCTGCGGGTGGGCCTGCAGCTGTGGCCAGCTGTCGAGCACAGACCATCAGCCTCGCTTCCTCAGCTCCCTTCCAAACGTCACCCTTTCAGCCTGGCAGCAAACCAATCGTCCAGCCTCACCACCACGATTTCCACGCCTTATCTGCCAAACCACCATTCCCAATATCCCGCCACCGACCTCGAGCGAGAACATTACCACCAAACCCCACAAACCCCCGTCATCCCCCGAACTTACCGGGAAGCCAACCGCCCACCATGGCCGAACGCCAGCTCTCCCAGGTCCTTAACCAGCTCAAGTCGCAATCCGCGGCCCTCAGCTACGCCGATGCCTCCTCGCTCCTCTCTAAAGCCAAGCTCCTGCTCCTGCAGCTCAACGCCCTGACGCCCTCGACAACGACTAACAACTCGCTGTTGGCGCTCGCCCGCGACACGTACGAGCAGGGCGCGCTTGCCTCGATCCGCGCCAAGAACCCTGACGCCTTCACGCGCTATGTCAACCAGCTCTCGCCCTTCTACGAGCTGCCGCCCAACGTCCTAGCGCCGAACCCCTCGGAGCGCAGCAAGGTCACAGGGCTGTATCTCCTCCTGCTGCTGACGCAGGGGCGATATGCCGAGTTCCACAGCGAGCTAGAAGCGCTGTCGACCCAAGGCGGGGTGGACGTCGAGGGCGACCGATACCTAGGCTATCCGATCCGGCTGGAGCGGTGGCTGATGGAAGGGAGCTACGACCGGGTATGGAAGGCGATGAAGAAGGGCGAGGTGCCGTGCGAGGAATACGGAGTTTTCTCTGACGTACGTAGCGCCTCCGAACGCTAAACCCTAGGTTGTTTGACTGAACCGAACTTATCTAACCAACGTGCAAATGCAGATTCTCACATTCCAGATCCGCTCTGAGATCGCCAGTAGCAGCGAGCGCGCCTACCCTTCGCTTCCATTATCGTCTACCAAGTCGTTGCTCTTCCTCGAGTCGGAGGGCGCAGTCGTTGACTTCGCTCGTAGTCGGGGTTGGATTATCAAGGACGGGACGATTTACTTCCCATCAGCGAACGCGGCACAGGAGGCGGGCGAGGAGGCTGATCAGGAGAAGGAGACAAGCCAAATGATCATCGAGAACGCGTTGGGGTACGCACGGCAGCTGGAGACAATCGTGTAGCGGGCCTCGTCTGGCTTGGGCGGCAATACATGGATCGAGGCTGGAGAGCGGTTTCCCGACAGTTGTTGTTTGTACTAATATGCTTAGAGCTCTGAACAGCAACAAAGAACTAGGCAATGGCCAGGAAGCGCTGTAACCATTGACCTTGCGTGCAATGTGTTGGTGAAATGTCTTTTAACTCCAATTGCTACAGCTCATGAGCGCTCCACATGGTTCAGACAAATCTCTCCGTCTCCCATGAGCAGCTACCTATTCTAGAAGGGTTGACTTTTGCCCAGCCATAGTGAACTCTCCACCAACCAGTCGTCATTCCAGTGAAAATGCATGACGAATCGCAGCTATAATATCATTCATTATCCCTCGTCGGCTCAGGCGAACAACTTCAACCCGCTACCGTGCTTGCCAACCTCGCAGACCTCGCAGACTGCGCATACCGTGCCCTTGTACTTTGTATGGTACTTGGAGCCGTCAAATGCGCATTCCTCGTAGCTGGTACCGCTATAAATAGGCGTGTGGCTGGCCGCGCAGACCTCAAACTCCGCGAACTGGTCAAACTCAATCTCCACCGTGTCGTGAGGATTACGCTCACACTGAGCCTTCGTTTTCTTTGCCTGGACAGAAAGTTAGCGCTTTGCGACAAGACAGACAAGTTTGGAAGAGAAATGACTTACGCTCTCTAGGATCTTGCTAGCTCCCCCGTTTGCCAATATCCTGTTGGCGAAGCTCAGTGCGGAGTTGTAGTTCTTACTCCGCATGGCAAGATTCATGGCGTTAAGCAAGGCCAGCTGACGATGCGGGACCTCGATCTTCGGGATGGTGAAGTATGCGGACAATTCCAAACTCCGCTTCATAAGCTTGGGATCCTTGTTTACGGCGTCTTGTGGGCCAAGGCTTCTGCGTGCAAGCTCAATAGCCATAGCCACGGCGTACTCGCTGGCAGAGGTGATCAGCTTCTTAGCCTCAACCACCTCGCTCTCGCTGCCAACAGCATTAATGAGCACGGCATGAAGGATGCTCTTGAAGATCTTCAGCCCATCCTCCAGCTTATTTGCCTTCATCGAGTCGTAGCCACGCTGCAAATCGTTGGCGGCAAGAGTTTCTAGATCTTTAGGAATGATCGGGAGAACCTTCCTTGGGTCTGACTCTTCCGCATTCCGGCGAACGTAGTTGACTAGAGACGGCAGGCCGACCGATGCGGGAAGGTATGTCTTGCATGCCTGGTAAACTTCCAAAAACCTGGGCTTCAGGGGAGCAAAGTGGACGGCACCGACTTGGCGGTTGAGAAGCTGCATTGCCGTTTCGAAAGAACCACCAGCGACATGGTCGACAGCCAAGGGCGAATTGCGGGCCCAGAGATCAGCCTCGCTAATGCCAGCGCCGCCAGCATCTGCGCTTTCGACATTGACGAATCCTTCCTCCACCTCAGGGACGATATCATCGCCCAGATCCCAGCCAGCAGCATCCTCATCTTCATCAGCATCAGCAAGCGCACCATTGCGCTTGGCCGCGTCATCTTCACCCGCTTCCTCCAAGCCAAACCCGTTGGCGCCCGAGGTAGGCTCGTCTTCTAACGACAAGCCTTCGACTTGCCCAAGAAGCGCCTTCTCAAAGAAGGATGTTGATGTTACCTTTGTTGGCCAGTTGGACTTGTAAGTCGGCACAACTGGCTGGGGTGGCGTCAAAGGCTCGCCAAGTTCTGGCAACGTAAGCTGTTCCTCTGTAAGACCAGTAGCCTCAAGAATGGATTGGCATTCCTCCTCCAGCCCGTGGGACTTGGCTGTCAAGTAGGCCAGGGGATCTTGACATTGTTAGTGATATTCATGCGATTAGGTAGGTACAACTTACAAAGGTCAATCTCTTTGAACATTTGGATACGGTCCTCAACTTCACCTAGGAACAGGGCGTTCTGGAACCTTGATGTGAAATCCCCTCGGTGTTCCGCAATTTTCGCCATCCTGGAGAGCTTTGCATTGTCGCCGGTCGCAAGGTACAGGAAGGAAAGCTTGTCAAACTGCTTGAGCTTCTGATAGCACATCTCGGTAACCGAGTGGTTGCCGTGGGCAAGCGCCTCCGCGCTTAATCTGGTCCAGAGCTTGGGTCGGTCCAGCTGCTTCGCCATTTCAACGGCAACCTCAAGGTTTCCGCATTCAATCGCAAGCTCAAACCGTGTTGTGGGATCCTGGACGAACTGGAGTGCAATCTCGGGATAGCCCTTCTTCTGGAGGTATGCGATGATCGACTGTCCAACAAGGCTCGAGTTTTGGATGATGTGCAGCATCTCCTCGTAGTTCCTCTTGACAAGTGCGAGCTTGAAGCGGTATTCGGTGGGATCGATAAGTAGGATCTTCGGCTTTGCAGCGCGGTCGAGGCAGTAAACACTCCGTCCCTTGACACGAACGAGGTACACGGTCTGATCAAGAGTGCGAACAATCCCGTTGTCGCCGTTGAGAAGGGTATACTTCACATGATTAAGGGTCGAGTACAGCAAAACTCCTGCGTCGTCCCAAGCGGCACTCTTGATTCTAATCGTCTCGTGGAGAGTGCTGACCTGCTCCAACCCCTTTGTCACAATGGTGACGTTGTGCTTACTGAGGAGAGCGGCATGGAGATTGTCGTTTGACCAGACCACATATTTGACGCCATTCACTGCAAGCTCCGCGGTAGTCTTCTTCTGCTGAATGTCGTACAGATGAACAGCTGTCGGGGTGATAATAAGGAGGTTGCCGGTTCCACCAAAGTAGATGTCGGTGGTTCCAACAGGGGGCTTAAAGGACCTCGTCGTGTTGTTGGTCAAGTCCTTGATGTCCACTGTTTGTGTCGAGGTGTTGAGGACCGCAAAACGATTACGAGCCACAAAGATAGCCGAGTTGCCCTGACCCCGTTTGGATTCTGTGGGCTCAATAACTCCAGAACCATCACGGGGAAGGTTAATAAGCTCATAAGACCCGCCATCGGCCGTGGAGGTCACCAAGACGGACCGCTCAGCAGGGTTGTAAGACAAAGTCCGCGGAGGTACCCAAGGGCTGCCCAACTTCTTCAAAGACAGGAGTGTCGGTGACTCTGCATTCTTCTGGAAGTCATAAGACTTCACATGCTTCTCCTTGGTGATGTAGAAAAGCGTGTTTTGATGTACCGCTGAGGCAGGTCTTTCACGCTCGAGCTTGAATACCATGACACCACTTTTCAGATAAGGTTAGTTGGAGTCTTCAAAGGTTAAGGCAGGAATGTGGATAACATACTTGTCATGGCCGGCGGCGAACAAGTTGATCTCGGGATGCGCTGCAATGACCCAGAATCTGTCATTTTCCCGCTTAAAGCTGTTTACGGCTGTTCGCTTGTTCAGATCCCAGACTCTGATAGTCTTGTCCTCGCCCGCAGAGAGAATCAAGTCTTGGTGCGGGTGAAAGAGACAGCCACTGGCGTTCTGGAAGTGTCCCCTGCAGGTGTCAACCTCCCACTACATCAAACATTAGCAAGTATTCATATTCTTATTCTCGAGGCAGCGCCCATGGAGAACCTACGGCCTTGGTCTCGCTCATCCGCCAAAGCTTCACAAGACGATCGTCGCCTGCCGAGACGATCAGAGGCATTGTGGGGTGGAAGGCAACCCAGTTAACACCCCTGTCGTGGCCTTCCAGGACAAACTTCACCACAGCATCGGTATTACCAAACATATCGGTCTGATTGGCATTGGCGCGAGCAACTTGGTCCTCGAAGCTCATAGATGTCGGAGCAGAGTGCTTCTTGCGCAAGCCCGAGACTGATGCACGTCAGCTGTTATTCCTAAGGAGGGCGCGCTTTCCGAGCAATGGGAACATACTATCCCAGACACGGACCGACTGGTCGAGGGAGGCCGAAACGACAAGGTCTTCCTTCGGGTGAAACTGCGCGCACATGGCGTAGTGGTTGTGGCCCGTCATTGTGCACACTATTCGACCGTAAGTATCCCAACATCATAAGCGGGAGGATAACGCATACGCAGGGATCGGTTCTGCCAGTTCCATATCCGAATGGTCTGGTCGTCGCTGGCGCTGACGATCCAGGGGAGCTCGTGGTGGAAGAATACGGTTCGGATATAGTCGAGATGGCCGTTCAGGGTGAACAAGCACCTCCGAGTCTGGTAGGACCAGACTTTGATCTTATAGTCGTCGCCTCCCGACACAAAGAGCGGCTGCAGCGCATAAGTAGTTGCCCCTGAACCCAAGTCCAATCCTTAGGGGCCCTCACCTGCGTCTTATGGAAGTCGACGCCACGAACGGGCCCGTCATGCTCCTCGAATCGATCGATCAGGGTTCCCATTCGGTAGTCCCATAGCTGGATGGTCGAGGAGTGGAGGGAAACGAGGATCCATGGTCTGGAGGGGGACTACTGTCAGTGTTGCTGGACAGGGAAATGGCGGGGAAGCTCGAGCTGCTGACCGTTTAGGGTGGAACGCAATGCCCTTTGCGCGCGACGACTTGGACTCGAACTATACAAACGGCAAGTGTTAGCAGTTTTCCACAGTCTTACACTGGGGGATTGCGATGTTGCCGACGGACCTTGGTGAGCATTCCGGAGGAGGCCTGCATCTTGGCTGAGGGGGGGGACGCCTAAGGTCCCAGCATGAACGAGAAAGAAAACTAGCTTGCAAAAGAATTGAAGCAGAAAACCAGCACGCCCTATTGTCGCAAGTGAAGCTCAGAGGAAGAGCGGCAGCCGGGGGGTGGCGGCGTGGTTGTGGTGGGAGGTGAGGCCAGCGGGTGCGGTGCTGTCTTGGATGCCATCAATCAAATCATAGGGAACCGTGGCATCTCGAAATGTGGGTTCACCCAGCTGTGGCCTGAGTGGCAGGCATGAGCGGTGGACAGCCTCAGGCCAAAACGCACATTCAATTTTCCGGGTCCACAAGCCGCTCAACCCCACCATGGGACGCTAATTGCTTGATGGACGCCACTTCACCAGCCACAATTCAGCTCTGGCCCCGTCGGCTCGTGGAACCTGGTACGTACCGGCCCCTGAAGCTTCCCCGGACGCTAGGCCGATTACGTCAAGCTGGTCGAGCTTAGCTGTGATGTGTTCAAAACGACATGCGCCGGCTTAGACAAATGAAGACCCCACCAAGTTGACGACGGCAACGCCCTGGAGCAACTGCCTGAGCCCGAGCAAGGCCACAGCTGTATGTTGACACATATATACCCTTCTTTCCAATCGCCCCGCATATTCCCGTGATTATTGGTAGCATTGGCGCTGGGTGGCCTTCTGGAAACTCTCCGCGGTTGCGGGAGCCACGTTGGCATTTATTGTCGGCCTTCTTTGTCTCTGCCCCTCGCGCAGTTGGCACTTACTTCTCCGCTGGCGGATTCTCTGAGACACACTTCGGGATAGTTTCCCACCATTGCGACCATGATTCGCCTCTCCCAGCTGCCCTGGGGCCTTGCGGCAGCCATCCTCGCCGCGGCGTGGCTGCCCCTCCAAGCCGTCGCTGCCCCGTCTGTCAATGTTGCGCTGAAGGCAGCATTCCCTTCGCCCCCCTACCTGGTCGAGCTATTGTAAGTTGACCTGTGAGCCTCCAATGGGTATCCAACCATACTCATGCGAAATTACAGAGAAACCGCTGCTCCTGAAAATGCGACGGTCTACTTCGCCTTGCTCGATCGCATCGCCAAAAACGATCTGGCTCACGCCAAGACTGACCAGGCGCTCTACGAGAAGTTCCTCGAGATCCTCCACAACGATGCGCACATGAATGCAGAAGAGCTATCGACCTTCAAACTTGCCCTTTCCCTCCGATCTGCCGCACCCCGGATCGAAGCCCACTATCAGTATTACACAACGGCCGTTGAGCCCACGCTGTCCGGCAGCCAGGATGGATGCGATCAATGGTTTCTCTTGGACGGGAAGCAGTATTGCACACCAGCTCTCGACGTCGAGCACGGAAGTGTCAAGAACAATTCCCAGGAACGCACCTTGCCGTTTGACCGGAAGCTCGGCACTGGCGCCAAGGATGTGGTTTTGTACGCCGATATCACGTCACCAGATTTTGGGAAGTACCACAAGACGGCGATGGAGATTGCGCAGAAGGGGGAGGGTTCATACCGTTTGAGATATAGGAGAAGTCCCGGGCCTCTCGGCGAACCCCTAACCGTCAGCGGGTACGGCGTGGAGCTCGCTTTGAAGAGGACGGACTACATCGTCATCGACGATAGGGATACGGATGCTGGGAAAGTAACAACAGATGACTCGCAGAAGGTCTTGAGCTCTGACGTTGTTCTGGACGATGAAGAGGAAGTTAAGGACATCAAGCCTTTGGAGAAGTCAGAGCTCTCGCCCCTGGGCATGAAGGCTGCGGCCTACATCATGAAGAGCGATTCGCCCTTTGAGACTCTTCTCAAGCTCACCCAGGACTTCCCCAAGTACTCTACCTCACTCGGTGGCCAGAACGTGACTAGCGAGTTCGAAGCCGAGCACCTGGCCAACCGTGAGGTCCTGGTCCCGGCTGGCTTGAACGTTGTGTGGATGAATGGCGTCCAGTTGGTCGACAGGCAAATCCAACCGTTTGGCCTAGTTGACTTACTGAGGCGGGAACGAAAGCTCATCAACGGTGTCTTGGATCTTGGCTTGACTGGCGAGCAAGCCATCTCCTTGCTCGGACACAATGAGATCGCGCAAGCCAAGTCAAGCGAGGAAGAGCCCCGCCGGTTCGACTGGCGCGACGATATTGAGGATGGTGAGGTCATCATTTGGCTCAACAACATCGTCAAGGACAAGCGATACCAGGACTGGCCACCATCCATTTGGGGGCTGCTCCAACACTTCGGCGGCGGCCTGCCCCAGGTGCGCAAAGATATCTTCAACCTGATTGTGCCAGTGGATTTTACCAACCTGGAAGACGTGAAAGTCGTGGTTGAACAACTCCTAAGCTTCATGAAACGATTGGTGCCTATTCGGTTTGGCCTGGTTCCGCTCACTCCTACGGGTGAGTCGATTGAGCAGGCCAAGGTGATATATCACCTCCTGGACACTTACGGCTTGGCTACAGCGGTGTCGTACCTTCAAGAGTCCGCTGAGGCTGAGAAGGTAGCCAAAGCAAACGAGGAAATATTCAACAAGGTAACCAAGGACCGCGCCCCGAAGGCGGAGATGACGCCTTTGCCGTTCAAGGATATATTCGCTGCAGAGGAGCATGAACAGCAGATCCATTTTGCTAAGCATTGGGCGGAACGGCTTCGCGCGACAGCCGAAAATCCCGTGGTTTTCTTCGACGGCTTTCCAATCCCTCGGGACGAAGCTTGGTTGAGAGCTATGCAGCAGAGACTCGGCAGCGATATGCAGCTGATCCAACAGGCCGCTTATTTCGGGCAGATCAACGACACCACTTGGATTGCCGGCCATCTCCTGGAGAACGCCATCGAGCGCCGTAACACTTTCATTTTTCCCGAGGACGCCAGTGATCTTAATGTTGTCAACGTCAACAAAGTTTACTCGGAGAACCCAGATGTCTTCAACAAAGTCCCTGTGATCGAAGCAGATGCAGGGTCCACAAAGGAAGATTGGGCTGCGCTCACTGTGATGGCGGACCTCGACAACGTCGAAGGGCAGAAGCTTTTGTATCATGCCCTTCAGTTCCGCCAGGGGCAACAAGGTGTACGCATCGACATCGTTCATAATCCCGCAGACCTTGTCCAGTCTCCCTCGATCTTAAACCAGAGAGTCAAGGCACAGGAGGCAAACCTCGTCAATGCTGCCCTGCTCAGCGATCTCGAAATCATTCTCCAGGAAGGGAGCTTCAAGGACGACAGCTCTTACGATTCGGCGCTGGCGAGTTTTCTCACTAGCACGAATATCAAGGCGGGTGACAACATCCTCATCCTCAATGGAAGGATCGTTGGCCCCATTGTCTCGGCCAATGACTTTCAGAAAGCGGACTATGAACAACTCCTGAAGGTCGAGCGCGACAACCGAATTCTGCCTGTCTACAAGGCTGTTGAAGACCTTGGACTGAGCGACAAGCTGTCTGGGCCGCTGGATGCAGCCAAATTGTCATCGGTTACCACCCTCTCCGGCATCTCGGACCTTCCCCAGGGAATCTTTGATTCCGCAAGCCCGATCAGGAGCACCATGTACAAAGAGTGGAACGCCACCCACACGTCCTTCGAAGTTGGCGATCGTTCCACCGCCACCATCTTTTTCGTCGCCGTGATCAACCCGGCCAGTGAGGTTGGTCAGAAATGGTCTGCAGTCTTGAAGGTGCTCTCGGAGCTTGAAGGAGTGCATTTGCAGGTATTCCTCAACCCTCAAGCAGCACTTTCAGAGCTTCCGGTCAAGAGGTTTTATCGTTACGTGCTCGAGTCCGCACCCAAATTCGACAAGCACGGCCGGGTCCAGGACCTTTCTGCCACCTTTTCCGGTGTGCCCTCTGACACTTTGCTGATTGCCGGGATGGATGTACCCCCTGCTTGGCTTGTCACTTCCAAGGTATCCGTCGACGATCTCGACAACATCCGCATCAAGGATATCAAGGCTAGGAGAAACACAGAGCACATCGAGGCCGTTTACGAACTCGAAAACATCCTTATTGAGGGCCATTCGAGAGAATCGCCTTCAGGCTCTGCGCCGCGAGGTGTGCAACTTGTCCTCGGCACTGAGAAGGAGCCACATTTCGCCGACACTATCATCATGGCCAACCTTGGCTTCTTCCAGTTCAAGGCCAACCCTGGTGTCTACAGCCTCCATCTCAAAGAGGGTCGAAGCTCAGAGATATTCAGCATGGAGAGCGTGGGTGGAAAGGGCTACGGCAAGGTTGCTGGTGACGAGACGCGTGAAATAGCCTTGATGGATTTCCAGGGCACAACACTCTATCCCCGTCTGGTCCGCAAGCCCGGAATGGAGGAAGAAGACGTCCTCGAGGAATCCAAGTCGGACGGTTCCAATGGAATCGTTGCCAAGGGTCTCAAGTTCGCCGAGGGCTTCCTTGGGAAGAAGACCAAGTCCATCTCTGACACTGAGCACGCTGAGATCAACATCTTCTCGGTCGCCAGTGGCCACCTGTACGAGCGCATGCTCAACATCATGATGGTCAGTGTCATGCGGCACACCAAGCACACAGTAAAGTTCTGGTTCATCGAGCAGTTCCTCTCGCCGTCCTTCAAGGACTTCATCCCAACCATGGCGGCCGAATATGGCTTCAAGTACGAGATGGTCACTTACAAGTGGCCGCATTGGCTCCGCCAGCAAAAGGAGAAGCAGCGCGAGATCTGGGGTTACAAGATCCTCTTCCTCGACGTTCTCTTTCCCCTCTCCCTTGACAAAGTCATCTTCGTCGATGCCGACCAGATCGTCCGCACCGACATGTATGACCTCGTCACCCTCGATCTCGAGGGCGCCCCCTACGGCTTCACGCCCATGTGCGACTCCCGCACCGAGATGGAAGGCTTCCGCTTCTGGAAGACGGGCTACTGGGAGACCTACCTCAAGGGCCAGCCGTACCATATCAGCGCGCTCTATGTCGTGGATCTCCGCCGCTTCCGGGAGCTCGCTGCTGGTGACCGTCTTCGCCAGCAATATCACACTCTCAGCGCCGATCCCGGTTCGCTCGCCAACCTCGACCAGGATCTGCCCAACCACATGCAATTCCAGATCCCCATCCATAGCTTGCCGCAGGATTGGCTGTGGTGCGAGACATGGTGCAGCGACGAGACGCTGCGGACCGCGCGTACCATCGATCTCTGCAACAACCCACAGACAAAGGAGCCAAAGCTCGACCGCGCAAGGCGACAGGTGCCAGAGTGGACAGAATATGACGAGGAGATTGCCGCCCTGGCAAAGAGAAGAAAGGACGGACATTTAAAGAGCAGCGAGAAGACGGTAGAGAGGAATACCAAGAGCAGGACGCTGGAAGAGACGGCATCCAAGAAGGATGAATTGTAGAGAGGCCATGTCACATATAAGCATCATGTACACTTGAGAATAAACGGGTACTGTTCGAGTTAAGAATGATTGTTTCGCTCATTTTACGCTAAGTCTCCCTCTAAATATGCATGCCCCCTTCTACCTGGCGACCAAGATCTCCCTCCTGTTTTAAATTAGAGTGGCATCCATCCAGCCATCCTCCCATGCTTCCGCCCGCTAAGACTCCAAGAATAATGTAGCTAAAATGCTTAAACCAGCGACAACAAGACTAGACAGCCCATCTGCAAATACAATGAAGCAAAGCCAACAACAGACCTTCTATACCTCGACGCTCAGTGAGAGATGTACTGGAACACCGCGCTGACCTCCGGCTGACCACACTCCTGCCGAAGGAGATGATCCTGGATAGGCTTCAAAGCCTCATTGGCAAAGTGATTCCACGTGCTCGTGTCGCCGTACAGCATGGCCTGTGCCTTCAATATCTGCTTCCCATCGGGCTTGCAGCGTTTGCACTTGAACGTGTCGTGTGTGTCGCTGCGCGTGTCGCCGCGGTATTGGAACAGCTCGCGCAAGCTGTCCAGACTAAAATGGCGCTCGACGTCCTCAGCCGAGTCAACGACGCACGATGACAGCGACTGCTTGTGACTCTGGCGCTGGAAGATTTTCTCCTCGATAGTGCCGGTAGCGATGAAGCGGTAGACGAAGCAGTCCTTCTTCTGACCGTCACGCCACACACGCGCGAGCGCTTGTTGATCGGCGGCTGGGTTCCAGTCAGGGTCAAAGAGGACGAGGCGGTTTGCGCCGATAAGGTTGAGACCGCAACCTCCGGCCTTGCTGGAAAGTAGGAAGACAAACTCCGGGCCATCTGGGTCGTTGAACTTGTCGACCAGTTTCTGGCGTTTGCTGACGTTCATGGTACCATCCAGCCGCAGGTTACCATAACCACGGCTCCGGCACAGTCGCTCGAAGAGATCTAATGTTTGCGTGTAGTTGCTAATCAGAACAATTTTGTCGTTGGTTTCGGATCGGATACGGGCCAACATCCGATCCAGGACCTGCATCTTGCCGCTGTACCATGGCTTGACGTCCCGATCACGGCCACGGGAATCTTTGGGAACGTAGTCCTCCGGCCAAGCATCCTCGGAGCCGGGAAGGTCAGAAGCAAGATCCAGCAAATCGGGATGATTGCAAAGCTTCTTGAGGATGTTGATGGCCTTGAGCGGCTGAGAGCCTTTTCCACGAAGGAGCGCCTGAATATCAGGAGAGGTGATGAAGTAGTTGTAGAGATCGAGCTGGAAGGGAGCCAGGTTGCAGAACACGACGTGTTCGTATTTGACTGGCAAATACTTGGACAGAATGTCGTTTGTGCGGCGAATGATAAATTTGTTGACCAGACCCAGTAGCTCAGTGAGACACTCGTCGCCGCGCTTACGCTCTGACTCGGTGGCATCGGCATCACGACCTCGAAGAATGGGAATTTCGAAGCGTTTGCGGAACTCCAGACGGGTACCGAGAAGGTCGGGGTTGGCAAAACTAATGAGCGAGAAGTACTCCGACAAGTCGTTTTGGATAGGAGTGCCAGACAGAATAACACGTCTAGAAACGTTGAGGTTATTCAGGGCGGTGAAAGTCTGACTGTCGCCATTCTTGAGACGGTGCCCTTCGTCGCAGAGCATCAGCCCAATCTGTGTGTTTTTGAGCTCCTCGGCGTTGAGGCGCAAGGTTTCGTAGGAGACAATAATGACTGGCCTGGTCACCGCGCGGCCGCTGCTAATGGCCCATTGACGGAGCTGCCTTGTCAGTTCCTCCTTCGAGGCTTTCCCGTCAATAGCGAAGGGAGTGATGGCATCAGGACCAAGCCACTTCACAAGCTCGTTCGCCCAGTTTCGTACTAAACTTGAAGGGCATGCAACGATGGCTTTTTGAATCGTGGGTTTTCCGGCGTCGGGGGACTGCTTCAAGAGGGTCCATAGCAACGTGATGCATTGAAGCGTCTTGCCGAGACCCATTTCGTCGGCCATAATGCAACCATTCGCTTTCTCGTCTATCATGCCTGTCACACACCTGTACATGAATTTGACACCCTCGATTTGATGCGGACGAAGCACCTTCGCAAGTCTCGGATCGATGACAACCGGAACACGAGGGTGTTCTCCCTCGACCTTCTTCCGGATCCCGAGAATCTCAGCGAGACTCTTGTGAACGAGCGGCGCGTCGATTTTCGCGACAGCGACTTCTTGCGGCTTTTCATCCTGCTTCGGCGCGTTCTTCGGTTTATCGTCTATCGTCGGGTCGTGAAGAACAATAGAGAACTCACCACTTGGATCATGAAGCGGCTTGGCGATGAACACAGCGCCCTGCCTCAGCCCCAGCGTAGGTGGCGGCCTGTTCGGGTTGTACGAGGCTGTGTCCTTGTTGATAAGCGGTACAGAGAACGCCTTCCGGAACACCTTGTCTTTGTCCTTGACAAGAAATGTAGGGAATTTGTTGGCATCTCTGTTTCCGAGGGCGAGCCGCTCGGTGTTGGTCCATGGCTTGTCTGCATCCGCTTCCCCGTCCGCGCCCTTGTAGTCGATCTTTCTCTTCTTGCGCGCCGGACGGTCACTAGCGACGGTACGTGTAGCAGAGCCTGGACATTTGAACGGTTGCGTCAGGCGATCGAGCGAGCGCGATGTTGGGAAACGGCCTTTGGGCGCGATGTTCTCCTTGTCGGCCTTTGGTGTTGACAACAGATTCGCCCTACGGTTTGTCAGCTCCGAGATTCGACCAGCAAGATACTCAATCCTTACATAGCTGTCAGGTCCTAGCAACCGCTTCCTCCCACTCCTTCTTAGATTAGAGCTTTGCGTACTTCGGGCGGGAGTACAATGGTGAGCTTGCTCAGCTTGCATTGTTGACTTGGGACGCGAGCTGGGTGGCGAGGGGCAAGACGCGCTTTCCCTCCCCGTCACGATGTCACATGACCGTGCCAAGCCCAGTATCCCTGAAGATCCGTCGAGCAGGCAAGCCAGCGGTTTCCATCAACAACATAGAATTCGATGTGCGCTCTGACTGACCTCCCTCGAAGATGCCGCTTGAGGGATCCGTATTAACGGTTAGCATATTAAAACGGGCAAATCCATTTCTTAAAATAACGTTCGCCAGCTCATACAGCAAATGACGTGTAGGCTGATAGTACGAAGTAGAACGGCAATTCCTATCCCCACTCACAGGCTCGAGGAAACGGTGTTCGTTCCTATGAAGCCAAGAGACATCTCACTCTCACCAGTCCGATCAATGCACGTTGATTCCTGCCAAATTCCGCTCCGAGTTTGAGCTTGATCAAATGTTGACATTTATCCCTGCCGAAGCGTCAAGAGCAAAGGTGGTAACGGTATCACTGAAACCCCACATCAATCAACCGCGGTCTGCCCCGCCGAACCCCGCGATTCAATTGAACATTCGAGGGAGACAGTCAACACAGATGTTCAGTCCAACTCGATCCTGAGACTCAACTCGAATACGATAGATTACCTTGTTACACTAGGGGGAATCGTGTTTTGCTCACCTCGTCCAACCATGCCGGGCACCGAGAACCAACAATGACATCAGGCCTCAAAGGCGGCACAACCCCTGCACAACTGATGAGAGCCAGATAGGAGCCCTCAAAGATTCAAGGCATGTCTGCCGACTTCTGGGCCGGGTATGTCTCCGGCGCCGTTGGCATTATCATCGGCAACCCCCTTGATGTGCTCAAAGTCCGCCTCCAAGCCTCACCAACCACCCCGCCGCCACCACCGCATCCAGCAACCCTCCCCCTCCCAATAGCCACCACAGCCACAACACCAACAACCGTGAGGTCCTACCTCCGGCCCTTCCTCACCGGCACGGCCGCCCCCGTCCTCGGCTATGGCGCCCTCAACGCGCTCCTCTTCGTCAGCTACAACCGCACCGAAGCAGCCCTCAACCAGCTGCTCCTCTCCTCGCAGCTCCCCTCCGGGGGCACCACCACCGGCACCAACCTCTGGACAACCTGGCTTGCCGGCGCTATCGGCGGCCTCGCAACCTGGGTAGTCAGCACCCCGACTGAACTCGTAAAATGCCGCGCTCAACTCGCCTCCCCACCCGCCTCCTCCTGGGCCATCACCAAACACACCCTCCGCACCGCCGGCCTCCGCGGCCTCTACTTCGGCGGCGGCGTGACCGCCCTCCGCGACAGCATCGGCTACGGCTTTTACTTCTGGAGCTACGAGCTTGCCTCGCGCATGCTGATCTCGTCCCCGTCCCCCTCTCCCTCCCAATCCGGAACCCCCTCCCCTCCCACCAACGCCACCACCCAAATCCTCCTCTGCGGCGGCCTCGCAGGCATAATCACCTGGGCGAGCATCTTCCCCCTTGACGTCATCAAGACCCGCGTCCAAACCCAAATATCTTCCTTCTCCTCCCACCTCGCACCATCCCACCACGCCTCCCCCTTGGAAAGCAACCCCCTACTCCCGAAGCAGCAACACCCACCGCAGAAGCAGCTCGGCGCGTGGGCCATCGCTAAATCAACGTACCACTCTGGTGGAATCCGGCCCTTTTTCCGCGGCCTAGCTGTCTGCAGTGTGCGCGCGTTCATCGTCAACGCGGTACAGTGGGCGGTGTACGAGTGGATTATGCTTAAGCTTGGGCAGGGGCGGCGTCAGGGGGGAGATCCGTCGTCGGCGTCGGCGGAGGTGGTTTTAGGCTAGTTTTGGGTTAGCAAGATCTATGGGTTGGTGGTTGGATGGATGGTTTAGATGGTTAGATGGTCGAGTAGATTCGTAGGTTTATGCCGTCTTACGCAATTGAGTAGATGAAGGCATGAATGGCAGCAGTTCTGGGATATTTTTGTTTACGTTGATAGGTAAGTATATTGATGCCTGGGTTCAGGGAGATCTGTATGCCTTGTGTCCTGCCCCTTCTCGACACCCACACCGTGAGGAAGCCATCCCCAATACCCGAACAAATAACCAGTCCCTATCAGCAGTATCTTTGTAGAACACATCTTCTTGGTAGTTTGAGCGGTTCTAAATTCTAGCACTCTACATCACGACGCACCTCTTTGCTCGCTAATTTTCAGACGCATGTCGATAGCCTCCGCACTATGCTCATCAGGTCCTTCAGTTATTGACACCACAGACAAATCACCAACACAGTCTCGCAGACGCATAAAATGGGGGCAAACTAGTTTATTGCAAACGCTTTGGCGCTTGACGCCCCCAGTCCCAATCCTAATGACAGACCAGCACAACTTTGTGGCAGATCTATATGCATGCCACCGGGGTATCATCCATGTGTCGTTTATTCATCACCCCCTTTGCTGCAAAACAGTCCACGGTTTGATCATACCGTCCGCTATTCACAACCCCAGCTCGCCCTTCCATCACCATCGTCCCTACCAAGCTCGTTTTCCAGAACCCCATCATCCCAGAAACTGTCAAACCGGTGCCTGAGCCCTCAGCTCAGGCCAGAACAATGGAAGACAGCGCAGAAGAATGCGGTCTGTCAATCCCGATGCCATTTGGGTGCCTGTGCGAGTGCAAGAGGTGGAAACGAAAAGAAATGAACGCAAAAATGATCTTATCCCCCTTGTGATAGGACAGCTATGTCCATGTGTCTGCCATCCAGTTTTGACAAACCCTCTGCGATAACTCCCAATACTCCATGAACCCCACCCATGTTGATTATGCATGCCATGTTATGCTATGCATTATGACCCATCCGAATATGTCGAATCATGAGATCGTCCATCGTGAGTCATCGTAGTCGATCATAAAATCGTGTTTGGCTCAGAAACGCGAAAACCAAAACGCCTCAAAGATGCTAGTTACGAAACAGTATCGCTCGAGTCGTGAAATGCTGACGGAGTCGAAAAATGAAATGCCGAAAGAGCCAACAGGACGCCATAAATAACTTGCTCTCGGGGGGAGGCGACAAATAAGTGTGGTCGGCAGCAAGCTCCCCGAGCGAAAGAAGTGTACGAAGCTGCCAGTGTGTTGGCTCAGTAATGAATGGTCGAAATATGTGCTCTCTCGTGGAGCAGAAGATAAAGAAATGGAAGACCGTTGTTCAAACTCCCTCGGTATATGCAGTCGATCCGCTGGCTCGCCAAGCTCTCGGTATGCGATTGAGAGTACCAACCAGATGCCGAAAATCCGGAGCTAGGTGCCGTAAATGCTGAGAGAAAACGATCATGATACAAGGAGGCTATGCGTTATAATCTATGCACAGCGGTGAAAGGCGCCAAGCGTCGAGTTATTTGCGCTGCATCGACTCAATAGTGATGTCGAACAACTCTTCACAGAAAGCGTCGAGCTCAATAATCCTGAACTTCCGACCCCACTTGGAGGTGAAAGCTGGGTCGCGCCAGGCGGACGAGATGTTCCGGCTCCAGCCATACAGCTCGATGTTCCAACCCTGGCCCAAAGCACGTTCGATGTTCTTCTTGAAGCCATCTGAATACTCAGCATGAGCAGCATCGCCAGTGGCGAGTGCGATAGTGCCGCGTCCCGGAGTATCAATAGTACTCTGCAGGATCTTGAGATGAAGAAGCTCATCAACACCTTGCTCGCCGTTCTTCATCGGTCCAACAAAGTAATCATCGCCTGAAGTGTCGGGGCCTGAAGTAGCCGACTCGAATTCGCGGGGGACGTTCTTTGACTTGCGCCTGAACGCTGGTGAAACAGGCTTAGGAACACGTTGAAGAATGTTCATTTCGTATCCGAGCTTCTCGGCCTGATACATGTAGTCAGGTCTTCTCTTGTTTGAGTTGCCGATAGAGCCGGCAACAACCTTCTTCGCAGTCTGGCGGCCACGCGTGATGATAATGTTGAGGTTGCCGAACGAGAACGGAGGTGGGCTCACCCTCTTCTGAACGGGGATGCCGCGCTTCATCTTGAGACTGTCGTAGAATCCGATGATGATGTTGGAAAGATCGACGAAGATGTGGATCGGATTGCAGGCAGCAGCGCCTGCCTCGGGATCGGTACGAAGTCGGAGATCCTCTGCCCTGAGATCAGATGTCTTGTACGCCGTGTAGCGAATCTTGTCTGTTGTCGTAGTCCAGTACTCGGGGACCAGAGTGTCGTAGCCGCCAGCTTGAAACAATGGAGCATCGTAGCAGGTTATCCCATTGCAAGGCTGAACCGCCGAAATGCGGAAGTCGATGACACGAGACATTAGCTTTTGCGTCGTAAAGAGTGTCTCAGCCTCACTCTGGCTCTCAAACACGGACGTGACATCGGTGAAGCTGCCACAAGGGAACTGGGATGTTGATGGAGATGCCAGAGACTCGCCTGCATATGCGACATGCGAGGCAACTTGATTAGCTTGGAAGGTAGAATCCGCAAGATAGCCTCCCTTTTGAGCGACAAATGCGTGCGCCGAGAGATACCCGTTGTTCATACCGTCAGTGAGGGGTATAGGATTGGCCGACATTGAGGTTTGCAGAAGGACTTGTTTCAGCCCAGCGCCCAAATGACCATCAACACCTTGATATTTCCCAGCCTGGTAACGTGGGGTTCCACTTGTGAAAGGATCCAAGGAAGCACCGCCGTTGATATGAATGGACAGGCCTGTCACGGTTCCGATTGAACCGGACGCAGAATGAGAAGAATCGGAGCTTGAATCTGACCCCAAGGACTTTGGGCTGCTTGAAGAAGAACTGTTTGCTGTTGTCTCGCTCCCATGAGCTGGGCTGATACTGGTTGGTGAAGGACCAGTTCCGACGAATTGGGCGCCGAGCTTGGTCTCAGGGGTGAACTGGGGCACTCGAGTTGGGATCTTCGTGTTGTTGTCAATGGTGAAGTGGCGTTTGAAATCTTCCTCAATTGCGGTCCTGAGGTCCTGGGCACTGAACCTTCCATGGCCAACTAGGCTCAAAGATGCCTGTACATCAGCTTTGAGACTCACACCATTGAACCTGCCATCACCAATTGAGCCCAAGGAGTACAAAGATTCCTTCGCATCGGGAGATGCTAGCTCTGTGCAACGAGATTCCCTCGCATTAGGAGATGCTGACTCCATCCCGAGTTTCTTCCGCCTCTCTAGTTTTTCTTGCTTCCATCCTCTTGTGATGGCCCGACCGGCCTCGTCGATGTGGCGATTGAATGCATGTTTGGCGCGTGCTTCGGCTGTCTTGTCGTCTAGGCCCGCCAGCTTAGCCGCCTTCATCTCGGCAGCTGCGATGATATCCCCGGCGGGCGAGGCGTCTTCGATCCCACACATGAGCTGATGATGTCTGGCCTGGCAGCGTTGGTAGTTGGGATTGTAGAGCATTTGAGCAACTTCCGGATCAATTGGTTGCTCCTCTCCGACCGGAACAGTCGTCAGCTTGGGGTTATTATCTGCATCGCGCTCCAGCCGAAACACGCAGGGAGGCTGCTTGAGTAGTTTCTCCTGGTCGGCAGACGAGAACTGCGACAGCGGGTATCTTTGGACCGTAACCTTCGAGACTGCGGTGATCCATTTTCCGAGGAGGGCCAGGTCACCGCCCAGTCGGCGGCGGCCTTTTGGCTCCGGTCGGCCGAAGAACGACTTGTCCTCGCTCATCTTGGCTCTGACATTAATGTGTGATGGAACCAGAAGGATTGAATATGGGGAGACTGGTCGGGAAGTCTTCCAGCCACAGGCCGGTGAGTGGTGCGATTACCGAGGGCGCGATCGTCGGGATACAGAAATGGAAGAGTGTGAAGTAATGAGAATACCGATCTTGGCTTGACTTGCGAAGCCGCAGAGGTGCGGGAGAAGAAGAAAAGCAAGGAATGGGAATGCCCAAGTTGAGTTGGTTGGGCAGAAAGACGCTCGGCGATCGTTGGCGGAAGGTGGCGGAGGGTAGGGAGAATTAGGTGTGCGGGGTGGAAATGGGGAATTTTTTCGCCAAAAATGAACGCACCATCCTCAATCTCGCAGAAAAGAATCGGCAAAGGAAGCTACGAGTGCAAAGCAGCTGGAAAGGTGCCCGGTACTGCCAAAGATGCGAACCCGAAGTAAGGTGTGGGAGAAGTGAATGCGGTGCGCCGCCGATGACTCGTGTGGGGCGGGAATTGGGGGCTGGGCATTTTGGCGGGGCAGCCACCCACTCAGCTGCCGTGCCTGCCGCAGAGCCGCAAACACCCTTGTAGCGCATCCTTAATTACAGGCCAAGACCCCATATTTTCGGCAAAGAGTCATCCTTATTCACTGTTGGCGAGCGCCTCTTTTCATTTTCATTGACGTAGGCCCGGGGCCGTCGCAATTGCTTTGGCGACGCCCAGGAACCATTTTGGATTGTGCCTTTAGGTTTGGCGCCCCGGCCGTTCCCACCCTCAGCTGGCGCCACTTGCCTCCCGGGTTAAGCCAGTAGTAAATTGACAACACCAGCGAATGATGCAGCACCCCAATTCACAGGAACCAATGCCAGCAACACATGTGTTTCGAGCACTTTCGCTCCGATTGGCGTTTCCATTGTGGGCGTTCGTAGATGTCACCCGATCTCGTCTCATCAAATCTGCTGGTATTGCGATCAAGTGTGTGCATTTGGCTGATACACCATACCCAAGGCAAATGCTGAATAGCTAAATACAAGAGAACAACCCACGTGCTGGGCACGAGACGTGGTTTCCTTGGAGGCAGTACATACAAAGACATCTGAGTAAATCCACAACAGCTGTTGCCTCTTGGTCGATTTTTTATCTGGGCTACTTCGATGACATCTTGTTTCCGTTCATGTCCATGGCAAACTGGAACCTAGAGTACAAGTTGACTCCAACTCCTCGTCATAAGGACACCAAATAAACCTCGGCGCTGTTCTGCTACTCTACGGAGCCGTACCTAATCATACAAATAACCCCACCAAGTAAGACTCCTATTTTCCCCCTTTCACCTGTACAAAAAGACCACAAACGCCTACTCCGAGGGTGTCCAGCCGAAAACCAACCATATCCGATCCAACCCAGAGAGAGGGGCCCGAGATAAGAGCTGAGGCGAGATGAGGTGGGATATATGGCTAGGTCGAATTGCTGAAAACACACACGTCTAGGCTCTGCTCATCTCCTGTCTCTCGTTCTTTCCATGCCCACGCCTTCGGGCTTTCCTCAGATAATATCTCATCCCAGTGAAAATAAGGCTGCGATGCGCTATCGGTCTCTGCTCTCATTTCTTGCCATTTGCGGTCGTTGGGTTGATCAGCTCGGGCTCCCAGTCGATGCTAGCGTCTCCGTAGATAGCCCGAGTGCCCTCGTCCATGATGTCTTTGAAGGCATAAGCCCAGTTTTCAAATGCCTCGGGGTTGTTTAGCAGCGCCTGTATCTCCTGCTGCGCAGCAAGCTCTCGAGCAGCTTCCTTGTTTAGCAGTCGGTGCTTCAGCAAGGTGAGCTTGTCCTGGTTCTCGACCCTCTTGGTATTTGCCACCAGCTCAGCCTCTCGCAATCTCTCGGCAGCGAGAGCCTCGTCGCGTGCCAGGCGCTTGGCACGGCGCTCTGCGCGAACATCTCTGATGTCGGCTATGTGGCTGACGGTGTTACTCAGACTGGCTACCTCTGAGCTCCTGCCCTGGTTGTAGATAGGCGGAGAGGTAAACCACAAGAGACGCCCGTTGTCGTCGCAATGAAATTGCTCCTTGACCTCCTTGGGAATGGAAGCGTCGACATCCTCGGCGAGGGTGTAGACCTCGGGCGCGCGCGGTGGATTGTACATGTTGGGCGAGCTCGCATTCGGGTGTGGCATTGGCGCGCTCCCGAGCGGGTGTGCAGGTGTGGGCGCCATGGGCGGACGCGAATTCGTGGCGACTGGAGACGGATGGGCCTGACGGTGGTGCGGGTCATAGGCTGGAGCCAAGTGCGCCGGGCTTTGGTAGTGGGCCTGGTGCGGAGCCTGAGGCTGCGGGACGTACTGGGCGTTGTAGGGATGCGGCGAAAACTGCGGGGCCGGCTGCATCTGCGGCTGCATCTGCGGCTGCATCTGTTGCTGCATGGGCATCATGGGCATCTGCGACATTCCAGGGTGCTGCACATGCATTCCTGGCATTCCTTGGGGCTGCGGCTGAATGTGCACCTGTCCAAGACCATGCGGAGTCGGCGGCGGCACCTGCCGCGGCGCGACCTGGAATTGCTGAAAGTGCGACGGCGACGCAATGGGGACAGGTCCAGAATGGTGGTACTGTGCTGCCATTCCCGGTGTGCCAACCGGAGGGCGAGGCGAGGGGCCCATTGCCAGCGCAACAGGGTGGCTCGCAGGAAGAGGACGAGGCGCTTCGGGCGGGGGTGACTCCTTCTCCATCGTCAGTAACGGATTCCGACTTTCCACTGGGCTGGGAATGTAAAGTGCGCAACGCAAAAGTGCAGGGCCTGACGGGACATATTGTGTTGGTTGGGACGAGAGGTGAGCGTCAAGGAAGCAAGCGGGGCTCTGATTGGAGCCACTCTTCGTGGGAAAATAGATGACAATGAAAGAAAGGGACTTACATTCGGTTCTCGAGGACGGCGATGCACCGCTCCAATCAAGGGCGGGGCATTTGGGCCACCCCACGTCGGCTTGGGGAGCTCGTCTGTCTCCTTCGCATCGGTCTGCAACAGGTGCTTGATCGGGCTGGGAACTTTCCGCGTGGGGCGCGGGATCGGGAACAGAACCATCTCGTAATCCTTGTCGCGAACCTCGTCAGGCAAGCAGCTGTTCCATGTCTTGATCTTGTTGAACCGGTGCTTCTCTTCGTTGTACCGAGACTCGCAAACATAGACGGCCTTGTCGTCTGGCAGCCCCCTAGGCCGACCTCGGTGGTAGCGCGTCACGAACATCACGAAGCACTGGTCGGCCACATCTTCGATCGGGTGGTCCTTGTACCGGCCGGTCTTGACAACTTCGTTCTCCCAGAAGTGCTTGTCATATCGATGTACCGTTTGCTCGGGCCGGTAATACCAGCAAGCATTCACCCACTTCCGCCCAGACCCGTCTGACCATGTTCGGTAGATCTGCGCCACGATGGGCTTCTGCAAGTCGTTGGCGTTGGTAATGTGCACCCAGTCGCCTAAAACAAAGTCAGAACATCCATTCAACCAGCCATTGAAGCGCCGGAAATACTCACCAACTTTCCAGATGTGGTTATCGTGGACGATGCTCGCCAATGGGAGCCTGCCATCTTCGTCGCGGAAATCATCATCAGGCCGCGCCTTTTGCTCGTCGGCGAGTTCGTGTCCCAGCTTCCGCAACTCCACAGCATCATCATACATCAAGTCGCCCTGCTTGCTGAATGCCTTCGTATTCTCAAACATGACGTCGAGGTCCCGAACCACCTGGTCGACGTGCTGGTACTTCTTGCGCTTATGTTTTTTCTTGATCGTTTCTAGCGAAATGGGCTCTGCGATATTCGCTAGCACCTCCGTCTTGTCTGGAAGCTTTTCGAAATAGGCAATGCCTACATGGCCCTCTCGGTTCTTGTACCTGCGCAGCCCCTTGAGGATGGCATTGATCCGAGCCTCAAGCGGAGTGAAGACCTTGGGCGGTCTTCCGCGTTTCCTATGGGGATCGTCATCGCCGTCCCTGTCTCTTCTTCCGGACTGGCGACCGGACCGACGGCCGCGACGACGGCCGCCTTCGTCATCAGAATCGTCGTCTGCGCCAGACTCTTCTTCGTCCTCCTCTTCTTCCTCGTCATCCTCGTCCCCTTCTTCGTCCTCGTCGATGGGAGGCGAGTCCTCGAATTCTGGCAAGGGGCCATAGTCAGGAATCGCAGCTTCCTCGGCTGTGATAACGCCTTGCTTGACGAGGTCGTCAAGCTTCGCCTTGAAGAGCTCTTGCAGCGCGCTGGCGTCGGAAAAAATGAGGGATGAGGGTCGGTTATACACTTGCGCATTGTGGCATATACGCGTCACGTCTCTAACGAACTCGTTGAAGTCCTCGTACGTCTTCTTCCCGATTTTTGCCTGTTGCCCAAAAGTCAGCCACCTCCGAAGTCAATTGGCGCCAGAGCTCAACGCACCCTAATTGTGCTAAAAGCCATCGGCTCTTTGATGATGTCGAAGTAGTCTGGAAGACTACGCTTGTTTACGAGGCGCTGGAAAGCGGATGCGATCTCGTGCTCCCTATGACATGACAGTCAACGCGCCGCGCATCGCGACAAAAGGATAGGGGGGCCGATCTTACTCTCCATCCACCTCAATTGTATGGCGACAAAGGTACTCCGAAATGTCCTTGATGCGCTGCAGCAAGTCGATCGAGGTCTGGTCCTGCTGGGGCTGCTCGGCATCGTCATCCGGCTCGCCCTCAGCATCCATGTCCACATCGCCGTCGGCGTCCACATCGTCGTCGGCTTCAGCATCGGCATCGCTCTCGCGGCGGCGCGCAGCGCGACGGTGGTCCTCGGCATCCTTCATCTCGACGTCCCCTTTGGCCTCAATCGACTCGCGCACCTCGATCGCGTCGCCGGCGGCCATGGTTCGTTGTGTTCTCGGCGTGGTCACTTTTCGCGACGTAGGAGAGCCCTTCTTGGCGGGCGAGATCTCGCCTCTGCTAGGTCGCTCGCGCAAAGTGGGCATCGCGGTGCCAAACAGACGAGGGCAAGGTTCCAAGCACACGGGTAGGAGGGGGTACGGTACCTCACCCGAGTCAAGGGCAATCGCAAAACCTCCACTTGAGATCAGAAGTGTGGAGGGTTGACCGTGTGCACTGCGCGACAGGGGAAGGCTGGGGCAGGCAGTTCGGTTTGCAAAATTTGGAGAAGGCTTGGAGACTTTGGCTCGTCACACAGCGCTGGTGGCTAAAGAAACCGTGTTGCAGGTCACCGGAACGTGGGGTAGAGGCTCCGCAATATCACACAGTCTATTTAGTGGAACAGGCTCCATGCGATACCGTCCAGAAGGCGCTGAAGCCATACAGGCCACTCAAGACACACAGCTGTGTTGGGAATCATCGGTTAACCACTTGCCAAGCCCCTGGGTCGTGAATTAGAGGAGTTGCGTCTGGCAGCTGAACCGGGTCCCAGCAGGGCTACAGCGTGCTTCGGGGGCGACATGTGTTAGGAGTCTACTTCAACGGCATTCAGGACCATAACACAGCAACAAGCAAAAGAGTTCCAACCTCCCTCAAACTTCCCTTTATTTGCCCAGGGATTCTGACCTAATGATTGCGGCCCACATATTTTACGACTGCATCTTAAATTGTATGTACGGAGGTGAATGTGTGACCATGCAAGGTACTGCTTTAATATGGCCACTCAGCTTGGGAAGTGACGTTGCGTAAAGAGTGCCTGCCCAAGAAGTTGGGCTAAGGACAGGTCCGCGAGGCCCATCCATGACCTAAGAGCCATAGAAGCTTCCACCACACTGGCAACTTCGTCTGATTTGTAGAACAGGATCCTGACACATTTCGTATTTATATAAAACCTGGCGCAGCTGCTCAGGTGCATTTTCGTGAGAATACAGATCGCGGCATATCGGATCGTTGAGATAGGTGCGACTTCCAGTCATCCGATTAAATGTATCGTGGGAAAACTGATCCGATAATAGACGCAGTATTTCCACATTTCTGTGGTGAATTCACTTGGCGCGGAGTCAGACTCTCTTTGTGAATACCTTTCTTGCCTATTTCTGGCCAGGACCATCTGTGGAACCAGGACCACAGCAGCTTAGAGTCGCTTGCCGCTCAAGTGCGGATTTCCACGTTAAAAAGGCGCATCTGTTCCTGCTAGAACTATCGAGTTCCCCGCTTTCTAACTGCATTCTGGTGTGATCTCATTGCGAAATGAAGATACAGATTCGGCTGCGGGCGCCGAACGGGCAGGCGCGCATCGAAGTCGACGACGAGGCCAAACTCGGAGAGCTTATCGGACTTGTCAAAGAGAAGACGGAGCTTATCGATTTCTCGCTCAAGTATGGGTACCCTCTGAAGAACCTCGATATCAGCCTGGATGCCCAAGAAACTCCGATCAAAGACCTCCAGCTTCGCGGGGAAACCCTCACGGTCGTCCCGATCGAAGCCCCGGTGGCAGTCGCTATCCCGCAAGCGCCCGCTCCGAAACCTTTTACGCCCAAGGGAATCGAGCCTGACGAGACGACGCTCGAATGGCCTGAGAGGGGCGGCCACATTGGTAGGTCCATAGTTGCCGTGGCTCACACGATATGACCGTAATGCTGACGAATCGACGGTTGCAGTTCTACGGGTAATGCCTGATGACAACAGCTGCATGTGTGAGTACACCACTCTTCTCTGAACTCACTCTGTGGGCGAGACTTACTAACCAAGAATGAAGTCACGGCTTTTGGCGGTGCACTTGGCTTGGACAACCCATCCCAAGTCCTGCGTCAGAAGGTTGCCCAGTACATCTTGGAGCACCCGGAGGAATACAATAAGGCAATCCTTGGGGATGAGCCCCAGCTTTATACATCCCGGATGAAGCGGATGGATACGTGGGGTGGTGCGATCGAGCTCTCCATACTATCAGACATCTATTCGGTTGAGATTTGTTCGATTGACGTCAAGGTACGCCTTCTTCCCTTGAGTTTCTGTCATTAATTGGCTAACATGGCCCCAGTCCCTTCGGGTCGACCGCTTCGGGGAGGGAAAAGAGAACCGTATCATCATCCTCTACTCGGGTATCCATTATGACCGGATCGCATTCTGCATGGATCTCACTTACCCCGTGGAAGTCGACGTCTCCAGGTGGTCAACAGACGACGACGAGGTGCTGGACAAAGCTAAAGAGCTGGCCCAGCGGCTGCAGCGGCTGCACTACTACACCGACACGACCGACTTCGTCATCAAATGTGAGATTTGTAACTGGATAGGCCAGGGAACGAAGCAAGCAGCCGAGCACGAGCGGGAGACAGGTCACGGCCGGTTCGGAGAGATGAGCATTACATGAAGTAATGACACGGATCAAACTCGGTTTCACTCACCACCACATTAGCCCAATTAAGAGACTCCATAGCGTTACACTTTGCAGTTAAACAAACAGCTGGATACGTCGGCCCAAGCCGGACCAAATCCCGGATAGCAATTCACCCCCTCTCTCAACCTCCCTACTCCTTATAAGTCATACCACCCCCAAAACTGACCTCGCTGTTCTTCCCCGGGTCCGTCACCACCTTCCCCTCCGTCACCCCCGTCTCATACGCACAGCTGCCCATATCCAACCTCTTCTCCGGCGCCGCCGCAGGCGAGATATCGAAATCAAAGATGTCCATCGGAATCCCCATCGTCGTACACGCATTCGGAATGTCCACTATCCCCGCAACATGACCCTGCACCGGCGCACACGACAACAATAAATAAATCTGATAGTCACTATACCCAAACCTCCTCAGGTACTCCACCACCCGCAGACATGTCTGCCGATACGCCACCGTGACATCCATGTAATGCTGCTTGCCGTGCTGGTCGACAGAGAATCCCTCAAAGTAGATGTACCTGCCTGGACCGAACTGTGGCTCGACCGGGCCCGGGATGTAGATGGGGGATTTTATGCCGAGGGTTGAGAGCCCCGAGGGAATCACCTTAAAGTTGATGGTGATTACGCCAGCCATTTCGATGGCGCCACAGAAGGAGATCTCGCCGTCGCCTTGGGAGAAGTGCAGGTCGCCGACGGAGAATTTGGCGCCGTCGACGTGCACGGGGAGGTACACTTTGGAGCCCTGGGTGGGAGGGTTAGTGAGAGGTAGGGAGGGGGGAAGGGGAGCACGTACTCGGGAGAGGTTCTTGATGTCGCAGTTTCCGCCGTGCTCGGGACGGCCGGGGATGGTCCTCGCGCCCTCTTGGCCAATCTTTGCCTTGAGCTCGCCGTCTGCGCTGCCCGCGTGGATGTTGATGGGCTGCGGTCTTCTCGGTATTAGTAGATAATCTTCCCCTGACTGACTGACACTCAGAGGCTCAGGGACTCACGGAAGCGCCACAATGCGATCGGCAAGCTTGTTGGCGGCAATGAGCTCTCCTTCACGGGTATTCCAAGTGTCAAGCACCTCGGCAGAGGGTGCGCATCCAAGAATTCCCGGGTGAATCAGCCCGGCGAACTTGACGTGCGGGATGTGGCGGCTGGAGCAGTAGATGCCCTCAAAGTCCCAGATGGCCTTGGCCCTGTTCACCATCAGCATCCCACCCATAAACAACCCCAACCCCAACTCCGACACTCACGCCGAAGGATAGAACTCATCCAAGAACCCTCCCTGCAGCCACAGCACATATTAGCCTCGCTCCCAAAAACTTCAGTACTCCAACACCCCTCGGACTGAAAACATACTCCATTCGACTTATCAAAGATCCCCGTAAACCCCCAAGGCCGGTCCTCAAATGGCTGGACATCCATGATCTCCACAAGAAGTACATCTCCCGGCTTTGCGCCCTCGATATCAAACGGGCCAGACAGATAATGGACCCTCGTGAGGTCGACGTTTCTCACGTCATCGGCGCTGTCGTTGTTTTGGATCTGGCCGCCGGTCCTGGGGCTGTTAGTCTTTCTGACTGGGGGAGGGAAAGGGAAAAAGAGGGGTTACCAGTCGAGGCACTCGATTTTGACGGTCTCGCCGTCTTTAATCGTGGCTGCGGAGGGGACTGGATGTCTGTTAGTTGGAGGTCTTTGGTGGGTTGTTGTCCCTATTTGAGTGGACTTGGGGGACGTACTGTCTGGATGCCATCGGTTCTGTTTTTGTTAGCAACGCGCTCTCCCAATGAATGACAACGACACGAATCGCGAGGGTGAGAGACTCACATGCAAGTTAGACTGCTCAGCAGCCGGCTTGCTAAAGCTGACCTTGCACACGTTTCTGATTGCCGATTTGCCCATGTTGATGGTATTGATGTCTAAGGTACTTACTCACCAATAAAGCTGTGTATGCGCAACTGATAACTCACAGAGAGAAGAAGAGCAAAGCTCTTATACAAGTCTACTTACAGCTATCCCCTCACACTCACACATCTAATACCCCGCATCCCCTCTCCTATCAACCTGCTGGGCATAGGTAGTACGTAAACTCCTAGCACTGGAAGCTCACTCATCGACGTAATGCCACTGATACCCAGACGCGAAGGAACACACCCGGAACAGCTTATCATCGATGCATGTGGCGCCCGCATCGCATCTTGGCCGGAAGACTGACCCCCGCATGCACGGCAACCGTGTCAGATAAGCCCGCCCGCCCGGTCAAGCGCAGGAAAAGACGTAATGGGATTTATTTCCACACAAAGTCTATTTCCCCACAGTATGATGTTCTGCGGATATAACACGAGGATTGCGCCTATCCCATCCTCCCATCCATGTGCCATGGCCGCAGACCCGAGATCCGCTGCTACCCCTTAGCGCCCTGCAGCGCTTGGCGGGCACTACCTACCTCGGTGTCTACGAGCCGTTGAAACTCCACCGAAGCCATTCCCCCCCTCGGCCCTAAAGGCGACGAAACGGGGCCGTATCCAAAGCCATATCATGCCTAGGCAGTAGACTGTGCCGGTGTCGGCGGGCAGCGATGTCCGAGGCGATCACTCACTGGATCGCCGCGGGAACGGGTCATTCTCCGCGTACGGCGGAGGCTTGTCGTGGATCTTATCCATATTCGCCAGAGAAAGGCTCAGAAACTTCTGCTTGTTCTTCCATTCCACCTGGCTTGCCGCGAACTCCCGCATCTGAGCTTTAGGCGGCGGCGGATCCGTGATCTTGGTGATGAGATATGCTGTGCTCTGCGTCCAACGTTAGCAATCACAATAAAGCCAAAGGCATCAAAGGTGGAGAAACTCACAGCCTCGGCGATACCATAGATGAGCACTCCAAGCAGCGGCACTCGAATGAGCGTCAGGAACCCAATCGCAAAACCAAAGAGCAGCCCCTCCCGATTGCGGAACCACTTCCTCTTCTCCTCCTTGGTGAAGTGAACACGTGCAAAATATGGCTCCAAAAGCTCGCGCATCAAACTCCGCGAAGCAAAGTAGCTTTGCAGGAAGATGACCAAGTACCGCTTGGGGAGGAGCACGCCCGTTCCAAAGATGATGGACGCCGGGCCAAGCCCCGCGGCCTTGTTGAACGTCCAGAAACTGGCGGCCGGGAGGACGAGCCAGCCGACGCGGGGGAGATAGGAAGCCCCAAAGATGACGAGCGAGATGAGACCTTTGCGAGCGAAGCGGACGAGGAACATCGAGAGGGACTCGGCCATGCTAGAGGATTGGGTACTTCCATCCTTGATGGTGTAGTGCCGGAGGTTGGGGTAGTACATGGCACGCAACTTGCTGGGGTCAGACTCGTCCTTGTGCTTTTGGACATAGGTCTTGTCGACCCAGTGCAGGGAGTCCATGAACAGGTCATCCAGGGTCGGCGTCAGGTAGCGCATCAGCGTCATGAGGAACAGCGGGACTTGGAGGACGTGCGTCTCAATGAAGCTGAGGCCACTGATGATCTTGTCGTCCCAGGTGACATGGTCAAGGGTGAAAAGAAGGGAGGAGAACCATAGTAGGACCCTGACACCGTAAACCTGAGTTCTGGTCAGCAAGGCTGTTTGGCATGCACGTTTTCTCTCGGGGCCCCGGGGAGACCAACCGGGACGGCGATCAAAATCCGGATCGCAATACCCGCAGCGACTGCAATGGCCGCCTGCCGGTAGTGTTGCGAGGTGAAGATGTTTGGGTTCTGAAGCGCTCTATGGGCTGCGACTCGGCGTCAGTGTCAGGCATCGCGAGGGGCAGCTGAGAGGTAAACATACCGCCAACGCCCGTCAGCTGGATTCCCCGTATTACTGCATTGAGGTCAAAGTGGGATATGTCAAATTTCTCCTTCAGCTTCTCCTTGTCGATTGGGGGTCTCTGATCCGAAGCCATCGTGTCGACACTAAATATGGTTGAGTGAGCAAAATGCAAGCGGCAAGTACGCAGCTGCAACCAGGACACAAAAAACACCAATGATGTCAGAGCTTCAGCGGTTGGACCGGGGCCGAAAATAGCGTGGTGGTTGTGCCAACAGCTGCAGTTGGTCTAAGCCGGAACAGGATGTATATTTGGGTCTTTTTCATGATAACACACGGGATATTGGCGAGGAGACGCTGTTAGGGTGGTACCATTTTGAGATGTTATTATTCCCCTTCCTTCTACCCCCAACATTTACTGCGCGGCGGGATAAGTATACACAATTTGCACTGCAAGCGGTAGATGGCCTAAGTTTCTCGGCGATTGCGATGGATGTGTTGCAGCTGTCATCATGGTGGATATCTGGCGCAGGCAAGGTAGCCTTTTACTTCTTGCCCCACAGCGAAGCGGCAGATCTGATGCTGGACTGAGCGGCGTCAAAACCGTCAAAAACAGGGCTGCGTTTAGCTCGGCACGGATCGAAAGTTGCGCTCATGTGGCAGATTTAGTATATCGTACCTGTTAGAGATTGGATGGTGTGTTCCTGAGCATTTGACAGTCGCTGCTCGGTTTTCCTCCGCTAGCTGTTGGCAAGCGCCGGGAAGTCACCTCTAGCAAGGTGGGGGGAGGGGGCTTTTTTCGGAATAGTCATCCCCGTCGCGCCCAGAGAGCAACCCTGCCTCGCCTCGCGGTCGCCCTGCAAGGATCGTCTCTCTCGCTCGAGCTTTCGAGCTTCTACCAAGCGCCAAAAGACTTTTGCCCATTGCATTCATTCCTTTGCCAAAGCTACTTGCATCAATAGCGACATCAGTGTTGTCAGACAAAGACGTCGTCCTTCGTCATCATCCTCGAAATCTGCTGAGGTCTGGGACATCGCACCATCCTGAGACGACACCATCCCTTGCACCAGAGTCAGCGTTCCGCAGCTGAAGGCGTGACCACCGAGACACTCGCTCCCCTCGCTGTATCCCGACGACTGCAGCCCAGTTGTGCCATGGTGGCATCCTCGAGCTCTTCACAATGCTTCACGGAATAGACTGAACGAACAATGGAGTTCTCGAAGCCCCCAGGGTCAGCTTTCGCCGCGCCGCGCCGCGTATTCACGGCTCCCACACACGTCGCCAGCCAGCATTACGCTTCCTCGTCCAAGTCGGCCGTCGGCTCGGTCGACACCCTTTACGACCATCCTTCTGTCAAGATCGTCTCTTTCACAGCAGGGCCTCGCCCGCTTTCTATTAGCCCAAGGACAGGCATCGCGCCCCAAGATGTCGAGCCCGGGACCCTATCTTGGTCCTCCCAATTGGAGAGAACCATCGCAGCTGGTAGGTTTTGACGTTCTCGGCTGCTCCGTGTACATAGAAGAGGGCTCTAATGATTTATCAGGTCCTTTCCGAATCTACCGTGCCCCCGGATCCGTTGCCTTCCTGAACTGCGGCTCGGCCCTCCAACCGATTCTACCCAAAAGCCAAGCGTGGTGCGTGGATGAATCCTCGAGCAAATTCGTCTTGCAAATCCGACGGCCACAGTATTGGCGAATAGAGATTCCGGTTGGGAGCACGGAGGATGCCCAGAGGGCTCAGCTTTTGCGAGAAGTTTTCGACCAAATACTGCAGTTCGAGAAGACGGAATGCCCCTTCAAGCGCACCTTCACCGTCGATTTGCCCGAACCGCCATCGACTCCTATTAAGAAACGACCGTGGACGCCTGTGAAAAAGCCAAGCGTATCGTTACCGCCCACGCCGGTGACGCCTGGAGATATCACACGCGCAAAGAGGTTCGCGGAGGAGGACCCAGCATCGGGCCCAGCAAGTCCGTCGCTCCAGCCTTCGAGTGAACGAAACGAGCCCGATATTACGGAGTCTCCAATATTGGCCCCCTCAGAAGAAGAGGAAGCAAATCCCGAAGGGAAGGACAACGACGAAACGAACGAGGAAAAAGAGCCAGAACAAGATCACGAGGCGTCGCCGACAGTTGTGGCAAACCAGGGCCCTCTGCGCGCAAAAGTAGCGGACCTGAGAGGCTTCTACTCGAGCCGCTGCGTGACCGCACCTCCACAGCTTATGCTGGATTCCTCTGGCCCTACCAAGCCTTCGTCGGAAATGGAAGTGGAAGAGCCTGCTGCGCCCATCGAGGGGGACCAAAAGTCAGAATCACCAGCAAGCCATGCTGAGTCGCATGACTCCTTCCACAGTCCGCAGTCGTTCCTATCGACACCACCACTCCCGCCCTCTCCACCACAGTCAAGCCCTCCCTCCCCGGTGGCGTCCCCCTCCCATGGCCGGAGCAGCGACGACCACGAAGAAACAGGTCACGAAGACCGCTCTGATATTACCATAGTATCCAACCTGTCTCAAGAGCCTTGGAGCGCGAGCCCTACTACCTCTGCCCCCTCGGAGAGCAGTGGATGCGCAACGATGCTCTCGTCTGTATGCGACGTGGATTGCCCCCAACCAAGCTGCGACGGGCCAGCAACGCCCTCAGACACGATCCTCGAGAACCACCCCCTTAAAACGTCCATGTCCAACATCTCGTTGTCCTCATCGCTCTCGCGCTCCTCCTCGGGCAGCACCGCGCGCCGGCCTGCCATCCGCCACCGCGCAACCACGAGCTCGTCAATCTCCCCATCGCGCCGTGCTCTCTCCCCCTTACCACCGGCTGTGAATCTCTTCTCGCCTCGGCCGACGTTCAAAATGATGAGTCAGAAAACCACGCTCGCTGCCGTTCGAAGACTGCCTATGGCCGTCATCCAAAAGGCCTGCGAGGTTCTGATGTCACCTCCATCCCATCTCATCAATCTGATGCTCAAGGTTGCCGCGCGCATTGCAGCAGGCGAGTGGCGCGGCTTGGTTTTCGGCGTGGACGAGAGGGGCGAGCAGATTCCTGTGCAGTGGGACTGGTCAGAGGAAGAAGACAGTCATGTCGATGGGGGCAGATTTATCGACGAGGACTGGCCGCCGCGAGGATCGGGCAGGAGAATGGCGGGTAGCTTTCCCGAGTCGGATGATGAGGATGATTGGTCAGCAGACCAAGACGGCGAATTAACAGCGAAGGGGGAGTCAGACTGGAGCCGAAGCCTAGGCGTCGATTAGGAATTTACGGAGTAGGCGGTGGCACCAGGTGCTGAAAGACGGAGATTGTATTGTTTATGGGTGTATCATTATCAGGTTGGTTTGGGGGTGTTGCGGTTCCAATTGTCGTTTTCTCACTCTCGCTTGTTGGCGTCGTCGGGTTTGGCATTGTCCGGTCTAGGGGTGGGTGTTCACTATTATTTTGTACGGACTATGTAATGTACAGTACATGAAGGACCGGACGACTTGTTTTGTATTAGGTTTATGATGGTCTCAAGCATGAGGGGTATCACAGGGGTGAAGGAGTGCCTTACCCTGCATGGAATGGCGTTGGATAGTATAGCTTTGCCGATATATATCCCGGTGGTGTTTCTGGCTGTCTGCCTCCAAAGGGGAGGCATTCAGAACGGCCGAGTATCGACAACAAAATGAAAGTTGCCTCTCATTATTCTCCATCTAATTATATGGTTGGCAAACGCGCGTGAACTGTGGGCACAAGAGGGGTATGGCTTTCGAGAACACATGTACAGATGCTCCGGAAACGTGCAATTGCTCGCAACCTTGATGGGAGCTGCTACGGAACTTGTAGAATAAACCCTCTTAACAGTACCTTGACGAAGGATACCCCTGTAACTAATCGAAAACCACCAAACCGCGCTTTGCACCCAAACGCAATCCCCATTAGCGCCAACATCCGGCTATGAGACATGTCTCCTCTTTCTCTTCCTATTTTTTCCCCTTCAATTGTCCACTTGCGGCTCCTGGCCTGGGGCCCCTTTTGGTTTCCTTCTCATCTTCTGCTGTCAACGCTCGTTCTCCCTCCACCTTCCAGATTCGGCCTGACTGAACTGCTTGAGCTCCGTCTTCGGCGGGCACGCTGTTCTGAGGGATCGGCAGGGTGGAGACCACTAGACTTCGCAAATAGGTTCAGGATGTCCGTCAGCGATACCACACCGGAGAGGCGGCCGGATATCTGCGATCCCGGAAGCGCTGCGCTTGGAACAGCGGATATGCTCTGGCCTGGCAGAGGGGATTGTGGCCCAGACGATGTGGTAGATGCGGGGATGAGGACGGTAGGGGTCGGAGGGGATGCAGCACCCACCGCACCCGCCATTGCGGGAGTTGGGATAGGATGGGTCGCCTGGAGAAGAGGCGTTGCCGGGGCACTGGGCGATGGCGATGCGGACTCAGCAACCCACATACGATGTGAGTTCGTTGCGACAAGCTTGGCCACAGTGTGGGCAAGTGTTGAATAGGGGTTGACGTAAAAGACGGGAAACGAGTCGCGCCCGTTTTCCATACCGCGCTCCGACAAGATCACACTGATGAAGTGCATGCATGAGCTCTTCAGCAGTGGCAAGCTGGTTGTGTTGGTGAGGTGCTTGACGTCTGCGGTAGAGATATTGCCAACAACGTTCAGCCCATGGTCAACAACAGCAACCGAGGTGAGCCCTTCGTTGCTCATCAACGTCAGAGCGTCGGATAGCGGCGCATCGGCGCTGTACAGGTATATTAGCACATCATCTTTGCGTTGGAAATAGATATGTTGCTTACTTGATGGCAATGATCTGCTGTGTTCCGATCTGGAGGTCTCGGAGCACACTTCCGTACAGTCGGTCAATGACTGGGAAATTAGCTGCTTCATTCCAGAAGAACTCGAGCAGACGAAGCTGGTTGAGAACCCCAACAACCTCGCCGGCATGGTTGGTGACCAAAATGCGATGGATTCCGCTTCCGAAGGCCTCTATGGCGCCATCCAGGGTTGAATCTGCCGGCAACGCCACCAGTTGCTCCTTGCGGGAAAGAGATTGGATCTCTCGCAGCGAGATAGGAGTCTGCGACTGTGCTTTCTTCGCGATCTCATCGTATGAAGCAACGTGCTCCTCGTCGGGTTTCGCTAGGCCCACAACAACTAGCAAGTACGCATTCAGGTCACTGGTGTCAAATGTGGAAATGGCCGTCTTCGAATCAGACGTCTCACGGATTAGGACTACGTGGCTCGTATTGTTTTTGAGGAGCGACTAGAGCCATAGCAAAACCAGTCAGCACAGGTCCAAGGGAGCTGAGAACTTCACGGGAGAGGCTCGTACCATAGTGGCATCCTCGATGCTGGTATCCAGTTCAGCCCATGTGGCCTCATCCGGGACTAGCTCGGAAAGAGCTATATCCCTCCAGTCTCTTCCCGCATATCGGGTATTTGCATGTCGATTCGATGGTGGGTTGATCAAGAGATCCTGAATTGCTTGCTGGGTGAAGGAGGGATGGCGGTGTGCACGGGGCGAGGGTGGGGGGTATCTCTGGTTCTCGGCGAAGCTTGTGCGATGGGCAGCGATATGGCTGGGCTTGTGGGCACTGGATTGCGAGTTGCTTCGCTCCGGAGGGGATGCTAAAGCAGTGCCGAGCGAGCCGCCCGAGTTGCTGGCGCTGCTCCCCGGCGTCGACTTCGCTGAGGTCTCGGGGATATCCATCGAGGTGCGCACCGTACGGCGCTTGAGTTTACCGATAAGAATCAGCCCTGAGAGGTTCAGTTTGATGCCCGGACGTTTGAGGTTGCTTGCTACCGAGGTATCTGAACTTCAGGTGTGGACGTAGCGGAATAAACTCAATGACTCCGGGTTGCTGATTTGAAGGTCTTTGGAAAAAGTTGCCTTTGGACAATCGCAAGGTATGGCCGGTGAGTCGGAGAGCTCGTGAGGTTGGTGAGTTAATGTAGGAATCCGGTGACCAGTCATTCGAGAAGCATTGGCCTACGGATTATGACGAGGTGAGTGCGGGGTCGTGTTCGGGCTCGGTTGTCAATGAAAGCCGGCCCATTCCGGCGAGACACGTATGTGCATCGTGAAGGTATGATGCTTTGCTCACATAATCGGAGAGCACATACTCATTGCTGTCATCACGGTCACAAGGACGATATTTCGGAGCGCACATTCGTGAATCGGGTTGCGTCACGCCACAATAGCGTTGGCTTTCCTGACCCCTCCCGACCCTTATCGATTATAGTATCCTGCCCATGCCTGTTGCTGGGGACGCTCGTGGTCGTGAATGACGACGTCCGTTCCGATGCTCCTGGGCTCTTTGTTTTGTTGGATCTCAGTTCCCTAGTTTCCAAAGCGAGGATCCAACTTGTTCTCGGCCTGAATTAGTGTTGAGTGCAGTGTTTGTGTCTTGTTTGGCATGTAGCATGGGTTCGGTAGTGTGGCATGCATTGTCTTGAAATCGCTTGGCCTTATAGGCCCCTTTCTGCCCTGACATTCGAGACGTCAGTCAAGGTCGGGTGCTGGAGTTGGAAGGGAGCCCTTGACAGCTCGACTACGGATCCGCATAGGACAGGGTTTCGGTGAAGGTTTGTGGAATATGTTGAGATTCCGCAGACAAAGACTTTATGAGAAGAGACAACTGCCTCCAGCCTTGCAGCATGGATGGTTCGTGGGGTGCGTGTCTTTATACCTTATGCGTCGTCCCCCAAACTTGGAATAGGCAGGTTCGAGTTGCTGAGGTGCTCGCCTAGGTGGAGTTCCCTGGAGTTGGAAAATGCGGGAGACTGCACAGCTGGTGTGTACTTTAGCTCGCAGGAATATTCGCGGTCCTGGCCCCAACCATCCCGCCCTCATGGCAAACATCCCTCCACACGTGAAACCAACCTTGGATGCCCAGGGACTGATTGCAAGAAAGCAGGACCTGATTGGACTGCTGCCGCACCAAAGTTAAGAGTCTGGGGGTGAAGCATCAGCTCTCTCCACCTGGCCGGTGTGGGCAAAAATTTCCCCTGCGACCCCTCCATCCCACCTTTGAGCCAGCCCAATCAAAAAAATATCGACCGAACAACTTCGTTCCCCTCCTTCGGTCTCCTTCACGACTATCCTCTCCGCTCACCTTCAGTTTTCCATACGATCCTCTCCGATATTAGCCATAACAACCCCTGACGCGCTCCGCAGGGGTATTTCTCCAGTTACCGTCGTGAAAGGACCAGCTGTCGTCGCAGCCTTCCGACGAGACCGCAGACCGCAGACCCCTCATCGCCCAACGCGTTCGCGCCGTGTACCCCCGCCGGGCTTGGCCGTTCTGGGACCGAAGTAATCCGCCTTTCCTCACTCGTAGACCGACGAGAAGGTGTTGCGCGCGGTAGCCACCGCGACTCGATTGCCACCTCTTCCTTTCCGTGGTTCTAGTCGTTCGCATCGCCGACCACCAAGATGTCAATGCTGGCGCCCGACGTTCACGCCGAGCTGGCCCAGCTCCTCCAGGCCCTCCAGGCCAAGGATAATGGCGTCCGCTCCCAAGCCGAGGAGCACTTGCAAAACAACTGGACCAGCACACGGCCAGAGGTCCTTTTAATGGGCTTGGCCGAGCAGATCGCTGCCTCCAAGGATTCATCGGTGTGTCTTCGAGATTCCGTGCTACTAAATTCGCGATTCAGCCGACACTGACATCAATGTTCAAAAGACGCGTTCCTTTGCGGCCGTGATCTTTCGTCGCATAGCTACGAAGACTAGAAAGACACCGACGTCTGAGAACACCGACATGTTCATCTCGTTGGCGAAGGAACATGCCATCATCATTCGCACAAAGCTTCTCGAGAACCTCGTCGCAGAACCCGACCGCACCGTTCGAAACAAAATCAGCGATGCCGTCGCTGAAATCGGCAGGCAGTACTCAGACAACAGTTCGTTTTCGCTGCTCGGGAACAGCGTGGCACGCAATGCTGACTGGTGCATTTAGGTGAATCTTGGCCGGAACTCCTTCAGGTGTTATTCAACCTGAGCCAGGCGCCCGACTCGGGGAAACGAGAGACCGCATTCCGCGTCTTTACTACTACCCCGGGGATTATCGAGAAGCAGCACGAGGAAGCGGTCGCGCAAGCATTCGCCAACGCTTTCAAAGATGATACCGTTGCTGTATGTGGTGATATCCTGTTTCTCTGGGTGGTCCGAGTGTGCTAACGGCCTGTCTCTAGGTCCGTCTCGCTGCAATGGAGGCTTTTGCGGCGTTTTTCCGCAGCCTCAGCAAAAAGAATCAGTTCAAGTATCATAATCTTCTCCCGGAGGTCCTTAATATTCTCCCGCCTATCAAGGAGTCAAATGACTCGGAGGATCTTAGCAAGGCCTTGCTCGCACTTATCGACCTTGCCGAAGGTGCACCCAAGATGTTCAAAAACATCTTCAATGTTTTGGTCCAGTTTAGCATCTCTGTTATTCAGGATAAGGAACTGAACGACCTTTGCCGCCAAAACGCCCTGGAGTTGATGGCTACATTTGCGGACTACGCCCCCTCGATGTGCAAGAAAGACCCCAATTACACGAATGATATGATCACGCAGTGTCTTAGTCTTATGACAGACCTCGGGGAGGATGACGAGGATGCTGCTGAGTGGCTGGCGGCCGATGATGTAAGTTGTTATCGTTGGATCAGCGTAAAGGGGAAACACTAACATCAGGAAGCTTGACCAAGAAGAGAGCGATCTTAACCATGTCGCTGGCGAGCATTGTATGGATAGACTCGCAAACAAGCTAGGCGGCCTGGTTATTCTTCAACCAACATTCGGATGGCTCCCCCGCATGATGCAGTCGATGGCCTGGAGGGATCGCCATGCTGCTCTCATGGCCATTTCCGCCATTTCGGAAGGATGCCGCGACCAGATGATTGGAGAGCTGAAGCAGGTCCTAGAGTTGGTTGTCCCAGCCCTCAAAGACCCCCATCCTCGGGTCCGCTGGGCTGGATGCAATGCGCTTGGCCAGATGAGCACAGATTTTGCGCCTACGATGCAAAAGGACTACTACGACGCCGTCCTTACAGCAATACTCCCCGTTCTCGACTCGCCCGAAGCCCGCGTCAAGTCTCACGCCGCTGCGGCCTTGGTTAACTTCTGCGAAGAGGCCGAAAAGAGCGTTCTCGAACCCTACCTGGACAACCTGCTGTCGAGCCTCTTCCGGCTCCTCCAAAACGAAAAGCGATATGTTCAGGAGCAGGCACTTTCCACCATTGCTACAATCGCGGATGCGGCGGAGAAGAACTTCGGAAAGTACTACGACTCGCTCATTCCGCTACTTGTCAACGTATTGCAAGGCGAATCCCAAAAGGAATACCGTCTCCTCCGCGCCAAGGCCATGGAATGCGCAACCCTGATTGCGCTCGCCGTCGGAAGAGAACGTCTTGGTGGAGACGCCCAGATGCTCGTCCAGCTGCTTGGAGCCATCCAGGCAGGCATCACCGACTCTGACGACCCGCAAGCACAGTACCTGATGCATTGCTGGGGCAGAATGTGCCGCGTCATGGGCAAAGAATTTATGCCCTACCTACCAACCGTCATGCCACCTCTGCTTGAGCTCGCTGCAGCGAAGGCCGATGTTCAGATTCTGGATTCAGACGAACAGGTCGAGCAGTTCCAACAGGACGACGGCTGGGAGTTGGTCCCGCTTCGCGGCAAAACTATCGGAATCCGGACAAGCTCTATGGACGACAAATATATGGCCATTGAACTCCTGGTTGTTTATGCACAGGTTCTGGAAGGCGACTTCGCCCCCTTCGCTGCACAGATCATGGAGAAGATTGCGATCCCAGGCCTCGCCTTCTTTTTCCATGATCCCGTACGCGTTGTATCGGCCAAACTTGTTCCGTATCTTCTCAGCTCGTACAAGAAGCATTACGGCGGCACCTCGAACGAGCTCGCCGGCCTGTGGACCAGTACTGTTGACAAACTCTTGGAAGTCCTGACTGCCGAGCCAGCTATCGATACCCTGGCGGAGATGTACCAGTGCTTTTACGAGTCGGTCGAAGTCCTCGCACGACAGTGCCTTACCGAGCATCATATGGAGCGCTTTATCGACGCTGTACATTCGACGCTCGAGGACTACAAAGATCGCGTGGCCCAGCGTGCCGAAGAGACTGCCGGTGTTGCTGCGGAGGATGTTGAAGATGACCAGGAGGAGCTACTCATGGCTATCGAAGACGACCAAACGCTCCTCTCTGATATGAACAAGGCCTTCCACTGCATCTTCAAGTATCACGGTTCGGCTTTCCTGCGCCCATGGGAGCGTTTGATCCACACCTATGAGGGATTCCTCAAGTCAGATGACCCCACCCAACGCCAGTGGGGTCTTTGCATAATGGACGACGTCCTCGAGTACTGTGGCCCGGAGAGTAGCCACTATGCTAACTATATCTCTCAGCCGTTGCTCCACGGCTGCCGGGACTCGTCACCTGCTATTAGGCAAGCCGCCGCTTATGGAATTGGTATTGCGGCTCACCACGGCGGCGCAGCATGGGCAACGTTCCTTGGCGGTGCTGTCCAAGTCCTCTTCGAGGCTCTCCAGTTCCCCGATGCTCGGAGCGAAGAGAACGTCTATGCTACCGAGAATGCCTGCGCGGCTGTTGCAAAGGTCTTGCACTTCAATGCCAGCGCTATCCCGCAGGCTGACCAGATCATTGCGGAGTGGATCAAGTATCTGCCCATCACCAATGACGAGGAGGCGGCGCCATATGCGTATGCCTACCTAACCGAGCTCATTGAGAAGTACGTCCAACCCCTCAACGATTTAGTTACTGCCGGATGAACGCTAACTGACCCGTTCAAGGCAACATCCCGTGGTTATCAGCCAAGCCGCGGCAGTATTTGTCTACGTGGCGCAGGCTCTTGAGGCCGATGCCCTCAGCGGCCAAACTGCTTCGCGCGTTATTGCAGCCACTAAGCAGCTGCTCTTGGCTACACAAACAGACGGCGAAGCATTGCTACAACAGAACTTTACTCCAGAAGCTCAGCAGCTTATCAGAGGGCACTTCGGATAGGTTTCGCGTCCCCGAGTTCGATTTGGGCCTACACATGTGTTTCGAGTGTGAAACCTTCGCCACCAATAAGCCCCAGATTCGGGCCAAGCAAGGGTTGACTTGAGAGACCACGGTTAGGGGATCCGGAGTGGATTTGATAGATGCTGGCGAATAGCCAGCTCCCCAAGGTATAAATGGGAAGCGCCGAATGAGGAATGAAGCTGATGATACCATGGGAGCGAGGTTGAGGTTCTTACTTGGAGAGCAAACGACCTCATGATGCGGGTGCGCATAGCCGGGAGGGATCTTTTGCAAATTTAGGCAAACAGAGAGATGGGGAGCAAAGAACACCAGATATGATATCCTCAGTAGAATCCGTCATGTAGTGTAGCGTAGCTACTTAACTCTTCCGAGTGCAAGTGATTCTCAGTACCTACCTTCTGCACGGGCAAGCTACGGACGTAACACGCTGGGCGTCACGGAACGGGATCCAGGGGCGTTCCTTTGTCTTCGTATTATCACAACATCCAGCCGTTGACGTCAGAAGCCAAATGAGCAACTGGGATCCCTCGACGACCGAGAGCATTCGAGGATATCGTGTGGCAGGTAAGGGTCCTTTTGTAATTACATGAGGGCCTCTTGTCGAACCGTGGCGCGCCAAGGGGCAGTCGCTTTGTCTGACCTGAAGCGTCATTTGGGGCCGGAATTGTTGTCAACGTGACTGACGGTCTCGGGCCAAAAAAGCAATTTCTCATTTGCGCACAACACGTGTGGAATCCGGGTTCTCGACCCTTGGTTCCTCGCAGGGGAAAAAAACCAAGCAAAAAAAGAAAGTCCTTGGCAATGTTAGACGGCTGTTACGTTAAGGGTGAGATGAACTTGTCAATGGGAACAGAGTCCGTGCCCCGGCTGCACTGGCTACGCTGGACTGGATGGACGACTGTCTGTGTTGCGTTGCAGGTCCAGCACGCCACTCCTGTCCAGGCGAGGGGGGCGAAGAACAATGGGATGGAAATTGGCTCAAATCCGATGCGAAGGTTTGTCTGTTTTCGATGGAGGAAAATGGTGGGGAAGAAAACCAAGGAACTGTCGGGGTACGTACCACATGCTCCGCGAGGTTCTCGGCGGCCCTGGAAAGAAGCGGCCCCGCTCCACTCGCCATCTGTTGGTCTCGTTTAACAATGTGAAAATGCGGGCTCCCGTCCCCCATTTGCACACTCATTGCATCACCTCTCACCCATATCGGTGTCCGCAAGCTGCTCCGCCCTGCCTTGGTCCTGTGCCGCTGCCGGGGAACAGCCCCTGCTTCTGCGTTAGAGTCAATAATTGCCCGCCTCTGCCGGGTTTCTGGTTTTTTTCTGCGGTTGCATCGAGGTGCTGTTGCCGCTTTGCCTAAGCTGTCGCCGCCCGTCTGGCCTCCTGGGCTCCCCGCCCCATCGACTCGACCCCTCCTCGAATGAACCCGTGAGTGTAACGTCGATCCCTAGATGCCGCCTCGTCCGCCGCAATCACCCCGCCTACTGTTCTCTGCAAGCTGCAAGCTGCAACGCATCATCAGCTTCCGTCTCCAGCTGGCGATAGATGCAAACTACGCCGGCCGTGATTACCGTCCTCGTTCCGTATCCAAGCAACGCAACGCGGCTCTAAACTCTGTCCTAGCCCGTCCCGCCTTCCTTACCCGAACCCGGCCCGAACCTGGTGCCCCATCACATTCAGGGGGAACCTTCGAACGCGCTACAGACCACGGGGAACCACATCGAGCCGTTGCCCACTCCCCAAAGCTCGTGGCTCAGAGCACCGCAAAGATCTCGAGCTCGACTTCTCGATGGTACGATGCCGAGTTGGTGGTCAAGTGCGCACTGAGAGAACCAAGCCTATTTCATGGTTATGTGCAACCCCAGGAAGGACATCAATGCAACAACCACCATGAACAGCTACTACGGAACGACGTTGTCCTCGGATGACATGCAGCAGCAGCAGCAGCAACACCAAATGGACTCGCAGCAACGTGAGCAGCAGCAGAGGCACGACGGTGGCCGAAATCTATCCATGATCAACACTGCTACCACCCAAGGCGCTGGTCTCGGGGACCCGTTGTCGGCCATGTCTGACATTCCCATATCCGGTGGCGACTCCCTCGACGACATCATTTTCCAAAACACACACGAGCTGCACCGAAGAAGGAGTGTGCCACAGCCCTACTCGGGGCAAATGTCTGAGGATGACCCTGACAGACGCCTGTCCATGATGGAGTACTCTCACGACAACGGCGGCTTCCAGAGCTATCAATTTGCGGACATGGTGAATCACGAGGAGGCCATGGCAAGAGGCTTTGGGGGCATGGGCAACGATATGGGAATGCCAGGGCACTCTGGTGCCTATGAAGGTTCCAATATGATGGCCATGGCCGATCAGGCCGATTTTGCTAACCTCTCACCGGATATGATGGGCGACATGATGGGGTTTTCTAACCTCAATGTGAACCCACTCTCGGCCAACCCCAACGCCCTCCATCTATTCAACTCGTCTAACATGGGCAGCCCATATCCTCCAACTACCCTCGGCCCTATTAGCAATGATTTTACAATGCACATGAATATTGAGAATAACTCCTTACGCGCGACAAGTGCCAATCCAAACGACGACCTCAAGGCTGACCACGACATGACGGGTGTCGACGGGGCTTACGGCTCATCAGAAGATGTGCAAAGTCCGCAGGCACAGCCTGGTATGAGTATGGACCAGAGCCTCAACCGCTTTCACCCAAGTTTACGACAGCCACTTGGGCAAGACTCTGCCCCATTCCACTCTCCTGCCTCGGGGACATCGCGAACAGTGTCACAGATTGCCGGTTCCAACAGCGCTGGCATAGCGGTATCGACCCCAATGACACCGTCCACCACCGCCGCTTCCGACCTCCCTGAAAAGAAGAGCATATACTCGAAGAGCGGATTTGATATGCTGAGAGCTTTGTGGTATGTGGCCACTCGGAAGAACCAGAAGCTCAACATCGGCGCTGTCGATATGTCGTGTGCCTTCGTGGTTTGCGATGTATCAATCAACGACTGTCCTATCATTTATGTGTCAGACAACTTCCAGAATCTGACTGGATACAACCGACATGAGATCGTGGGGAAGAACTGCCGCTTCCTGCAGGCTCCGGACGGCATGGTTGAAGCAGGTTCTAAGCGCGAGTTCGTTGAGAACCACGCAGTATTCAATCTGAAGGAGTCAATCGCTCGCGGAGAGGAAATCCAACAAAGTCTGATAAACTACCGGAAGGGAGGAAAGCCCTTTTTGAATCTTTTGACCATGATTCCAATCCCTTGGGATACCGACGAGATCAGGTATTTCATCGGCTTTCAGATAGATCTCGTCGAGTGTCCCGACGCGATTTCGGGCCATGAATCCAGCGGGGCGATGCAAGTCAATTACATGCACAACGACATCGGCCAGTATATTTGGGAGCCGCCAAACCAAAGCCAGTGGGAGCCGGAGAGCGGCCAGACGCTCGGTATCGACGATGTTTCCACGCTGTTGCAGTCGTTCAATCCGAAAGGCGTCACCTCGGACTGGCATAAGCAGTCATGGGACAAGATGCTACTGGAGAACGCGGACGATGTGGTCCATGTCCTATCGCTCAAGGGGTTGTTCTTGTACATCTCGCCATCGTGCAAGAAAATCCTAGAGTATGATGCAACCGAACTAATGGGTAATAGCCTATCTTCGATCTGCCATCCGTCAGATATCGTCCCGGTGACAAGAGAGCTCAAGGAGGCGCAACACAATACGCCCGTCAACGTCGTTTTCCGAATCCGCAGAAAGCATAGCGGCTACACGTGGTTTGAGAGCCACGGTACTCTGTTCTCGGAGCAGGGGAAGGGAAGAAAATGCATCATACTAGTTGGGAGAAAACGTCCGGTATTTGTGCTTCAAAGGAGAGAGCTCGAGGCGAATGGCGGTATTGGCGATAGCGAGATATGGACGAAGGTGTCCACATCCGGCATGTTCCTCTACGTGGCATCCAACGTCCGGTCACTGCTTGATCTCATGCCAGAGAACCTTGAAGGCACAAGCATGCAGGATCTAATGCGCAAGGAGACGCGGCCAGAGTTCGGACGGACGATAGAGAAGGCCAGGAAGGGCAAGATTGTCAGCTGCAAGCATGAGATCCAGAACAAGCGAGGCCAGGTCCTCCAGGCATATACGACTTTCTATCCTGGGGATGCGGTCGAAGGGCAGAAGCCTAGCTTCTTGCTCGCCCAGACGAAGCTGCTCAAGGCATCATCCCGTGCCATCGCCCCAGCCACAGCGAGCGCGAGGGCTAGCGGCGTCTCTGCAGGCAACACCGCCCAAACTGATCCCACTTCTACACATCTCGGCACCGCACCGGGTGCCACGGGTAGGACATCAGACAACAGTGCCTCCGGTCATTCCGAATCCAGCCCTGAGGGAACATCGTCGAGCGAACCGCTCCCGCCAGGGACACAGGACGCAGCGTTGGCAGCAGATGATAACATGTTTGACGAGCTCAAGACCACACGGTGTACAAGTTGGCAATACGAGCTGCGGCAAATGGAGAAAGTCAACCGCTTGCTGGCCGAGGAGCTGGCACAGTTACTGTCGAGCAGGAAGAAGAGGAAGCGGAGAAAGGGGAGTAACATGGTGCGTGATTGTGCCAACTGCCATACGCGCAACACCCCAGAATGGCGAAGGGGGCCAAGCGGGAACCGGGACTTGTGCAACAGCTGTGGACTACGTTGGGCAAAACAGGTGAGCCCCTCGACGAGTGAGAAAGGAACAGATACTGACAGGAGTGATGCAGACCGGGAGGGTATCGCCCCGCAACTCGTCGCGGGGCGGTAACGGGGACTCACAGAGTAAGAAGAGCAACTCGCCAATACACTCATCACCGTTGCATCGCGAGGTTCCGACCGAATTGCCCTCACTCGAGTCGGGCAGCAAGGTGACTTCGGCGGCAACACCTTTGAGCACGGCAGGGAGCGAGGACCAGTACAACGCACCCACTCCCACCCCGTCTACCCCGGTCACAGTCTCCGCCGCGGTGAAAGCAGTTATCGGCCCTGCAGGTGCGCATTTCAACCCACCACCAAGCCGGCCGCTACTGGAGGGTGGCAGCGGGCTCGGCGGGGGCGGCATGGAGATGACGGCCATCCAGGAGGAGCGGGAGACGAGCGCCTAGGATGCGCACGACCCGGGTCCTTTTGTGCTTGACTGGAGTCTCTATACTGGTGCCTGCTGAACTCGGTGCTTTCCCACCTCTGGCAGATGGTGGATGAGCGATTTGAATGCGTCCATGATTCGTTTTTTTCTGCGTCTTGATCTTCTTCCGCTTTCTCGACGCGATCGATACTGGATGGGACTTTTGCCTTGGGTATTGCTTTTTTCTATTATTATGCTTCGTCAGCCAGTACATGTATCGTGTTCTTTGCCGCCGATTTCGTTTTATCCTGGGTTGTATAGACTGGGCACCTCTGTTTCCTGATGCCATTTTATTTTCATTCACTCCTATCGAGGGTGTAAAAGGGGAAAACGTGGAGAAAGTCTGACCAGGGACGAAGCCGATTTGATGTTGATGCGACGTGATGATACCATTGGGTCTTGCGAGGGTTCTTCTGCTTGCTCGTCTTGTTCCATCTTCTGTAATGTAGAGCAAGGATTTCGGGTGTTGCTTGGAAGAATGTCTCCCCGGGTTTAATACTAGTTAAACCGTGGTCGCGAGGCCACCCGGGAGGTATCAGGAAGAAAGAAAATGGGAATTGCATGATGGATAGGTGGGCACGTTTCGCCCGATGGTCTGGTTTTGGGTGATCTCGACGCTTGGTTTGAGGCAGACGGCGCGAAGCGGGTGGCAGGTCTCATCTTGAGCCTGCCCTCGGCTGTTGGCCGCGGTTCTGTACTGGAGGGGGGAGTAGGATGAGCTCTCTGTCGCGTTGCGTGTGTTGTATTGTGCTGGGCTGCATTGCCATGTGTTGCGCGGATGAGAAAACCTAACAAGAAGGCCTTTTTTTGCCGCTCATCCCATTGCTCCCCGTCGTTCCGTCGTGACACTTGACACGTCTTGTTGCATTGATCACCATTGGGCTGGGCTTCTCGATCCGGTAAGCCGGGTCGGATGTCTGGTCATTACCCCTTTTTCTTCTCGTGAGATTCGTGAGATTTGTGCGTGGGCTAAACTGCTGGTTATACTGCTGCCTTGGGGCCCTTGCCTTGGCACGTCCGGGCGAGGCTACGTATACGGGAAAAGCTGATATGAAATCCTTGAGTGTCAGGTTGTTGGCGACTCGCTACTGCAAGGTGCGAGATGAATGAAGAAGTATCTATTGAGGCACTATACTGAAAGGAGGTTGTTGAACAGCGTGGACGGGCGATAATGTATGCTGCTATCCGCTTAGGGGGAAGCCAGAGGGAGACAAGAGGTGCGATTCCGCGTGCCGATTTGCTGATTTGGATGAAGTTGTGGCTGCTCCTCCTGAGATTTGATGGATGACATGCGGTGCGGCATCGCCGAGGCTGACAGGAGGAGCTGGTGCTAGATCTCATCTACGTCCGGATATGGGGCAGCAGAGTCTCACCCTTCCGAGGCTCATGTTTCCCCGCGCCGCCCTGCCCTCTTTTCCTGTAATGCCAGTAGTTTATTGTGTGTGGAGGTCCGATTCCGAAACATGTCAAAACGAAACAAGCGGCAATGAGCTGACAAGGGGTCAGGGGGAGAAAGTCCCCCATGGGATTGATTCAATGATCGACCGCCAGCCCCAAGCACATCAGTGCGGCTCTAAAATAAGAATATTACTCTTTGTCAGGATTGTCCGTGTGTTTGTTTGCAATGTAGGGTCGCACACTGGCGGTTTCTGGGTGGGCAACAAGAGCATGGTTGATGGTTTGATGAGGTCCTGTGAGAAGGCCGCGGTGATAAGTTGATCACCCCATTTTGGCAGTCATATCCGCATCGTAATGAGTATGATTTCCATGCAGCCCCGGCTGTGGGCGGTGTGGTGCGGGTGGAATTGCTTGAGGACAAGGCCAGCTAGCTTCCACGTAGGCAAAACGGTCGCAATCACCGTTATTACCCTCCTCAGCCAGGGGTTCCGTTGTGTTGGCTTCTCGAACCTGAGCCTCAATTCATCTAAACCTTCTGCATACGGGACCAAGGGCCGAGCTGGAAGCTTAGGTGCATGAAGCCGACTGCAGTTCATCTGATATCCCGCCGTGTATGGAGTGTTTTACAGATGTAGTAGTGCCGAGATTCGGCCCGCGTCCGATGGGCCAGCCAAAACCGGGACCGACGGGGGGCTGTGTTACACATCGCAGCAACAAGACGCGGACCGCCGTCGCCGTCGCCGCCTGAAGACATCACCGCGCATGAAGATGGCTTTCACATGCGCGCCACTGCCGTATCTCAGAACGAATGCCTACGATTGGATTCTGTCAGTCAGCGTGATAGTCAACAGCAATCAACCACAGCAGCGGTGAGCTGTCTTGGATTGTGTTTTCCCGGCTCCTCGTCCTCCTTCGTATTAGAAAAGGCGATGCCTAGCGGCATCTCAGCTCTCCCCGCCATGTCAGGTGAGCACCAGCTGCAGCGCAGCGAATTGGTCAACCGATCAAGAATCAAGGAAGTGGACACCACGGCTACTGGACGCTCGGGAAAAAAGAAAAACCCTCAAACACCATTGTAAACCAAGGATGTGGTGCATCGCGTGCCTCGGCTCCATGCTTGCCTCGAAGGGGCCGCAACGTCGCACAGCACCGAGAGATCGTGGTTGTTACGCCGTCGAAGGGGTTCATTCGTTGTGTCGCGGACGAGGTCCAGAGCTGAGGTTCATGCAATGCCCGCCCAGGCAGCAAGATTCTTGAGCCTCTGACGGGCTCCCGGGGCACGGCACCCGTTGCTTGGCGAGCCGCCACCATGCAATCGTGCCTTGTCTGCCAGTTGCGGCACCAAGGGACCCACAGTCCCAGACGATGCGCGGCCAACGCCACTGCCCTGGCCGCTGCGGTCGTCGGCAGCGCAGCCGTGTTGCCTGAGGTTGCTGCCAGTGCTGCCCTGAAATTCGAACCTTCGCCTCCGCCCCGGATGCCGAAAAGTAGCGCTGCAGGGATTCGGATGCGTGTAAGTGCGGGCTTCGGTTGGTAAATTTCCCATTTTACGCTCCCCTATCCCATCCAACTTACGGATTTCCTGCTGAATGATCTGTAATTCTTTGCTGCCTCTAGGTAATGAATCCAAGAAGGGCAAAGATATTCACTCCGCCTAGGTAGCTCTTTCCCCCCAAGGGCCTGCCTATGTCTGGCCATTGACAGCGGGATTTACCGCCCAATCTAGAAGCTGCCCCTCTTCTTCGCCAGAGTAACATTCATCATGCCGGACAAAACATACTTGTACGCAGCAATGTACATTGCGCTACGGCATGCACTCTGATCTACAGCTAGCTGTCAGACAAAACTTTCTTCGTCAACCCCTCGTCGGCCCTCCAGCCTGGCACAAAAGTCCCTTTTCGCATGAGGGCCGGGCCTCGTCCAGCCTCGCCTAGACCCGTCCTCGCTTCACACATGATGCTGCGTACATACGCCCACATACATACACTTCTTACCTACGTCAAGTAAGTAACTCAGCCGCTCCGCATCCCCGACCTCAACCAACCTCGTACAACCTAGCTCACCTCCATTAGTAGCTCAAACTACGTAGCCCCGCATCTTGTACGCCCATCTCGCCCCAACATTATCCCCATCCAGTCCAACAAGCACACAAACAAGCACAGTAAACATGCCGAACGCAGGCATCAACCATCCCAGCTTCCCCCATCTGGTTCTCGTGACGGCCCGAATCCGGATATGACATGGACATGTCCGTCCACGACAGGCATACCTATCCAGCTTACCTAGCGACGGGCAAGCATACCATGCCATGCCATGCCAAATTGCAAGGGAAGGGCGTTATCCCTTTCGCATCACCAAACACACACCACGCTGCTTAAACGACCGACATGAAGGACCTCGTAGACATGGACCCCTTCCCGCGCCAGCTAGCCCATGTCCTGTCCGTCTGCTGTTCCATCAGGCGGAAAGTCCCCGTCCCCACCGTCCACACATCTCCACCGGAGAGCTCCAATCACATATGTGATACCCACCTACCTACCCGGGACTTGCGAGAGTAGTAGGTATCAAGATGGGTGGGTGGGCACCAAGTAGCTACTGTGAGTTAGCCATACCATACCCTAGTGCTGCATCGAATGTCCGTCCCTGCTTCTTTCCATCCAGGCCGTAGCCCACACACACACACCACCCCCCTTACTTGTACGTACTTCCGGCTCGCTCACCGCTCGCTCCACCTCCACATCCCGCGTCCCGCTAAGTAAGAAAGTAGGTCGGGTGCCCGCAGTAGGTAGGCACTAAGAGTAAGGTAGGTACGCCGCCGATCACGCTCGGTCTCGTCTCGTCCCGAGATGGGGTCGTGCCCTACCGGTTGGAAACCCTACGATCAACAAGCCAACATGGAAGCCTGCCTGAGGCGGTGACCATTGCAGCAGTCATCACCCAGCATGGGGTAGAACCGTAGACAGCAAACAAACAGACATCAAGGAGAAGAAAACAAGGAAACAAGGAAATAACACACGTGCTCGGTCAGGGCAAACATGGCAGAGATACCAAGGCAGTCGGTCAGTCAGTCAGTCGGAAAGACAGAATATGTGTAATTTCCATGTTCTCGACATTCCAGTCTGTTCTGTTCTGTGTTCTCCTCTGTACATACAATACGTATTACACCGTCTTCGTTGGCTTGTCATAGTTGGCATACCGTAGACCCAAAAACGCCTGACCCAAAAACCACAAGTAGTAAAATCCCAGTGAAATTCCAAGAAGAAAATCTCCCATAGGCACTGATGCATATGCTCTTCTGCCCAGGTTTTTTTGTCTCCCCCTATTGTCCAATCCAATCTGGATATGGATGGACTGACCGGTTGTAAACTAAAACCAGGGGCATATCACATGGTGCCTCTGCTGGTTTGGTCCAACCCAATTAAACTCCGTTCCCGCTCCCTGAATAAACGCCGTGATTTCTGGGTTCCCTAAACATTATACTCTCTGTGGCGTGGTGCGATGGTGTGTGTTCGTAAAGAAATCAGTCCGTCACCGCTCCGGAAAGAAAAGCTCCTCCGACCTTGTCGACAGGCTTCGGTGCAGCGACTGGAAGTGCGGCAAGGGACTATCGGAGTTGTTGGTGATGGGCGATACAATCGAGGCGACCGAGTGTCTCTCTTCCGAAGGCAGACCGCCTGCCGAAAGTCCGACTGAGGCTGGTGACCAAGTTCGGGCTCGTGGTTCCGGAGCGGTAAAAGCCTGTGTGATAGGATCGTCCGCGACAACCTCTCGTTCTCCTTGGTTCCACCACTGGTTCTCGAAGCCGTTGTCGACTGTCATCATCGCCGCCGACAAGGCTCCAAGGTCCCTCACTCTCCCTGATTCGTCCTGTCGCGGCAACATGCTCGGCCCAGGAGGATAGGTAGAGGGCACGGCATAGCCCGAAAAGTCATAGCGCTCTCTGGCAGGTGCCGACCTCGTAGACAGGCCTTCGTCATAGCCATGACTGGGACCTTCGTGCTGGTCCTCAAAAGGCGACGACCAGGCTGACCATGGCATGCCGCCTTCGCCCAAACGAAACTGCGAGGGCTCGGCTGGCAAGGCCTTCCACTGATCAGCCGGCGTGATCCACGGCTCTGCGGTAGAATCCTGTTGACGCCGTGCGAAGTTGACATCCCACGGGTTCTCTCCGAGCGGGGGTGGGGCCGAACGGCCGCGCTCATGGGACGATCTCGAGTCCCCCCGTGGCTGGCGCGGCTGCTCCGGGCCTGCGGGAGGGGTCAAGTCATCGTCATAGACTGGCGGGTCGATATGGTAGTACTCCTGCATCTGGTGCTCGTTGTGGTAGCCGATGTTGCGGCGGACATGCTGGGCCTCTCCTGGCTCGGTGCGTACACGATGGGGTTGGCGAGTCCGTGAGCGTCGCTCCTCGAAGGTATGGATGGCGGCGAGGTAGTTGGTGGTTGGTGCGGCCACCTGGCGCGGGAACTGCGGCGCCCTCTCGCGCATGTTGCGGGATTTGAAGGTGAGCTCGTGGTTCTTGGGCGGCTTCTTGTTCCAGGAGACTCCGAATTCTACATGAACGTAGATCTGAGGACCGCCTCCCCGGCGGTCTGAAGAAGAGACGGGATCCATGATGTGTTGTTGTGAGGTCCTGCTCCGGAGGGTCGCGGTGCCTAGCTGAGTGAAGTGTGGGTGGTGGTGGTTGTGGTGGTAATTAGGGCGGCACTGATGACAATGTTTAAGTCGTTCTTCACACAGCGACTCAAGGTCCAGCCAGCACCGATGAAAAGAAGGAGTTGATAAACAGGCAGTCAGAAAATAATAGCCGCTCTGGGGTCCAAGGAATGCCGCAAACACTTCAGGGTTGCTAAGCCGCGAGAGGTGCCCGAAAACAATGGGGGGGGGGCGATGGCGAGTGTGAGACTTCCAATTCAGGGCTTGACGCTCCTGGGTGACGGGGCAGTCTATAAGGGATTGGTCAATGGCGGGTGAAGGAATGAGGAATGGCAGCGGAACGAACAGCGCAGGAGCGGATGCAAGCAGACAGCACTGGGTGCTGGGCTGCTGCGGCACCGCCGCGGGTAGGGATTATTTTGGTTCGCTGGAAATATGTAGCAGCCTGGAGAGATGTGCCGGGACCCTGGGATCTCGCCAGAAAGCCGGGTTTGAGGGCGGCCAGCAATGCCCGCGATGGGACTACGCCCCCGTAAGAGGGAGTGGCGAACTTTCCACTGCAGGAAGCAGGAAACTGGGATTTTGGACCGACAGGTATCAAAATTCTTTCAGCCAAAGCGCTTGCTTGTCAGCTCAGCTCACCTGATGGCGTCCGTTTGTTGCGCTTGTTACCAAAACGTTGCCAGGCAGGTCGACGCCGTCGCGACAACGAAACGAGGCAAACCTCGCTGCCTTCAATCGCCGCCCCAACACCTTGGATCGGTGGTGGAGGTGGAGAGAGCACCGGGGCGGTGCCGAGGGGCGGCGAACTGTATCAGTGCGTAGCAGTGAGGCAGTCAACCCCTTCCCTCCGCAGTCAAAAGTGTCAAATCAACAGCGGCCGTGCCAACCTCAAACGGCACAGCTCCCACCAAGCGGCGAAGATACCAGCTGGCAGAGCGTGTCGCGGTGGATTGTGTCCGGGTTCGTTTATCCTCTGTCCCTGTCATGGCGGCTATCGCAGGGGGAATTTGCGACATGTAGCAGCACTGAACCAAGCTGCGGGGGGTGTGCTCGCAAGGATTCAAGGGTCCGATGCTCCAGCCGGGAGGAGGGGTATTGTTTGAGAAACACCACGAACGAAACAACCCGTCAACAGCACAGACGTGATAACATCAGAGATGAGCAACTTCACCCTTTCTACTCTGCGCCCGACCGTCAAGGGGCCTGTCGTTCGCCCTGGAGCCAGGCAGCGTTAGTCAGTCTCGTGAGGTATGCTCCGGTTCTCCCATCTGTGGTCGTGAGATATGTGGGATGGCGCAGATAAATTGAACCCATGTACGGTTCTGGTTCTTTCATTTGAGAGCTCGCATCGCACAATGTCCTCGCGTCGCCCCCTCCCCGCATACAAACTGGAACGCTCGGGAGACGAAGGGTTCGGATTGCACCGCGCCATCGGCTCTTCCCAATTGGCCGTCCCCCTCTGCGCTAGCAACGACCGAGCAGCTTCCAGAACTCGGCTTGAAGGAGATAACAAGATGAGGGTGTGACAGTAGGAATGGAAGAGGATTTTGGGAGGCTAGGTTGCGAGCAAAGCGTTGGTATTTTATCCACACTCGTTGCGAGCGGCTCGCACTGGCATTACATTGCGTTTAATCACTGCTGCTGAGGAGCGTTACACCGGACAATATCGCTGAGTTGTTCCATCTTGCCCACGACCCCATCCAGATGCAGGCTCGCCCCGGAGACCCGAAGAGGACGAGGGAACGCTGCTGACTAGCCGCGACCCGGGAGAAGCAGAGCGACAATGATCTCATTCGGCGTCGACTTGTGCGAATTTGGCCTGTCAATGTTTCTTCCTCCTCGTTCACTCCCTTCAATGTCCAGGCACCATGATGACAGGGGTATCAGCCACCACTCATCCGTAGCGAGATCTGGGCTTGATGCGATGCGTGATGCAAGATGTGAGATGTCAGCTGTGGGGAAAGCGAGAGCACAGCACTGCCAGCCCGGCGTGAATCCTGAAGACCTTTAGTCGGCTCTGCCTCAACAGGGGACTGATATCCTTACCAAGTGCGATCTCACCGATGCGAAGGAGCTATTTACATTACCAGTATCAACATATCCTAGTATTTCTGAAGTTGATTGTCGTCGACCCACAATGGACACTCCGACCTCATGCAAACACGGCAGCCTGACTGTCTCACCACTCTGACCAACAATCGAATACGAATCCGTACAAACAACAATAAACAAAAGGCCGTTCTAAAATAACATCTATCGCGAAACGTAACTCGCCGTGCCTTCATCCTCTTCGATAAAAAATCCTATAATCCCATCAAAAAGTGAGCGCCTATAACATTAATACCCGCGCGGCCGCGCTACGGCCGACTCAATCCATAGGCTCTCGGAGTTTGTTGGTCCCAACTTATCTCCTGCTCACCGCCTCACTTCTCCCCAGCCACAGGTAGACAAAATCCTTAGACAGCCTCGACATCCTTCTTGTTTGCCGGCGTCCTCTCGCCAGATCCATCAAAACCGTTCTTCTCCCAGAAGCGATCATCTTTCGATCTGCCCTTCATCAGGCCGTACAGATCAAATGGGTCGAAAAGGGTGACCAAGAAGTGTCGATTGTCCTTGTATCCCGGGCCGGTGATCTCTGTGACGCCATCCTGCGCCAGGTAGGTCTTGGTGCTCTTGGGGAGATATTTGCGCGGGTGCTTGATGTTCATCATGACGTGGTTGCACAACATGAGGCCCGCCTCAAAGACGTAGAAATACCACTCGTGGCGGATGATCGGGCTCACCGACATGGCATCGATGCCCTTTTCGTAATGGAAGTCTGCGATGCTCCAGTACTCGACGATTCGGAAGATCGTGCGGGCTGTGATCAATGCCGTCGATACGTACAGCGTGTACAAGACATTGGTGAGACGGTGATTCATAATCCCACCCCGGATGCATCGTCGGTGGAAGACGACGGCCAGGAGGAGAAATAGAACGATCACAACCACTTGGATCAGCAAGGCGGCCTTGAGCAGATTTCTCCCGATCTCTTGCTTCCACGTTGGGAGGGACAAGTTGGCAACCAGAGAAGCCCCATTGCCATTGAGTGCTTCGACGACGATCGATATCATAGCGAATGTGGTGGTAACACGCCCGGGGTGAATAGGGGAATGGTACGGGGCATAGTACAGGATTCGACCGAGGATGTTGTAGTTCGCGAGTTCGAGGAGTGGACTAATGACATGTTAGGAGGAAGCAATCACTGGGTCATTGGAGGCACTGACGGAGCTGCATAGATCAGACAAATCTGAATGATATACTTGATGATATCATCGTAGTCGAAGGCTCCAAGCTCTCGAACGATGAATCCACCAGTGAATAGGATGGCACAGAACACATAAAGGCCTGTTATTCTCCAGCTCTGGTAATGGCTGTATTGGAGTCAATTGGCTGGATGCACAACGTAGCCCTAGGGGAGAGTTCTTACATGCACTGGTAGGCGTGGTAAATCCCAGATGCAGCAAAGCCAACGGCGAAGAATACAGGCGCGCCCTTGTTGGGGGCATAGAAGTAAATACTTCCGTCAACTGTCACTCAGGGGTTAGCCACACACTCGACTCGAGTGGCTGACAACTTTGAGATGGACGTACCGTACTCTCCCCCCATGTTTCGGCACGGAGCACCTCTCGGCGGCTATGTGGGATTAAGTTATGGTAGCCTTTCGCCTTTGGGGCAGTCTTCTTGTTGTGTATTTTTGTCGCTCGAGCAGGCTCGAAGTGGCTTTCGGAGGCAACATCATGGATAACATCGAGCCCCTTCGGGAGGTATATATAACTACAATCTTCACAAACTCTCCAGCCTCGCCGTATTTCGCAAAAAGAGCTGGCGTAGATCTCCAGCAAGCCATCGACCTGTGACGGTTCACCTTGCACCTCTCCTTGAGAGTGACCAATCGCATTGTCTCCTGAATACGGTGCACGGCCCACTTGGAGGAGGCATTGTTGTCGGGCAAACCCGCGCTGGAAACTGGCCAATGAGCTTCGTTTCGATTCTGCCTGCCTCTGTGCCGGAGTACTGCTGGTCTGCCTTTTGGTCATTTCGTACCGATCGTATTGAAACTCGAGAGCCCATCGCTCGGCGCCAAGAGCTTTCATTGGGCGGTGGGCATTGGCGACGCAAAATCCAGGGAGCCGGGCGACGTGGGGGACTTCAAGGGAATGAAACTTGGGCAGAGCTCACTTGAGCGTGCGAAGTGGCAGTGTAGACGGAGACTCCGATAATGTGAATATTAACAGGGCCGGTGTACCTATAAGACACTTGTGACTCAAGCTATCGCCATACAGGGAAATGGGCAAACGAGAATATGAGCGGCAGGCCAAGGTATCATCGAGCTTGACAGCTGTGGCAACCCAACGGCGGCAGCATGGAACTCCTGGTGCTGGGGCTTGTGGAGTCTAGGTCCGGGTCGTGCTCAGGCTACATTTCGCTGGGTCTGAGGCGGAGCCTGCCATGATGCTGGGGCGGAAACGAGGATGAGGTTGATGTCCATGCGCATCTGGGATGGATGGATGCAGTCCAGATGCGGTTCCAGAGCGCTGGGAACGGGAACAGGCGTTCCATGCACTGTGGTCGGCGGCGTTAGGGGCACGGTCCACTATGTGGGGCACTTCCCCAGAACTGCTCCTTCTTTCACAGGGCTACAATTTTTCCGCCTTGAAGCTCAGCACTGAAGCCTTCAGACAAGAACCTTACTCAATGCAGCCACCATAAACCAAGAAAAATACACCAACAGCAATCGCATCTAAGCCACAACTCAGACATCCAAAATGGCCGACTCACAGCAACCCCGCAAGACAGACAAGGAAGTGTCATCCGAGTTCACATCCTACTACCTCCAACGTGCCACACAGGAGTTTGCAGAAGACCTGGACAAGGTGCGAACAGCAGACGACTTCAAGAATGATGCCATCCACGTCTTGGTAAACGCTTTGCAGCAGGGCACAGAGATGTTCTCCCCCGAGGAGCAGAGGCGCGTGGTGGAGACTGAGTTGACTAAGTGAGAGCTGGGTTGGTTTCCTAGGGGAATGGATTTGGTTCATTACGGACGGGGGGTTGACGGCGCCGGGGCACATCCAATGCTTGATAGAGCGCCGTTTCCTAGGACTACGTAATGTACCGTCATTTTGCATCACACGAGCGAGGCGTTTGGCATCTCGGCGAAGGTTTATTCGGCTTATGATGAAAGGATCTGGCAGTGGGAAAAGCCCGTTACGATATCGCTTCTCAGCAGGTATCAGAGATAGGGGGCAGAGAGAAGTGAAACAGAGCAGGGGCGTGGACTTCGAGGGCATAGAAAGCATATATCTCTCTGTGAGAACTTTGCGAGCTCCCGGTGGAATTACTATGGCTGCTGGTCGGGATCAAAGTCAGGTTTCCAGGTTGTGAATAGGTTGGAAGCTTCAGTTGCACCGCCTCACCGCGATCGGGGCCGTGTGAACCCCACCCACACACCTGCGTGTCATGCATAAGGTCTTTTATCGGCCACACCGATCAATCGACAGTCACTGTGCCCGAGTGGTTTAAGGGGACAGACTTGAATCTATTTGTCAGGTATCTGTTGGCTTCGGCCGCGCAAGTTCGAGTCTTGTCAGTGACGGATTTCTTCTCTTTTTACTTTGGCCCCTTTTCACTGGGCATTGACACAATTATCAACGATCAACTTTTTGCTTCCTGTCTCTGTTCATGATATCGGTCACAGCGATGATAATGCCCCCAAAATCAAGATTATGAGCTCCCAAGTCCGCCCTCCAGGTGTATTGGTAGGTACGCACTCTGAAGTCGCTGCTACTTCCTCCAACCATTATGACAGTGCCTTCCTGTGCTTCCCGGGCAATGACCCAACGTCTTTCCTCCAACTAAGCAGATAACGACACTCTCAAACTCCAAATCCCAAACTCCAAAAAGAACAAACAACCACACCCCAAAACCCCCTCACTCCGTCATCGACTCCAAGACACTCACAATCGTCTCAGCAGCCGGCGAGTCCTCCAGCTCGGCCGCAGCATAGCTATCAAACTCCTCCCACCGATCAAAGAACATACCCAAGTCACCCGAGCTGGCCTTAAACACCCACTCCTCCTCGCCTGCATACTTGTCCAGCTCAAACTTCGGATGTCCCTCCAGCACCATCTCAATGACATTCTTGAACGCCACGCTCCGCGCAACCAGGTCATGCGTCCGCCACTCGGTGTCCTCGCCGGGACCGATGCTGCCGGAGCAGAAGCGATGGAGGAGGCCGTACGGCGAGAGCTCGGGGTCGTCGTCGTACGAGAAGTTTGAGGTGTCATCTGAGCCGGAGTCGGAGTTGGACTCGGAGTCGGAGTCGCGGGAGTAGGGCGGCCAGAGCTTCTCTTCGGTCGGCGAGGAGGACCACACGAGGTTGGTGCAGTTGGGGTCGGCGCATATGCAGACGAGGTAGAGCTTCTTGACTTCCATGCCGCCGAGGGAGAAGGAGGCGATGGAGGAGGCGGGGGAGGTGGGGAGCGAGGAGACGGAGCCGTGCGAGCTGGGCGCCGGACTGGAGGTTGTGCTCCAGGCTGCTGGCGTGGTGGGGATATTGGACTCCGTGTTGGTGGCTTGGGAGGCCATCTCCGACTCGCGGTTGATGGGGGGTGTCTCGGGGCCCATTGTGGCGGCTAGGAGAGACAGTTTGAGGCTGTGGAGAGGTATGTTGATATTGGTTCGGAAGGAGACGAGATGAGTTCAGTTGTCAAGGTTGTGTTTGATGTGCAGATGCTGCGATACTGGCTGGAGATGCCCGGCTATCTGTTGGGAAGGGAGCGGCCTATTTATCTCCAAAACCAACAGACATGGACGGAAGGCCGCAGTGATTCCGCGCGCTTCCCAAAGCAAACAGGATCCATGGATGCCAGGCTGCCAAACAGTTGCTCTTTGACTGGTTTCATGCTGCAAGTTCGCCGTTCAATCATCGGTAACAAATTGCCCCAGCTGGCGAGGCTTTTGTCAAGTCTCACATTCTTGACAAAGACGCCTTGCTTCTTTATTCTTTGCATCGATGGACCTGAGAGGCCCGGAGAAGGCCGTGCGCACAAAAGGGGGTCAAATTTCATCAGATAAACAATGAACACATAACATAGTCCCTGAAAGGTAAGGCCGCGGAGGGATCTGATTCCATGAGTTGCAACAGGAAGCAACAGGCCGATGCTCTGCGACTTCTTTAGCAACTATCTCAGTTCTTTCCCCTAGCTGAAACCCGTGTAGGAAGCTGCCATACACGCCAATGCAGAGAAGCAGAAACGCCAGACACCTCAGCTTGTTCGCCAAGTTCCGAAACAGATCAACAAGCATGCCATACATAGTCGCTCTATTGTTTATCGCTACGCACACCACAAATGACTCCTCCAATGTGTCCGTCTGAGCCACCAGAGACACCGCATGACGGTCCGAACCCGCTACCCTCAGGCTAGCAACCACCCAGCAATGAACCAACACCGGTGTCGACCCTGGCTTCTATTCCGCTGCCTGCCGTTGGGGATGCAGAGCAGGAGGATGACGATGGCTTAACGGACACGGACGCGCCTTTCGAGATTGATTACGACGACCCAAGTGCCCCGGTGACAAGTGGCTCAACAGCTGGGCAAACGAATTCGAGCGTGCCGGAGCCCGGGGAGGACGAGACCAATTTGAGTGTGGCAGGACCCGATGATGATCAGTGGAGTCTGCCAGACCTCAAGGAGGCTGGGGGCTGGAATGCGGGATCCTCCGAACAGGGCTGGGATGTGCCACACCCCAAGAGCGGTGGCTCGGAAGTAATGGTTGCAGCTGGGGGGGAGAGACGGGGATCAGCAACTGTGCAAACCGGCTCGAGTGCGGTAGGGCCCGACGAGGATGAGAACTGGCTCTCGAAGGCAATAGCTGCAGATAAGGGGGGGAAAGGAGGCTCAGCAACTGGGCAAGCCGATTCGAGTGTGCCAGGGCCCGTGGAGGATGAGGGCGGGGACTCGGAGACACAGGGAGTTGCAAAGAAGGGGAAGAAAAGGGGCTCAACAACTACGCAAGCAGATTCAACTGTGCCAGTCCCCGAGGAGGATTGGGACTCGGACACAAACAGACCGATTACGAGGAGTATGAAGAAACCCAAACACACGCAGTGACGAGTAAGACCAGCGAAGCCAGCACTGGCATAGGTGTGACTTATACGCACCTACCTACCTCAACCATCATTTGTCTATCATCGGCGCTGACATCCCCCTGAGGTTTCTGGCAGGGTAGAAAACACAGTTACTCCGACAGCCAGGAACCGACATGAAGAGATGATAGCGTTGTCTTATATAGCGAAACACAGTGCATTCTACTCTGAAGTCACCTGTCTTGACGATTCATGAACTCTCGTCCAAGGTGCTATTTGGCCAAATCTGCGGCAAAGACTCGCTCACGAATGGAAGCGATACCCCTCGCAGAAACACGTTGACAATCCCACGCTCTTGTGCCTACTCCCCTAACCACATAGCATCTGCCATTTCCACCCAGTCAAACAGCAAGCAAGACAACCGAGCCCAACCAACCCAAACACTCCATCCCCTCTTCTTCCCCTACCTACCTACCAAAAGAACACCCTCCGCTCCTCCCCCAGCAAAAATGAACAGGCACATCATATCTCTCCCGCCGGGAATTGAACCCGAGTCCCGAGCGGGGTCTTCCATCCTCTTCATGAAGAAGAAGAGAAGTTGACAAGCTCATATACTGACTACTATACTACGGAAGATGTGTGGACGTTGCCATCTACGGTAGTTGTTCGGTCGGGCCTGTTGCTCGGAAACGGGGAATCGAACCCCGGGCTGCTGAGTACTCAAGATGAGAGTCAGCGATGTTAACCACTACACCATATCCGATTGTTGAAGATTTGCTGTGGAAAGGGGGGTTATGGAGGGGTGTGGGTGGAGAAGGGGGAAGTGTTTTTGGGAGGTTGGGATGGGATGGAAACGGGTACGGGGATGCGGACGGGGATGATGGGTTTTGATTGTTGGGCGGATGTATTGGGGAGTTGCTGTTGTTATGGATTGCTACTCCAGAAGCGTTTGCCAAATCAGGAAAGCTGGGTTGTGAATTGAATATAGTGTTCTCAGATAACAGGGCGCTAGCTAGCTCTTCTTCCTTCAGGAGTAAACTACCATATCAAGACAGGACCCCGGTAACTAACTACTCGGGGTTCACGAAGTGCCGGTCGCTAAGTATGCTGGATAATACGAACGCACTTCGATATGTCGAACTCTCACGGCGACTTAGCACCAGCCGAAATACCATACCACCCATGCTAACAGCATACGATCAACTCCGGAAGCGTTAAATCCACCAGGATATCATGATAAAAGACCATTTTGCTGTCCTCCAACTCCAATCCGATATCAAGACGTAAGAGGCATGGTGCCCACCAGCCTGCAAGATCGGGTATGCATACTAATTGTTAATGTCGTCGATAAACAGAAAGCATCCGCTCTCGCCTCAATAGTAGTTGTTCATGTCGCCATAGCCGTTGCCACCGCCGTTTGACCTGCCTTGCTGCTGCTGCTGCGGCTGTTGTTGTTGGTGTTGCTGCTGTTGCCAGTTACCAAGCTGCTGCTGTTGCGGTTGCTGCTGATACGGTTGTTGTTGTTGTTGTTGCTGCTGCGGCTGCTGCGGCGGCTGGTACTGTGTTTGCTGCCCGTAAAACTGGGCTGCAGGGCCAGTTGGGGGCTGGGTCTGGAATCCACGCTGCGGGCCGTCCTCGTAAGATACGAACCCGCCCTGGTTCTCGCGCGTCCCCATATCGTCAAGGGACTTGTAATGGTGGGCACCACCTCTACCACCGCGACCCTTGGCATTTCCGCCTCGCTGGCCGCGGAAGCCCCTGCTGGAGTTCCCTCCGCGGAATCTACCCTGACCGCCTCCTCCACGACCAGCATACTGGTGGAAGTTCCTCTGATCGTTGCGAGGGCCGGTAGGATGACTTGGCCGAGCGCGGAAATCATCTTCGCCGTGCTTTCTCTTCGACCCCTTGTTGGGGAATAGACTCTCATACTCTCCCTCGTGCAGGTCTTCGGCCTCTATGCGGAGCAGAACTTTCTCCCCGACGACAGTCTCGAAGGTGAATGCCTTGTCCGGCGGCACGGGTTGCCAGTTTTGGATCTTACCTGCGTCGACAGGCCGCGCGCCTTTCCGCAGCGCAAGGACAACGAGCGGGCTCGGGTTGTCTGTGTGGAACTTGGCTGAGGCGGGGACGGGCCTAACGCACGCCGCCCAGATGTTATTCTCAAAGCACGCGGTCCCCGTCACCTCCCACTTCATCTTATTCCCCATGCCGCCCACCTTCTCTAGAATACTGGCGGGACACGGCCTTGGGCAAATCATGATATTGTTTGCGTGATACTTCAGTTCGTTGTCCGGTAGATGCTGCGGAATCTGGGCAAGAGATAGTAAACGCTGTGTGTCAGCCGTGCTGATTAGATATCCAGTGTAGAACACCGTCTTCTTGATCATGAGGCGCTCGCCTCTAACACCCCGCCGGCGCTGCGAGAGCGCGGCGTTGTGATCGTTGATGAGATGCTGCACTTCAGCAACCTCCATCACGGGGTCCAGGTTCGTGGCCATGTCGGCGACCTGAATGACCTCGGCCAGAATGGGCCCACGGGTGCGCTGGCCGCCGTTTCCGTTCTGCTTCTTATTGAAGTCTGCCAAGAAATCGCGGAAGCCTTTGACGTGCTTTGGACGATCCTCGTAAATGCGGATCTCCTCGGCATGCTTGTACGTCTCCATCAGGGCCGTCAGAAACATCTGCTTGAAATTCATGGTGCTGGCGAAGCGCTGATTGCTAGGTCCCACAGCAGGCTTCAGGGAAATCAGATCAAATTCGAGACCCTTGCTTGTGACCATGCGCTTGATCAGCTCGCTGAAGCCAGACTCAGAGCGTCCTGTGAGCAGGACGCAGATCGCGTCCTTTTGCTCGATGCTGAGCCCAATGAGCTCGACAATCTTCTCGTTCCACCAGCCATTCCAGGCCTTGGGCTCCTCCTTAGCGATCCCCTCGCCGGTGGCGGCGAGAATGCGGGAGTCGTGCCACCATCCGCCATTGACGAATGCATCGGGGTTCGCGAGCGTGCCTATCGTCGGACCATTCCAGATCTTCTGGTTCGGAAGGGGAGTCTTGAAGACTAGCAGAGAGGAAAAAGTTAGCGATGAAATGGGAGGGCTCGCACGCGACCCATCGCAGTTTCTGATTGCTTACGCGTGTTGTCGAAGTCGTAGACGTGGATGGCCTTGATCTTGTCGGCCGCGGGCAGCTGTTTGTTCAAGATCGACCATCTACCCATCGCCGTGGGAGTGTGCTGGCTGTCGGCAGCGCCATTCTGTGCCGCAAATGCGGTAAACGCTGTTGATACCATCGTATGACGTGGTAATCTTGAAGCGCGTGTCAGCCGTGCGGCGAGAAACATGAAGATGGCGCCTCAGAAGCGCAAAGTTAACGGTGCTAACAATTTGTTACAGTCGCTGAACACGGCGAGACTGAGAAGTGGGGCAAAGCCAAGACTTAGCATTTCAGCTTCTACGGATTAACCTCAGGAGGGAACAGTCTTTGAGAACCCTAACCCAGCGCTCAGACGGACGATTCAACATCAAGGAGTTAAAAACCTCCAGTCGCCGTAGACCACGTAAATAGCTGTATGTATTGCTACCTGACTTTCACGGGGAGTAATGTTGCCTATTTCCCAAAACCCGACGCCAACCTGATTTTCCCTCACCAAACGCCTTGCCCATATGGACAGTTCCCAGCATGCATCAAGAGAAAAGTGACACGTCCATAGAAACGAGTAACCGTCGACTAAACTACGCTCATGACATCTCAATCTCCTGGGACTTGGGCTTCTCCTTGCCGTTGTCAGTCCCAAGGGAGACTGCAGCATCCGCCTCCTTGTGGGTGTAGGGGCCCTCGCGAAGCGCCTTGAGTCTGTTGAAGATCAGCATACATTCCGGAAGACTCATATCGGTTCAGTAAGAACTCACCTCCTCTTATGAGGCTTTGCTTTTTGGTGTGTAAGAAGGTCTCTCTCCAAATCGAACCATTTTGCGCACTCGATGCAGTAGTTCTTTCCAAACCCAGGCAGGTCCTCGGCGGCCTTGGTCTCTTTAAACAGCTGGAGATGGCGTGGGTTTGTGAGATCAGCTTGGATTTGGTCAACGTCCCTGGAGACTGTCAGCTCGCTGTCCATAAATATACGAAACAGACAGGGAATTTACCGTAGGCGACGCCTGGTTTTGGCCATGGAGCGCTTCGCTATCACACCCATTATGACGTTCTTGATGGGATAATTACTAGAGTGAGAGGTGGTTTTGCAAAATGAGCCAGGGTGCTGGTGACGGTGACAGTTCAATATTTCGTTCGACCTTGAGAGTGTGAGAATGAGAATCGTTGGTTGAAGGTTTGGATGTGGGGAAATTTTTAGTGCTAACAATTTTCCTGTGGGATTGGAGCGACGGGAACTTCGCCGATGGATGTCAAATCACGGTCCGTGTCTACGAGAGCTTCACGAGTTATCTTCGAGGATTTTCAAAGGTAAACTATAGCGCTACATGGGCAGACCAGACTTTTCTCATCATGCAGTTTTCTCACGAGGGTCTGTTGAGAGCTCTGCAGGATCTCGAACCAAGATTTCACCAATACTTCGCGATTTTGGAGCAAGTGGCATGGATTCTAGCAGAAACTCGATGCTCCCCAGAAGCATTGATGAGCAATGCAATTGTCGTTCTAAGACTCTGGCTCGGATGGATGGAGGATCCAGAGGACAAGGCGTTTCAATCGGATTTTCGCCGATTCGCGAATCCACACCGAAAGGCGGAGGTATCGCTTTATCGCCCTCGAATCTCCTGCTCGACCCGAGAAGGCCGAGCTTCACTCAAACGCCCCCCGCCGAGCGGGCTGTTCGCGGCCCCACTGAAGAGGTCTCCAGGTCTGCAAAAAATTTCGCTCCCGGTGCCAAGCGGGCGTGAGGTGGATTGTTAAAGTTTTGATACGCATGTATGCATATTTGCAAATGCCAGGCGGCACGGTCTCAAAGGAGGATGGCCAGCAATCGACTTCCTTTGAAGCTTCTTCGGCGGCGGCTTGTGGGTCTGTCAAGCCGGCAAGCCCGTGACTGCCTCCTGCACCGGCTGTCGACCATCGAATGAAGGGTCTCGGCAGCCAATGGAAGCGCCGACGAACAGGGCTACGTTTTGCGTCACTTTCTCTAGCCTTGCAGCCGTCGATGGGCCGCCTCCAGCTTGCGTCCAGACCCTTGTCAGTTTGTCGGCTCCGCGTTGACGAATGTGGGAGCGCGAGCGACATCAGTGAGGGATTTCCATGTTGCTGTAATATTCGAGGTGAAAGAATTTCCTCCACGCAGATTGCAAAATAAAGAACTGAGGTCCGCGTTGCCTCCTCGTGGCAGCAACGTTATTATGGAGGGGTACAGCGTCATAATTGCCCGTGTGAGGCGCTCCCCCTCACGTGCGATCCCCCAATGGCGGGGGTCCAGTCAGAGCAAAATGGTTGGAAAGCACATGCACATGTCATGATGCAGACGGCGAGCCGGCCACATACATAGTAAATCATCCCGGAAACCACATCGCGAGAACCCCTGGGGCCAGTGGAAGCTAACGGCCGGCCAATGCCCTCGGGACATGAGAATCCAACGCTGCTCGCGGGCGATTCAGTCGAAGTAATTGCAGCCTCGGTAGACCTTGCGCGGGTACCCTTCAGCCGACTGACATCCCTGGTCGGGTCCAGTGGGAAGCTCGGGATAGGTCAGTCACTCTCCCGCTTGACCGGGAAGACCAGCTTCACCACTTCACCGGGGCTGGAGACCTTAGTGACTGCTGAAATTGGGAGGCATCTGAGCCAATTCGATGTTGCTGTTGCCGTAGATGCCGAGTCGTCTCTTACAGAGTTGTTGTCGGCATGCTCAGTCGCGGAATGCTGCGGTTCTCAGGTAGGAGAACAATGATGGAAGGGGTTGAAACAGGCTAGCCTGCCTCCTCCGTTCCAGCACAGCACCCACCTTGCCGCCTGCGGCGATGTCATGTCTGGGCCAAATGCTCCCCCACATTGCAAGACAACATAATCGGCGACGCTCTGATTCGCCAGTCTGGGTCTCCATTTGCGCGCGAGGTACTTTCTCGGCTATGACGGTGGGCAGGAGCTCCAAGACCCGTTGCCGCAGACCTCTAAAATCCCGCCTGCTTTTCTTTGCTATCTACAAAACCTCTCCACCTTTTTTTCTTTTCCACCAAGCCATACTTCTGCAATCGTCGTCCCTGGGGAAGCCTTTTTGCCTCCCGTCCCTTACATCAAGAGCCTGCCTTGGTGTTTTGGCTCAGAACCTCTCCACTCTAATTGACATCCACTGCTCGCCGAGCTGACCGTCACCATGTTGGCCTCCCGCCAACTCCTGGGCCTCGCCCGGAGCCGTACTGTCGGCAGCGCCACCAAGGGGCTCCGAACGATGGCGACCGTCACAGACTCCCCTCTGGACCGCAAGGTGAGTGCGAGTGCACGCTCGAGGCAGACGTCGCATGCCACCTGCTCAATGGCTAATCGCGCATATTGCAGGTCCGCCAAAACAACTGGGAGGAGAACAACTTCATCAACTACAAGAAGATGTCCGAGAACCTCGACATTGTGCGCGCAAGGCTCAATCGCCCGCTCACCTTTGCTGAGAAGATCCTCTACTCCCATTTGGACGACCCACACGGTCAGGAGATCGAGCGGGGCGTCTCTTATCTGCGCCTGCGCCCCGACCGCGTTGCCTGCCAGGATGCCACCGCCCAGATGGCCATCCTCCAGTTCATGTCGGCCGGCATGCCCTCCGTCGCTAACCCGACCACCGTCCACTGCGACCACTTGATTGAGGCCCAGATCGGCGGTGCCAAGGATCTCGCGAGAGCTATCAGCATCAACAAGGAGGTCTATGACTTCCTTGCCTCTGCCTGCGCCAAGTACAACATCGGTTTCTGGAAGCCCGGCTCTGGTATCATCCACCAGATCCTGCTCGAGAACTATGCTTTCCCCGGTGGTCTCCTTATCGGCACTGACTCGCACACCCCCAACGCCGGTGGTCTCGGCATGGCCGCCATCGGTGTCGGAGGCGCTGATGCCGTCGACGTCATGGCCAACCTCCCCTGGGAGCTGAAGGCCCCCAAGGTTATTGGTGTCAAGCTCACTGGCCAGATGTCTGGCTGGACCGCCCCCAAGGACATCATCCTGAAGGTCGCCGACATCCTCACCGTCAAGGGAGGCACCGGCGCCATCGTCGAGTACCACGGCTCTGGAACTGAGGCCATCTCTGCAACTGGGCAAGCAACTATCTGCAACATGGTTTGTCTCTCTGTTTTCCTTTGATTCCTGATGATTTTGATATTCCCATGATGTATCGAAGAAAAGTGGGGCTAATAAATATTCTAGGGCGCTGAAATCGGTGCTACCACTTCGCTCTTTCCCTTCAACGACCGCCAGTTCGAGTATTTGGCTGCGACCAAGCGCAAGGATATCGGTGAATTTGCTCGCTCCTACGCCAAGGAGCTCCGCCCGGATCAGGGTGCCGAGTATGACCAGCTCATCGAGATCAACTTGACCGAGCTCGAGCCCCACATCAACGGACCTTTCACCCCCGATCTTGCGACCCCTATCTCCAAGTTTGCCGAGACCGCGAAGAAGAACGGCTGGCCTGATGAGCTGAAGGTTGGCCTCATTGGTTCGTGCACCAACTCCTCGTACGAGGACATGTCCCGTGCCGCCTCTATCGCCCGCGATGCTCTCAACCACGGCCTCAAGGCTAAGTCCCTTTTCACCGTGACCCCCGGTTCCGAGCAGGTCCGGGCTACTATTGCCCGTGATGGACAACTCCAGACTTTCGAGGAGTTCGGTGGCGTCGTTCTGGCCAACGCCTGCGGTCCTTGCATCGGACAGTGGGATCGTAAGGATGTTAAGAAGGGCGAGGCCAACTCGATCCTCTCGTCGTACAACCGTAACTTTACCGGCCGCAACGATGGCAACCCCGCTACCCACTCTTTCGTCACCTCCCCCGACCTGGTCGTTGCTCTCAGCATTGCTGGCACTCTCTCCTTCAACCCCCTCACCGACAAGCTCAAGGACAAGGATGGCAACGAGTTCCTGCTCGCTGCTCCCACTGGCGACGCTCTCCCCGAGCGTGGCTACGACCCCGGCGAGAACACCTACCAGGCCCCCCCTGCCGACCGCACCACTGTTGAGGTCAAGGTCTCCCCCTCTTCCGACCGTCTTCAGCTCCTTTCGCCCTTCAGCGCTTGGGACGGCAAGGATGCTCTCGATATGCCCATCCTAATCAAGGCCAAGGGCAAGACCACCACCGATCACATTTCCATGGCCGGCCCGTGGCTCAAGTATCGTGGCCATCTCGACAACATTTCCAACAACATGCTTATTGGTGCCATCAACGAGGTCAATGGTGAGGCCAACAAGGTCAAGAACGCGACCACTAGCGAGTTCGACGCCGTCCCGGCCGTTGCACGTGACTACAAGTCCAAGGGTATCAAGTGGGTTGTTATTGGTGACTGGAACTACGGTGAGGGCTCTTCCCGTGAGCATGCTGCTCTCGAGCCCCGCCACCTCGGCGGTCTCGCCATCATTACCCGCTCTTTCGCTCGTATCCACGAGACCAACCTGAAGAAGCAGGGTATGCTTCCCCTTACCTTCTCCGACCCTGCCGACTACGACAAGATCAAGCCCGAGGACCGGATCGATCTCCTCTGCACCGAGCTCGCCGTTGGCAAGCCCTTCACCATGGTTGTGCACCCTAAGGACGGCAAGCCTTTCGAGGTCAAGCTGTCGCACACCTACAACGAGGCCCAGATTGAGTGGTTCAAGAACGGCAGTGCGCTTAATACCATGGCCAAGGCCAACAAGTAAATATAAGAACCAGAAAGGTTGCATGATGAGGGACGAGAAGAATGTGTGCTTGGCGGCTTAAGGACACCCGGAACGGCGTAATACGCAGTGTTTCTCCTTTTTGTATGTATACAGTCATGGCCTCTGCATTTAATGGAATTTCCTAAATTCACTTGATGGTGTACTCTGCAATGTAATACGTGTTCCCTCGGCCCAAGGCGATTAGGCCAGCAGCCAGTAGTTTGCTACATACCCGACAGTGAAGGTGGCTTGGCCACACAAGCACGCCACTTTACTCTGCCCAGCCAGGTTTTGGTCGGCTTCTCACATGAAATTTTCGTATTGTTTTGTCGATACCACCGATTATGGTATCGATGAGGCACGGTTTTCACGTTATGCCTTCTGGCCGGACTGTGTAGAATGTCTCGGTTTTCCTGCAGACTAATAAGGATTCTTAGAAGCGTTTTTCACAATGCATCGATTTCTGAAGGGGATGCCTCCTTGCATTGTAACCTCCGTCTCACTTGCACTGTAGTCCCACACATGACGGCACCCGGAAGAAGGGGCTTCTTGAGATACCCAGTGTGAAAGACACCATCTTACCGTAGACCGTATGCTATCCACATAAGGTCTTTGTTCATTCTCCAACAGCATAGTCCGATGTAGCTAAGGCCTGCCAAAATCCACGCAGGGCCTGTTGAAGTGCAACCAAGGCCTCTTACCATTTGAGTAAGGCCTATTGAATTGCAGCTAAGGCCTGCTGCGACATGATCAAGGTCTATTAAATGTCACTCAAGGCCTCTTCGGATGCAGCCAAGGCCTTTTACAAAATGAGTAAGGCCTATAATATAAACATCTGGGCTTTGATGTCCTGGCACAAGCCGTGTAAGGGGTTCTCTAATGCATTTTCGCACGAAGCAGAGAGACCCCTGAGGTTGACGATATGGCTGGTTTTGCAGGATGTGTGAAGACGTTTCGCTTTCGAAAGAGTGACATCCTGAAATGAAGATATCACAAGGCGTGATATTCAACCAGTGCATTTTGGCCGTCCTGCGGCAAGGCGTCTTTGCTAATTGAAGGCTGCGATGGCACTGCTATACGTGGGCATCGAGGCAATGCTCTCGCGTATGCAGCGGGATGAATAGAGAGACAGGCCGAGAAACAGATGAAAAATGCGGTTTTATGGGATAGAAAAGCAAAATGAGTTGATATTGTTCTCCTTCCGTCCAAAGGTCAGGGCGTGCCAAGGTCAGATGCCGTTGGCAAGCTCCTGGAAAGACATCCAAACTCCGTAGATACATATGCAGATAGCCGAACGCATCATCATGCCAGATAGCGACCCGCAATCAAGGGGGGCGATAAGGCGCGTCTCGCTCTCGACAGTTGCGGTCCAACTTTAGAAAAGCGACGAACAATTTCCTCAAACAAACAAAACGCCGTGTTGCTTCTTTTTGGGAGAGGTATTCTGTTTTCTTGCGTGGACAAGCGCCATGCCATGATCCCACTGTTCAGTTCGCAGATAACTGTATAATTCTACTTTTTTAAGACCGAACGCCGTTTGCGATCCCGCCGTCCCGACGGTTCCGTGCCGAGCCGAATCGAGTCGAGTTGAGCGAGCGCAAGGGTCGCAACTTCGTCTTCGTAGAGAAGCAGGGGAATTAGGAACGATGCCATCAATTAGCTTCGGCGCCTTGATGGGCAATAACATGCGCGCAAGGTCCTACGTCAACCGGCTGCCCTTGTTCACACGCGGCGTGCTGGTGGCTATCGTGGCGTTTTGGGCCGTGGGCGTCCAGTCGGTATGGGATCTGAGGGCATGGGGAGCGCTGGTGCCGGATCTTGTTGGGTTTAGTAGCTGTTAGTTCCCCTATCTGCTTCATTGGGAGTGTTCCACTACACCCTGTGGATGGGGTGTCCCAAAGGGGAGCGCGTTGGTTGTGGACGTGGTTGACTAATTCGCCTGGGAATAGTATACCGCTTGAATACTTATCCGTTCATCCACCTCAACTTCTTTCATGCGATCATGAATATATTGGCATTGGTGCCATTACTGGAGCGATTCGAGTCGGAGCATGGGACATTGACGTCGTTGGCGTTGTTCTTTGGCCGTGAGTTCTATCCCTGGCTCGGCAAGGGCACATGATGCTAACATCCGGGACATAGCTTTCGTGACAATACCGTCGTTCATGTACCTATTCGTCGAGAAGGTCATCTTGAGGGCGAATACTGCTGTAATGGGGGCAAGGTAGGCTACGGTCCGACGATTGCAAGTGACACGGCGGCGCTGACAAGCTATCGACAGTATATGGGTATTCTTGCTCTTGGGCATTGAGGCCATACGCACCTACAGGGTGAACCCGTACTTGGTGGTGGGCACACATAACATCCCGACATGGACATCGCCAATAGCCCTGTTGCTCTGTGTTGCCGCATTGGTCCCTAGCTCCAGTTTTCTCGGGCACCTGTGTGGTCTCGCGGTTGGATACTTCTGTACGCCATCTCCCTTTCTTGGCCGTTGCCATTTGGTTCATGAACATTACTGACGAGTCGATTGACAGGTGGTTTGGGGTACCTTAAGTACCTGGCCCCCCCAGAGAAGGTACTCAGGTGGATTGAGGCAAAGCTCAACCTCCTGGGCCGTTTACCCCACTATGTCAGTGTTGACCAGAAGACATACGGCCGGTTTGGAGTTTTGCCCTCATCTTCCGGGAGTCCTCCACCAAGGAGCTCAGGTGTCGCCATGAACTTAGTAGGAGGCAGTGGCCAGAGACTTGGACCATGATTTCCATGAAAGCTTCCGATATTACGGAACTGGCGATAAATTTCTTGTACAAACTTGTCCAGGCAGTGTAATTCATGTAAATCTTATAGAGTGAGGTGTTCACGGCGAGCAGACAACAGGATCTGGGTTGCTCGGCGTTGACTGGATGAATGGCCTAGAATTGGTTCATGAATACGTCGAGGCGGGCTTGCGTAACGCTTATCATGCTCTTTCAGGTTCTGCGGTCTTGTGCACTCTGAGAGTCTGGTGGCTGTGTTGCTTCCGCAGCCCCTGAACGCTGGCTCTCGAATACAGGGGCTAAGAACGACGGTGCGGGGCAACGATAGCCGCCACAGCCGCGAGCTGTCAGCCACCGGCAGGGCCCAGCCAATTCGACCATTCAGCTAACTGTGCACTAAATTCTGGATGGGTCCAGGGGCAGCTTACACGACGTGTCCGACCTTGAGAATCCGTGTTCGATCCGCGCCAGCTTCCGCGAACGACTGGATGCAGAACAACTTGCTGCGCTGTGCTGCAAGATGCCGCGTCTTTTATGTGAGTCTGAGTCTCGAGAATTCAACCGCCCTGTCGACGTGATCTAATCTGAATTCTTACAGCGGGCGCATTGCGCCTAAGACGCGACCCGCGCATGCTCAAACTTCCGCCATACCTGTCGCTCCTTTGCATCCTCGTCGGCGTCGTCTGGCTTTTCCTGCTCCCGCTCGACGATTACTCGCGCAGGACTTACATCTCCGAGAATGCTCTGCTACCCGGCCAAGTCCATACCTACTTTGGCGGCAGCGACCAGCATGTCTTCCGCGCCTACAAGCACGAGGTGAACGAGTTGGCGGGCAAGAGCAACATTGAGTACGTGCGGAGCTCGGTTGTGCTTCTGGCGGTATACATTTGCTGACTATGGTGCTGCAGGATCAATGACAAGCTCGAATCCATCGTCAAGGGGCTTGGCCTTAAAACCGCACGGCAGAACTTCACGTACCAGTCGGCAGGCCGCGTCTACTCGGGCGAGAACCTCTATGCGATCCTCCAGGCCCCACGCGGCGATGCCACCGAGGCTTTGGTGCTTGTAGCAGCCTGGGAGAACGTCAAGGGGGAGCTCAACCGTAATGGCATACCGCTCATCCTGACACTGGCTCGGTACTTCAAGCGCTGGTCGCTTTGGTCCAAGGACATTATATTCCTTATTACGCCCGACAGCATCGCCGGCCCCCAGGCTTGGGTCGACGCCTACCACGACGCACACGACTCGTCCCATGTCAACAGCCTTCCCCTCAAGTCGGGGTTGTTACAGGGCGCTATCGCCATCGACTACGCGCAGGAGACACGGTTCGAGAGTGTGCATATTGTCTATGATGGCATAAACGGCCAGCTTCCGAATCTGGACCTTATCAACTCAGTCGTCAACATCGCCGGCGGTCAGATGGGAATTGGTGTTGCTATCCAGGAGATGTGGATGCACAACGATCATTATCCCGACCGCTTGCGCACCATGCTCCGCGGAATGCTGAAGCAGGGCCTCGGACGGGCGAGCGGCCCACACAGCAGCTTTATTCCGTACCATGTGGATGCTGTCACTCTTCAGCCCTTTGGCGACGGCTGGCAGGACGAGATGGCCATGGGGCGTGTCGTGGAAGGAACGTTCCGAAGCTTGAACAACCTCCTGGAGCACCTCCACCAGAGCTTTTTTTTCTACCTTCTTATGCAGCGCGAGCGTTTTGTCAGCATCGGCACATACCTACCGAGCGCCATGCTCGTCGCTGCCAATTTTACCATCATGGCCATCGCGCTGTGGGTGAAGAGCGGTCACCGGATACCTGATCCATCGAAGAAAAAGTCCGTTGGGGGCTCAGACGAGAAGCCGAGCACCCCGGCCGTTGAGAGAGATCTCTTCCTGCCCCTGGGCGTCGTAACGTTCTGCCAATTCATTGCCGTGGTTCCCCTGTACCTTTTCAACCACGCCCCTTCAAGCGTAAGCTTCCCTCTTCCCCTCTTCATACAAACCAGCTAACAAACCCACAGGCACTCACCCCTGCCTTCACCGTCTTCGCCGTGATCAACACGGCCCTTCCCCACGCCCTCTCCTACTACCTCACCAACTACCGCGCCCCTTCTGCCCAGCAGTACCAGCTCATCAAGTCCTTCTCCCTCCTCCTCCTCGGCATGTTTCTCTCCTCCCTCGCCACCCTCAACTTCAGTCTCGCCCTTCTCGTCGGGTTGCTCGCCAGCCCGCTGACATTCATGCGCCCCTGGCCGCAATCTCCTGTAATGCGATATGTCTGCTCAGTGCTGCTCAATACTGTGGCACCGACAGCAGTGATCGTTGCGGCCGCTGCGTTTTGGCAGCTTGAACTCCGAGAGGTCCTACGAGAGGCGGCGTTTGGGTGGGATGTGTGTGGCATGTACACACCAGTCGTAGTGTGGTGCGTATGGTGGCCAGCCTGGTTGGCTGGAAGCGTGGCGGTCCTGGGGACGCCGAAGGAGAGCGGAAAGGTGAAGACCCTGTGATTTTGTTTGTCCAAGTCAGGGATAAGCAGGGATGGGGATGTGGAATCTAGAAATACATTGGGATAATAAGCGGTTTTGGAGCATTATCACAGCGATACGGAGTTGGAATCAGAAAAGGTTTTGCGTCTTGTCACTCGGGAAGTGTGTGAAATCTCATGGGTTCGTTGATTGGTTTGCATGGGGCGGTTCCTTGCGCCTGCCGCCTCTTTGGCGATAAGGGACAAGAGTCTCTCTGCTGTGTCTATTACGTAGCTGTACTGTACAAGGCAGGCACATCACGCCCATCTCCTATCTTCACTAGCCTACGCCGCCCAGACATCCTGTCCCGCATTCTCGATCCAGTTGCCGAGCTGGTTGACGCTCGAGTCCCAATCCAGTAGCCGCTGGCGCATATTCTCGATCTGCTTCATGTCCAGCACCTTGGGCTGCACCCAGTTGATGTGCGCCACCTCATCGACCTGATCGATGGTGCCTCGCAGAAGACCCAAGCTAAGCGCCTTCATGATCAGATGCTCAATCTCATCCGGCCGAACCTTGGTCTCTGCCGCGATAGTGTCAAACGTCATGGCGCGGTCGTGCGGCGGGCGTCGCACGACTGCTTCGGTCAGGGCCGCTAGGTAGATCTTCTCGCGCAGCTGTCGGCTATGCTTGGCCAGCAGCGGGTTCGATCCGATGTTGCCTGTGAGCGTGTCGTATGCCGCCAGGTCTCCCCGGTTGAACGCAAAGAGAAGGTCTGAGAGCCAGCGGTCCTCCTCGCGCTGAGACAGGGCTTTCAGGATCGGGTGGAGCAGTAGCTCGCCGAAGTTGTAGATGCTGGTGCTGACGAGGGCGGCAACACTGAGGTCGTAGGCGCGGTTACGCTGCTCGGCCGGCGAAAGGGACTTGATGTCGATGCAGGCGAGGTAGAGCAAGGCGTTGCGATAGTAGGAGCCAAAGTCCATCTTGGCCTGGTAGTAGTCGGCGTTGGCGCCGTAGAAGGCCGCGTGCACGATCGTCTCAACCGAATCGAAGCCGTCCAGCACGCGCTCTGCCCGGTCGAGGTCCTTGCGCGCACCATCGAGGTCTTCGAGATCAAGCTTGACGCGCGCTACGGCAATGGTGGCAAAGACGAGGGCGTCTTGGGAGTCCTCGTGATCGACCTTCTTGGCGACTGCCTCCATGAAGGAGAGGCGCTCCTGGTTGTCTAGTAGGCGGGGATGTTAGCAAGAGGTGGGGGAAGCGCGCAAGGAAGGCACGAACCTCTACATTGTGTTGCGGCCTTGAGGGCTAGGTCGACGAGCTTGAGCTGGTTGATCTTATCAGCGAATTTAAGGACGAAGACCTTGTAGAACTGAAGGCGCTGCGGGGCACTGCCGGGGTGGTTGAAGAACTCGATCAGCTGGTTGGTGAGCTGGTGCCACAGCTTGCGTTCCCATAGCGTCTCGAACTCAAGCACTAGCGACTGCAGCTCCTCGGGGGCCTCGTCCCGCTGCTCGGCCAGGAAGTCCGGGATGGTGTCGACATTCATCTTAACGACGGCTCCGTTAGCGGACGGACGATGTGCAGCGTGCAACTAGAGCTGCTTTTCGTAATCCTAATTCTATGGGCGCCGCAGTACGGAGATATCGTAGTAAATTCGGCGCAGTTGAAATCGTGAGCTGGGAATGGCGTGGTAGATGTTGGGGTGCTGATGCAAAGTCGCTGAGCTTGCTGAGGCTGTTCCTGAGCCTTACCTTCAGGTTACCAATGCGCCATTCCCCTTGACGCGGCTGGGCTGCCTGCCGGTACGTAGCTTCCATTTCTTGGCAAAGCTCTGGTCAGTGCTGAGCTTCGAATTGTGGGCCACACGTGATTGGCCGGGGTCAGCAACAGACGGCACACACAGTGGGCCGGAGCTCTGAAGTCAAGCGCAGTTGTTTCCCGCACGACGACAAGCTCTCTACGAGCCATTGCAACGCCAATTGAGAGGGACGCCACTCTTCCGCGAACCGCACCGCTGCAAGAATGGCTCCCCTGTCGATCGCTGCGCGGTCGACCCCGCGGGCCGCCCAGAGCTTACTTCAACGACGGTCCATTTCCGACGTCGCCATCACCCGAACCGGCAAGCCCATCATCCGCGTCCAAGGCGGCCGGTCCGTCTGCCTGTCCCTCCCCCTTTACGATACCCCCCTGACATCTTCGCCCGTAGCTCTTCCATCGGTGGCCATACTGCGACAGTGTTCGGCGCGACAGGCCAGCTCGGACGCTACATCGTCAACAGACTAGGTGCGAAGCCAAGGTGTCGAGGCATTTCGCGGCAGCATAGCTGACCTTGGTTTTCACGAATACAGCAAGGGCAGGATGCACCGTGGTTATTCCCTACCGAGAGGAGATGGCCAAGCGCCACCTAAAAGTCGCCGGTGATTTGGGCAAGGTTGTCTTCATGGTACGCCCCCCTGCCCGAGCTCGAGTCGCGAGGCAAACACTAAGAGGCCCCTTCCCTTTAGGAATACGACTTGCGGAACACAGAATCGATCGAGGCGAGCGTTAGGCATTCGGATGTCGTGTACAACCTAGTCGGCCGACAATATCCCACCAAGTGAGTCCGGGAATTCTTAGGCCAGCCGATAATATGCGAAACTGACGGGTTGCAAAGGAACTTCTCCTTGGAGGATGTCCATGTTGAAGGTACTGAACGCATTGTAGAGGCCGTGGCGAAGTACGACGTAGATCGCTACATCCACGTGTCTTCATACAATGCCGATCCCAACTCGACTTCTGAGTTCTTCTCAACCAAGGTAGGTCACGACAGAGGGGATCACGCGATATGATATCTAACGTCATGCCTAGGGTCGTGCCGAGCGTGTGGCACGCAGTATCTTTCCCGAGACAACCATCGTCAGGCCTGCGCCCCTATTTGGTTTCGAGGACAACCTTCTGCTAAAGCTTGCCGGCGTGATGAATCTTTTTACCGCGAACAACATGCAGGAGCGGTACTGGCCAGTCCACGTGCGTAAAGACACTTCCCAAATCTCGCATTGCAGCTCCTAACAATCTTGCAGGTCATCGATGTCGGCCAGGCCTTGGAAATCATGCTCTATGATGATACCACGGCATCACAGACGTATGAGCTTTACGGGCCCAAGAACTACTCGACGGCTGAAATCGCTGAGCTTGTTGATCGGGAAATCTACAAGAAGCGGAGACACATCAACCTCCCGAAGGCAATTCTCAAACCCCTTGCTGGTCTTGTCAACCGCGCATTGTGGTGGCCTATCATGTCCGCCGATGAGGTTGAGCGGGAGTTCCACGACCAGGTCATCGATGACACGGCGAAGACGTTCAAGGATCTCGGTATCACGCCTGGCGAGCTTGCTGATTTCACCTACCACTACCTAGTAAGTCCCACCTGAAAGCAAATGTCTGAAAACCGAGCGACTGACAGTCAAATAGCAAGGATTCCGAAGCTCGTCATACTACGATCTGCCACCAGCCACTGAAAAGGAGAAGAGAGAAGACAAAAAATACCTCCACGTTCTGGACGACCAGTAAGTGGCGGAGTAGATCGGGATGTGCTCTTGGGGAGTGTACATATGTAACTAGAGACGTTTATTTGAGTCCAGAGGTGCCAAAAAGGCGTGCGGATATTTTTGAAGAACCAGTCCCTGTTGTCAAATTCTATCAACCCTCCCCTAGCTCAAATTTGACACCATTTCGTGGTGACAACTTTAAGTTACCCTAGGCCGCCCTTCTCATTTCACCTCTTCGTCAACGGGGGCTCTAGGTTCCTATTTTTAGTATGAAGGCTTCGGCCAAAAGAAAGGGTCTCCCCTCTCCGTGCGAAAAGGCGTCGGAATCCTCACGCAGTTCTATGCCGGGGCAGCGAGGCCTAGCCTTGCGATATTACAGACCTTGCCTACATTATGAAAGGCCTTTTCAGCAGCCAGGAAGGCCTTTCAGCATACGGGGGGGCCTGAAAATTCCCCCTTCTTAAATTTTCATTTCGCGATAGCAGTCCTTCGGAAAGATGGAGGCCCTTACAAATCACATATGCGCTGAATACCTGAGTGAGGCCTTGGTTGCACTTGAATAGACCTTGAGCACATTCTAATGGGTCTTGAGGGCATTTATAAATGCCTTGATACATTAAAATTTATGCATGGCAGTATCTACACATCTTAGAGAAGAAGCTTTCAACATAGCATGTCACTGCACATTCTGAAGCAAAAGTTTTCCAGTATCACACATCACTGGCACATCACTACATATCCTCGAGCAGGAGCTTTCCAATATCACGCATCACTACACATCCTCAAGCATAATCCTTCCAATATCACACATCACTACACATATATAGACAGAAGCTTTTCAACATCAAACATTACTTTTCTTAGTTCTCCCCAGCACTCTCCTCTTATTAGCTTCCTTCTTGTCGGTCTCTCCCTCGGTCTCCCCTTCGGCCCCCTTCTCGTCGATCTCCTTCCCGTCAGTCTCCTTCTTGTCAGTCTCCTTCTTGTCAGTCTCCTTCTTGTCGGTCTCCTTCTTCTCGAACTCCTTCTTGTTAGTAGTTTCTTCATTGGCCTACCTGACTAGTCTCTTACTTGTCAGTCCGTTCGCTTTTTTTCCACATCCTGAATATTCCCTGCCCGCCTCCAATAACTATATCCCCAAGCATGTTTTGTAATCTGTATAGATTGTAAGACAACCTTGAAACCCACGCTCTCTCCTTGCTTGGTCATTTGGAGGGCTTCTGAGATTTCGCACTTTGTCGGGGATAGCCCAGCTTCAATTCAGATGAACTTAGGGAACTAACACCACTCAGCATTTACTGCCAGTGAGGGGAGGAGATCTTGGAAGTTAGTTTCAGATTCAGTCTTAACTGTGAATGCCGTTCCGTTTGTCTTGCCCGTCAGTCCGGGAAGACTAAAGGTGGCATCTATTTAAAAACATTATTTCGTGGATCCTGAATGTGAAGCTCTTGAAGACAAGGCTGCCCGGGTATTTGACGAGAACCTTTCGCAGCACAGTGTGACGAAGTCGCCCGACTTCGCAAGCCCAAAGAAACGAGCAGCTTATTCTTGGATTAGTAAAAGCTGACCTTGAATACTTTCACAGCAGACAGTGGTGTAGTTGCCCGACTCTGCAAGCCCAAAGAAACGAGGAGTTCATTCTAGGATTAGCAAGAGTCGACCTCGAATACGTTCACAGTAGACCGTGCTGAATTTGCCCGACCCAGCAAGCCTGAAGAAACGAGGGGCTCATTCTAGAATTAGTAAGAGTCTGCCTCGAATACTTTCATATCAGACCAGAATCAAGGCTCTTCATACCAGGTGTTTTATCACTCTCTGGAGAGCGAACCAACTTGGCCGGGATTTGTAGGAGCCGGACTGGTGGGTTTTCACATCAGACCCAAAGAAAGGCGCGCCCCTTTGCCGAGTGTTTTGTGACTTCCAGAAGATCAAACCAGTTTGGCAGGGACTCGTAGGAGCCAGGCTTGGGTATTGTCACATCGGATCCTTGAATGGTTTTATAATAGGGGGAGGGACTGGGACAGCCTGCGACGAGTGAAGAAAGCGACAAATGGCCAGGGAAAGGAGGAAGGAGCGAAGCTAAGGAAGGGGTCAGTCCGCCAAAATGTGCCGCCTGAGAAGAAAATGTTTTTCACATTTACGTATAACAACAGTCCAACATTAGCTTTGTCTACATAAGGAGCCTTGTAACATACTGATGGTTTCACAGTTATCCAGGCAGATAGTATCCCGTAGAAAAGACTTGATGCATCAATATTTTGCAGTCTCGAAAGGTGTCTTCATCATGCCTAGGAATTGATTGGAACTTCTAGACCTACAAGTTCGTGCTACCCAACTGAGATGTTAATCCAAAATGTGTTGAATTAAAACGCTGGCAAAGCCGGCACCAAACCTAGGCAAATAGTTCAGCTCCTCACCGAAGAAACAGAAACTGTGAAGCACGCAGCCTAAAAGACCTACCTAGAATGCCGGAAGGCCTAGCAATGATCTCAGAATGCCTATTGAGAAGACTGACAGGTGTCATGACGATCTCAAGAGGCTTGATACGAATACAAGAAGGCCTAGAGCGAAAACTAGAATGTGAAATTATTCTCCTAGAAGGTGTAACTATAGTATTAAAACGTCTGAGAAGGATTCTTAAACGCCTTTTTGATAGGTGATAAGACCTGAATATAATACTAGGATGCGTAAAGAGAAGACCAGTAGGCGTGGTGAATACGTATAAAGGCCTATGGGGGGTTAGAGAAGGCGTAGTCACAGGACTCAAACGCCTGCCGAGAATGCTGGAAGGCCTACTTGGGATGTCGAAAGGCATGCCAGATATGTTTCAAGGCTTTGCTGAAATGCTAGAATGCACTAGAAAAAAAGATCAGGAGGGATAGTAAAATTGTATCAAGGCCTATTCGGTTCGTGAAAAGGCATGGTGTTAAATATATTCGCACGTAAAGACATGTTGAGATATGTCTCCGACCGGGGCTACAAGCATACTTCTGCTATGAAATCTAACGAACAAGCGTGTGTCGACATGACGGACGGAAACTAGCACTGTCATTGTGAGAAATACCCCTGAGTTGAAGGGGCGATATTTCACAGTGAGTCAAGCTGAGGGCTATCCAGCTTGAGAGAGGTACGAGCGGCGGTGATGCTGACGAGGATAAAGATACCTACCTAAGGTCACATGCTACAAGGGCGACGGAGAGTAGCGACAGCGACGGTAACGAGGAGTATTTGACAGCGTCTGAATACTTCTGCGACACCTACAGGTACACGGAAGGTTGAAATTTTACTCTAGTTCCGCGTTATTTTTCGCAGAGATCTCAGCCGTCAACTTCAAAGCTCTCGGTGCATCTTCCTTCGGCATCCACAGCTCCACAAACTGCAACCCCTCGCCCTTGTTGAACTGACCATCCTTGAGCAGCTTCTCCAGCTCAGCCTTCGTTTTGATGATAAACTTCTTCACCTCTTTCTCGGTTGCGCCAAAAACCTCGGGTATCTCGGTATACTTCCACTTCTGGATGTCGTTGTACTCGGCCTCCATGCCGTGGATCCACCGCTCGATGGTGAAGCCCTCGTTGTAGATGAGGAATCTGGTCTGTTTTCAGCAACTTCCCTCTCCGTCATCCACCATCCAGCCTTCAACTTACATCGTGACATTCAGCTTGTGCTTGATCATAGTCGACACCTCCTGCACAGTGAGCTGGAACGACCCATCGCCCACAAACAAGATAGTTCTCTTGGCCGCATTTAGGTCTCTCGCCGCCAGCGCCGCCCCCTGCGTCGCACCAACCGACCACCCAATGCTGCCCCAAAGGATCTGCGTCACACCCGTAACCCCCGGCGGGAACTTGGTCTCCCAGATTCCAAAGTTGGACGTACCCGTCTCCGTGACAACAATATCACCCACATGTAGGTACTCGCCAATCCTCGGCCAGAACCACGCCTGCGTGATGGTCTTGCTATCGTCAAAGTTCTTCGCCACCTCGTTCTTCACCGGCGGCGACTCAACCTTTGCCAGCTTCGCGACATCAACACGCTTGGTCACCTTGCGGAGCACACCGCGCATCGTGACACCGGGGTATTCCGAGTATCGCACGGTGCAATGCGTACTGTGGAAGTCGATCGTGTTGAGCTGCGACGTGCGGTAGCTGAATCCCGCCGTGTTGAAGTCGCTCTTGAGCGAGCCGACGCTCAGCACCAGATCTGCGTCCTCCACCCGCGCGGCCACGGCCGGTTGAGAACCCGACCCGGCATACACGCCGCCATAGTACGGCGAGGACTCGTCTACCGCGCCCTTGCCCATAGGAGTAACAAAGACAGGTAGCTTCGTCTTCTCCACAAGGGCCTGCACCTCTTCCACCACCCTATGACGGATGGCGCAAGCATCAACCAGCACAACAGGCTTCTTCGCCGCGTGGAGGTACTTGAGGACCACATCCACGACGTAGTTTTCCCTCTCCTCCTCGTTTGGCGGCTCCGAGAGGTCGATGTAATCCTTCAATCGTGCCCCCTCAACCTTCTTCTCGACCATGTCCGTCGGCAGCATGATATACACAGGCCGGCTGCGAACCCAACACTCGCGCAGTGCGTGGTCGATCTGGTCGGCGATCTCGGCGGGCTTAGTGAGCCGCGCCACGTCGACGGCCACTTGCGCGCCCATGTTGGCAAAGACGTTGAAGTCGCCGTTGCCGAGGGTGTGGTGCAGAAGCATGCCGTTGCGCTGGGAGATGGTGGACGGGCAGCCGACGATGTGCACGACGGGGACGTGCTCCGAGTAGGCGCCGGCGATGCCGTTGATGGCGGAGAGCTCGCCGACGCCAAAGGTAGTTACGAGGGCGCCGATGCCGAGGCAGCGAGCGTAGCCGTCGGCGCCGTAGGCTGGTCGATGTCATGTTAGTGTGTGGGGGAGGGGGACGAAAAGGGGGTGCGGCGGACCGGCGTTGAGCTCATTGACACTGCCCACCCACTTGAGCTTGGCTTTGGGGATGTAGTCGAGCGCAACGAGGTTGAAGTCGCCGGGGAGGCCGTGGATGGAGCGGATTCCGAGCTGATGAAGCCGTGTGAAGAGATACTCTGCCACGGGAACAGGCTTGGTGAGCCCTTGAACTCTGATGTCTGTTCCCATCTTGACTTTGAGATTGGGTAGCTGTGTAAGTGAAGCGATGCTCAGCACTGCTGAGTGTATGGGCGATGAAACAACGTCGAGAGAATCCGGACTTGGGATATCTCAAGGAAAGGAGAGGGAAAAGGGAGGTGTGAAGTGAGGGCAAGGTAGCGGCGCCGTTACGCTTGGGAGGTTGGTGTTGGAGCCACCGCCGTCATGCGTCTGTCATTATTAGGCCGGACTGTCCTCACCCCTCAATATTTGCGGAGATGACAGCACATCAAACCTCAGACCACCCCGACCTAGCTGACGCGCCAGTGATGTAATTGATACCCCCGAACCTCGCCGGACAGGAACCGGCGTACTGGCCCAGGTCGGGTACCTTTCGACTTCGCTTCTTCCAATTTTCTCATGCGGCCGAATTTCCTTGGTAACCAGAATTTCGCCGGGGCGCGCTGTGATGTATAACCGCATCTGCGTGTTGCGTGAGGTTGAGAAGAGAGAACCTGAATCCCGGCACCATACTTGCCCATAACACCAACAAGTCCAAGAGCTGTACGAAACCAAGCCCCCAAAAGCAAAAACGCCCATAACAACACTTATCTAATGCCCGCCATCTGTGCCCCAGCCCCTTTTTATACACAACACCATCATATCATACACAACACCACTTACATACATATAATGTACAACCCTACCCCTAATCACACCTCCCATCCTTCCACCCCGTCCTCCACCTCTCCTCCCACCTTCCACAATCAAACTCCTTCTTCCCCAGCTTCCGATTCACCTCATTATGCGCCTCGCACAGCCAATTCCCAAACTCACTCCTGCTCCCCGCGCGCACTTTCTGCTTGGCCATATACGCCTGGAAATCCTCCGCGCACACCCAGCACGGGTAGAGCTTGGCGAACAGTCCCATGAAGCTGGTGATTTCGGATTGTTGGGTGGGTGTGGGGGTCTTTGGGTACGTCGCTGCGATGGAGTGGAGGAGGGTCCAGCTGCAGCGGCCGAGGGCTGCGACGTCGGGGGGGCAGTCTTTGGGTGGGGCAGCGGTGAGGGCGGCGGTTTGGGAGGTGAATGCTGCGAAGGAGTTGCAGGAGCGGCAGCTGGAGGGAACTGGGTTAGTAATTGGGCGGTGGGTAGGTTGGGGTGGTGAAGGGGGAGCTCACGGCTTTCCGTCCTTTCCGAGGATGACGCCTTTGGGGTATTTCTTAGGGGGTGAGGCGGTTATTGTTGCGGTGTTACTGTCGTCAGTGGCTTCAGCCCGGACGGGCGGTGTTTCTTCGGCGGCCATGGTTGAGCGGCTTGAGGTAGGGAGGTTGGTCGGAGGAGCGTAAGGTACGGAAGGTGAACGGCGCGCGGTGACGAGGTGCTCCGAATGCTCCGAAGTTCGAGCCGCGATGGACAGGGATTTATGGTCCTGGCGCGGCGCGGCGGGTGGCTGGACAGGGGTGCTTCTCAAGGGGGTAAAGTGCCCCGCAGTGCCACGAGTTTATCGCGATAAAGCCCCCTGTTTGGCGGGGGAGGGCAACCTCCTTTTGGTTCCTGACAAGCTCCGGGCAACTTTATCGGCGATCTGGGGCCGTACCTTATTCACTCGTTTCACAATGTCTCCCAAGATGCCGGTATTCCTCCTCAAGACCAAGTCTACACCTGGCGATTCCTACGAGGAGCTGTTTTCCCGCCCGGCCGATGGCTTCGACTTTGAACCCGTGTTCGTGCCCGTGATGGAGCATCGCTTCGATGACGCAGGGATGGCGAGGGTCCGCGAGCTTCTCCGAAGCAGCTCAGTCAGCAACGCTCAGGGCAGCTCATACGGCGGATTAATATTCACATCACAGCGGTCTGTCGAAGCATTTTCTGCGCTCGTCCAGGAAGGCGTTCACGGGGCGGATGCATGGCTTGACTTCAGCAAAATCCCGGTCTACAGTGTCGGCCCCGCCACCACGAGGGCTCTGAAAGCCGTTCCTGTTCCCAGTGCTTCCCCTCTGAATATCTTCGGCGAACACACAGGAAACGGCGAGGATCTGGCGCACTTCATCCTTGAACATTACGCAGAATGGTACCCGGACCGTTCTCCTAGGCCCCCTCTGCTGTTCCTTGTCGGAGAGCAACGCCGCGACGTCATCCCGCGTGTCCTGGGGGCCTCATCGATCCAGGTCGATGAGGTCGTCGTCTACGGTACAGGGGTGATGCAGTCGTTCAGGAACGACTTTGACCAGCGGCTGAGCGAGACGGCGGACCGGCCAAGCCGATGGGTTGTGGTTTTCTCTCCCACCGGATGTGAGAGCATGCTGAGTGCGTTGGGCATGCTGGGCGAAGCCAGCGGCGGAAGCAAAGTGGGAGATTCTGTTCGTAGGACTTATATCGCTACCATCGGACCCACGACTCGGGACTATCTGGTCAAGAACTTCGCCTTTCAGCCGGACGTATGCGCTGCCCAGCCGAGCCCGGAGGGCATTTGGCATGGCATTACGCAATTTACTAAGGAATTGGTAAAACAATGAAAATATTCGCAAGTCACGCGTTGGCCTCCTCTTTGATTCCAGCGTTTCCTGTGGTCGAACAGCCAGGCCCGCGGAGTCCTTGACACACCTTTCGCGGCTTGGGCCTTGGCAACAGCGCTGGGGCGATGATGACTCCCCCGCATTGTAGCCAAGGTCGCTAGCCACCATGTACCTCAGCGTACTTCCCTGCTGTAATTATGCGCATGAAATACATATGAGACGCCACAAGGTACCTAAACGGTCCAGTCGCAGTGCAGGCGCCTCGTTGTCTTGGCTCAAGATTTTTGGAAGCCTTCACGAGCTTAGGGCCACGCATCATCGCATTCATGGGTTGATGAAATCCATGGCATTCCGCCGGCCCGTCGTGGTCTGCCCTTCCATTCGAGGGCACGTTTGAGCCGTTACTATAAAATATATCCTGCATCCATTTTCCCCTCCCGATGGTTCGGATTGGGATCAGCACTCGTCAAGACTGAATCTCCCCGCCACCACCACCAACAGCTGCGTTACCTGCAGCCCAACATCCCTGACAATGAGCTTCTCACCCGCCCGAAACACTTATCCTTACCGCTCCCACTCGCCGGACTACGACTCCTCGCCGGCACCATCCTCCGGCGCCGCCACGCCGACAACAGGAGGCGCCTCGTCCACCTTTCTCTCATCGTCCGTCTCCAGCCTCTGGGGCGGCTTAGTCCGGCGCTTCTCTGCCGAAACAACCGAGACGCACTCCCAGCCACCACATCCATCCTCGACACCGCCCTACCATCATTCCCGGTCGTTCCCCGACGGCGCCGACGATTACGACGACGACCTTCGCCATCAAAAAATGACTGGAAACGGTCTCGATGGCGTATACACGCCCCCACAGTTGCACTCTCGCCGGGCCGCCTCGCCATTACGGCCACCGCCGCTGGAGCCGCTGCAGCTGAATGGGTTCGCGCCGGACACCGCGGCCGATGCGCGGTTGCTGACACCGGCCATTGCAGAGGAGATCCGCATCATGGTGCCGGCGCGACTCAGCCTTGCGGACGAGTGGAACCTGGTGTATAGTCTGGAACAGGACGGCGCCAGCCTCGCCACGCTGTACGACAAATGCGACGCATATAGGGGGAGGCGGGTTGGGTTTGTGTTGGTTGTCAAGGACTGCGAGGGCGGGGTAAGCTCTTTTCTTCTTCCCGTGATGATCTTTCTCGCGATCGTGTGCTAATACGATGCGGTCTGCTTAGATCTTCGGCGCCTACCTATCTGATTTGCCACATCCCGCACCAAAATACTTTGGCACGGGCGAGTGCTTCCTCTGGCGGGCTTCGGTGCTTGCTTCCCTCCCCCCGCCGCCCTCGGCCGATACTACGCACCTTACGAGCCGGACGACGACGCTATCATCTGCTATGCCAAATTCACCGTCGATTCGCTTCAAGGCGTTTCCCTATAGCGGCGTCAATGAGTACTACATGTTGTGTGATACGCATTTTCTGAGTCTAGGCGCTGGCGATGGAAAGTATGGCTTGTGGCTGGATGACGCTCTTGAAAAGGGCATCAGTTCAACTTGCCAGACGTTTGGGAATGAGCGCCTAAGTGACGAGGGTGAAAAGTTCGGCGTTTTGGGGGTAGAGCTGTGGGTTGTTGGGGCATGAGGATAGCTCCTTGGCTTCTCTGCTTCTTGGCTTTTTTTGGAAGATTTAATCTGACCCTGTACCCGATAAATAAAGGGCAGGCTTCTTGGAGAGAGGATGGTCTGTCAGGCCCGACTAAGATGACAATGGTAATTCTCCTCTCACTGGTGGGAGGGTAGGGGCTCTTTCTGGGACGAGCAGGTGGCGCTTTGCTTTGGTAGGGTAAAACGACGGGGAACGCGATGATATACCAATCACTCTTATGATACAGATACTATTCCGCACCTACCTACCTCCCTGTGCCATACGAATGTTCCGTGTCTCTTGCATTATTGTCACTGAGTGGGATGCTGCGGATACCTCCATTGTCTACTAACTCGGTGATTCTAGGGCAAATTATCATGAACTTCTCCGAGTGCATTGGATCCAATAAGGACAATTCTTTTGCAATATTAATCCATTGATGCTGAACGACGTGGACACGTGAGAGGGGAGGCACAGTTGAGTTGTGCAAGCAAGACCAAATGAGGCGGCTCAGCCCCTGATTGGCTAATATTACAAGTGCTGTTGCATCTGCCAAGGGGAGCGGCTGCACCCGCTGCGGATGAACGAACCCCAGCCTCATTCATTGCTTCCAGGCCAATTCTTCATCTAAATCTCACAGAACCACAGCCTCGTGTGGTTAGCTTTACTGCATAGCCTCATAATTGCTCTCACATTGGTACATCCTCTCCAATATTTTGCATTCATACCATATTCGTTGCTCTCAAAGCCTGGCGGTACCTGCAAGCGACGATTGGAGATTTCAGTGAGTGACTGGCCTTTGTTCGTGTTGTTTGTTTCCCAGGGGGCCCCTTATTGATGGTCAGGCACAGAACACTCTCGAATAGAAGCTATATACCACAAATTCGCAGCACAGTTTGAATAGTGACTGTAAAAGGAGTCAGGCATTCGGAATGTCGAATCTTGCACCGAATCTTCCCGCCTCCTGAGCGGCTTCTCACTCGCCACTCCCTCCCCCCCTTCTCGACTGTTATAGGGGTGTTGAAACTGGCCGCCGATATTGACGATATCCGCCGTAAAGGTTCCATTGGTGTACCGAAGACGGGGCTCTCTCCTTGACGGCGACACGGGGCCGTGCCGGGTCCTTTTGGCCGGGCCTCGCTCCTGCCCCAATCCGTGGGTCCTTACGATTTGAGACACACTCTTGTCCCATTTTCCTCACTTTCTCATGACCGGCAACCCATCTTGTTTCCTCTTGCAATCACACTTCAACCCCGTATCGATTCTTCCATTTCTAGCACTTCATCCACATCCACCAACAACCCATCAACGCAGACAACCATCAACAGCGTTGCAAGATGCCTCGGGGCAAGAAAAAGGAACCCGCCAAGCTGGCAGAGGCCCCTGGCGCGAATGATGACACTCTTGCTGGTCCTGTTCGCCGCTCCGATCGTGCTCGCAAACCGGTTGAGTTTTACGGAGTAGTCAGTGTGCCTTCGCCGGCCAAGGCCGCGCCGGCGAAGAAGCCGCGGGGAAAGGCTACACCGACAAAGGCAACAGATGACGAGAATCCAGAAAAAGATGTCCCAGTCGGAGAGGCCTCAGCGGAAGAGCCAGAGCCAGAGCCAGAGCCAAGCACCCGCAGAAACAGAAAGCGGAAGGCTGCTCCTGGAAATCTCGAAGATCCTACTGATTTACCAGTTCCGGACAATCTTCTTGAAGCTGCACTTGCCCCGTGGGGTCAAAATGAACAGGATAAAGACTGGCTCAGCTGGATGACATTAGAGTCTGACCCTGTACGTGCTTCACTGCCACACCCCACTAGCTACCAGACTGACAACCAGACAGGAGTACTTCACCTACGTGATCCAGAAGCTTGGCGTAAAAGGAGTCAAGATCGAGGATTGCTTGCAATATGACGAGGAATACCTCAAAACAATGCCGTAAGGCTGAGCATCTCCTAGTTCCGAGCCCATTGCGCTGACCCACACCAGCGAGCCGCTGCATGGGCTTATATTCCTCTTCAATCTTGGTGGTGCCGAGGATTACGACGCCGGGGTCGAGGTAGACGATGCTGAGCTTCCGTGGTTCGCGAATCAGGTGAGTATTTGGAGCCATAGCAAGCTCAAATCTCACCACTGACGCGACATAGACCACCAATGACGCGTGTGCCACGATCTCCTTGCTCAACCTCGTCATGAACGCTGAGGGCTTAGCGCTGGGCGAGAAACTTCGCAGCTTCAAGGACGAGTCAAAGGAGCTTTCCCCGCCGCTGCGAGGCGACCTCATCACCCGTAGCAGCTGGATTCGAGTTGCGCACAACTCATTTTCTCGGTACGCTCTTCTAACACCATTGTGCGACATCCTTTGCTGACTGATATGCCGCCAGTCGGCTGGATCACCTCAACGCAGCTTTAAAGCTGGATAATAATGCTGACGAGAAGGTGGCATCGAAGAAGAAGAAAAAGGCGGCGAAGCCGAAGGCCAAGGCTAAGCCAAAGGCGAAACCTAAGGCGAAGCCCAAATCGAAGGGTAAGGCTAAGGGTAAGTCCAAAGCGAAGAAGGCGGATGACGACGACGATGGTGACGATGATGGTGGCGGTGATGATGATGATGAGAGTGTTGCCAGCGTCGCGAGTACTGCGAGTGTCCCGGACCTATCGTACCACTTCATCGCTTTCGTCCCCGTTGGGAACAAAGTTTGGCAACTAGACGGCATTCATCATTCGCCTGTTCTCGTTGGTAAGTCGAGTCATCCTGACGCTTCGTTGCCTACCTCCTTGCTGACACTGAATTCTTCAGGTGAATTTGCTGAGGACAAGGATTGGTTCAGCCTCACATGTCCAGTCATTAAACAAATGTGCGATGATCAGGGAGAGCACATACGCTTCAACCTTCTCGCGATGTGTGGAACCGCTCTTGGCAAACTCCGGAAGGATCTCGCCGTCAGTGTCGCCTGTCTGAATGCGCTACAGTCCAAATGGAGCGACAGTGGGTTCTGGTCTGAGCTGGAAGGGGACGACGCCAACGTAATCGTCAGCTCCGACTCAGCCGAACTGGCACAATACGACCTTGATCAAAGTGCCGTTGATTGTCTTTCCCGCCGCTCCAAAGACCTGGACGACACCAAGAGAAAGGCGTGCGCTGGTTGGTCTGACGTCTTCGATGCCTTGGAACGCCGAGAGAACTTTTGTCGGAAGCAGAGGGTCCTTCGGGACAAGTACGCGGTTGAGTTGGTCCTCAACGAGAACGAGATGGAGAGCGGCCCCCAGCTTGGCCTGCTCAAGGACTACACGCCCGCTATCCATGAGTGGGTAAAGAAGTTGGCGGAGCACCACGTCCTGGACGAGCTTTACGCGACAGCCGTGGCGCAACGAAAGTAAGGAGACCGCAGAAGTGCCTTACTTCTACAGGGAGAGGCAGAGACACAATGAGTATATCATGTTTATGGGCGCCGCACCTCACTGGTCGGTGCGGTACCCGAGATGCTTGTTGGGGAGAGCTGTTGATTTCGCTTTCAGGAATCAACATGAGCAATCCGAGTGTTCTGTTTGTGCCTTTCACGCTAAACAACAGGTAGATAGACAAGGCATTGGGAGGCTATCCGAAACCAAGGGATATCGATCTAATGGATTTCAGCACGCCGCGCAGAGCGTTCCCGTAGTGTTGAACCGTAATAGGTGTACGAAGTACTACTCTATATACTCTTAGCACTCTTTTCGGGCGACAGAGAGGTAGTAGTAGCAGTACTCTGCATATAATTTCGCTACCGGACGGCGACCCTCACAAACAAGATATCGCTGTCTTCCAACACATCCTTGTTGAGTGATCTTATAGGTGTCATAGTGTGGATTCTCGCCCAGGAATTATTCCCTTGTACTCCAAGATCCAACAACAGGTGACGTAATGCCCCAAGTCACCAGGCCCACGCAAAACGCGTTTTGACTGCCGCCGCGGGGCATGCGTCTCCCGTTTTTGCGCTAACAAAGGCGGTCTGGACTGTCCCCACTACTTTGCCAAGCCACCTTGGTTGGAGAGGGGCGTGTCAAAACATGACGGCATAACCCCTGCAGCAAAAAACGACCACGGCCTGCTCATGTGTCGTCCCAACTTTGGCCTGCCTCATCAACCTGCTGCACCGCCCTTTGAACAGCCTCCACCTTCGAAAAACAAAAGCGCGACATCCTGACTGCGAGTATTCAAGTTTCGCAAACACCTGACTACACATCTCCTCCTGCTATCCCGCCGACGACCCTCCCTCAGGTACTCAAGTGTACCTAAAACGACAGCTACCGCTCGGGTAGAAAAACCACCGAGAACGGAGAATGTCCAAACGAACCAGCTACGCCGCGGTTGCCGCCAATGGATCCAACTCAAAGGACATTGATATCACCGGCGATTCGAGCAGTGATGAGCCATGTACGTCGAGACAACCGTCCGGGAGAACACCTTTGGTACCTGTGCTAACAAGGTCCCGCGCCTCAGACGACAAGCAGAAGGACCTCTTATCCTCCGAGACGGGCCACTTCTCGCTGGTGCGCGCGATGCACCTCGCTGATCTGATCACCGAGCTCAATGGTAATTACTCTCTCGCCGGGTTCCGCCCCTTTGAGTGCGCTTGTTAACCGTCCACAGGTCTCTGCGGTGTCCTCTCCGTTTTCTCCTCCCTCCGGTACTGCGCCGGCGACCCCACGGCGCTCTCTGACCTCTATATCGCACTTGCTTTCCTGCCCTTTGGCCTATTTTTCGACTTCTTTGATGGAAAGGTAGCGCGCTGGCGCAAGAAGAGCAGTATGATGGGGCAAGAGCTGGACTCGCTCGCCGACTTGGTACGACCCCCGCCCCTTTGAGTTGCGGCTCCACCGTGGTACTAATCCCTTGGCAACAGATATCTTTTGGCGTCGCCCCGGCCGCTGTGGCTTTCGCCATCGGCTTCCGCACCCCTCTTGACCACCTCTGCCTGGCCTTTTTCGTCCTGTGCGGTCTCACCCGCCTTGCGCGCTTCAACGTTACTGTCTCAAACATACCCAAGGACGCGACTGGCAAGTCCGCCTACTTCGAAGGCACCCCTATCCCCACGACACTAGGACTGGACGCTATTATGGCATGGTGGGTATCGAACGGCTGGATCCACGAGGCGATCCCCGGCGGCGTATGGTTCGCCGGGACACCCCTCGAGGTGCACCCTGCCGTGATCGCGTTCATGGTGCACGGGTGCATGATGACGAGCAAGTCGATCCATATCCCGAAGCCCTAAATTTATGATATTCTCTGCGTCCTACAAGCTGCAGGAAGGAAGGCGGGCGAGCTGAGGTTTTCCTCTTTGGCTGTCTTGTATTTGATAAAACGTGTTCGACTTGGCTCGCTGGAAGGATTAGACTGCAATACCACACTACAGACATGACCCATTTTTCTCCGTCCCCTGCGAGGATCTTTGCTGGCTTGTAATGCCTGCCTCCTTGATGATGTCGGCCGCGATTACGGGATATGAGAAGCCGGCCGTATGTATGTTTACAATTGGGGATATATTCGGCGAGGGGGAGGTCGACTAGTTGTGAGCGCCGGAATATCGAAGACGAAGAAGCAGAAAAGAGAAAAGCAGACTCCTGTGCGGCCAGGTGCGAGATGAATTCGTATGAAATATCATCCCGCACCAGTCAGGCAAAGAGCGGGAGACGTTAGCAAGGTTGGTAGCTGAGTTAAGGAGAAATGTGCAGCGATCTCACCATAGTGGTATGTCTAGCTATGAATAGAAGACTAGGAACATAGAGTCAATATACACAAGGGCGCACATGATAGAGTGCCCGCTGACAGAGAGTATAATCGCATAGATGTGTTAGAACAGAGATTCGTGTATATTGATTGACAGAACAGCAGAGATGCTATGGCAGGTGACCGAAACCTCTCTGCGTAGCAAGACTTCAGCAAGTACATCCCATTGTCCCAGACACCATTCGCTAGCTTAACGGCAACCGCGTCCCCAAGCCGCTGGAGAAATTCACGACGCTCGAACGCTCGCACGCACACATGCTACATTCGGTCTATCACTAGATACTCGAAGAATCTCTCTAGGATCAAGACAACCACGCCGGCGATCAACGACCCAGGCGGTCAGAATGGATTGTCCCGCACTGCGGACCAGAAACACACTGTCGCACCTTATGCCTTCTTCCCATCCCCGTCTTCCTTCTTGGGAGGGAAAGGGTTATACATGCCTCGCTCGGCCTTGAGCTGCTTGAGCTTCTCGATGGCCTCATCCAGGGGCACCGGGACGTCGCGTGCTTGGGTGGAGGTGTCGTCGCGGTAACGGATGTTGACCATCCTATTCGCCTTCTCGTCGGCACCAACGACGAAGCAGAAGTTGTCTGGTGGGAAATGTCAGCGCGAAGGGTACAAAGGGGTAAGTTAAAAACATACACTGAGCAAGCTGGCCATTGCGGATCTTCTTCTGGAGGGTGTTGCCGCTGCTATCGACATCTGCGGTCAAACTGTCAGCACTGTGACGCTCCAGGATCTAAATTTTCAGACAAAGCGACAAACGTACCAGCATAGAAGTGTTCCTTCTTGAGAAGCTGGGCCACCTCCTTGGCGTAGTCCAAGAAGCCCATGCCAACAGGAATGATGATGACCTGGCGCGGTGAGAGCCACAAGGGCCACTTTCCGGCGAAATGCTCACAGAGAATGGCAGTGAAACGCTCGATACTGCCAGCCATTGCGCGGTGAATCATGACGGGCCGGGCGCAGCCTTGCGACAACGCCTTCTTTACCAGAAGAGGAGGCTTCTTCTTGTCATCTTTCTTCTCGTCATGATCGGCTTTTGTAACCTCTTCCTTAGGTGCGGGAGCGGGCGCAGACTTTTTTGGCTGATCCTTCGGATGATCTTGATGCGTCTGGGCACCTTCTGAAGTCTGATACTCGAGAGAGAAGTTGATGGGTTGCTGGAAGTCGAGCTGGATGGTGGCGCATTGCCACTGCCTCTGGAGGCAATCGAGGACAGCAATATCAATCTTCGGGCCATAGAAAGCACCGTCTCCTGCGTTGAGCTCCCAGGAGACACCACCGTCGCTGGAGAACTCATCGAGTGCTTCTTTGAGGCAAGTCTCGGCACGATCCCAAGTCTCAATCTCACCCATATACTTGTCCGGGCGGGTCGAGAGCTTGAGCTTAAAGGCGAGCCCCAAAAGACCATAAAATTTGCGCATGAAGTCGAACAGATCAGCCACTTCGGTCTTGATTTGATCCTCGCGACAGACTTTCTCGGGTTAGCACAAGGGAAGATTGACCTCGAGTTCGAAAATACTTACAGATGTGAGCATCATCCTGCTGGAATCTCCTCACTCTTGTCAACCCGCTCAGAGCTCCGCTGGCCTCATTTCTGTGAAGAACACCAAAGTCGGCATATCGGAGAGGCAACTCCTTGTGACTCCGGTCCTACAGATTTCATATTAATGACCTGAGCTGATGGTACATGGGATTTTATGTCTCACCCTGTGTCGGAACATCATTGCGTGTGCTTCATTCGGTGTTAGTGTGTGGGCTGTACCTCAAAACAACTTTAAAAAAAACATACCTGGGCAGTTCATGGGCTTGAGGCCAAACTGCTCCTTGTCCACGTCAAGGAGGAACATGTCATCCTTGTAATGGGCCAAATGACCAGATTGCTCCCAAAGCGAGACGTTGAACATGTTAGGGGTCATAACTTCATCGTACTCCCGATTCCAGTACTCTTCCTTGATGTAGTTCATAATTGCGTTGTGAATGCGCATTCCGTGTGGCAGCCACATAGCAGAGCCTGGCGAGGCTTCCTCGAAATAGAAGAGCTCTTGTTGTTTTCCGATCAATCGGTGATCACGCTTTGCGGCCTCCTCGAGGAACTTCTTGTGGGCAGCCATAAGCTTCTTGTCTGGGAAGGAAACACCGTAGATTCGTTGGAGAGAATCATTGTTCGCGTCTCCGAGGAAGCTGGATCTAGTAAGCAGTCTGTTTAGAGGGAGGGCTATCTCATGGTGACTTACTATGAAGAAGAGTTCTTCATGATTGCGAAGGCCTCTATCCTGCTTGTATCGGGAACGTCTGTTATGGTTAGCATGCTACTTCCAGACATGAAGGCCCTGACGGAAATCCGTTGTCATTATTGGGGAAACGTACGGGGTCCTCGGCAAAGATCGCTAGAGAACTCAGGTTAGCGGTTTCCTATTCCGATGGTCATCAGCCCAACTTACATCAGCGGCCCATTCCTGTACACAGTGGTTCGTGTTCCGTCCTCAATCTTGTCCTTGATGATGTGCTGCTTGTAGGGGTTGTATGCAAACATCTTCAGCAAGTCCTCCTTGCTCATTTCCTGAAGCATTGTTAGCAACCTTGGCGGTATCTGCGATATTTGGGCGTACCAATCTCTGGAAGGGCTGCTTTTCCTTCACGATTTTGCCGACAATGCTCTCCAGGGGAGCCCAATCGCTCGCCTGGACGGCGGCGCCTCCGGGGAGCGCCATTTCGTAGTAAAATCCATTGTCCACAGCTTTTCGTCACCGAACTTGTCAGAACGATACGTTGCCGCTATCTTGGTATGGGTACTTACGGGGACCAATGCAAAGCTAGACGCCAGAGTCAGCAGATGAAGCAAGAACCGTTGGCGGGAGAAGCCTACCGAGCAGCCAAACCTCCGCTCACAGGCCTCACCGAGAATGTGAGCGCTCGAGTGCCCTTCGAGAATATGTGTGTTAGCCTGCGTACTCCCAATATCCAGCACATCGGAGAAGTCGTACAGAAGACGTATTTGCCCTGATCGTCGTTGAAATCGAGGAGCTCCAACTTGCAGCTCTTCTGAAGTGGTCGCTCGAGATCCCAAAGCTCCTCTCCATTGACTCTCGCGACAACAGTGCGCTTTAGAAGGCTACCGGAAATTCCCTTGGCGATCTGGGCGGGGGTGGTCTCGTAGGCTTTGCCCGCCTTCACCGAGCCGTCAGGCATGGTGATCAGGATGTCATCGTGCGGTCGCGAGGCGAGCTCCTCCTGCTGCTCCTTGTACAGGCGGTCGAACAGGTCGAGGCGCTCTTGGATGAAGGCGGCCGGCGGCTGGAGCTCGAGCGGGCCGGCTTCGGTCGCGTCGGCTGCGGGGGCGTTCTTCTTCTCCTTCTTCGTCTTCTTCTCGCCGCCAATGGCAGCTTTATTCAGGGCCTCGGTGACCTTTTCAACCTTCTCCATCGCGACTGTATCGGGCGCCCGAATTGCGAAATCTCCAGGTGTTTTGGGAGTTGTCTGAATCTCGAAACCCGATCTGAGTCACTTGTCGGAGGGGTTCAAGGGGCTTGGGAAAATTGTTGTGGGACTGGCAACTACCCCGCGGTCAGGAGTCATCCCTGTCAAGATCAACACCGTCAAGGGACACTCCCCGCTAGTTGGCTTCCAGACCAAAAGCTCGGGCCACTTCGGTATTGGGTTTGGATGGGATCAGTCAAGCACTTCCAGCACTGCGCCAAACCTAACTTATCGTACCTTGAACCCCTCCTGCTACCGTTCAAGACCCAACCACCTGGGATTCCCTACGAAAAGCCCAAATTGAAAAAAGACCACCGGCTGCTAAATACTAGACCGTTCACAAGGGAGATTGCAAGTGGTATTTTACACCGGCTGTGGCGGCGTTGCCACGATGGCGTCTCTCGACGCATTCGCTGATGAGATCATCCGGCATATCCTAACATTCGTTTCCCCGGAAGACACGCTCGGCTCCATCCAGCTCCTCTCGCACCGCTTCCACGCACTTGGCAACGAGCCTCTCCTTTGGAAGTACTACTGCCAAAACTCTTTTGTTTACTGGCACCCTGACCATGGCTTCCACGAAAAGCTCACAGCACGTGCCTCTTCAGTTGAGTGGAAGAAGTTGTGGTTAGAACGCAAGCGGGGTAACGCAGATGTTGCACGTCTGCTCAACGGCATCCTCACGACTAAAGTCGGCCAACTTAAGAAGCTACAAAAGATATGCCAGCTGGGATACGATGCAAAAGACTATCTCCTCGAGCAATGTCACTGCCACGGCTCTGCCGAGGATGTCTTAGCAAGGAGGTGAGAGGGGCTCTCTGTTCGCCTCAAGTTGGCTGCTGGCTAACTAATATCTAGGTATTATGCCAACTCTGCCCTAGATAGCATTCATCGCGGTATCGCTGTAGAGGTTTGGTCTGGCTACCAGGGAGCTGCTCTCAGCGCTAAGGGGCTTGACCGTGCTGTTGGCGCCTTTGACATGTTTGTTCTGCATCATCAACCGCAAGATCTTGACTATGTATGTGTTCAAGTTATGCCGCCTAGTGGCGAAACATGGCTAATAGCCATCACAGATCTGCGGCACACTGGATTTCCTTGCAAGGGAGTTTCGAGAAGAGCATCATGCATTGGATGAGATGTCGACGAGACAGAAAGCGCTGGCCCTTGTGCGTTGGCTGAGAGCGAACAGTCTTACCGGCATGGAGTCTCCTGAAATCAACTACCGCAACCTGAGGAACTGTCTGATGGGCCATGCCCTCTCTGAAGATGAGCACTCTTCCCTTCCGATTGTTTCCAGTGCAATTTTCTGCTGTGTCGCGGAACGGCTCGGCATGAGAAGCGCCTGCTGTGCCTTCCCGAGCCACGTCCACGCATCAGTGTTTGCACCGCCGGGTACGTCGCTCGATGGGGCAGAAGAGGAGATTCCTAGTGGCGAGCTGGAGAGCATGTACCTTGACCCATACGGATCCGACGATGAAGTAACGCTTAACGACCTCCGGTCCAGATTGGTCGAATTCGGCTGGAACCTGGGATCTGAAGCCTTTCTCAAGGCAACCCCGGTGCCGCTGATTGTGGCACGGTTGGCACAGAACATCAAAGCGACATATTCCACAGTCCAGAGCCTTGAAAGGGGCCACGATAGGGAGCTCGAGATGAAGCGATTACGGACAGGCTATCCTGATCTAAATCTAGAAGCGGCAGTCTACGCTTCGATGTGGGCAGAGCTCCTGATGAAGCAAACATCAAGCTTTCATTGGGACGCCAACCTGGATTCTTTTCTCAATCGCTTCGCCCTATCCTGGAGTGAAGATGCCTGGATTGTCGAGAAGTACCTCGTCCCGTTGTATGACCGTTTCATCGGGTCACAACCGCAGCAACGCCTGCGCCGTGGCTGGGAGAATGTTCGCGCCATCATGAACATGCTCAACAACCTGGATAACCGGCAACCAACTGTCAACCGTCGGTACACACAAGAGATTCGCTCGCGCGTGCACTACAAAATAGGCCAGGTGTTCCGCCATAAGCGGTACAACTATATCGGTATCATCAACGGCTGGGCAGCCAATGGCGTAACCGCTCTGCCAACGCCGCATTACTTGACGACCGAGGAGGCGCAGGAGGAAGCTGACACCGCTAACTTGGGTGCCAACCCCCCGGAGGAAACCCCACAGCAAAGGGCGAACAAGACCTATTATACCTGCTTGTAAGAAATTTCCCCTATCATCAGTATCACGGCGCTAACCATTCAACAGGAAAGTGAGCGTTGACCGACTCCGTGTCGACCAAGACAACATGGAGATCATCACAGACCCCGACCTCATACCTGACTCGCTGATCTACTTGGCTGGCAAGTTCTTCAAGCGGTTTGACAATGAAACATGCACCTTTGTCTCTAACCTAAAAGAGTACTATCCTGATGACTGAACGTGAAAAGCGAAGCAACTGGTTCAGGGGTGGCGCGAGTTTTGATAATTTTGGTCGTGTGTTTCTTGTAGATGTCGGAGTTCGCACCAATAGCCAGTTTGCCGTGAATAGACCTGGTGGTAATCCGTAATATGATGAAGATCAAATTTCTGGGAAGGAGATTGCAATTTACTAGCAAGTGTGAAACAGCCATTCCCATCCCCAGTCAACCAACAAGTTGATCCCCAATATTCAGTAGGAAGAGACACATGCAGATAGACCGCCATGCTTTATTTCAAGCCGCCTCGCCGAGTACAACATCTTGCTCACGTCATTCCCAAATGCCCAAGCAATGATCATAACAATATCAAAACAAGTCGCGGAGCTGAGGAGAGAGGCAAAAATATCACCACATCATTATTGATATTCATTACAGTTACCTGTTGCCTGTATTTGATGCTGCATAGATGTGCTCATCTCATGGCGATACCATGTACGTCGCCCATAATCGTCATCGACGCCTGTTGCCTACCCTGCCTCTCCGTTGAGCACACCATTGCTGGTCATCAATAGCCCATTAATCCTTTTCCCTATCGGAAATCCGTGTAGTGGAAGACAGTGTAAAAAGATGGGTATCTCTAAAAGAAAACGTCAAGAATCCAAATCCAAGTTGCGAAATGCCGTTTCAAGCCAACCGATTCAGGGTATATCCTATGCAAAAATTCATCCCCTGCACCTTGAGGAGAAGGTCCTCTTCTCGTGTCATCCCGTGGATGGTATTATTCGTCCCCCGGGAAATTGTATTAACGGCCGATTCAAGTCGACCTTGCAGGCCCCGGAGTGCGACGATTCTCGCGGCGGACGGCCCAGCCCTTGATTGCAACCACCATGATGACCCAGGCCATCAGCAGGCCCACGAGACCCATGGTGATCGTATACATGAACATAGCGTCAAGCTCGTAGTGAATCATACCTTCGATAGTATCTTGAGCGCTGGCCATAAAGATAATGCCGCCTGACATGAGGCCAAACGCCGTAAGGATTTCGGTAGGTGGCCGCGACGGGTAGATCGACTTTGGCGGCTTTAAGTAGGTGAGCACATACGTCAAGCCACGCGCGAACGACGCTCCAGTAAGCAGCTGGCCCCATTGCTTATGTACCATGCCCGAGATCATGCTCTCTTGCGTGTGTGAGCTCATCATGATTCCTAGAAGGAGGATGACCAGAGCCGGGACGGGGTTCATCGAAAACGGGTACGTTTCCGGCTCACGAAGTCCATCCCGTTCCACGTCCCGGTAAGAGTGTTCAGGGGCCTTTTGAACGGCCTCGGAAACGGTGGCATTGAGGAGGTCCCGGATGCGAACTGACTCTACCAGCATCCCGAACTATGGGAGAAATATTAGCGCAAACGAGCTTCGCTAAACAGAACTTCAATGACAAGAAATGACTTACGAGGCCTCCGCCGATGAATAGCACAGTGATTGAAATGTGCTCCAGATCCTGTGCGCTGTACTCTCCTCCCCAGTTACCGAGGTGCTCGAGGAAGATGTTGGTAGCGCCGTAGAAGAAGATGAGGGCGCTCTCGACAAATTCTGCCGAAGGACGCCATTTCTGGCCTGCATGCTTCGGTCGAACGTTCCATGCCTGGGCAATCTGTCAGCGAAAGGTTTTCGCGAACATTTGGGATGAATACTGACCCATCCGAGCTCGCCAAAGCTACCCGCCCATCGTCCCAACGTAAATAATCCTAGCCAAAAGAAAATGCCGCCTTTCACCCAGTGCGCCAACCCGGAAAAGATACCGTGGCCCTCCTGAGTATTGCTGGTAAGCGATCTGTGGTAAATTTGTACGGATAGCTCAGGGGAGACTTACGAAAAACCGGCCAAACGTAACAACTCCAGTGCACAAGGTAATGAAGCCAAGGACCAAGATTGTGCGGTCTACGAAGTTATATGCGATCATAAAACCCTTCCAAACCTTCGACGAGATCATACCAGCAATCTTCTGAAGTGCTGAACCAGCTGTCCCGGAGCCAAGAGTCTTCGGGATGTGGGTCTCAAAGTCTTCGCCATCGTGGGGCTCTTGATATTCCTTGCGGGCATCCCGTACAGGCATTTCCCGCATCGGAATCGGCGGAGAGTCCGTACCGGACGAGGAGTTGCTTCTGAGGGACTCGGTATGTCGCTCAGTGCCCTGTCCACTGTCGTTGGAGAACCGGTAATCCCCCGAGAAGCGAGACTCGTGCTCTGCCATAGCTTCGGTCGAGACCGGGATAAAGGACTGATGTTCGTGCGATCGGCCCGCCAGCCCAAATTTGCGCGAGAAAATACCCGCGACACGCGCCAAGAGACCAATTGCGACCTGGGCACCCACCACCCAGGTGGCGATCCAGCCGAGCTTGTGGTGAGCATTGTTGGGATACAAATCAGGAGTAGACGCATTGTAGACGGTCCCTAGCAGAAGCCCCACGGCGTTCACCGTCGTGAAAGCGAATTGCACCGCCAGCGTATAACGCGAGCGAGCTAAAGACAATACAACCGCTATACGGGGACGGTGTCAGCTCAAACGGCTCTTCGAACAGGGGACAAGTCCCTCAAATTTACCTGTAGGAAGAATGAAGACCCACGCCAGCACCATGAGACCAATGTGGCCGTAGATGGCTGCCTGGTGATCGTCCAACGCGAAATATGTTGGCGGATATTGGTCCTCAGGCAGAGGCTTGTCGGCCTCACCCTTCTCCATGTTCATATTGTCGCCATGGGCAAGGGCGGTTGGGACGAGTCCCAAAACCGCGGCGCTTGCGACGACCGTCAAGAGCCGAGCCGTGAGCGCCTTCATGGACGCCTCGTTCCGTGCCACAGGAAGTAGTGGGTGGATAGTAAACAAGTCGGCTGAATTTGCGAATCTGCGACAATCGCGAAGCCTTGGGTGTTGGTGGATCAACGATGGCCAGCGCACATCGCCTGGAGTTCAAAGTAAAGTAGGGATATGTTCTAGGGTGCGTCGGCGGGTCGGTGGGCGGAGACAAAGAGTAGGGCGAGGTTTAGTTCTGGTGGGTTTGCGGCCGGAAGCAGCATGGAGGGAGAGGGGCGCCGCCGGGAGCGTTCTCTTTTATTCGGGGATAAGGCAGACATGATGGCAATCAGAAAACTGGAGATAATTGGTAATTCCCACAGGGCCAAGCCGATGCGCCTTGGGAAGCGACGGGGAGTCAAGCCATCCGTGCGTCTTACCGTGAAGCCGCCCAGGCGTCCAAGATCTTCCCCGGTCGTCAGTGCCTTGGTGTCTCCGGAACATCCGAAGGTATTGCTGGACGACGGATGTCTGCAAGTGCTGAGCCACGATACAGTGTGCGCCCAACTGTGTGGGTCAGACCCTCCCCTCCCGCCAAAAGCGGTCAGAGCTTCTTGGAGCTTCTTGGAGGTGGTGGGGAAAGCTGATGCGATCCCGCTCGCGACTCCCTCTGTTCCAATACGCTGAACCAATCACTGCTGGCGTTTTACATGCGTTCAACGTCGCGGTCGCTCAGTGGCTCTCTGTCGGTCGGGAGTGGTGCTCTTCTTGAGATTCATCATCCATCGCCCCAGTCTTGCAAGGACGAGCCTCGCGCCTCAGAATTAGCCCATGGCGCCAAGAAGGCAACTTATCTCAGCGCCGGCAAAAAGCATCGAGCACTGGACTGTCCCCGACATGTACGCCATGGAACGTCAATATACGCTCCCTTACGCGGAAGCGAAGCGCTCTCACCACGAGCTGGAGGCAGATCTCATCGGGACTGGGTACAAGTGTTCCTGCCTTTCGCATACAGACGAGCACACAGTACCGCAGATGCTCGAGGCTTGCCGAAGGTCGTACCACGGGAGGGCGGCAGGCACGGAAGGGTCGACACGTTCGGCTTCGGAGTTTTGGAAAGGCGAGGAGAGATTTTCATCATCATGGGCCCCACCCTTGTTGGTTGGTGATCAGTAGCGATTAGAATCCGCTGGGTGCCCCGGCCCACCTCCACCTAGGCTCGGCACAGAGAATTGCAACCTTTGGGCAGCCATCCTTGTCTGATGTACCTCGAATACCTCGATCGAGAGAAGCGGCTGCCCGGCCTTGACGTAGCTGGGAGCCCCGAGGCATGAGGCGCGGCATTTGACGATGCAAAGCGCGTTCAGAAAGCCTAGCCACCACGGAGCATGAGCAGAGATCGAAACTTTCCATCGCATACCTACCGCTGTCACTCGCACGCTACCTCAACTCCTCGAACCTCGCATCTAGAAGCTACAGCATCGCGAGTCTGCGGGGTCCGTGGTTTTCACCCTTGCCGCAGAGGTGTGCCTCTCGGGGTGGTTCAAGTGCGGCAGTGACACACATGATCGAAACTAAAAAGACCCTGCATTGCCCTGGGGGTTGTGATTTGCTCCGCACCACAGTTCGAATGCAACTTGTCGCACGGTTACACGGCGTCGCCCTGCATAGTATTGTAGCCTGGTGGGGAGGTCTCCTCCACTTGTCATCGAATCCCCAGTCAGCAAAATCTGCAATCGTGACCTCTGAACGAGTCCGAACCTTCCGACCAGGCATCAAGAGAACTGTTGCTCCCGATCATCCGCGCATCCTACGGAATTAATTTACACCGCGGACGACATTAGGCATGATTTTGTACGCAGGAGGCATACTTGGGCGTACCGACTCTGCGCTGACCTCCATGGTTCCTCACCGTCCTCTTGGGCGTGTCATTGAGGAGGAGCTGCGAGGCTGAGAAAGACCGGCTGGAAGGGCTGTCTCTTGACGTCCAACTCAATAGAGGGTACTTCCAGACTCTCAGCATGGCTCAGGGCACACCTGATTTGGCTCGAAAGAATCACAACGGACCTTGAATCAACTGACAACAGCGCTGGAACAACTCCCAGAACGGCTTGAGAGCCTCTGAAAGTGGCATTCCTGAAATTACATCCGACAGTCCAGCCAAATTGAGCCAGCTGAGAGGAGACACGTCCTTTATCGGTCAGAAGTTGCGCTTTAGATTCACTAGCCAACAGGCTTCGACGTCATGATACATCCTGGGGTTGATTTAGCACAAGGCGAGCCGCCGCAACAGCGTCATCCCGATACCAACTCGCTGGGTCCTCACGACGGGATTACCCCGTCGCTTACATCGAACAAAAGGCAGGGATCCGAGAGCTGCTACAATGCGGATCGGTCCGATAACCTCCATCGGTCGCCGTGCAACACCACCTTTCCTTCTCTTTGCAGCTTCTGAAGTATTTGCAGCACTCCATAAGCCGCGGCGGGATGCAACGACTCGGGAACTTCACGGTAGATGATCTTGACCAGCTCCATCGGGGTCCATGAGGTCCCGTCCCCTGCGCCGGACCTCTCTTCCCGCATTGTTTGGATAACTTGCTCCTCTCGCTGCCGTCGGTGCCGAATGTATTCGGCAATCTTTCCCGGCCCGTCTTCAAGGACCGGCCCGTGGCCAGGGTATGCGCGCCCCTTGAAGAGATGCTTCATTTTCTCCAGGCTCCCCAGGTACGTTGCGAGGTCCTCAAATACAGTGGTTCCCTGCCCCAGAACATTGTCTCCGGTAAACATGGCGTCTTCCTCGGCAAGGACAAAGACCATGTGGTCGACTGTGTGGCCCGGGCTGTGAATTGCCGTCAAAGTTGCACCCTCGACCTCGAACTTCTGTCGATCCGCGATATCTAGCTGCCCAGACTCCGGCTGGTTCTTATAGACCTTCGTCCCAGGCCATGCTTCTGTCAGCTGCTCAATTCCTCCTTGGTGGTCGTGGTGCCAGTGGGTAATGATCGCGCTTGCTATTGATGCATGCTCCTCTTCCAGGGCCTTTTTGATTGCTGCAATCCATGACAGTTTTCCCTCGCCCGTGTCAATGAGGAGGCGTTGAGCGCCTGTGCCGAGGAGGTAGGTATTTGTGCCCTGAAGGGAAAACTTGCCGGGATTCCCTCCTAGTATTCGAAGACATGTTGGGCTGAGCCGCTCGATCTCAGGGAGGTGTACTAGTTGGGTTGCCATTTTCGATCGCAGCAAGGAGTTTGCGAACTACATTTACAAGATAAAGAGCGGTTCCCGTCGTTTTTGAGGATGGCAACTGCGTCCCTTCACGGGTACGTATAGGTTGGCTCGCGTCTCATAGCGGGGGAAGACGCGCTGCGGGGTAGTCGGAGGCGTCATTGAAATGGTATCAGCCGATGATTTCACTGACATGTGCCAGTCCCACGGAGAACCCTGGATGACGATGTCCAGAGAACCGGCATTTAATTGGGTGGGCACTGTTGCTTTACTAATCGACTTTTTGTTGTGAAAGCACTCCGCTCTTACCGATACTTGGGCAGCGATGGAGTTCCATTGATGACGTCTATCCTCGTTTCTCCACCGCTTGGAAGACAAACAGAGCATTGGTTGCAGGAGGCGCAAGAGTGAAGCCATCGTCAAACTGGCGTTTTGAAGGTTGTAGACCCCTGTGCAACGATACGTCCGAAGGCATAGAGATATCAAATATGTTACAGCACCAACCCGTTCTGTCGCATTCCCATATCCTTCAGGAGACCAAATGTTCAGCTCATATGAGGGCTGAAGCAACGAAGCCCTATCCGACAGCCGTTTGCTAGCCATGTTGGTCGTGCAATGCTGACAGCGGTGTCTTAGCGCCTGAAAGCTGAAGGGCTCCACCCCGGCGATAAGCCTCGGATCGCTATCGATAAGCAATTTCCCCAGCTCCGTGTGCCGTGT